>Ga0224558_1001556_pt1 | contig 23647 bp, 23 predicted proteins | sample 714S32024metaG_FD_180682 | JGI IMG/M metagenome (GOLD analysis project Ga0224558, IMG submission 180682) | Peat soil microbial communities from Stordalen Mire, Sweden - 717 S3 20-24 | ecosystem: Environmental > Terrestrial > Soil > Wetlands > Peat | place: Sweden: Norrbotten County, Stordalen...
TCCGCGGACGGATTCGCGTTTGCGAATCCGCCTGCTGCGCTCAGGATGACAGCCAAATTGAACTACACTGGTTCCGGTATTCATTGTACGAAGGAGGCTCATCGTGCGTCTTCTGCTCCATTGGATTCTAAGCGCTGTAGCGGTGTGGATCGTTGCCCACCTCGGGTTGGGCATTAGCGTGAGCGGGCCGGTGGCGGCTCTCATCGCAGCTGCGGTCATCGGTTTCGTCAATGCAACCCTTGGATTGCTGCTCAAGATCCTTACCTTTCCGCTGACGATCGTGACGCTCGGCCTGTTCTGGTTCGTGATCAACGCGCTCATGCTTGAAGTGGCGGCGGCGTTCGTGCGCGGGTTCCAGGTGCGAGGATTTGTCGCGGCCTTTCTCGGCGCCATCGTGCTGAGCATCGTGAGTTCGATTTTGCAGTGGCTGATCATGCCGCGGCGCAGCGCGCGCTAAGAGGTTTGAAGGCGCGGCGAGCGGCCGAGCTGCGCTCGGCTTGGACGGGCGAGGCGCCCGTCCCCACACAAGTTCGTCTCCGCGCAAGCCTGTACCCACACAACTTTGCTTGTTTTCAAAGAACTGAGATTCTAATTATAAGGCGGGGCTTCCGCGCAGCGCGGCGAACACTCCCTGCACTTGGCGTTCGGTTGCATCGAGCGATCCGGAGTTGTCGATTACGAAATCGGCGGCTTTGATTTTTTCTTCGTCGGGGATCTGTGCGGCCTTGCGGCGCGTTACTTCGGCACGGGCGGCATCTTCGGAGATTCCGTGGCGGCGGGCGAAACGCAGAATGCGCTGTTCGGGACGGCAGGTCACGACGATTAAACGGTCGAAACGGTCGGCGGCGTCGGCTTCGAGGATCAGGGCGGCTTCGACGATCGCGATGCCCTTCGGGTCGTGCTGGCTGATCTCTTTCAGCCATTCGTTTTCTTGTTCGATCACGGCGGGATGAACGATTTCGTTGAGTTCCTTGACGCGCGGTGGCGCGCCGCCGGGAGCGCCGAATGCGGCCTCGGCCAGCCGGGCGCGGTTGATGCGTCCGTCGGGATTCAGGATTTCGCGGCCGAAGCGTTGGACTACTTCCCGATAGACGGGGCGGCCGGGATCCATGAGCCAATGCGCGACGGCATCGGCGTCGGTGAGGTGTGCGCCGAGTTTGACAAACATCTCGCCGACGACGGATTTGCCGCTGGCGATGCCGCCGGTGAGGCCGAGTTTTAGCAAGGGGTGCTCACGGTAAATTCCGTCGTTGGTCGTTGGTCGTTGGTCGTTCGTCGTTCGCTGTTCGTCATTCGGCCCGAGGTGCGTTCGACTATCCCAGACAACTATGCCCGGCTCAACTCGGGCTGTTTCAGTTCACGCCGCAGCATCGCAGCTTTTACCGTGTTGGCCATCAGCATGGCGATGGTTAGCGGGCCTACGCCTCCGGGAACGGGCGTGATGGCTCCGGCGCTTTCGGCTACCTCGGGGTGGACGTCGCCTACCAGGGTTGAGCCTTTGGCCAAGAACGTTTCTTCGCGTTTCTTGTCTCCTCGGAAGAAGCGGTCGAATTCGTTTTGGTCGGTGATGCGGTTGATGCCTACGTCGATCACGGTGGCTCCGGGCTTCACGTAGTCGCGGGTGACCATGCCGGCTCGGCCAATCGCCGCTACCAGGATGTCGGCGCGGCGGCAGACTCCGGGCAGATCGCGCGTTTTCGAGTGGCAGACGGTGACGGTGGCGTTTTGATTGAGCAGCAGCATGGCTACGGGCTTGCCGACAATGTCGCTGCGTCCTACGACCACGGCTTCCTGCCCGGCGATTGGAATCTGGCTGCGCCGCAGAATTTCCATTACGCCGGCCGGCGTGCAGGGCACCAGGCCCGGACGCTGCGTGGAAAGGTAGCCCACGTTCATGGGGTGGAATCCGTCTACGTCTTTGGCGGGATCGACCGCCAGCAGAACCTTCTTTGAGTCGACGTGCGCGGGCAGCGGCAATTGCACCAGGATGCCGTCGATTTCGTCGCGGCGGTTCAGGCCGGCGACGAGGGCGAGCAGTTCTTCGGTAGTCACGCTTTCGGCGGGGGTGTGTTGTTCGCTGTAGAGGCCGACTTCGAGCGAGCTCTTTACCTTGCCGCGAACGTAGACCTCCGATGCGGGGTTGTGCCCGACCAGCACCACGGCGAGCCCGGGACGAACGCCCGATAATGCCAGGGCTTTCGCCTGGGCGGTGACCTCTGCACGGATTTCACTGGCTATCTTGGTACCGTCGAGAATCCTGGCTGGCATCCAACCTCGCTGGGCTTGCAGTGAATGGAAAGGCGATTCTATCGTATCGCGAACACCGCGGTGAGTCGTGGATCGTCCCTCCGGGACTTCGCTCACTTTTCCCTCCTACCCCGCGCTAAAGCGCGGGGCTAAGCTGGTTCGCCCCTGGCGGGGCTGGATGGACGCGCTGCCCACGTCGCCCTAATCACTCGCGCTACAATGTAGCGGCTATGATTTCCCAGGATCTGCTTGACCTGCTCGTCTGCCCGGTTTGCAAGAAGCCGGTGGCCGTGAATGCGAACGGTGGAAGCCTGAAATGCGGCGAATGCCGCCGGGTGTACCCCATTCAGGACGACATCCCAATCATGCTGGTGGACGCCGCCACGATTGACCCGGCCTGAGGCCGGAGCCGACACATCAACCGACAAAGTTCGGTTTTCTCCCGTCACGAAACGACATTTAGTGTCAATCTGGCAACGCTTGGCGTTGTTGTGTTTTCCGCTCGCCTGTGGGTTACTCCCGCGCAACCTTTTGCAAGATCTTGGGTTCTAAGAACTTAAGGCTCTCAATGGCCCGTTCTGGCAGGGTACCAAAGTTACGGCATTGGGATTGCATGTAACGAATCGCGTTGCCGATGAATCCAATGAGGGCAACGGTGGGGAGGTCGGTGGTGAGAATGGCGATGAAAGAAAGATTTACGGTGACGGAACTGTGCGCCCTCCGAAACGACCTGATCCAGGGCGGCATGGTGGATTCCCGCGAGGCAGCGGAACTGCTGCAGGTTTTTTTGGCGGGGCGGGGCTATGGCGTTTCGCAGGCGGCTGCGATTGACGCCGCGGGACGAGTGGAAATGGCGGGCTGTTCGCTGCCGGTGCTGGAGCGTGAACTGGAAGGGCTCGCGCTGGTGATGTGAGGTTTCGGGGTGAGGTTTCGCGCTGGTATAGGAGGTTTCGCGCAACGACTAGAACGAGGTTAACGGGAAACCGATCCAGCTCAACTCAGCGATGGACAGTTTCTCAGTACGAAGCGCCGGGCTCAATCGCCCGGCGTTTGTTTTTCGGGGACGATTTTTCCGGGCCCGAGCCTTTCGGCAGGAATTGTTTTTGGCAGGCTTCAGCGCCTCAGCCGCGAACACGGCTTGACGGCGTACGATGCCGCTTACCTCGACCTCGCTCTGGATAGCGGCTTGCCACTTGCTACCTTGGACGAGGACTTGGCGCGGGCGTGCCAGAAAGCGCGGGTGCGACTGGTGCAGGTCTGAACTGGGGGCGGGGCGGGAGTTCGTCGAGCAGGAATCCGAGGCCAAGGGAAAAGAGCAATTAACCCAATCGCTTAGGAATTGTGATAGAATTTTAACCGGTGCCGACAGTTCTCAGATTTAATGGACTGCGCGTTGTGATTTATCCGAACGACCACAGGCCGGCTCACGTCCATGTAATTGGACGGGGCTGTGAAGCTGTATCCACTCTGAACTGTCGGGCAGGGCCGGTGGAGCTTCGGGAGAATTACGGGTTTTCGAGACGGGAACTCACGCACATTCAAAGTGCGTTGACGGAGCACGTGGACGAGCTTTGCGAAGCATGGGAGGGAGTTCATGGCATTGCGTGACAATTTCAAACTGGCCAAGCAGCGGGCGAAGGAACTGCAAGAGGCCATTCCCAAGGCCGTGTCCGCGCATTACGACCGCAAGAGCGGCCATATCGTGATTGGCCTTAGCTCAAAACTGATTGTGAGTTTCTCACCTCGCGATGCACAAGGTTTGGAAAACGCCAAGCCGTCGCAACTCGACGAAATTGAGATCACTCCATCTGGTTTTGGAATTCACTTTCCAAAACTCGATGCAGGCCTCTACCTACCAGGCCTCCTGGAGGGTTTTCTTGGGTCGAGGAAGTGGATGGCGTCCAGACTTGGCCGAGTTGGCGGACAATCCAGAAGCAGAGCCAAGAGAGCGGCTTCCAAAGCAAATGGCAGGCTCGGCGGAAGACCCAGGGAAGCAGTGAGGGGCTAGCGCCGGGATATCGATTACGAAGTCGCGATCATCGGGCGACGAACCGCCTTGCCAAGCGGAGCTTGTGTGAGTAAAGCGGCGTAGGCTGGGCCGGCGCGTGCCCACTCATTCGCAAAGAACGCGAATGAGCGGGGCACCCGCCACTGAAATTGCTCCGCGGGAACTTTACTTCGCGAGGTCCTCGACCGCTTTTTGCAGGGCCGTCGCGATTTGCTCGGGGTTGGTTTCTGGGGCGAACTGCATGGGCTTGCCGATGCGCACTTGAATCTTTCCGGGCGCGGCATATTTTTTCTTGGCGTTCTTGATTTCAAACAAGCCATCGATCCGCATCGGCAGGATGGGGATGCGCAGATTGTTGGCGAGCAGGCCGACTCCGGTGCGGAACGGGCAGAGCTTGCCGTCTTGGGTGTGCTTTCCTTCTGGGAAGACGAGCACGCTGTAACCGCGATCTACGGCCTCTCCGGCGTAGGCAAAGCTCTTGCGGAAGCCGGACTGGCGCGGCAGCGGGAACAGATTGAGCAGGGCGACGGCGAGCGTCCATTGCACGCGGTCGTAGATTCGGCGCAGCCACGGCCGATCCAATGCCCGGCGATCCAATGCCCGCCGATCCAATGTTGCGCTCGGGCTGGGCGAGCGGAGCATTTCGAGCGCCTCGCCGCGGGTTGCGGTCGCCAGTTTGTGGCGGATGCGCGCGGGCAGCGCAAACTGAATGAGGCCGACATCGACGTCGGCAACATGGTTGGAGACGACCAGCAGCGGCCCGCGAACGCCGCGTAGATTCTCGCGCCCGGTCACGCGGGGCCATCCCAGAAGAAACACGGCCGGGCGCGCCAGGAGATAATGCGACGCCAGGCGCAGCCAGGTGGTCGGCCAGCGCAGGGTCCAGCGGGGATAGTGAAAAGCTGGACGAAGTCGTTGGTCGTCGGTCGTTCGTCGCTCGGAGGGTCTGGCACCGACTAACGACTGACGACCAACGACCGATCTTCCACCCTGCAGCAGTTTTTCCAGATCGCCGACGGTCGCTGCATTCGCGAACTGCGTTTCGCTCAGGTCGAGCTGGTAGCGGTCTTCGAGGGCGCTGAGCAGTTCGACTCGCTCCAGAGAACTTAGGCCGAGGCCGCTTTCGAGGTTTGCGTCCGGCATCAGGTTGTGCGCTGGGCGGCCGGTGATTCGCGTCAGCAGTTCCGAGAGCGGGCTGGCGGCATTTGCGGGCGCTTGTCCGCGGAGGGCAGCCTCGACCGCATCGCGAATTACGTTGCGGCGCGGCTTCTGGGTGGAACTGCGCGGGAAATCTTCTTCGGGCCAGACGAACCAGGTGCGCATGCGCTGATATTCGGCCAGCGTTTCGTTGGCGCGCTCGACGATGGCCTGCGCAACGTTGCTCGGGACGCTCGGGACGCTCGGGACAACGGCGGCCGACGCGTCCGGAGTGCGGTCGCGCAAAATCAGAACGGCGCAGGGCTCGGCATTTCCGCCGCGTTCGAGTCCGACGACGACGCAATCTCGAACTTCTTTCTGACCTCGTAACGCCGCTTCGAGATCTTCGGGATAAATGTTCATGCCCGCGGGCGTGACGATCACTTCTTTTTTTCGTCCCTTGAAGAAAAGATTGCCTTGCTCATCGAGCGCGCCCAGGTCGCCGGTGCGATACCAGCCTTCATCGCCTTCACGTGCGACGGGTTGCAGTTCGCGTCCGCTCCAATAGCCGCTGGCGACGCCGCTGCCGCGCACGAGAATCTCGCCGTCTTCCGCCAGCCTGATCTCGCGTCCGGGCAGAACTTTGCCGATGGAACCGCGGCTGGTGTGGAAAGGATGGTTCAAGCTGATCAGTGACGTCGTTTCGGTCAATCCGTAGCCCTGGACGACGGCGTATCCCAGGCGATGCCAGAATTCTTCGGTCTCGCGATCGAGGGCGGCGCCGCCGCTGATCATGGCCCAGAACTTCCATCCGAATTGACGGCGCAGGTCGCGGAAGGTCCACCAGCGCCGCAGAAAGTGCTGACGCTCGGCGGCGGCGTAGCGCTTGGCAAAATTCTCGCGACCGCCATCGGCGCTGTCGTCGCTACGGACATCCAGATCGCGTTCGATTTTCTGCTTTAGCGACTCGATCATGCGGGGGACGGCCACCAGCACGGAAACGCGTTCCCGGCGGATCGTCGCCATGACTTCGGTTGGGTTGAATGTGTTTTCGAACACGACGGTCGCGCCCAGCAGCGGGGGAAGAAAAATTCCCAGGAACTGTCCGAAGACGTGGCTTAGCGGCAACAGGTTCAGGAAGCGAAGCGGATGCACGAGCCGCTCGTACTTCAGGTATTTCTTGATCTCGGCTTCGATGGGGGCGAGATTGCCGACCACGTTGGCGTGGGTGAGCACGACTCCTTTGGGCTCGGCGGTGGTGCCGGAAGTGAAAACGATTTCGAGGGGATCGGAAGGCTGAATCTGGGCTGGACGAAAACGATCGGGTGGGTGTTCTGCGACTGCGGCCGCGAGATCGACGGGATCGATGGTTGCGATACTCGCGACCTTTTCGAAGAGCGGTGCGCGTTCGCGCGGACACAACACCAGCCTGGTTCGCACCTGGGCGCTGATTCGCTGGGCGAAATCGGGGCTGGCGGCATCGTCGACGGGAACGGCGATGACCCCGCAGAGCGCGCAGCCGAGGAACGCCGCTACCCACTCGGCACAGTTCGGGCTCCACAACAGGACCGCATCGCCCTTGGCGATGTGGCGCGCCTCGAGTTCACGGGCAAACTGATACGCCACTGCGGCTACGCGCTGGTAGCTCCAACGCTCGCGCCGGTATCCTCGGGGAAACACGTAGGCGCAGGCGTTATCGCCATCGCCGCCCCAGCGTTCGAAATCGTCCAGCGAATCCAAAAGACTTGCCCGCACACCCTGTTTAGTAGCACAATTCCCAGAACTTTACAGGCCTGACCGCGCTCGGTGGGGTAGTTTGGGGCTGGATGACAAGATTTTTTCTAGTTCGCGGCGTTATCGTGCGGATCATCGTTCGGATCACAGCTCGCGCCGTTTTCGCGTTGGGGGCGTGCGGGCTGATCTCGTGCTCGCAGCCCGCTTCCACGAATGGAGCGAGTTCGGCGGCAACTTCCGCCGCCGGTTCTGCCAGCTTTCGGGTGGAGAGCCACCCGACGAGCGGCCCGGTGCGCGACCTGAGCCAGGACGAGGCTGCCGGCGGACACATTCTGCGCAAGCATGTGGGACAGACCGACGATCAACTGCGCGAGCGCCTGGAGCGAGAACGCGGGATTACCGGCGCGTCTACATATACCAATCGCTCGGTTGCCGAACATGCCGTGGGCGCGGCGATCGCGGAATCGCAGGACCGAATCGAGCGCTGGCTCAGCCGCTCGGGCGGACATCCGAACCTGGTGCTGGACTACGATAGCGCGACGCCGATTGGCCGCAGCATCAATCGAAGCAGCATGAATCACGGCGAGAGCCAGTCGCGTTCGTGCGCGCACGCGCTGGTCGTACTGAAATACGTTGGGCCCAACGACTACTATGTTTTGACTTCTTATCCGGAGTGCCGCTGATGAACCCGAAACCGGAAATCACCGCCGCCAACTTCCCCACGCTGCATACGTTCCTGCGGGGCTACTTCCATGAGGATGTCGCCGACGAATACGGAACTCCTCCGGAAGCGGCCGATGAGTTTTGCGAAGACGCCGAAACCGACGAACGCATTCCAGTTGCGCAGGAGTGGCAGCGACTCCTGGAAGTGACCCACGGACAGCCCGCCGCCCTGAATGCGGCATTGAAGAAACTGGGCAGCGCGATTCAGTTGAATGAAGAGGAGATTCCGCAGGTTTCGGCGATCTTCGCGCGTTGCCTGGCCGTGAAATCGCACCGCCGGGTGGGCACCGAGTAAGGGGCGGGCACGCCTTACGCAATCGGTGCGCGGTGCTGTAGCATGGTGAGTCGCCGGCGGAGTGCGCCAGCAAACATTCCTTTGTGACGCAGACTACTGCGTCCCTTTGCCGGCGGTCGATACTATTTGCTGCGGGGCCGCTTCGCAGCGCGTTATACTCTTTCGCTCGCTATCGTTCTCAGGAGGGTTTGAATGCCGCAAGATACCTTGACGATCACCGACAACCGCACCGGGCAGAGCTACACGCTTCCGGTTGAAAACGGAACCATCCGCGCGATGGATCTGCGCAAGATCAAGACCGGCCCCGAAGATTTCGGTTTGATGACCTATGATCCCGCCTTTATGAATACGGCTTCCTGCCGCAGCGCCATCACCTTCATTGACGGCGATAAGGGAATCCTGCGTTATCGCGGCTATCCCATTGACGTTCTCGCCGAACACTGTACGTATCTCGAAGTCGCCTACCTGCTCCTGTTTGGCGATCTACCCACCGCCAGTGAATTGCACAGTTGGGTGGATGACATCACGCACCACACCATGCTCCATGAAACCACCAAGAAGTTCATGGAAGGTTTCCGCGATAACGCGCACCCCATGGCGATGCTGGTGAGCACGGTGGCGGCGCTGTCGACGGTGTATCCGGAATCGAAGAACGTTCACGACGCCGCGACCCGGCTGCTGCAGATCAAGCGCCTGATCGGCAAGATGCCCTCGATCGCGGCCATGTCATATCGCCACATGGTCGGATTCCCGTACGTTTATCCCGACAATGACCTCACCTATCCCGAAAACTTCATGAACATGTTGTGGAAGATGGTGGAGCCGAAGTATGTGGCCAATCCGGTGATTGCACGGGCGCTGGACATCCTGTTTATTCTGCACGCCGACCACGAGCAGAATTGCAGCACGAACGCCATGCGCGCCGTGGGCAGTTCGCAGAGCGACCCCTATCTGGCCACGGCGGCGGCGGCCGCCGCTCTTTCCGGACCGCTGCATGGCGGGGCGAACGAAGAAGTGCTGCGCATGCTGGATGAGATCGGTTCGAAGAACAACATTTCCGCATACATCAAGAAGATCAAGGAAGGCAAAGGCAAGCTGATGGGCTTCGGGCACCGGGTTTACAAGAACTACGATCCGCGAGCCAAGATCATCAAGTGGGCCGCCGACCAATTGTTCGAAGTTACCGGACGCAATGCCAAACTTGAGATTGCTCTGGAACTGGAGCGCATCGCGCTGGAAGACGAATATTTCGTGCAGCGCAAGCTCTATCCGAATGTGGACTTCTACTCCGGCATCATGTACCAGGCGATGGGCTTCAAGCCGGAAATGTTTACCGTGCTGTTCGCGATTCCGCGGACCATCGGCTGGCTGTCGCAGTGGCAGGAAATGCTGACCGACCCCGAACAGAAGATCGCGCGCCCGCGCCAGGTGTGGATCGGGCACGACACGCGGGAATTCGTGGCGATGGAGAAGCGGGGGAAGGCGCAAGTCGGGGCGAAGAAGTGAAAATTACGTAGCCTGCTCGGGTGGGGACGGGCGACCTCGCCCGTCCCAGCCGAGCGCAGGTCGAGCGCTGAAGCGCAAACCATTTTCAATGACTTATCGGCACGACTGAACAGGCTGCGGAAAAAGTAATTCCTGATCGAGGGCCGTCCCCTCAGCGGCTAAAGCCGAATTCAAAACAAGGCAGTTACCGCAGCGGTGAACCGCTGCGCCGAAGTCCTGCCCTTCCCAGGACCCGCTCGAATCAGAGTTGTTCCGCATGCGCTACCCTCCCGCAATGGCCCCGATGACGATAAAAGGTTCCGCCCCGGACGCGACCGCGTCGGGCAGTGGGGCGTCGGGCGGGTCATGGGATAGATCCTGCTCGCAGGCGAAGAAGCGCAGGAATGGGCGGCGCTGTTGCGTGACTTGGTCGCGGATAGTGCCGCGCAGCATGGGATACCGGGCTTCGAGTGCGTCGAGGATCGAGCGCTGGGTGGCTTGGCCCTGGACCTCAAGTTCCACGTCGCCGCGAACTTGGGTCAGCGTTCGCAGATGCGGCGGAAGAATAACTCGGATCATATTAGTTTGATCATAATTAGTGTGATCATAATTAGTGTGATCATGCGAGCGTCTGCACCTCAACCGACAGCACCGCCGGAAGATCCCTGACAATGGGGGCCCAGCTGTCTCCGGCATCGGCGGAGGCGTAGACCTGGCCGCCGCTGGTACCGAAATACACTCCGCACTTATCGAGCGCATCGACGGCCATGGCGTCGCGAAGCACATTGACGTAGCAGTCCCTTTGCGGCAGGCCCTTGGTTAGCGGCTCCCACTCGTTTCCTCCGGTCCGGCTGCGGAAGACGCGCAGCTTGCCATCCGGAACAAAGTGCTCCGAGTCGCTCTTGATCGGGACTACGTAGATGGTCTCCGGCTCGTGGGCATGCACGTCGATCACGAACCCGAAGTCGGTCGGTAAATTGCCGCTGATTTCCTGCCACGACTCGCCCGCGTTGTCGCTGCGCATGACGTCCCAGTGCTTCTGCATGAAGAGCACTCCCGGACGCTGCGGGTGCATTGCGACATGGTGAACGCAGTGGCCGATCTCCGCATTCGGGTCTGGGATGTACTGCGAACGCAGTCCGCGGTTGATCGGTTTCCACGTCTTGCCGCCGTCGTCAGTGCGAAACGCGCCAGCTGCGGAGATCGCGATGAAGATTCGGCCGGGGTTGCTGGGATCGAGAATGATGGTGTGCAGACACATGCCGCCCGCGCCCGGCTGCCATTGAGGGCCGGTGCCGTGGCCGCGCAGTCCGGCGAGTTCCTGCCAGTTCTCGCCGCCATCGGTCGAGCGAAACAAGGCGGCGTCTTCGACTCCGGCGTAGACCGCGTCGGAATCGGTGAGCGATGGCTCCAGATGCCAGACGCGTTTAAATTCCCAGGGACGCTGCGTGCCATCGTAATGCTGATGAGTGGTGAGCGGCTTGCCGGTTTCCGCCGACACGTCGTAGACGAACTTGTTGCTTGCGGCCTGCGGAGGGCCTGGGGCGGGCGGCTGCCCGGGCGGCGTTCCGGGCTGGTGCCAGGTTTTGCCGCCGTCGTCGGAACGCTGGATCAACTGCCCGAACCATCCGCTGGTCTGCGACGCGTAGATGCGATTGGGATCGGCGGGCGATGCTTTCAGGTGATACATCTCCCAGCCCGCAAAGTGGGGGCCGCTAACATCCCATTTTTCGCGCTTGCCGTCCGACTCTAGGACGAATGCGCCTTTGCGTGTACCGACCAGAACTCGCACCCTGCTCATGCAGCGCTCCTTTTGCCCAAGATTTCGACCTCTTCTTCTTTTTTTATAGTCATGACTCGCCGAGATAAACTGAACTCGGCGATCGGCCCATTCTCTTGCGTTGTGGTCCCCTACATAACCCCGTGCGGATCCGGCGTTCCATCCGACCACCAGCCCGCGGGAACCATGAATACGTCGATTGGTTCCGGAGCGCCACTGAACTGTGGACTCAGCATGACGGGAGACTTGGGCAGATCCGCACCCCAAACGGCGCCGTCCATGAGTGGAGTGTAAAACATCAGGTGAGCCATCCAGTGGTGGTGCCCCTCATCGGTAAGGTACTGTTCTTTCGACATCATGTAGCTCATGGCTCCAGGCTCCAGGGGCGGCAGTTCTCGCTTCATGAATGTTTTGATGCCGTCGATGATCTGAGCTTTGGATTGGCCGGCCAATACCATCTCCGTTCTTTTATACGTCATCGGCAGGATGGAGCGGGCAGCCGGCGGATTGAAGCAGACCGGACCTCGAAGTTTGGGGTTCCAAAAATTTACAGCAAAATCACCATCGAATGGGGACATCCACCCTCGCTCCACGACGCAAACGAAACCGTTCTTGCCTTTGACTGCGGTTTCATAGCCATGCCGCCCGAGGACCAGAACCTCGGCATCGCGTGAGATGGACTCGGGGGCCGCGCTCCGCGCCAGCGCTATCTCGGCATTTCGGTCCGCTATCAGGTATTGGTCAAGCGGAGCCATGCTCAGATACGGTGCTTTGGCATCCTGTGCTAGCGCCTGCCACGCCGCGCCCAGCACGACAATCAGCGTGAAACTTCTTAGAGTGATCGTCCTGACTATCATTCGCTTCATTCGTTTCTCCTGTTTCATTCACCCCGATACGCTCGCCGCAAGCCTTCAATGTCAATCTTGGTCATTTGCAGCATGGCTTTGAAGACTCTTTGCGATTTCACGGGGTCTTTGTCCTGCATTAGTTCAATCAAAGCCCTGGGGACGATCTGCCACGACACGCCAAATTTGTCTTTCAGCCAGGCGCATTGCATGTCTGATCCTCCCGCGGAGAGCTTTTCCCACAACTCATCTACTTCCGCTTGCGTCTCGCAGTTTACAAAAAACGATATGGCTGGCGAAAATTTGAAACGCGGACCACCGTTCAGCGCCATGAAGGTTTGCCCTTCGAGTTGAAAAGTCACCGTCATCACGGTTCCTTTCGGCCCCGGCCCCGCGTCTCCGCAACGGGCAGTGTTGAGGATCTTCGAGTTCTTGAAAATGGAGGTGTAAAAGCTTGCTGCCTCTTCGGCGTTGCCGTCAAACCACAAGAAAGGGGTGATTTTTTGCATATCGTTCTCTGCTGTTGCGCCGAATCTTTGTCATGCTAAATCTGAGCCTGCGACGCGGAAGCACGGTTGTGCATCGCGCGTCGCAGGCTCGCTGTTTACTCTTGGTCGTTTGCTCTGTGTCGTTTACTCTCGCGTCTGAATCAGACTTTAAGCTGCTTTTGCAAGTTGACCGCGCATCTGGGTCATAAACTGACGCATGGCGGCGATATTACCTGGAGAGCGGCTTTCGATCCAGGCTTCGTAGCGCTGCGCAGCTTTTTCCAGGTGCGCGAGGAACTGTTTGTTCACAAACCGCTCCCGAGCCTGCGGAACGACGGGCTTGACACGCTCCCAGACCCCGAAGAATTCGCCGCTGGTTTCAAAGAAGAGGTCTTCGTGGAGCAGACCGTAGTTGAGCATGGCGCAGGCTTGATCCCAGTAGCTGAGCACCATCATCGCGAGCGCGCCGTTTTCCGTTCCGGGCGCCGCGAGCCGCATCCAGTCGTCGAGATTGTCCACGAAGTAGTTCTTGAAGAACCAATCGCGGGCTTGGCGCAGCCGGGCCTCGCGGCGCATGTCGTAGATCTGCAGGTGGAGTTGCGCTTGTTCGTGCGTGGGTTTCGTGTCCATAGTTGTCTCCTCTTCTTTCTATCGTTTTTTGTGAATCAGGTTGAAGTTCGACGTCATCTTTTTCTCTGCATTGTCTTCTTGGCGTTGTCAGCGGGTTCGGTGAGCGGCCATGATTCAGATGTTCGGCAGCACGCCACCAGGGCTGAACAGGATAGAGAATATCCCCACGGCCAGAGATTATGGAACATATTACTTGTTAAATGCAAGTGAAAAATATATGCTCGAAGCATGCCGCAGAAGCGCAATGCCAAGCGCCGGTCGGAGTGTCCGCTGAACGTTTCGGTGGAGATGTTGGGCGATCGCTGGTCGCTGTTGATCATCCGCGACATGATGCTGCGAGAGTTCCGGACGTATAAGCAGTTTATGGAGTGCTACGAGGGGATCGCGACGAACATCCTGGCCGATCGCCTGCGCCGGCTGACTGCGAATGGAATCGTCACCGCGGCACCGGACCCGCGGGACGGACGGAAGCTGAATTACCAGCTGACAGCTAAAGGGATTGGCCTGGCTCCGGTGCTCACGGAAATGGTCCTCTGGGCGGCCGCGCACGAAGATACGGGTAATCAAGCGCTCGTCCAGCTCATGCGAGCGGACAAGAAGGGGTTTCTTGCTGGAGTGCGGAAAGGCTGGGAAGAGCGGAAGGCCGAAGAGCGAAAGTCTACGGGAAGCTAGTCAATGCGATCTGGCTGCCGAATCTATGCTTCCATTTTGGCAGCGGGAAGCGAGGGTTTTCCGGAACCGGACGTACACTCCCTTTCGGTAACCCCGGTAATCGTCGGTAACCATCGAACTGAGGGTGCGCGGCCTTACAATCAGCTTACTCCGCGATCCCGATTGCGCGGTTTGCGGGGTTTCGCCCGGGAATCTCCCGGCGAGGTTAGGACCCGTTGGGCAACGCTCGAGGAAATCGCGGGCGTTCGGCGGGAAAAAGGCTGGAGTCCGCACCCTATGGCGTTTGGCTTTGGTTTCAACAAACAGAAGGTTCTCAGCGCCGCGGAAAAGTTTGTCCAGCAGGGCAAGCTGCAGAGCGCCATTGCTGAGTATGAAAAGGTCCTGAAGCACGATGTCAAGGATCTTACCGTCAACAACACCATCGGCGATCTCTACTCGCGTCTGGGCGACAACGCCAAAGCCATCGAGTGCTTCAAGATGGTGGGCGATGCCTATGCGGCGCAGGGCTTCACCGTCAAGGGCATCGCCATGTACAAGAAGATCACCAAGCTGCAGCCGAGCGTGGATGGATCTTTGAAACTGGCGGAGCTGTACACTCAGCAGGGGCTGTTCAACGACGCCCGCGCCCAGTACCTGCAAGTCGCCGAAGACTTCATGAAGGTGGGCGACCTGGAACAAGCGGTGCGGCTATTCCAGAAGATCCTCGAGATGGACGCGGAAAATGTGCCCATGCGGGTCAAGCTCGCCGAGGTTTACGTCAAGCTCGGAAAAAAGAAAGAGGCGTGGGAGATTTTCAGCGCGGTGGCGGAATCGTTGCGCTCGCGCGGTTCACTCGCCGCCGCCGAAGACATTCTGAAGCGGATGCTGACGCTCGACCCGGGCAACAGTTACGTTCTGCTGCTGCGGGGCAAGGCCGCCCTGGAGAGCGACGATCCCAAGCACGCCATCAAGTACCTGGAGGAGGCTTCCGACCTCGATTCTCATCCCGACGGCTTGCGCGACCTGCTGAAGGCCTACTTGCAAATCGGAACCTTGACCGAGGCTGTTCCGATCGCCGAGAAGCTGCTGACCGTGCACAACGATCCCGAGGGGGTGTTCTTGCTGGCGGAGGGTTGCGCCCGCCTCGGTCAATACCACCAGGCACTCGACGTTTACAGCCGGCATGCCGATCGCCTGCTGGCGACCGACTCGACCAAGCTGCTGGGCAGCCTGCATGCCATGATCAGCCATGTGCGCGACGATGCGGGCGCACTGGACACGCTGATGCAGCTGCTGAACAAAGCCGGCGAGAGCACGCACATCAACGAAGTCACCGAGCTTTTGGCCCACGCCTCGGTCAAGGACGGAAACCTGACCCGGGCTCGCGACCTGTACCAGATGCTGGCCACCACCGAGCCCCAGAACTTGCTGCACATGCAGAACTATCAGCAGGTGGTGGGGCGCATGGCCGGAACATCGCCCGCCATCGGGATCACCGCCGAAGAAGGGGCGGTCATCGTGGAGGAGCTGGAAGCCACGGCTCCGGTCATCGATCAGTCTTATCCCGACCACATCGCAATCGCGGTGCGCTCCGCGGTCACCGACGCCGACCTGTTCCTTTCTTACAATCTGCCGGACAAGGCGGTCGTGCCTCTGCTGAGCGTTCTGCCGCAGGCACCGTGCGACGTGCGCCTGAACCAGCGCCTGGCGGCGCTCCATACACGCTTCCAGCGCTTTACCGAAGCCGCCGTCTGCTGCCGCACACTGGAAGGCGTGTACCACGATGCCGGCTGCCCTGATGAAGCCGTGCGCTATGGAGAATTGGCCGAGCGCTACGAGCAGAACGCGGACGCCGCTGCGTCGACTTCTGCATCATCGGCTGCTGCTCCGTCAGCGGGCGCTTTGCCCGAGGCCCGCGCCGCCGCTGCGGATTCACCCGCGCCCTGGCCGATGACCGCGCCCGGGGCTGCCGATCACGAAATTGCCGCTGCCGCGCATCCGGAATTCGCCATCCAGGAATTGGGGGTGTACGCGCCCGCCGAGGGGCAGGAGCCGTCCTCGGAACTTTCCTCCGAACCTTCCTCCGAACTCTCTTCCGACCTTGCCTCCGAGTGGGAGCATTCGCTTTCCGATGAGCACGCTCCGGCCGCCGCACCGTCGGCCCCGGTCGAAGCCGATGCTTCCAGCAATTCCGAGATTGCCGAGACGGTCGAAGAAGTCCGTTTCTACCTCGAGCACTTCATGACCGACCAGGCACGAGCCGGGGTCGACAAGCTCGAAACCCTGACCAGCGATGCCCACATTCTGGATCCGTTGCGCGCTGCCCTCGCATCCGCGGACCAGCCGCCGGCCGAGCCCGAGCCGGAAATCACCGAGATCAACGCCGACGAACCTGCGGGATTCGAAGTTGAAATGGAGACCCAGCACGAGTCCCATATCGAAGCCTCGCCGGATATGCCGACATGCGCCGAACCCGCTCAGGCAGAAGCCGTGCCGGCGGAGGCAAGTGAACTGACCGCGCTGGTCGCGGATCTGGAAGCTTCGCTCGGCAATTCATTCCCGCAAGCGCCGGCGCCCGCCGATCAGCCTCAGGCAACCGATTCACCGGCAATCGAGCCATACGACAACCAGCCACGGGACAACCAGCCACCCGACAACCAGCCACCCGACAACCAGCCGTTGCCGGGTTGGCCGGCGGCGGCTGCACCCGGAACACCGGAGCCGGAAACGGAGCCTGTGGCACATATTGAAATGGAGATTCCGGCTGCCCCGGCGGCCATGCCTTCGATGGCAGCATCGGCGGCAGGCGCCGCCACCGCCTCCGCTCCTGCCATGAGCGTTCCTGCGATGAGCTATAGCCCTGCTGCCGTGCGCCCCCTGGGAGCGGGAGCCCAGGCCATGCACCCCTCCGATAGCGTCGATCTTTCGGAGATGTTTGGCGCGTTGAAACAGGAACTGGAAGAAGAGGTTAGTGCGGGCGACGACGATCCGGAAACGCATTACAATCTGGGCGTTGCCTTCCGCGAAATGGGCTTGCTCGACGAAGCTATCGCGGAATTGCAGAAAGTCTGTTCCTCGATAGATCGTGGGCACGCATTTTCGCAGCCTATCCAGACCTACACCTGGCTGGCCCAATGCTTCATCGATAAGGGAGTTCCTGAAGCCGCCATCCGCTGGTATGAAAAGGCGCTTAGCATTCCCGGACTCGATGAGGAAGCGCGCATTGCGATCAACTATGAGCTGGGTTCGGCGTGCGAAACTGCCATGGACAAGCCGTCGGCACTGCGCTATTTCACCGGCGTGTACGGCTCAAATATCGATTATCGCGACGTGGCCGAGCGCATTCAGGCTCTGAAGTCGTAGAATGCACGAAGTGGGTTCGAAACTTGCGCTGGGGATGCGACCCGATCCCGGGCCCGCCCCACGGCCTTATCCACAACGACGCGTGCAATGATTTCCGATCCCAAGCTACCCCTTGCCAGCGGCTCCACCAGTGTCGGGGAACTCAGATCTCCGGCCGAAGCGTCAGTTCCACTGGCTCCAGTTACCGTTTCCAGGCCCGCTCCTTCAGTCGCGCGTCTGTGGCTTCGCCGCCTCGGAGTGCTTCTGTTCGTATTCCTGTGCGCGACGCTTGGGGTGATGCTCATAATTCTGCCCTGGCGTCCGGAGTGGTCCGACAACCCTCTACTGTTTTCTTATCCCACGTTTCGCGCGGTAGTAGCCAGCGGCTTCGTGCGCGGGGTGGCGACCGGCTTGGGCGTGATCAATGTGTGGATCGGATTTTGGGAGGCGATTCAATATCAGGAAGAGGAATGAAGAACAGTCGTTGGTCGATGGTCGTTCGTCGTTCGCGAATAACGGCCTTTGGCGGCAGCCCCAGTTATCAGCGAAGAACGACTGACGACCATCGACTAGCGACCAACGACTGACTTACTTATGACTGATCAAAAACTCAAGCCCGCTCCGCTCGCTTATCGGAACGAACCATTTCTCAACAGTCCCGACGGCAGAATTCTGCGGCTGTTGTCCGAGTATAGCGAGCCGCTCTCGCGCTTCCGCCGCGAGCAGATCCAGGACACGGTCGTCTTCTTCGGCTCCGCCCGCATCCACAGCCAGGACAACGCCGCGAACCGGCTGACCGAGGTTCGCGGCAACGGCGCTCAGTTCTCCGGGGCGCAGCAAGCCAAGGATATGAAGCAGGCCGAGGCCGCGGTTGACATGGCCCGCTACTACGAGGACGCGCGCCGGCTGGCCCGCCTGCTGACCGAATGGTCCACCCATATTCCCGCCAAGCGCCACCGCTTCGTCGTCACCACCGGTGGAGGCCCGGGCATCATGGAAGCGGCGAATCTCGGCGCCCACGAGGCGGGAGGAAAAACCATCGGCCTCAACATCAACCTGCCGTTCGAGCAGAATCCGAATTCTTACATCTCGCCCTCGCTCAACTTCGAGTTTCATTACTTTTTCATGCGTAAGTTCTGGTTCGCGTACCTGGCAAAAGGGTTGGTGATCTTTCCCGGAGGCTTCGGCACGCTCGACGAACTTTTTGAGATCCTCACCCTGGCGCAGACGGAGAAACTGGCCAAGAAAATTGTCGTCGTCATCTATGGCAGCGCTTACTGGAAAAAGATCGTCAATTTCGAAGCCCTAGTCGACGCCGGGATGATCTCACCACCGGACCTCGGACTGTTCAAGATGTGCGATTCGCCGGAAGAAAGTTTCGAGTTCCTGAAAGAAGGACTGACCAAGTACCATCTCGCCCCGCAGCAAGCGAAGCGCAGCGGCGAAGCGGCCGTCCCCGAAATCGCCAAGACGCGACCGTAGGTTGTGTGGCGCGGGCGGCCTGGCCCGCGAACCCTCGGCAAGTGCGCGGAGAAGCGGACTCCCCTGTCCCGCTCCGGGTTGAACACTCAACACTCTGACTCCGTATACACTCTTGGAGCGGTACGAGGAGGCCTATTGAATCCAGAGGCAAAGAATCCCGACGCGACGCTGGCACCCACCGAACCAATCCCACCCACGCAGCCCTCGGCGGTGCGCGAGATCTTCATCGGCAAGGACGGCCTCCGGGCCGGCTGGAGCCTGCTCGTCTTCATCGCCCTACTGGAGGCGGTTCTTATGGCGGCGGGATTCGTCATGCAAAAGATCCACCCCCATAGTCCAAGCGCCAGGACCGCGTCGGAGATATCCATCAAGGCAGGGTTCATCATGGAGTCCATCCCCCTTGCTGCGGTTCTTCTTGTCACCTGGATCATGGCGAAGATCGAGCGCCGTCCCTACTCCGTCTATGGTTTTGGCGGCAGGGGTAAGGTGGCGCACTTTTTCGCCGGACTTGCCTGGGGAGTCATCTGCCTTTCCCTTCTCGTCCTGACGCTCCGGAAGACCGGTCTGCTCGTCATCGACGGCCGCCTGCTCTTTGGCAGCGACATTCTTCGTTACGGGGCAATATGGCTGCTCGTTTTCCTCCTGGTCGGCCTGTTCGAGGAGTATCTCAACCGCGGCTACCTCCAGTACACGCTGACGCGCGGTTTCGCTGGTTTCTACCGGTGGGCCTCTAATACGCGCAACAGCGAAGCGTTCGGGTTCTGGACTTCCGCCGTGATCCTGTCCTACCTCTTCGGGCTCAACCACGGCAAGAACCCGGGCGAATCTCCGATCGGCCTGCTCTCCGCCGGCTTGGCCGCCATGGTTTTTTGCCTTAGCCTCTGGCGCACAGGCTCTCTGTGGTGGGCGATCGGCTTCCACGCCGCATGGGACTGGTCTCAATCTTTCCTCTATGGCGTCGCCGACAGCGGACTGATGGCCCAGCATCATCTTCTCGCTACCCACCCTGTAGGCAAGCCGATCCTCAGCGGCGGAGCCACCGGCCCCGAGGGCAGCATTTTTATCGTTGCCGTCACCGGCGTCGTCAGCCTCATTATTCTCATCACTCTGCCTCGCACTCGCTTGGGTGATACGCCGGAGCGCTCCATTTAACTTCGCGCTGGCGAGAACTGCTCACGGCGCATCCCGTGCCATCCGCTAATGCCGACGAGAAGTGGGCGAGCTCTCGTAGTACGCTGAGAGGTGATGGCGGACCGCTGTCTGCTGTACTACATCACTGACCGGAGTCAGTTTCGTGGCGACGAACGCGCCTGCCGCCGCGCGCTGCTTGGCAAAATCGCCGAAGCCGCGCGCGCCGGTGTCGACTACATCCAGCTCCGCGAAAAAGACTTGAGCACGAGAGAACTGGAAATGCTGGCACGGGAAGTGGTCGCGATCGTGCGCGAGAATTCATCGTCGACCCGGCTGTTAATTAACTCCCGCACGGACGTTGCGCAGGCTGCGGGAGCCGATGGCGTTCATCTGCGCGCGGACGATGTCGCGCCTCTGGAGGCGCGACCGGTGCTGGAAGGCGTGGACCCTCAGCGGCTAACCAGATTGCTGAAAGAGTCGTGTTTCGCTCCGAAGCCGCCCTCAGCAGCTAAAGCCGCCGATGAAGACAAGCCGGTTATCGCAGCGGTAAACCGCTGCGCCACCCAAAACGTTTCCGCGACCTGTGAAAGCCGCGGGCTCCCCGATACCATGGAAGCTTCTGCCTACCGGCCACTAACCACTGAGCACTTTCTCGTGGCCACCTCCTGCCACTCGAACGAGGATGTGATTCGCGCCGAGTCCGAGGGTGCCGACTTCGCCGTCTTTGCTCCAGTCTTTGAAAAAAACAATGCTCCCGGAAGGCAGCCGACAGGCCTCGCCGCCTTGCATGAAGCATGCCGGGCGAAGATTCCTGTCCTCGCTCTTGGCGGCGTCACGATGGAAAACGCCGCATCGTGCCTGGAAGCTGGAGCGGCCGGGGTCGCCGGCATCCGCCTGTTTCAGGAGAATAGAATCGAAGACGTCGCCCGCGCATTGCGGGCGCTTTGACACGGTGGACCCAACGGACACTACGCAACCGACGCAACTGGTCTCTCCGGCGCTCTCTCCGTGCCGAGCCGAAGAATACGTTTCCGCGCTCGTTTGTATCCCCGCGGGATGGTTCCGCATGGGCTGCGACGCCGGACAGGACAACGAAAAGCCGGTGCATCGCGTCTGGATTGACGAATTTCTGCTCGCCGCTCGCCAAGTCACCAACGCTGAGTATGGGCGCTTCCTGCGCGGCACGGCATCTCTATCCCTGCCGCCGTTCTGGAGCGACCCCGCGTTCAACCATCCCGAGCAGCCCGTTGTCGGAGTGTCGTGGTACGAGGCAATCCGCTACTGCGAGTGGCTCAACGCCAGCACCGGCGGAGTAACGACCGGCGGGGCAACGACCGGCAGAAATTTTCGCTTGCCTACTGAGGCCGAGTGGGAGCGCGCCGCTCGCGGAGGGCGCGAGGGCGCACTATTTCCGTGGGGCGATGCGCCTCCGCAGTCGCTGGGCGGCTACGCCGAGCGCTGCGCTGGTCATTGGAAGACCGGACCCGAGCCCGTTGGCCGCGCCGAACCGAACGCATACGGCGTTTACAACATGTGCGACAACGTGCACGAGTTGTGCAGGGACTGGTACGCGCCTGCCTACTATGTGGCGTCGCCCGAGCGCAATCCACGCGGCCCTGAAACGGGCGACCGGCGCGCTTCCCGCGGGGGCTCGTGGCGTCATCACATCAAGATGTCGCGCTGCGCGGCCCGTTCCAGCATTCTTCCGGAGTTCAAGTACGCGGACTATGGGTTCCGCGTGGCTTGCGACGTACAATCCTAGGTCAGAGGTTAGAGGTCAGATTGCAGAGGTCAAACCTCCTGACGGAGAAGAATTGCTGACTTGAAGTTCTTACCTCTACAATCTGACCTCTGACCTCTGCAATAGGATTTCTATGACTGACCTCGCATCCCACTACCTCGAAGAAATCAAGCGCCAGCTCCGCGGCCACAAGCGCATGGGCGAAGCTGCCATGGCTCAGCTTGAAGACAGGGATTTCTTGGCCACACTCGATCCGGAATCGAATTCCGTCGCTGCCTTGGTCAAGCACATCGCCGGCAACGCGCGTTCACGCTTCACCGACTTCCTCACGAGCGATGGCGAGAAGCCGGATCGGTTTCGCGATCAGGAATTTGAAATCTCGGAGAAAACGACGCGCGAAGAAGTGATGCGCTGGTGGGAGCAGGCTTGGGCGCATGTGTTTTCCGCGCTGGACTCGCTCAAGCCCGAGGATGTGCAAGGCATCGTCACCATTCGCCAGGAGCCGCACACGGTTATGCAGGCGCTCAACCGCGCGCTCGCCCATTATGCACAACACATTGGACAAATCGTCTTCCTCGCCAAACACCTGCGCTCAGCACAATGGCAGACGCTAAGCATTGGGCGGGGCAAATCCGAAGACTATAAAACTGCGAGCCCGAAGACGCATGCTCGCGGAATGTACAAGACGTAGGTGTGAATACTGGGGAACTAAGGAGTGCTGGCGGTTTCTCAGGCGTGACAATTGGGGACTGTAGTAAAACTGTAGTAGTTCGGGAGAGGTGGCCGAGTGGTTGATGGCTCCGGTCTTGAAAACCGGCATACCCGAAAGGGTATCGGGGGTTCGAATCCCCCCCTCTCCGCCAGTACTTTATTTATCTAGTACTTGCAAGCCGGTGATACCTACACTGATACCAGAATCAGTGAAAGAGGTCACCGATGAATCGCGAAGTCAATCTCACTAAAAGAGTCCAAACACCGCATGGATGGCGGTATTGCCGCGTTGTGCTCTCCGCCAATGGCCGCGTCAAGCCAGACCTGGTTCTCGTCAACGGCAAGCAGGAAACCCACAAGGAAGGTGCGTACTACCTCGAATGGCGCGAGGGCTCGAAGCGCATACGCCTGTCGGTCGGCAAAGACCCAGCCGACGCCAGCGCCCGAAGGCTGCGCAAGGAAGCCGAGTTGAACGCGGTGAACAACGGGGTTGCGGTCGTGCCTGCCAGCCAGAACGGGCACAGGTCGGTAGCCGCAGCCATCGCAGAGTTCCTTGACGAAACGAAGCTCACGAAAAAGCCGAAGACCCATGCCGCGTACTCGACGGCCCTGTCGTACTTCGTCGAATCCTGCCACAAGCTCAATCTCGAAGAGATCGATCGAAAGGACCTGCTGAAATTCTCAGCGTTCCTGCGTGACGAGAAGGAACAGGCGCCCCGCAGCGTCTACAACAAGTTTGAGAACGTGATGTCATTCCTGAAAGCGCAAGGGATTCGTGGCCTGGTCGGCAAGAACGACTGGCCGCGGTACACCGAAGAAGAACCAGAGATTTACGAGCAGGAAGAGCTCGACACGCTGTTCGCAAAGTGTGACGCGGAGGAACGGCTCTGGTATGAATTTTTCCTGATGTCGGGTGAACGTGAGCAAGAAGTGATGTACACGTACTGGTCGGACGTTAACTTCGCTGCCAGCACCGTCAGGGTAACCCACAAGCCGGACAGAGGCTGGACACCGAAGGCGTACAAAGAACGGGAGATTCCCATTCCTGCGAAGCTGGTGAGAAGCCTCAAGGCGTGGAAGGCGAAATCAGACAAGAGCTGTAGCCTGGTCTTCCCGACCGCTGGGTGCAATCCCAAGCTCGATTTTCTCGACGGCCTGAAAGCTGTGGCAGAGCGCGCGAAGCTGGATAAAGAGAACTTCTGGCTCCACAAGTTCAG
>Ga0224558_1001558_pt1 | contig 23631 bp, 21 predicted proteins | sample 714S32024metaG_FD_180682 | JGI IMG/M metagenome (GOLD analysis project Ga0224558, IMG submission 180682) | Peat soil microbial communities from Stordalen Mire, Sweden - 717 S3 20-24 | ecosystem: Environmental > Terrestrial > Soil > Wetlands > Peat | place: Sweden: Norrbotten County, Stordalen...
GTACCCGGTCGGCCCGCACGAGGAGGCACGGGGGATGTTCGACGTCCTCACCTACCAGAAGGGGGCCGGCGTCCTGCGCATGCTCGAGCAGTACCTCGGCTCTGAGCGCTTCCGCGACGGGGTCCGACGGTACCTCTTCGAACATCGCCTCTCGAACACCGAGACCTCCGACCTCTGGGACGCGATCGAGGCCGCCAGCGGCGAACCGGTGCGCGACATCATGGACAGCTGGATCCTCCAGGGTGGCTTTCCCCTCGTGCGTGTGAACGAGCCGACCGAAACTTCGGCCGGCGGCGAGCACGACGGGTTGGTCCTCACCCAGGAGCCCTTTGCCTACGCTCCCGCCGAGCGCGAGAGCGCCATCGGCTCCGATTGGCGGGTCCCGGTGATGGCGCGCGCGGTCGGCGTCGGCGACGGAGACGAGGTCCGGGTGCTCCTCGGGAGCGAACCGGCAACCCTTCGTCGCGCCCCCCTCGTACTGGTGAACGCGCAGGGAAGCGGTTACTACCGCGTCCTGTATGCGGGCGCTCACCTCCAACGGTTGGCCGGCTCCCTCGGTTCCCTCCACCCGCTCGAACGCTGCAACCTCCTCGGCGACACGTGGGCAACGGTGGTGGGCGACCGTTCGGACCTCGGAGACTTCCTGGTGCTCGCAGAGGCGCTCGGGCAGGAGAACGATCCCGACGTGTGGGCACAAGTCACCTCGGCCCTCTCGTTCCTCGACCATACAATCGACGACAGCACCCGCCGCCGGGTCGCCAACTACACGAGGGCCCTGCTGCGACCCGTCTTCGAGCGCCTCGGATGGGACGCCCGAACCGACGAGGACGAGCGCACCGCCACCCTGCGATCGCAGCTGCTCGGGACGCTCGGAACGGTGGGGCAGGATCCCGAAGTGCAGGCCGAGTGTGCCCGACGCCAGGTGGCCCAACTCTCGGGCGGCACCACGATCGACCCGAACCTGGCCTCCGCGATCGCGGCCGTGGTGGCCTCGTCGGGAGGAGAGACCGACTTCGAGGCGTTCCTCGAGCGATACCGGAACCCCGACACGCCCCAAGAGGAGATCCGTTACCTCTACGCGCTGGCAGGTTTCTCCCAGGCGGCTCTGTCCGAGCGCGCCTTCGAGTTGGCCATGGGTGAGGTCAGGACCCAAAACGCGCCTTTCCTGGTGCAACTGCTCCTTCAGAACCGCGACAACGGACAGGCGACATGGCGCCGTGTGCGCGACTCTTGGGACGCCCTGGGCGCGCGCCTGCCCTCCCAGACCGTGCCACGAATGCTCGAAGGCACGAAGCTGTTGTGCCGTGACGCGCGGCTCGCTCGAGATATCCGAGGCTTCCTGGCACAGCACCCGGTTCGAAGCGGCCAGCGCACGGTACAGCAGACCCTCGAGCGTCTCGACGTGAACGTCGCCTTCTCGGCACGCCTTTCTAAGACGGCCGGAGGTTTGCTGGCTGCAGGCATCGCTCGGCTCGGCCGCAGCTGAGACGCCTGTCGGTGCAGGGCGATGAGCCTGCTCGTCGTCGCGGTCACGTTCGGCGTCATCTTCGTCGCCGAGCTACCAGACAAGACGATGGTCGCTACCGTCGTGCTCTCCAGCCGATACCGGCCACTGCCGGTATGGGCGGGGGCGGCCATGGGAATGGTGGTGAACAGCGCTGTGGCCGTGGGGGCCGGGAGGCTCCTCGAGCTTCTCCCCCACCGGGTGCTGGAAGCGATAGTCGCAACGCTCTTCGCAGCAGGTGCGCTGTACCTGTTTCTCACACGGGAGTCCTCCGAGGAACACCATGGCGAGACGGAGGCCGCCAAGGTCCGTGCGAACTGGCACATCGTCCTTGCAAGCGCCGCCGTCATCGTGGTCGCAGAGCTCGGCGACCTCACGCAGATCTTGACCGCGAACCTCGCCGCGCACTACCGCCAACCGTGGTCGGTGTTCGTCGGGTCCTCGGCGGCATTGGTGACGGTCGTAGGAGTCGGAGTGGTGAGCGGCCGCGCCCTTCTGCGGGTGCTCCCACTCGAAGTCATCCGAAAAACGGCAGGGGTGATCCTGGTGGGCTTCGCGATCTACTCTGCGGTGTCGGCCGCCAACTGACCCAAGCGAGCGCCTTGGCGCCAAACGAGCGTAAGTGAGGAGCAGGCATGTTGATCTCGACGATGAACGACATCCCGGGCTACGAGATCACCGAAGTCCTCGGTGAAGTCTTCGGGCTGACGGTGAGGAGCAGGAACGTGGGCTCCCAGCTGGGCGCCGCCTTCAAGTCCCTCGCCGGAGGTGAGCTGAAAGGCATGACGAAGAACCTCGTGAACAGCCGGCAGGAGGTCATCGACCGAATGGTGCAGGAAGCGCAAGCGAAAAGCGCAGACTCCGTGCTGGCAATGCGCTTCGACACGTCCGAGATGGGTGGGAACTGGACCGAGATCTGCGCCTACGGCACCGCGGTCAAGACCCGCAAGCTCTGACAGACTCGTGGGCTCGACACGCATGTTACGTACGAGAATCGCCCGCATCTGTACATGAGCCCATGAGCGAGAGACTCGAAGCCCTTCTAGCCCACGCGCGTGCCACGAAGGGCTTCATGCCCGACGACGAAGGGCTCGTCCTCTACCGCGCCGCTGTGCGCGCCGGGCGACGAAGGCATGTGGCTCGCGGCGCGACGTTCGTGGAGATCGGTGCCTGGTGCGGCAAGTCCACCGTGTACCTGGGAGCCGCGGCCGAGGAGACCGACGCGGTGCTCTTCAGCGTGGACCATCACCACGGCTCCGAGGAGAACCAGGCCGGGTGGGAGCACCACGACCCGGAGGTCGTCGACCCCGCCACCGGGCGGATCGACACGCTCGGGTTGTGGCGGCGCGCCGTCGACAGTGCCGGTCTCGGTGCGAACGTGGTCGCGATGGTGGGTGACTCCCCGACGATCGCGACGCGCTGGAGCACCCCACTGGACCTGTGTTTCATCGACGGGGGCCACGGTGAGGAGCCGGCGTGGGCCGACTTCGAAGGTTGGGCGCCTCACGTCTGCATCGGAGGTTGGCTTGCCATCCACGATGTGTTCTGTGACCCTGCCGACGGTGGCCGGCCCCCTTACGAACTGTGGTGCGCGGCGCTGGACTCGAAGCAGTTCGTAGAGGACGGCGAGTGCGGGTCGCTGCGCGTGCTCAGAAGGATCGCGCCGCCAGGCACGGATGTGTGAGCACGGTGATCACGGTTCGAGATCGTGTTCCGTCGCCAAGAGCCCCGGCGCCATGCGGCGAGGTTCTGTGAGGTCCAACCCACAGGGAAGCGATTCCCCGCGGAACAGGCCGGCTGCAGGTGTGGCGTTCGAGAGAGCGTCGGCTGCCAAGACGATCGCACCCGCGGTGTACGTAGTCCGCTCTGCAGAGGGGAACGTGACAGCCTCCGGGTAGACGATCCCGGTCAGGTACGAGCCGTCGGAGCAACGGTGCGCGCGCGTCCAGGTCAGAAGCCGGGCGGCCTCGTCGCTCCTGCCGGTCGCATCGAGCGCCAGGGCACACTCCGCTGTCTCGGCAGCGGTGACCCACGGACCGGTCGACACGCAGCGCACTCCGAGCCCCTCCATCACGAAGGTGTCCCACCAGTCGTCGATTCGACTGTTGGCCCGGTCTCCCTCCAAGGCGCCGGAGAGGACCGGGTAGTACCAGTCCATGGCGAACTCGTCCTTTGGTTCGAACGCATGAGGCGTGTGAGCGACCGCATGGGCCAAGCGACCTGCCGCCAGCTCCCAGTCCGGGCGTTCGTGACCGAGTGCTTGGGCGCAAGCCACGCCACAGCGAATAGCGTGGTATATCGACGACGAGCCTGTGAGGAGCGGGTACTTGCCGAGGTGCCCATCGGGGTCGACCGACCACAGCACCGTCCCGTCTTCGCGTTGGTATCGCAGGACGAAACCAAGCGCCGAGTCAATCACGGGCCACATCTCCTCGAGCTGCGCCCTGTTTTCGGTGATGCAGAAGTGGTGCCACGCCCCGGTGGCCACGTACGCGCAGACATTCGTGTCAAGCCGGGGGTCCTTCACACCATTTCCGACCAGGTAGTAGTTGAACCACGAACCCTCGGGAAGCTGGGTGTCGGCGAGCCACTGGTATGCCCGCGCCGCTTCGTCGTAGAAGCCGGCCACCGTCAGGGCCATGGCGGCCTCCGTGTGGTTCCAAGGATCGCAGTGACCACCTTCGAACCAAGGGATCATGCCGTCGGGTCGTTGAACGGCGGCGATGGACGCCGCGGTCGCCACGACCTCCTCGGCCCCGATCACGCCCGGCACCTCGGGAATGTCGAACAACCTGGCAGAGGCGCGCGATCGCTCACGCGGCTCGGCCGTGGGTTGGCGGACGGTTCCTTGATGCGATGTCGTCATGCCGACCTCCCGAGGCACAGCTTCTCGTGCCTTGCCGCCGGGAAGGGAAGATCGGCCACTGCAGCCTCCCTGTCCGGCTTCCTCAGGTACACGACGAAGCTCTTGCCGAGCAGCGGGTTGAGCAGATGCTCTGCAACCCTTGTCACACGTGGGGCGCGCACGATGTCCCAGACAAGCATCCGGTGGTAGGCGCGCACGAGCAGATGATCGTCACGATGAGGCCCCACCAAACAGCGCAGCCACCAGTACGGGGTGTGCAGGGCGTGGGCGTGGTGGCTCGCTACGGGCTCGAGCCCGGCTCGCTGCAACCGTTCAAGGAGAGTCGACCGCCGGTAGATGCGAACGTGCCCGCCTTCGACGTCGTGGTACTCGCGTGACAGCGCCCAGTTGACGACTTCGGGCCCGAGACGGGGCACGGTCACCGCCATCGTCCCGCCCGGTCGCAACACCCGTGCGAGCTCGGAAATCGCCGTCTGGTCTTCGTCGATGTGCTCGAGCACCTCGGAGGCGATGACCTTGTCGAAGGCGGCATCTGCGAACGGAAGCGCCAGCGCATCGGCTTGGACTACCGCGGCCTCTTCATCGCAGAGCACCTCTTCTGCTTCTCGCATCGCGTCGATCATGGCGCGCACGTTGGCGAGATCGGTCGCCCGGGCATCGAGAGCCACGACCCGCGCCCCCAGACGCAGCGCACCGAACGCGTGACGACCCCCGCCACAACCGAGATCCAGCAGGAGCTCACCGCGACGTACGCCGAGACGCTCGTAGTCGACCGTCAGCACGACTAGGTGCCTTTCCCCGCTCGCGCCGCGCCGTGTTGCTCGACGATCCTGCGGTCGCGGTGCTCCGGCGAACCCCGGCGACTGTGCCTCGCCGCTCGAGAGCGCGGCCGCCGGCTTCGATGCTCTGGCAACCCCTGCTCGCGGGGCCTCTCCGACAGGCTGCTGCTGTGGCGCTCCTCCAGCAGCGCCCGGTACTGCTCGGCCGTTGCGGTCGCCGTCGCCTGCCATGTGAAGCGTCCGAGAACCCGGCGGCGGCCGCCCTCCCCCAACCGCGCCGCGAGCGCCTCGTCATCGAGAACGCGCCGCATCCCCACCACGAGCGCTTCTGGGTCGCCCGGCTCGACCAACAGGCCCGTCGCGCCGTCGGAGCCCACCACCTCCGGCAAGGCACCGCCCGTCGTCGCCACGAGCGGGATCCCGCAGGCCATGGCCTCGATAGCGGGCAACGAGAACCCTTCGTACAACGACGGGACCACCGCGACCTGAGCCTCGGCGTAAAGACCAGCCAATTCCTCGTCGCTGATCCCGCTCACGAAGCGCACAACGGGTGCGAGCCCCAGCCGTTTGATCGTTCGAGCGACCCTGCCGCCTTCTTTCGGCCGGCCGATCACGACCAGCTCGAGGTCGCGCTCGGTGCGAAGCTTCGCCACCGCCTCCAGCAACGGCACGAGCCCCTTCATCGGCACGTCGCTCGACGAGGTGACCATCACGCGCCCCCGAACACGGCGGCTCCCGGGGCGGGGACGGAACACGGTGGGGTCTACGCCCACGGGCACCACGGTCATACGCTCGAGGTCCACTCCCATCTGCGCGGCAATGTCAGCCTTCGAAGACTCCGACACCGTCACGATCCGTGGAAGGTGTCTCGCGACGCGCACCTGCATACGGGTGAAACCAAACCACCTGCGTTGGGTGGCTCGGCGCCAGGCATTCTCGGCATGGGTGAGGGCCAGCTCGCGGTCGACGGTGATCGGGTGGTGAAGCGTGCTGAGCAAGGGCCACCCGTCGTCGAGCACACCGAGCAGTCCCGAGCCCAGCGACTGGTTGTCGTGAACGACGTCGAACGAGCCGCGCCGCGCGGCGAGAACCCGTCGCGCGCGCAGTGAGAACGTGAGGGGCTCGGGAAACCCTGCCGTGCACATCAGCGCCAACTCGAGCACATCGATCGCCGAGTGCAGCTCGCGAGGGTGCGGGATCCGGAACGGGTCCGGGTCCCTGTACATGTCGAGGCCCGGCACAGGCATGAAGCCCACTCCGTCGTCGAGCTCGGGCCAGGGCTGACCTGCCAGCACTTCGACGGAGTGCCCCATGCGCACGAGCTCCCGTGAGAGGTGGCGCGTGTAGACCCCCTGGCCGCCGCACCGGGGGTTACCCCTGTAGACGAGGAAGGCGACACTCAGCCCGCCCGGCTCGGGGGCCCTCGCAGGCCGCGGCTCGGGGACCTCGACAAGCTTGCTGCGCTCCCAGGACTCGCGTGTGTCCGCCCACAGCTCCAGTGGGCTCCTAGGCACGCAGACTCCCCGCCCTGGCGATCATGTCCGGGTCAGCCTCCCCCGGATCCGTGTCAATGCGCAAACGATGGACCTCGCCGTACCGCGCACGTCGGTGAAGGTGCCTACGCCTCGAAAGTGCAGGCATGGCCGGTCCGCAAGGGACCCGACAGACATCGCTGGGCCTCGGCTGAGGCCGTCGAGGAAGATGCCTGCGCCTCGAGCCGTCAGGCAAAGAGCGGTGCCGAGCGGGCACCCGGGGACTAGATTGCGATTGGCACCACACGCTCGGGGAGCGCCGCCGCATGGCCATCGAGATCCTGCACCTGTCCAGCATCGTGAAAAGCGCGCTGGTGGACCGGGACGGTGACCGTCTCGGGCGGGTGGAGGACCTCATCGTCAGATTGGGCGACTCCCCGCACCCCCCGCTGTCGGGCGTCGTCGTACGCATCGGACACCGGGTGATGTTCGTGCCCATCCACCGCATCGCCGGCATCCGCCCAGGGCGTGTGGAGCTGGTGGGCGAGACCGTCAGCCTGGGGCGTTTCACTCGCCGTCCCGGGGAGCTGCTTCTCGCCGGAGACCTCATGGCCCGGCATCTGATCAATTTCTCGGGCGCACGCTTGATCCGGGCGAACGAGATCGAGATCGCCAGGCTCGAGGGGCGCTGGGAGGTGGTAGGGGTCGACCCGAGCCCGCGAGTTGCGCTGCGGCGTTTGTTGCCTCGGCCCTTGGCGCGCCATATCCGGGCAGGCACCTCGGTGGACTTCGCAAGCATCGAACCCTTCGTCGCCCACGTTCCGACCGCCAGGCTCCGGATCCCCTACCGGAAGTTGGCCAAGTTGCATCCTGCTCAGATCGCCGACCTCGTCGAAGCCGCTTCGCACGACGAGGGCGAGGAGATCATCGAGGCCGTGGGACAAGACCGCGAGCTCGAGGCCGACGTGTTCGAGGAGCTCGACCCGGAGCACCAGCTCGAGTTCATCCGCTCGCGCTCGGACGCGGAGGCCGCACGCCTCCTCTCCACCATGGCGCCCGATGACGCGGCGGACCTGATCACCGAGCTGGACCAGGAACGGCGCCTTCCGGTCCTGACTCTCATGCCGCCCGCCCACCAGCGCAAGATGCGGGCGCTGCTCAGTTACAACCCCGAGACCGGCGGAGGACTCATGAGCCCCGACTTCCTCTGCATGCCCGAGACGACCACGGTGTCAGCCGTGCTCGACGCTCTGCGAGCCAGCCCCGCACCGCCAGAGGCGTTGGCGGTGGTCTTCGCCACCGACGCCGACGGCCGCGTCACCGGATCGGCATCGGTGGTCTCGCTCGTGCAGGCAAGCCCGGGCTCTGCGCTCTCCTCGGTGGTCCGCCCGAACCCCGCGCACGTCCATCCTGACGCGGACATCCACGCCGTCGTGCGCAAGATGTCCGACTTCAACCTCACGGTGGCCCCCGTGATGGACAGCGAGCACCGGATGATCGGCGTGATCACCGTCGACGACATCCTCGAGCTGATGCTGCCCACAGGTTGGCGTCGCGACTTCGGCATGGCAGTCGCCGAGGACTGAAGGCCCGAGCGCGGCTATCATTCTCCTGCTGATCAGCCGCACTCCGCTTGGTACGTCGCGCCCCTGGGATGGGCGTGCCGGCGGGGAATGGTGCATCGGGCTGTAAGTCCCGACGAGTCCGGCGCCCACCGGACGTCACCTCTCCGGGAGCGCGGCTGCCGAAGGGCAGGTAAAGGAGTAGCGCTGCACGCTGACAGTGGTTCACCACGACCGCGTAGGCGCGCACGCCACCAGCCAGGAGCGTCCCCCGCCGGACTGACCGGGGGCTGACCTGCGCCGGGCGTGCGCGCCGCCAACGCACGCCTAGGAGCCGGCACCCGTCGGGAGGTCCAAGAAGTGGCCCACGAGGCCTTCGACACCGAGAACGCCACCGCCGTCCTCGACGAGGCGAACGTGGGCGACATCCAGGGGGCCCTGGGCACGATCCGTCTGCACGACGAGACCCAGAGGCGTTCGTGGCGCGCCCGGCTCCTCACGTTGCTGGCGATCATCGGTCCCGGGCTGATCGTGATGATCGGGGACAACGACGCGGGCGGCGTCGCCACCTACGCGCAAGCCGGCCAGAACTACGGGCTCAGCCTCCTGTGGACATTGCCCCTTCTGATCCCGGTGCTGATCGTGAACCAGGAGATGGTCGTACGTCTGGGTGCCGTTACCGGCGTCGGCCATGCCCGCTTAATCAAGGAGCGGTTCGGGAAGTTCTGGGGGGCGTTCTCGGTGGGCGACCTCTTCGTCTTGAACTTCCTCACGATCGTCACCGAGTTCATCGGGGTGAGCCTGGCCCTCGGCTACCTGGGTGTCAGCGCGTACGTCTCGGTCCCGCTCGCCGCGACCGGCCTCGTCGCCATGACCGCCACGGGTAGCTTCCGACGCTGGGAGCGCTTCATGCTCCTGTTTGTCGTCGCGAACTTCCTCGTGATCCCGCTCGCCGTGTTCGCCCATCCCCACGCAGGTCCCGTACTACACGGGTTGGTAGTGCCCGGAGTCAAAGGAGGGTTCAACTCGACATCGATGCTGATCATCATCGCCATCGTGGGAACGACAGTGGCACCGTGGCAGCTCTTCTTCCAGCAGTCCAACATCGTCGACAAGCGGATCACGCCGCGCTATATCAACTATGAACGGGCCGACACTGTGATCGGTTCGTTCGTCACCGTGCTCGGCGCCAGCCTTATCGTGATCACGGCGGCTTTCGCGTTCGCCCATACCCCGCTTTCGGGAAGGTTCACCAATGCCGCCGGCGTGGCCCACGGGCTCACACGGTTCCTTGGTCACGCTTCGGGCACCCTGTTCGCGCTCGTGCTGCTGAACGCCTCGATCATCGGCGCCGCGGCGGTCACGCTGTCTACCTCGTACGCCTTCGGGGACATCTTCGGGATGCGCCATTCCCTGCACCGCCGTGTGGGTGAGGCGAAGTTCTTCTACGCGTCCTATTCCGGGATCGTCGGGTTCGCTGCTGCCATCGTGTTGATTCCGGGTGCACCGCTCGGCCTCATCACCATATCCGTGCAGGCATTAGCCGGCGTCCTGCTGCCCAGCGCAACCGTGTTCCTGGTGCTGCTGTGCAACGACAGGGGCGTCCTCGGCCCTTGGGTCAACCGCCCCTGGCTGAACGCGCTGGCGACCGTCGTCGTGTCGGTTCTGCTCGTCATGTCTCTCATCCTCATGACGACGACCGTGTTCCCTCATATCGACGTGGGCGTGCTTCTCATCGTCCTAGGGGTCACGCTCCTCGTCGTGCTCGGTGTTTCCGGTGCGCTGTACATGAGGGCTCTGCCGCGCCGCCCGCCACCCGAGGAGTTTCCGAGCTCTAAGCGAGAGACTTGGCGGATGCCACCGCTCAGCCTGCTAGAACGACCACCCTGGTCGCGCGGGCGTACGGCCACGATGTTCGCCATGTACGTGTACGTCTTCTTGTCCGTCGCGATGCTCCTGGTGAAGGTCGTGCAGCTCGGCCTCCACCGGTGAGGCGCCTGTTCCTAGCTAGCTAGGCAAGCAACTCGTCGAGGGTGACCGCGCGTAGCCCGAGCCCGTCCAGCTTGTCGGCCAACGGGCCCAGCGTGGCGTGGGCGCGCGCCACGGTTCCGCGAGGACAGCTCACCTCGTTGTCGTGAAGCAGAACGATCGCCCCGGGCTCAAGACGACGCTCGATGCGCGCGATCACCGGCGCGGGCTCTTGCTCCGCCCACTCGCCCCCCCACGCCGACCACGGCACCACTTCCATGTCATGGCGACGCGCCTCTGCGACCGTGCGGGCGGTGAGCTGGCCGTAGCTGGGCCGTTACCAGCGAGGGCGGCAACCGGCGACGGCCTCGATGGAGGCCACCGATCGGTTCAGGTCTTCGCGGATCCACGCGGGTACCCGAAGGAGGTGATGCTCGTGGAGGGACCCATGGGACCCGACGCTGTGGCCGCGCCGCAGGATCTCGGAAACGAGATCGGGATGGGACTCGGCCTGGGTTCCCAACACGAAGAACGTGGCGCGCATGCCGAGTGTGTCGAGGAGGTCCAACGTCCGCGGTGTGCTCTCGGGCGACGCGCCATCGTCGAACGTGAGCGTGACCGCATCCGCTATGGCGGGTCCGCGCAGCGACACCACCCGAAGGGAAGCGCCCGAAGTGCAACGGGTGACCACTGCCCCAGCACGCACACGCTCGGAAGGTACCGACCAAGCACGGCCAATCCCGTACCAGCGCCTGCCCGAGCACCCCACCGTCGCAGCGCGCCCACCATGCGATCGTAGGTTGTGAAGGGCCGAAGCTCAGGCGAGACCGAGCTCGCTTCCCGGCTGTACCTCGCCGGCCGTGGGCGCCTCGGCGGCGCCCACGGCCGCCTCGGCGGCAGATCGCCGGTGCTCGTTGCGGTGCCGCAAGCGGATCACGGCCGAGGCCACGACGGTGGAGCTCGCCCCGACCAGGAGGGCCACCCGCGGGCTCGAAACCTGCGAGATCCACCCGACCAACGGCGCGCCGACCGGCGCGGTGCCGAGGAACCCGATCGCATACAGAGCCATCACCCGGCCCCGCATGGTGGCGTCGACACGCATCTGGATTGTGGAGTTCGCCGTGGCGATGAACGCTATCGACAGGGCCCCCATCGGGACGATGAATGCGAGGGCGACCGGGAGCGTGGGCGAGAGGGCGACCGTGGCGATAAGGACGCCAAAGACCATGCCGATCAAGGTGAGCCGGTGAAGATTAGGACTGCCGCGGTTCGCCACCACCAGCCCGCCTACCACTGCGCCTCCAGCCATGAAGGAGGTCAGCGCCGAGAACGTCCCCGCGCCGCCGTGGAACGTCAGCCGAGCGAACAGCGGGAGGATCACGTTGAAGTTGTAGGTGAGAAGACCCACCACGAACACCAGCAACAGCGGCTCTCGCAGCCTTGGCGTTCGCCACGCGTAAGCGAGGCCCTCTCGCAACTGGCCTTTGGCCCTCGCCAAACGCTCGGTGCGGAGCAGGTCGGCTCGCCGCATGAGTGCAAGCGCCACGATCACGGCCAGGTAGCTCGCCGCGTTCGCCTCGAAGCAGACCGCCAGGCCGACGGTTGCGATGAGGAGCCCCGAAAGGGCAGGCCCGACGACACGCGCGCCGTTCATGACGATGCTGTTCAAGCTCACGGCGTTTGCCAGGTCGTCCTTTCCCACCATCTCGACGACGAAGCTCTGGCGCGCGGGGTTGTCGAAGGCATTCACCACTCCCAGGAGCAGCGCGAGCAGGTAGACCTCCCACAGATGAGCCGCCCCCGCTGGGCCTCGTCCGGCCGAAACGAGCAGGCCGAGCACGAGCGCGAGGATCCCCGCCGAGGCTTGTGTGGCAAACAGAAGCCGCTGTTTGTCCACCCGGTCGACCACGAGCCCGCCCCAGGCCCCGAGCACGAGCATGGGGAGGAACTGAAGTGCCGTGGTGATCCCCACGTCCAGGCCGGCCTGTCCTCGCGGGGCCAGGTACCGGACGACCAGCCACGCCTGTGCGATGCTCTGCATCCACGTCCCGGTCACCGACACGATCTGGCCGGCGACAAAGAGCCGGTAGTTGCGGACGCGAAGCGAGCTGAAGGTCGTCGTGGCGACGTGGCGGAACCTTCTCACGCGAGCTCCCCAGGTGCTCCATCCAGTGCGCCGAGCCCTGCCGAGACTTTCGCCCGCTTCGGGTGAGAGCCGCCTGAACCGCCTGGCCTTCTCGGACGTTCTCGGACCGTCTCGGACCTTCTCAAACCTTGGGCACGTAGGCGCCACGGCCGAGGCCCGTCGAGACGACGGGGTCTTCGGTCTCGTCGACGCCGCCGCGGACCTCCGACACCCAGTCCAGACGGCCCATCAGGATCCGTTCCACCCCACCCTGCAGGGTCGCAGCCGAAATGGCACAGGAGCTGCACGCGCCACGAAGCTCCACCTCGACCTCGCCGGTCTCCACGTCGAACGAGACCAGCTCGAGGTCACCGCCGTCGGCTTGGACGGCCGGCCGCATGAGGTCGATCAGCTCCCTCAGGTCGCCCTCGCGCTCGGCACGCTCCTCCTCGGTCAAGGAGGTCAACGAGCCTGCGGCATGCGAGGGAGCTGCCGGTTCGGCGGGTGCCGGGGCGCCGCCGCGATGAGCTGTAGCCGAAGAGCGATCGGGCATGGTCACCCACCCATTCTGCCGTGCCGGGCAGCCTCTCGAACCACCTGCGTAGTGGTCCTTCGACCAAGAGGGCGCGACTATGCGAGCGAAAGGGCATGACGATGGGCAACCCACACCCGATGAAAGGGGGGCCAACGGACAAGAGCCTGCGACGAAAGCGGACAACAGGTGAAAGATCCGCAGGTAGGGGCTCGATGGGTCGGATGTTCGTCGGATACGTACAGCGGCATGGACGGGCGCTCGTTTCGCCTTGGATAGCATGCGGTGTGCCCCGCGAGACGCCGGTCGTGAGCGAGCCGCAGGCGAGTGGACATATGGACACAGCAACATTGGGGGTCGCCACCCTCGAAGAAGGCGCCGCGATGAGCAAACCGCTGCGCGCGTCGCCGCCCTCGAAGAAGGCCGCGCCGTGAACAGGGACGTGAGCGTCATCGGAGTCGCTATGACTCAGATGGACACGCGAGATCAGAGCGTGGAGGCACTGGCCAAGTCTGCGGTCACCGACGCGCTCGCCGACGCCGAAGTGTCGCCCAGCCAGGTCGGCCTTGTCTTGGTGGGCAATGCACTGGGGGGACGGCTCGCAGAGCAGGGTTGCATACGTGGTCAAGCGTGGCTGCGCGGCGTGGGATTGGGCTCTTCGGGTGTCGTGAACGTAGACAACTCGTGCGCCGGAGGCTCGTCCGCCCTGCACATGGGTTTCACCGCCTCCCTCGCAGGTGAATCACCGGTACTCGTGGTGGGCGTCGAGAAGATGTGGACCGGCGACCGCCGGGCCACCTTGACCGGGATCGAGGACGGCCTGCCGGCTGACGAAAGGGCCGAACTGCGCCGCGCTCTCGAGAACGACGCCGGGAGCATCCTCATGGGGCTCAACGCCACCTGGGTGCAGCATCAGATCGAACAGCGCGGAACCTCCGTACGCCAGATCGCCGCAGCGGCCGCCAAGTCCCGGCGCTGCGGGTCACGCAATCCCCTCGCCCAGTTCCGCACTCCCGTGACCGTCGAAGAGGTCCTCGGCTCTCCGACGGTGGCCGCTCCACTGAGGAGGCTCATGTGCTCCTCGTTCACCGACGGTGCCGCGGCAGCGGTCCTCTCGGCCGGCATCCAGCGCGGCGCGCCACGCGTGCGAGCCAGCGTGCTCCGGTCAGGCAACGGGGAGCTCGAATACCATGACCGCCTTTCTGAGATAGCTGAAGAAGCATGGAAGGAGTCAGGTGTGAGCCCCGGTGACATCGACGTCGTCGAGCTGCACGACGCCACCAGCGCCGAGGAGCTCTACGCCCTCGAGGCACTCGGGTTCTTCCCTGCAGGAGAGGCGGGCGCGGCAACGGAGGCCGGTGACACCGACCTCGGCAGTCGGTCGGTGTGCGTCAACCCGAGCGGCGGGCTCCTGTCGCGAGGGCACCCGCTCGGGGCTACCGGCGTGTGCCAGATCGTGGAGCTGGTCCAGCAGCTGCGAGGGACAGCCGCCGGCCGTCAGGTGGAGCGAGCGCGCCTGGGAATGTCGGTCAACACCGGAGGGATCATCTCCGGGCGTGACGCCGCGCTTGCGGCCGCACACATCCTCGAGAGCACCTGAGTGCGCGGAGCCGTCGTCACGGGGTGGGGAACGGCCCTCCCCGACAAGATCGTGACCAACGAAGACCTTTCGGCGCGCCTCAACACCTCCGACAGCTGGATAACCGAACGCACCGGCATCAAGGAACGCCGTATCGGTGGAACGACCTCTCAACTGGCCATCGACGCAGGACAGCGCGCGCTCGAACGTGCAGGACGTGGCGGCGACGAGATCGACTTGCTGGTGCTGGCCACCACTACGCCCGACGCGCTGGTTCCCGGTACCTCGGCGACGGTGCAGGACGCGCTCGGAGTGCAAGGTGGCGCGTTCGACGTGAACGCCGCGTGCTCGGGGTTCGTATACGCCCTGGTGGCCGCCCACGGTTTGGTGCTCGCCGGAGCCGAACGAGCTCTCGTGGTCGGTTCGGAGACGTTGTCGCGCATCACCGACTGGGACGACCGCAGCGTCGCCGTGCTGGTGGGGGACGGGGCGGGAGCCGTGGTCCTCGAAGCCACCGACGGACCCGGACAGCTCCTGGCCTGGGATCTCGGGGCGAACGGCTCCTTGCGGCACCTGCTGTGCTGCGACCACGGCGGCTACCTGTACATGAACGGAAAAGAGATCTTCCGCCACGCTGTGCACGCGGTCGTGAGTTCCTCGCTCAAGGCCCTCGACCGAGCCGGGCTGTCGGCCACCGACATCGATCTGTTCGTACCCCACCAGGCGAACACCAGGATCATCACAGCGGCCAGCCAACGCCTGGGCATCCCTCCCGAGCGCTGCGTGGTCACGATCGACCGTTACGGCAACACCTCGTCTGCATCGATCCCCCTTGCTCTAGTCGACGCCCTCGACACAGGGCGGCTGCGACCCGGCGGCCTCGTCCTGTTGTCGGGTTTCGGCGGCGGGATGACATGGGCCAGCGCCGTTTTGCGATGGGGAGGATGAGCACGCAAGGACGTGAGCCGCGGCCTGCGGTGGTGGTGCTAGCCGGCGGCCAGGCGCAGCGGTACCGGGGATGCAAACCTCTCGCTCCGGTGGGCCTGCACGGTGAGGCTGTGATCGACCTGACGGCCTCCGACGCACGAGCCGCGGGCTTCGGTGGGATCGTTCTCGTGCTCGGTCCCCAGACCGCCTCCGCCATCACCTACCACGTGCGGAGGTGCTGGCCATCGTCGGTACCGGTGACCTTCGCCGTCCAACAGGTCCCGCTCGGGACCGCCCATGCCCTGCTGTGTGCTCGCGAATCCCTCCCGGAAGGTCCGTTCGCCGTGGTAAACGCCGATGACGTCTACGGAGTACCGGCGCTGGAGGTCTTGGCACAACAGCTCTCGGGCAGCACCGTGAATCCTCGCTCTCAGGCCGAGACCGACACGCCTGACACGCCCAGAGGGGGTGCCGACCACGCACTCGTTGCCTTCGCCATGCGCGACACCATCGTGACAAGCGAACCGGTCACACGCGGTACCTGCGTGGTCGGAGGAAACCGGAACCTCGCCGCCATCGTGGAGCGGCGAAAGGTGACGATGCACAGCGACGGGAGCTTCAGCTCACACGATGGGCTGGAGCCGGTGGAGATACCCGGCGACACGTTGGTCTCGGTCAACCTCTGGGGCTTCGCCGCCTCCGTCTGGCCGGTGCTCGAGGCCGCCGTCGTCGCAACCCACCGAGGCGTCGCGCCCGACGGGTCTGTTCGCGACAGCGCAGCCGTGGACCCCGAGGTGGAAGTTCTCTTGCCCGAAGTGATCGGGGAATTGGTTGCAGGGCGCGCGCCAGGCGGAGGGCCGGCGCAGTCGGTGCGCGTGCTGGACGGGCCCGGACGGTGCTTGGGAGTAACACACTCAGAAGACCTGCCCATCGTGCGAAGCGAGCTGGCAGCCATGGTCGGGCAGGGGCTTCGCCCCGAGGGGATCTGGGGAGGTGTCGCTTAGGCCGGCGGGAGATCCACGAGCCACGACCAGCCAGCCGCGCGACGAACCATGGAACGAACCTCTGGCGCACCAAGACCGTCGATCTTGCGACGCCGGGTGGTCGTGCATGGGCAGGTCCATGGCGTCGGGTTCCGGTTCGCCTGCGCGCGGCGCGCCAGCGAGGCACATCTCGCGGGTTGGGTGCGCAACCTGTCTGACGGAACGGTCGAAGCAATTTTCGAAGGAGCACCGCGAGAGGTGGAATCACTCACCGCTTGGTGCGACAAGGGACCGTCGTTGGCGCGGGTGAGAAGGGTGGAGGTGTTCGACGAGGCGCCGGTGGGCGAAGAGCATTTCTCGATCCGCTGATGGATCCGCCGAGCCCTCCGTTGCGGCTCTGACGCGGCGAGACCCCGAGTAGCCGGTTCGGCCGGAACCGCCCGCACTCCTCGGGGCCAACGCCTTCGGCTGGACGGCTGCCCCTACCCGGAGTCGGACGACCCCCGATGCAGGCTTGACATCGATTAGTCCCAGGGAACCTTCCGATGCCTTACCGTCTGCCTGACCGGCGAACCCGTCTCTGGGCTTCGTCCCAACCTCCCGCCTTTCGACGTTCAGTTGGTCTCTGCCCGGTCGTCGCTCACCGGCTATGAGAACTCTGCGCCACTGCTTCAAGAAGGTCAATAGACGTACGCGATTTCCCTATGTTCTCCATAGAATTATTGTTGCTTTCCCCAGATTGGGCTGGTCCGTCCCCAGGCACGGCCAAGTACTCCCCAGGTCATCCCCAAGCGGGTCGTTCAGAGCCGACTGCTCTCCGCTGACCTCGACGCCTCAACGAACGAGGCCGTGCAGCCGTAGGAAGGTCCTCTGCTCGTCGTGCATTTCGTCGGGGAGCCGCGTGAACCACTCGAGCTGGTCAGCCACGGTCTGTAGCACATCGCCCCCGGGAAGCAGCAGATGCGTGCGAAACGCCAGACCGACCGGCCAGTCGATGCCCTGCCGGGCGTGGCTCGGGTACTCGATGTAGCCGAGGAAGTCGTCGATGGCGACGTCGACGCCGATCTCGTCGAGCGCGACCCGATGGACGGCGTCGGTCAACATCTCGGCGAACCGGACCGTCCCGCCGGGGAGATTCCAAAGACCGTCGCAGGGCCCGCCGGTCCGACGAGCCAGCAGCACGCCGGGCTCGGAGCAGACGACGACCTCTACGGTGAGCCGGGGGACCTTCCCGAAGATCTCCTCGTACTCGGCCTGAGGAAGCGGTCCCGTCACGGCGCGATCAAATGGAGGTGCCATGGCCGCCGGCCAGGTCGGTCTCCCACAAGGCCTCCACCAGGGCCAGGCGGTTGAGCTGGTTGGTTCCCTCGTAGATCTGGTTCAGACGGCCGTCGCGGAACCGCTTCTCGACCCCGCCACGGACATGGGCGCCGTCGTCGGCCAGCACTTCGGTGGCCCTGGCGGCCACGGCCACCGCCCGGTCGCCGCAGAAGGTCTTTACCGCGCTCGAGATACCCTGGGCCGGCGGGATGTGGCGGGCACCCTGCCAGACCATGGCGCGCATGGCCATGGTCTCCAGCCACAGGTCCGCGAGGGTCAGCTGGACCTCTTGGTAGGCGAGAAGCGGCTTCCCGCCGAGACAGGTCCGGCGGCAGTAGACGGTGGCGGCCTCGGTGGCACCGCGGGCGATCCCGACGGCGATCGCCCCGACCGGCAGCCGCGAGTAGTTGAGCACGTTACGGTTGATGGCCCAGCCGGAGCGCTCCGCCGCGACCAGGTTGTCGGACGGGACAAACACGTCGTCGAGGAAAAGCTCGGTGGCGTCGGCGGCCCGCTGACCGAGCTTGTGCTCGCTGCGGCCCGTCCGGAAGCCGGGCGTGCCCCGTTCGACCACGAAGCAGGTCCAGTCCCTGTCGACACGGCCCGCCCCGCCCCCTTCGGGCTCCAAGGTTGCGAAGACGGTGACGAGATCCGCATAGGCGGCGCCGGTGATGAAGACCTTCTGGCCGTTCAGCACGTAGCCGCCCTGGACCCGTCGCGCGGAAGTCCCGAACCGTGCTACTCGGGCCCCGGCGGTGTCCTCCACATCCGACCCGGCGGCCGGTTCGGTGATGGCGAACGCGGCCAGGCGGGGCCGGCCGGCACGATTGTCCCGACACACCGGCACCAACCACCGTCGCATCGTGCGCAGGTCCCCGCACAGTTGCAGCGGAGCCAGGCCCAGCCCGTGGGCGAGCAGGCCCAAGCCCAGCCCGGCGCACACCGCTGCCAGCTCCTCGGCCTTCAAGACCTCATGGAACAGCGGCCCGTCCTTGACCACGCCGAGGGGCATGGTGCCCCACGGCGGGGGGAGCTGCTCGGACTGAAGCCCGGCCCGAGCCGCCACGCCGAGGAGGCGACGCGGATCGTAGCCAGCCGGGTCCTCGTCGGCGCCCGCCACTAGCGGAGCCAGCTCGCGGCGAGCGAAGTCCCGGTAGGCACGTCGGCGACGGGCCAACCGACGGGGCAGTGTCGCGGTCTCGCGCTCCCACAGGCTCACCTCACCCAGATCGAACAGGACCCGCCCGAGTGGTTTGAGGAGCTCGACCGACCGGCGGAGCTCGGTCGAGCTCATGGTGTCGCCGCCGCTGGCAGCCCGTGGCGGAGCAGCACCAGCTGGTCAGGTCCTCCGTGAAGCACCCGGAGAGCCGCCAGGTCGCGCAATCGCTTCGACAGCCCGTACTCGTCCATGTAGCCGTATCCACCCAGGCCCTGAAGCGCATCGGTGACTGCCCGACTGCCGTGCTCGCCTGCCGCCAACCTGGCATCGGCCCCCCAGCGCAGCAGGGTCGTTGGATCGAGCTCGGTCAGCGGCGTCCCCGTGTGCCGGTCGAGCACCGCTGCGAGGACGGACAGGTCGTGCTGGGCCCTGCCGAGCAGCAGGCGGATGGCGGCATGCTCGGCGATCGGGACCCCACCCTGTACGCGCGACCACGTGTAGGCGGTGGCGTCGGCCACTGCCCGCTCGGCCGACCCGAGGGCGATGGCCGCTTGCCCGAGCCAGTCACAACCGATCGTCGTGCGCAGGCGCCGCTCGGCCGGCTCGCCGCGATGGTGCTCGGCTCCGGGCGGGACAACCACGTGGTCTGCGAGCACGTCGACCATGCCTGTGGCACGCAGCCCGATTCGGGCCCCGGTCGGCTCCAGTCGCAGACCGGTCGTCCCGACCGGCAGAACGAGCACGACCCAGCACGCGTCGGGTCCGACAGCCGTGCGCGCCGCCAGCACTACCAGGTCCGCGCTGTCCGCCACCAGAGCGTAGCGTGCCGTGCCCTGCAGCCGGTCGTCGACCAGCAGCAGCCCGTCGCCGAAAGTCCTCGGGTCGAGCGCCACCCCGAAAGGAGGGCTGAAGGCGGCGACCAGACGATCGCCCGCAGATGTCCCGGGCGATCGGCGGCTGGACCCGAGGAGCAGTGTGCCCAAGCCCTGCGCGTGAACGGCGGTAGCCAGGCCGGCGCAGACCCGGCCCAGATGGCGCAACACCGCGAGAGACAGCCCGACGCCTTCGGAGTCGACGTGCGCGCCCCATACCCCCCACCGGCCGGTGTCGGGGTCGGCGAGCAGGCCGATCGAAGAGGCTTCGAGCAACAGCCCGTGGACCGCGCCGAGATCACCGTCGGGCATCTGCACCCCGAACAGCCGCTGCTCGGCCTTCGAGGCCAACTGGTCGACGGTGTCGAGCAGAAGGTCGACATCGAAACTGGTTGTCACCCGTCCTCCGCCGCCGCTGCGGTGGTCGCCTCCTCGGCTTGGGAGACGACCCGGACAACACCGTCGTCGTAGCGAATCGTATGGGACCCGAACTCCCGCTCCTCACCTGCGTACCCGGTGTAGGGCCGCTCAGCCGGGCCCATGTCCTCACCTATCGGGAGGATTGCGCTGTGGGTCAAGTACGTCTTTGTGACAACTGGGTTGGCGGCCAGCCCGAGCGAGGTCAACTCGCGACCCACGGGGTGCTCGCCGAGGGTCAGCTCGCCGCAGGAGGCGCCCACCGCCGTCGCCACATATCCCCGCATGGCCACAGTCGTCCGGATCAGCCTCGTGTCGTGGACAGTGAAAGTGCTGAGCGGTGCCCGCTCCAACCCAACCCACCCGGCGCGACGGACCCTGAGACGAAGGATCTCGCGCCCCGTCTCGGTGAGGGTCACCTGCTGGTACTCCGGGAGCAGCTCGAAGGCCATGTCCGCGACGAACTTCGGGTAACCCCAGATTCTGCGTCCGGCCTCGCGTGCCACACGTGACGTCACCGGCAGGTGGGCCACGAAACCACCGAAGCCATGCCAACGTCCCAGGAGAAGCGGGAGCAGGGGCGGTGCGTTGCGGCCGAGGGTGCACAGCGGGCTGACCGCTAACTCGCCGTAGGGGCCGACCCCGGTCTCGAGATAGTTGTAGGCGACCACTGCCACCGCGGCTCTCGCGCCGAGGAGCCGAACGGGGTACAGCCGGCTCGACGGGAGCAGGTCACGGACGGCTCCATAATCCGCCGGGAACACCCCCATGAAACAGTCGGTGCGCCAGTAACGGATGGGCAGGGCGATCCCGGCCACACCCACGTCGACCGAGGGGTCGGAGGGACCGTTCCACTCGAGAAAACCCCGGAGAGTGTCACGGTGCTGCCGCCCCCGCCAGGCTCTGATCCCAGCTCCAACCGCGAGTCCGGCACCAGCCAGCGTCGCCGTGCGGCCCCCCGTCCGCCCGTTGCTGCACGCCCTGGGCATGGCTCACCCCCGATCGCCCGGGCAAGGCCGGGTCAACAAGCCAACCTTTCGCGTCCTCGTGACCCAGAGGTAGGGTCCAACGGCCCGATTCCCGCCGACCCGACGGGCGAGACGTCGACGCGACCGGGCAAGCGCCGAGTGAAGAACCCCTACAGCCCTTACAGGTGGTTGAAACCGCCTGCTTCCTCGGCGCGCATGCCGACTGTGACGGGGTGGGCGGCGAAATGGGCGATGGCGTCCTTCAGGTCGGCGAGCAGGATGGACGCCAGGTCCCGGGTCACGCCTTGGCGTACCAGGATCCGCTGGACCGCGACGTCTGAGAGGTCCCCGGTGAGCGTGTAAGCCGGCACCTGCCAGCCCCGGACACGGAGGCGGTCGGCCAGGTCGAACAGCGAGTAGCCGGGATCCTCCCCCTCGGCGATGCGCCACGCCACCGCGGGAATGGCGGTCAGCGGATTGCTGTCGCACACGAGCTCGAAGGGGCCAAGCTTGGCGATCTCCTCCGCCAGGTACGCGCCGGTGTCGTACGACGCCTGATGCACGCGCCGATATCCCTCGCGACCGAGGCGGATGAAGTCGTAGTACTGGGCGATGACCTGCCCAGCGGGCCGCGAGAAGTTGACCTGGAACACCGGCATGTCACCGCCCAAATAGTTTACGTGAAAGATGAGATCGTCGGGTAGCTCCGCCACGTCGCGCCACAGCACCCACCCCACGCCGAGAGGCGCCAAACCGAATTTGTGGCCCGACGTGCTGATCGACTTCACCCGCGGCACGCGGAAGTCGAATTGCACCTCCGGCGCGCAGAACGGCGCCAGGAAGGCTCCGCTAGCCCCGTCCACATGGAGGTCGACGTCCAGCCCGGTGTCGCGTTGGAGGTCGTCGAGCGCCTCGGACAGCTCGAGGACGGGCTCGTAGACCCCGGTGTAGGTCACCCCGAACGTCGCTACCACCAAGATCGTGTTCTCGTCCACCCGTTCGAGCATGGCGTCGGCGTCCATGCAGTACCGGCCGCCCACCATGGGAACCTCGCGGACCTCGATGTCCCAGTAACGGGCGAACTTGTGCCACACCACCTGCACCGGTCCGCACACCATGTTGGGGTGGTCGGTCGACTTGCCTTGAGCAGCACGCCGGGCCCGCCACCGCCATTTGGCCGCCATCCCGCCGAGCATGCACGCCTCGGACGACCCGATGGTTGACGTCCCGATCGTGTTCGCGGCCTCAGGCGCGTTCCACAGGTCAGCCAGCATGTGCACGCAGTGCCGCTCGATCTCGGCCGTCTGCGGGTACTCATCCTTGTCGATCTGATTCTTGTTCATGCTCAGGTCCATCAACTGGTGGACTTCGGGCTCCTCCCAGGTCTGGCAGAAGGTGGCGAGGTTCTGACGAGCGTTGCCGTCGAGCAGCAGCTCGTCGGACACCAGCTGGAACGCCTCGCGCGCGTCGCGTTGGTCGGCCGGAAAGCGGTACTTCGGCAAAGGCCGTGACAGGCTGTCGCGCGCATACAGCGAGTCCAGCGAATCTCTGACCATTGCCCGGTGGTGCAGTGTCACGGTTCCTCCATTGGTCGCGAGGGGTGCGGCGCACCCGTCACCCCATGCTTTCGCGCCTCGCCAGCGGCCGCGGCCAACTCCGCGGAGCGTTCATATGCAGCGGTCATCGAAGCGACCAGATCCTTCGGACCGGCGACGAGCACGTACTCGACGTTTTGCAGGTGCGAGACGCGCCCCACCTTCTCGCCATCTGGGTTATAGATGCCGATCTGGGCACCCACATAGCGCTTCGACTCGAACGCGAGAACCTCCACGTGACCACGATGCGAGCACATCTCGACGAGGTCCTCGAGCGTCACCCAGGATTCGTTGTTGTAGGAGAGGACCAGCACCTCGGCCTGGACATCGGCGATCACCTGGCGAAGCACTCGGGGCATCTCCCGCGCCGCATTGAACGGACTCTTCGTGGACGTATCGCGGCTGTCGGTTCGCTTGCAGGCGATCCCGTAATGATCAGGAGCGTCCCACGCGACGAGCGTCTCCCATATGTGGTAGTTGGTGAAGTACCGGTGCTGGTTGTAAGGGGGATCCAGATACGCGAGATCGACCATCGGAAGATCGCGTGCCACCTGGCATGCGTCAGCTCGTAGAGCGCGACCAGAGCCCGCATACAGGTCGGGAACGCGGAGTTCGAGTTGATTGAAGGAACGTGGCGCCCAGTCCTTCACGTACGCCATCTGCACTCCGGTAGTGGAGTCGACTCGATCTGCGGCATAGATAAGACTGGTCAGGAGGATCGGGTACAGCGGGTTGCCCCGAAGCTCGGTCTCCAGAGCATCTCGAATCGCGTCTACTCGTTCACCATTGAAGGGCTGGAAGTATCGCGACTTCACGCAGAACGTCTCGGTGAAGTAGCCAGGCCGACCGGGAAGGCGCGAGAGGTATTGGAGTGCCTCTCGAAGGTCGTCCTTGTCCACGTCGGCGGCATCCGTGGCGATGTGGCACTGGGCGAAGATCTCCGAGTAGCGGGCAGTGTCGACTGCCGTCACGTGTGCGCCACGTCGCTTGAACTCCTGAGCGA
>Ga0224558_1001560_pt1 | contig 23612 bp, 22 predicted proteins | sample 714S32024metaG_FD_180682 | JGI IMG/M metagenome (GOLD analysis project Ga0224558, IMG submission 180682) | Peat soil microbial communities from Stordalen Mire, Sweden - 717 S3 20-24 | ecosystem: Environmental > Terrestrial > Soil > Wetlands > Peat | place: Sweden: Norrbotten County, Stordalen...
CCTGAAAAACCTCCAGATCGAGGCCCTGACCTACATCCGCGGCCGCACCCTGCCCCACCAGTACATTCTCATCGACGAGGCCCAGAACCTGACCCGCCATGAGGTAAAAACGGTGATCTCCAGGGCAGGCGAGAACAGCAAGATCGTGCTGATCGGCGACACCGAGCAGATCGACCACCCCTATCTGGATATGGAGAGCAACGGCCTCAGTTATGTGGTCAATAAAATGATGGAGCAGCCTCTGGCCGGCCACGTGATGCTGATCAAAGGGGAGCGCTCTCCCCTGGCCAAGCTGGCTGCTGATATTCTATAAGCGATGAGCGATGAGTATGCTCATCAGCGCTTCTTTAGATCAGGCTGAGCGTGAAGCCGGCATGAGTCTGCCGCCAACCCAGGCGGCGGTAAAACTGGTGTGCCCGTTGGCGCACCAAATTGCTTGTCAAGACGATCTTGTAGCAGCCCCGGCTGCGGGCAATGCGGGTCACCTCGGACATCAGGGCGGTCCCCAGGCCCCGGCCGCGCCGGTCGCTGCGCACTGCCACGTTTTCTACCGCTGCCCAGGGTTTTCCCTGGTGCCCCAGATTGGGGACGAGGACCAAAGTGACGGTGCCGACGATCTCCCCGTCCTGCTCCCCCACCAGCACTTGCTGCCTGGTATCGGACATTACCTGCCGCCACAACTCCTGATGGTCGACCCTCCCCTCATCCGGGGCGGGCCCGTAGGACGCAACCAGTTCCTGATACAGATCCAGGATGGCGGGCAGGTCCTCCACCGTAGCCGGCCTGATTGCCAGATCGGGTATATTCATCAGAATGATCTCCTACAATGCTGAGCAGGCTTTTTCATCTCCCTGATCATACCATGGCTGTCCCTTGGGCCAGCAGCGCCCGGGCATTGGTCAGGGCCTCCCCGTAGAAGGCCCGGTAGCGCGGCCTGATCTCCAGGGTGACCACGCCCCGATAGTCCTGCAGGAGGGCGAACACTTCCCGGGCCGGCACATCCCCCCAGCCGATCGGCAGGTGCAGGTCACCCCGGCCGGTAGCCAGCAGTTCACCCTGCTTCTTCTCATAGGAGGCACAGCAGCGTCCATAGTTGTCATGCAGGTGAATGTGCCTGATGTACGGCCGTACCGCATCCACCCCATCCAGTAGATTGTATCCGTAATGGCAGGAGGCCAGCCAGGCGTGCCCTAGGTCAAGAGTGATCCCCACCCGGGGGTGGTTGACCTGGGCGATCATGTCTGCCAGTAATTGCAAGTATTCCCCGTAGCAATACAGGCTGGCGTCCAGGTACGGGCGGGCGTTTTCCACGGCAATGGTCACCCCGTACTGCTCCGCCAGGGCGCCCATCTCCCGGAGTAGACCGCGCTCGAGGTCACACATGGATTTTTGCTGCTCCGGCGTCGGCACCTGAACACCTGGCAGTTGAAAACGCTCCTCGGGCAGCCAGCGTCCGGCATGGTAGACCATCACCCTGGACCCGGTCTCCCCCGCAAACTGCAGGCTGGACAAAAACATGCGTTTCTCCAGTTCCAGGTGTTCCCGGTTCATCAAATTCATCGGATTCGGGCTGTGTGTCACATAATTGAAGGGGTAGTCAGAAAACACCCGCAGCAGTTTTTTCATCTGCTCCCGGTGCAGGCTGCCGCCATGGATCACTCCAGCCCCGTGAGGAGCTATTTCCACATATTCAAAGCCGATCCCTGCAAAGTGGTCAAGCTCCTTCCGAAGCATATCCAGGCTGCCGTCCAAATTGCCGGCATCGGCGTTGATAGCAATCCCTTCCACTTGCAAATCGATCCCCCCTTCCAGGTGCAGTTCTTTGACGGGCACCCCGGCAGGCCTGACTCCTGCTGAACTGGCCAGCCTTTGCCCGGCCTCATTTCTCCGCATGCAGGCCTCCTGCCTGGCCTTGTATTTCGCATTCTTTCAGGCCGGGCTTAGCCCGAGCGCTCCGCATTCCGTTCAGGCCGGGCTTAGCCCGAGCGCTCCGCATTCTTTCAGGCCGGGCGTTAGCCCGAGCTCTCCGCATTCCGTTCGGGCCGGGCTTAGCCCGGATGCGGAGGATGTGGAGGATGTGGAGGAAAGAATGCGGGGCGCATGGGCCCTTGCCCCCTGCTCCTGACTCCTGATCGAGTGATTGCAGTAGCTGATCCGGTAGACCTGCACCCCTCCCACCACTGTATCGGTAACTATAGGAACGCCCTCCCGCAGGCTCACCAGGATGGCATCCCCGAGACAGCCCGCCTCCAGGCTCCCCAGCAGTTTCAGGCCCACCGCCCGGGCCGGCTCCAGGGATGCCAGGCGCACCGCCCGGGGGAGCGCCATCACTTCCTTTGACAGTTTGAAGACCGCCTGCAGCATGGACGGAGGGTGATAGTCAGAGCAGATGATGTTGGCTGCCCCGGCAGCGATGGCCTCCCGGGCGCGCATCCCCTTGCCTGTCGATCCGTCCCGCACGACGTTCGGGGCACCGACACAGACGTGGCTGCCCAGCCGGCGGCCGGCTTCGGCAACAGCCAGACTGATCGGAAACTCGTGGATGGTGACGCCGCAGTTCCTGTAAGCGGCCAGCCGCTCAATATCGTCATCGTCGTGCGAGGCCATGGGAACCCCGTTGTCTCTGGCGGCTGCGCTGAGCTGCTCGATATTGGACGGTGCCTGTGGCCGGCCCTGTTCCTTGGCGGCGATGTTCTCTTCAATCCGGCTGTAGGGAAGGTGATAGGTCTTTTCCATGTAGCGCCGGTAGTCCTCTATGGTCGGGTACTGCCCCTGGCCGGGAGTATGATCCATAAAGGAGAGCAGGTCGATCATACCGTCATCGATCAGGGACCGGATCGTCTCCACTCCCCGGACATTGGTGATCTCGAACCGCAGGTGTACGCGGTTGCGGATCAGCCAGACCTTGCTGAACATATCCACGATCCTGCGGATGCAGTCGGCGGCATGCCCGTCGTTGCGAATGCCCCACTCGGCTCCGGCCATGGAGAAGGAATGGTACATGGTGGTGATGCCATTGCCGGCCAGCCGCTTCTCCAGCTCGCCGAAAACCATTTCCGGAGCAAAAATGGCCCCCGGGCGCGGCTCCAGCTCCTTTTCGATGGCATCGCTGTGCAGATCGATCAGGCCGGGCAGTATATAGCCACCCCCGGCATCCAGTATTTTTTTAGCGGTCATGCCGTGCCGCTCGAACTGCCTGCCCGCAAAGATGATGACCCCGTCCTCGATCAACACCTCGCCCGGAACGATCACCCGGTCCGGAAGCACAACCTGGCCGTTGGTGATTAGCAGCGAGTGTTTCATTGGTTATCCCGTCCCACCCGCCGCACCTGGCACGCCAGGCGTGTATCCTCCGGTAGGGAACCTGGTGCAGCCGCCTCCGAGCCCGCCTTCAGGTTGATAACCCTGTCGACCAGGCGGCCCATGACGTCCAGGTCGTGGAAGATGCCGATCATGGTGGTGCCGTCGGCTTTCAAATCCCTGAGCACCCGGACCACGACCTGCTTGGTGACAGCATCCAGGGAGGCGGTCGGTTCGTCCAACAGCAGCAGCCGCGGCCCGGCGATCAGCGCCCGGGCGAGGTTGATCCGCTGCTGCTCACCGCCGCTGAAGGTGGATGGATAGGCATCCCAGAGCGCCTGGTTGATGTCCATGATCTGCAGGTACTCCCGGGCACGCTGCCGGGCGCTTTCCATCTCCCAGCCCTTCTGGCGCAATTCCCAGGCCAGCACGTCGACCGCCGGCACCCGGGGCATCACTTTTAAAAACTGGCTGACATACCCGATCTCCCGGCGCCGCAACATGATTACCTCGCGCTCCGGGGAGCAGGCCAGATCGGTCTGCCGGCCGTCTTCGCCTGAATAGATCACCTGCCCCGACGTTGGCAGGTAGGTGCGGTAGATGCACTTGAGCACAGTGGACTTGCCCGCCCCGCTGGGGCCGGTCAGTCCCAGGAATTCCCCCTGCTTCAAGTCGAATCCGATCTCCTCGCAGCCGGTGATCACCTTGCCGCCCAGGATGTGCAGAATAAAATACTTGGATAACTCCTTTACCGACAAGACATTGCCCCTGTTTTCCATCCTCCGCCTCCTCACTTGCATTTTAGAGCATCGAATGCACCAGCAACTGGGTATAACGGTGCTGCGGGTCCTCCAGGATCTGGTCCGTGAGCCCGAACTCGATCACCCGGCCGTGCTGCATCACGCCGGTGCGGTCGGCCAACAGCCTGATCACGCCCAGGTCGTGGGAGACTATGATCATGGCAATCCCCAGGTCGCGCTGGATCTCCTTGATCAGATCGAGCACCCGGGCCTGCACCGATACATCCAGGCCAGTGGAGACCTCGTCCAGCAGCAGCACCGGCGGATTGTTGGCCAGCGCCTTGGCGATCTGCACCCGCTGCTGCATACCACCGCTGAAGTTGGCCGGAAAGTCATCCATCCGGGCCAGCGGCACCTCGGTGCGCTGCAGCAGGGCGGCCGCCCGCTGCCTGATCAGGGCGACATTATACACATCCGCCGTCAGCAGCTTCTCGGCCACATTGCCGCCGGCGGTGAAATGGGGCTTGATCCCCATCAGCGGGTTCTGGTAGACGATCCCCAGCAGGTGATTCCGGATATAGCGCCGGGCCTGACCGGTCTGGGCGAAGGCATTCTCCCGGCCGTTGCCGAAGGCTGCGAAGCAGCACTCGCCGGACGTGGGCTCCTCATCGAAATAGATGCAGCGCAGCAGGGTGCTCTTCCCGGAGCCGCTCTCGCCTACGATCCCCAGGATCTCCCCCTGCTCCAGGTCAAAGCTGATATTGTTGCAGGCCACAATGGTGTGGCAATTCGGACAGATGTTGGTCCCGGCATCGGGGCCTGTCAACTCCAGGCAGTCGGGACAACCCGTCCCGTAGATCCTGGTCAGGCCCCTCACCTCCAGGACCGCGCCTCCGTGTTTGGCCATCACCGCGCCTCCTCTCCGGCAGGTGCGGGGCTGCACGACTTTTCCCGCCGCCGGTCGCAGTAGCCGCTGTCCGAACAGATAAACAGCTTCCGCCCGCTCTGGTTGTCATACAGCTCGTTCATATAGGTATCGGTGGCGCCGCAGCGTATACAGGAGCGGCCGGCAAAGTCCTCCACCCGGAAGCGGAAGTCCTCGAACTCCAGCGGCTCGACCCTGGTGTGCGGCGGAACGGCATAGATTCTCTTCTCCCTGCCGGCCCCGAACAAGTACAACGTCTCCGCCTGGTTGAGCATGGGCGTGTCCCAGCGGGGGATAGGCGAAGGATCGATCAGGTAGCGCCGGTTGACCAAGGATGGATAGCGCGCCCCGATGGTGATCTCTCCATACTGTACAATGTTCTCATAGAGGTAGACCCACATCCGGCTGTAGTCCATCTCCCCGTGCATTTCCCGGGTCTTGGCCTCGCTGGCCTCCACGTAGCGCAACGGTTCCGGGATCGGCACCTGCAGCACCAGGATCTGGTCGCTGCGCATCGGCTCCTCGGGGATCCGGTGCCTGGTCTGGACGATGCTGGCGGCATTGGTATCGAAGGTAGTGGCCACGCCGGTGGTCTTGACCAGAAGCTTGCGGATGTTGACCGCATTGACGCTGCCGTCGCAGCCCTGGTCGATCACCTTCAAGACATCCCCTGGCCCGATGATGGCCATGGTGATCTGCAGCCCGCCGGTGCCCCAGCCGCGGGCGATGGGCAGTTCCGGCGAGGCGAATGGCACCTGGTAGCCAGGAATAGCGATCGCCTTGAGCAGCTTGCGGCGGATCTCCCGCTTGGTGTTCTCGTCCAGGAAGGCGAAGTTATAACCCCGCTGGTTCCGGCTCTGGTTCTGGTTTACATGCAACGGCGTCTGCCTCCTCCTGCAGTTTTTGAGTCCGGCGCAGGCGGTCCAGGGTGGACTGGAAGGTCACGTAGTGGGGCAGCTTCCAATGGGCAGAAAAGCCCGAGGACTCGATGCCATCGATGTGGTACAGCACGAACTCCTCATCCTCCGCCGGGGTTTTGTGAGGGACATTGCTCTGCGTGGTGCGGTCGAGCACGCCCATGGCGATTGCCTTCAGCTCGTTGTGGCCGAAGCACAGCCCGTAGCCAAGGGTCAGTTTCGGGATGCCCTGGTCGGTCTCGTACTGCCCGGAGATGATTTCCGCCTCGGTCACCAGCACCGGTCCGACATACACCGGCCGTTCCTTTGCCCGGTGGTCGATAAAGAGCGGTACTGTGCCCACCCGCAGTTCTCCCAGGTAGGGATGGATGTCCCCGAAGCCGCGCATTGAACTGTAGGCCAAGGCCATCATCACCCCGGTCTCACCGCGGGCGAGGGACTGCAGTTTGGCCGAACGGCAGCAGGGAAATGAGATGCTCTCCCTGGTGATATCGAACAGCTTACGGTCGCTAGATCCTGGTTTCGCCATCAAACCCTCCCGGCGCAGCAGATCGATCACCTTGGGAAAGCTGTCCGGCAAATCATGTCTAGACGTCTGGACCCCGATCTTCTTAAAAAAACCGGCGATCCGTTCCGGTGTCTCCTCAAGCAGCGAGAAGTCCACCAGCCTCTGAGTGTAATCCCTGGTCGGCCCCAGGACCTGGCCGCCGGGTATGTCCTGAAAGGCGCCGCTGATGCGCCTGATGATCCTCATCTGGCGGGTGTCGACAGGCAGCGAGATGAAGCGGCGCGGCTGCGTCGCCCGGTAGGCCCTAACGATGAAGGAGGCTTCGATCCCGTCCCCTTCCGCCTGCTTGAGGGCCAAGGCAGCAATGCCGGGGGCATACAAGGAGCCCTCGCTCAACACCTTGTCAACCGCCAGCCGCATCTGTTCCCGGATCTGGCCCACCTGGACGGGCGGCGCTCCCCCTTTCAATCTGAAAAAGGCCACCAAGTCCTCGGCGTTGGTGATCGCCTCATCACCGCCGGATACTGCCACGTATCCCATCAGCAATTCACCCCCATGGTAATGGTGCAGGAACGCGGGATACAGACCAGGGCGTTCCGATGATCAGTGATCACCAGGTCGACCCCCAGGGGAAACTCCCTGTTCAGGGTCTGGACGCGTTCCAGGTTGCCCGGGTGCAGGCCGCAGAGCGACAGTGCCCTCGTGCCAGGTATCCCGGGTCCCTCTAATGTCAGCCTGGTGTCAGCGCCTTCATCGCCGACCGCCGAAACCATGACCATCAGGGTCGCCCCCCGGTCGGGAAAGAGTAGGTTGCCCCGGTTGACTTCCAGGAGTTCCGGCAGGTCAATCCGACCGTCGATAATGATAAACTCCGCCTCGGATACCGCTGCCTGCCGGCTGCCCGTGTTCAGGCACAGGTAGCTGCTCCAGGGCTGGTGATCCGGGAGCACGGCGAAGGCCGTTTCCTGGTCGAGCAGGGTGAAAACCAGGCCGGCCATCGGTCTGGAGAGCCCCTCGGGGGGACTGATCCTCAGTTTGGGCAGGGCTACAACCAGGCCCGGCCGGGCCATGGCATCCAGCAACAGGCGGTAGATCTGCTGCGAAGTGAACACCTGATCGAAAGCAGACTCCAGAGTTGTGCTCATCACTGACCCTCCATCAATGCAAAATGCACCATGGTGCCGGCCACCAGTTCCTGCTCAAGCTGCCGCTCCTTCAGCAACCGCTGCCCCTCAGCAGCGATGGCCGCCCGGATCTCTTGCTCCTCAGGCAGTCCGGCAGCCAGGGCGGCATCGATCACCGCCAGGCACCAGGCACGCTCCGGATCATCATCCAGAGCAAAACCGTAGCCAACCGCTCCCTCTATCCTGACAGCCGCCTCACACATCAGCACCTCTCCGAGGTAGAAAGGGGTCTCCTCCACGCTATCCACCGCCTGCATCATTGCCAGGCATGTCTCCGGCGCCTTCAACGTTTCTACCTCATTCCCGGTGGAGATCAGAGCGGCCAACTGCTGCCATGCATCCAGCCGCCCCTCCGCCAGGATCTCCTGCTGTTCCATGCTCTCATCTCCCTTCCGTCACACCTTCTTTAAACTGAAAGGCCGCCGAAAATACACTAAATGCTGTTCACCTTATGCTTTTTTCATGATCTTGGCCTTCATATTGGTGGCCAGCACCTCCAACACAATGGCAAAAAACAGAATAAAATAGGTGATCAGGCCGACTTCATGCAGGTCGAAGTAAAAGGAGCTAGACATGTACAGGTCAAAACCGATCCCGGCTGCCCCGGCGGCGGCGCCCATGGCGATGGCATTGCCGAAGTTGATCTCGAACCTCAGGAACGTCCAGGACAACAGATAGGTAGCCGTGGACGGTATCACCGCCTGGAAAACAATTTGCCACCAATTGGCGCCCGTGGCCATGAGCGCCTCAATCACGCTCCGGTCCAGGTCTTCGAAGGACTCGGAATAGGCCTTGGTCAAATAGCCGACCGTGTGAAAGGTCAGGCCGATCACCGCTGCCGTACTGCCCAACCCGGCAGCCACTGCAAAAATCAAGACCCAGAGGATCGTCGGCACAGCCCGGATGAAAGCAACCAAACCTTTGATCACATTGGTGAGCCATTTCGGGGACAAGTTCTGGGCAGCCATCAAGCCCATAAAGAGGGCGATCGCAGCGCCGAACAAGGTGGTCAGGAATGCCAGCCCCATGGTGATCACCACTTCCCAGCCGGCCTCCCACACAGTGAAGCGATGTGAATATGGATGGAAAAAAATAGTCTTAAAGTTGCTCAGGGTTTGGAGAATCGCCTGGGGTACGTTGATGCCGTTGGCGCTTATCGTCAGCAGGACATAGATCGTCGTTGCCGCCAATACCAGCAGGGTAAGACGGATAACAAGGGCAGCCCTGTCCAGCGGTTTGGCCGTGTCGATAGTCATAGGGGCGGCTTTAAACTCCGCGATGGCCATTACAAAATCACCCTTCTTATACTGTTGGAAATCATCTCCGTGATCAGGATCGCGATCACGATGACGATCACCACCAGGCTCGCCGCATGATAATCGAAGGATTTATAGTAGACGTCGAAGGCAAACCCGATCCCCGTGCCGGTCAGCAACCCCACCAGGGTGGCGTCGCGAATATTGGTTTCGATCATGAACAATAACCAGCTGACTATCTGGGGCATACTGGCAGGCAAAACTGCCTGAAATACAATCGGAAAATACGACGCTCCGGTTGACTTCAGGGCTTCCACCGTGTTGTCGCCAACCTCGTCGATCGCCTCCATAAAGGCGCGGGTAAGAAATCCGAGCGAACCGAGAAACAGGGCCAGGAAACCGGTCAGCGAACTCTGGCTGAACGCCAGCATTAAAATCATCGCCCAGGCCACCAGGGGCATGTTGCGAAAGAATGAAGCGATTCCCCTGGCGATCACGGTAAAATAGGCGTGAATCCTCGTGGTGCGCGATCCGGCCACTGCCAGGAACACAGCCAGGATAGCAGCGACCGTGCTCGAGGCGATAGACATCAGCACCGTTGCCCACAATTTCTCCAAAATATCGTGCAGCTTCGGGAGCGATCCGGCATCGGGATAAAAGTTGGACGCTCCCCAGATCAGGGCCTTGCCGAAACTGGTGAACCCGCGCACTATATCGTACTGGGTGATGATAATTGAAGCTGCGGTCAGGACAGCCAACAAGGCAAAGAGGATCAGGGTGTTGTTCCTGCGCCTGATAAAAACGTCAGCTTGCATTTCTCTCTCCCAGGTTGATATTTACATCTACGGGCTCCTTGGCATAGATCTCCATGCTCCGCTGGCTGGTCAGTTCGCCCGGCGGCCCGTCAAAAACCACTGTCCCCCTATTCATGCCGATGATCCGGTCTGAGTACTTGAGGGCATAATCTACCTGGTGCAGGTTGACGATCAGGGTGATGCCGATATCGGTGCAGATATTTCTCAGGTGGTCCATGATAATCTTCGCAGATCTGGGGTCCAGAGAAGCGATCGGCTCGTCGCACAGGATCAGCTTGGGATTCTGCACCAATGCCCGGGCGATGCCCACCCGCTGCTTCTGGCCGCCGCTGAGGCTGTCGCACCGCTGATAAACCTGCTGCTCCAGGCCCAGCATCTGGATGACCCTCAAGGCCTGCCATTTTTCCTCACGGGTATACCGGCCCAGAACGCCGGCCAGGGTTGATTTATAACCCAACCTGCCGTGCAGTGTGTTCTCGATCACACTCAACCGTTCCACCAGGTTGTATTGCTGAAAGATCATGCCGATTTTGGTTCTTACCCGGCGGAGTTCCCTTTTGCTCAGCTTCGAAACCACAACCCCTTCGAAGGAGATCTCCCCGCCGGTCGTCTCGACCATCCGGTTGATGCAGCGCAGCAGTGTTGTTTTACCCGCGCCGGAAGAACCGATGATGGAAACGAACTCGCCCTCTTTGACAGAAAAACTGACCTTGTCCAGAGCCGGCGCCGCCCCGTCATACCGCTTGGTGACGTTTTTCAATTCCAACAGGGCCATAAGGCATCCTCCTTAATGGTTGAGGGAGAGGTGCCAAGCCATCATGGCGACGGCTTGACACCCATATACTCTCAATCCCTGCCTGCTTGGCTTAACTGGTTGCTATAGGCATGCCCAGGGCCTGCCGGAGCGGGTTATACCAGTCATCGTCCACCTTCAGGAACTTGTCCGGCTGGGTGAAGATGCTGTTAGAGCCCTTTGGCCCAAAGATCAGCGTGTCGTTGGTGGTCGAATCGGCGGTCAGCGCCGCCGTGATCTTGTCAATGGTATCCTGGCTCAACACGTTGCTGTTGGCCTCAATCGGCGTGTTCAGGACCGGGATGGCGTCGATGACCACGAATTGGGCGCCGCCGAGCTTGGTGAACGGATCATCGGCGTTCGGCTTGACGGCGTAGACAGCCCCGGGCTGCTCGTCAGTTCCCGAAGCCAGAGTCACGTAGCGCGACACGTCGATATCGTCAACGGCGGCAACATCGGCCTTGCCCGTAAGCAGGGTATATAATGACAACGGGTGGGAGCCGGCAAAGATCACCTGGCTGAAGAACTTGTCGCTGCCGCCCTGCATCAGGTCGGCCTTGGTCAGGCTCTTCCATTTGTCCTGCTTGGAGAAGTAGTTGGCGATCGCTGTTGCCGGCACGTTGAATCCGGAGGTCGAGCTGGTGGAAACGAAGGAGATCTTTTTACCGGTCAGGTTGTCCAGGGCATAACCGCTGCCGGACTGGTACTTGGTTTCATCGCCCTTCTTGACGAGGAGCCGGCTGTAGTAGAGGGCGTCGGAAAGGGTGCCCGAAGGGCCGCTGGCGACTACCAGGGGCACGATCTTGGGGTCCTTGGCGTGCTCCTCCATGTACTCGAAAGGCCCGAAATACCCGATCTGGGCGTCGCCGCTTTCAATGGCGGCCATGGCAATGTTGTAGTCGGTGGTCAATCTGTCTTGTACTTGTTTGCCAGTTGCCTGGGCAATGACCTTGTCGATCTCCGCCCGGAACTGCTTCTGATCATCCGAGGAGTTGTTCGGAGTCCAGGCTATGGTGATGGTGCTGGGCTCCTTGGATGTGGAGGCGGAGTTGGATGCGCACCCCGCCAGGAGAGTGGAGAACAGAAGAACGCCAGCCAGCAGCAATAAGGAAACTTTTTTCACGTTAAGACTCCTTTCGTTTTTTACGATTGGCATCTCCATCAAACTCAGCATGCCAACCTCACAGTAATTTTCCGAATCTTGAGATTGCCAGTGCTCTTACAAACCCTCAGCCAATAATAATTTCTGGACTACAATGCCTGGTCTCTTCCCTGGCCCATCACTCCTTCCGTCTCGTCGCTTCCTTGCCATTCGATGCTAATCTTGGCCAGGTCGGCCCGGTACCACCCGATCGTGTACTGGACCAGGAGATCGTCCCGATCCTTTAGCAGGCTGTACACCTTGAGCACCGGCATATTGGCGGGAATCCGGAGCAGCAGGGCCTCCTGTTGCTGGGGAAAAGAGGCCTGAAAGCTGGCCTTCACCCGCCGTGGACTGAATCCATAATGCTGCTCATAGACGGCAAAGAGTGATGAAAAGTGGTCCAGGTGCCCCAGAAAACCGGGCAGGTGCTTTACAGGCAGGTAGTTGGTGCTCAGCATGAATGGCTGGTCATTGACCAGGCGCAGGATCTCCAGCAGGTACACTCTTTCATGGGCAGCCAGTTTCAATGTCTCGGCCACGCCGGCGGGAACAGCTATCTCCACCGCCTGCAGGATCCTGCTTCCCGGCAGCCGGCCGGCCTCCATGATGTTGCCGGTAAAGCGGTTCCTGGCGCTCAACCTGTATTCCAGCAGATCGAGCGGTCGATTGGCCACGTACGTGCCGCGGCCCCGCACCTTGTACAGCACGCCCATCCGGCACAGTTCGTCCTCCGCCTGGCGCACCGTATGCCGGTTGACCCGGTAGGTGTTTCCGAATTCTTGAACGGACGGGAGTTGCTGACCCTCTTTCAGGCCTCCGCTGGCAACCTGTTGCTGGATGATCTGCATCAATTGCCGGTAGTATGGAATGCCGTTCTCCTTGTCGATCATGCCCCGGGGGCCTCCAGATCTAGATGTCTAGAATTGACTGCCATTAATGTATGTACCGCTCTTTTTCAGAGGTTGGATGCCGGAGGTCGGATGCCGGATAAAAACTGGCAACACTTTTAAGGTGGTGCACAAATCTTTATTCTGACCTCTTGCCTCTGACTTCTGAATTGAGCGGCACTACATAAAAGAGGGGGATTGGCTTCGCTTTGTTACATTATTGCAGGGAAATGTTATGACCGTATTAATGGCACTTTAAAATTTTGTAAAGACCGTCCGGCACAGGAAACTATCTCTACCGCCCTGCGGTCCAGGCGTCTATCGCCTCATGGCACCAAGTCAGGCGCACGAGTCGAAAAAAAGCGACCACCCAAGGGCAGGGTAGTCGCTTTTCAAGAAGTATCTAATCTCTTCCGCTCAATAATAGTCTAAAATGATCTTTCAGCCGCGCTCGATCTGCTCGATCTCCGCCATCAATCTGCGGACAACCTGCTGGCGGTGAGCCAGCACCTCTTCAGACCTGGCCAGCTCGCCGGGGTCCTTGACGTAGCGCCCCGCCATTTGAGCGGCCAATTGAAAACAGGACTCCAGCCGCCCCAGCTTCTCCTTCCACTCCGCTAACATGGTTGTGATTTGGCGCCTGCGGTTTACATCCTCAATCCGGCCCGGCTGGCCGAGGTCTTGCATGAGGATCTCCAGGCTCTCGGCCGCCTTGATCCAGTCCTCGATGCCCATCCCGGACCGCTGCCGCAACACTCCGCACAGCATGGCCCGGCGCAATACGTCAAGGGTGGCAATCTCCCGGGCAACTTCCTCCAGCATCGCTTTCAAATCTGCCACCGCCTGCGAAGGCGCGACTTCTTCTGATAAAACATCCTGCTTCTGCTCTTCCATTACAGTTGTTTCCTCCGTTTTCGGACAGCCGGGCCGCCGTTTGGTCTCCGCCGGTTGTCTCCACCCAGGCTATCGATTTTTCCGGATATTATTATAACCCATCGGCGTGACGACAACACCAAATTTGCCTTGTGAAAACCGGGGATTCGGTATCTAATTATCACATTGCTGCAGGAATACCCATGCCATGAAGCCCGGACGCAGCCACCAGCCACTTTTCAGGGCAATCTCTCCAGAAAGACGTCCATAACGCCGCCGCAGGCCATGCCTTCATCATCTGCCACTCCGGCATCCATTGACACCCGGTGCAGTTTCACCGCGCCCGTGCACATGTACTCCGCATTTTTCCTCCGCATCCGGGCTAACGCCCGGCCTGAAAGAATGTGGAGAACTCGGGCAACGCCCGGCCCGAACGGAATGCGGAGTGCAAGGCCGGGCCGAAGGCCTGGATGCGGAGAAGGCGTGTGCCGGGCGCCATTTGGCATCGGGGCGCCGCTTGCGGACGCGGCCCGCTCGGGCGGGCCACCCGGCATGATAACGCCGCTTGTATGCGGGGCGTCAAACAACATCAGCGCCTCACTGCGCACTGCGGCCTCAAAGCAGCCTCCTCCAACCGTCCCCAGGAGACTGCCGTCAGGCAGCACCAGCATCTTCGCCCCGGCCTTGCGCGGTGTGGAGCCCACGGTACGGATTACAGTAGCGGCTACCAGGGACCGCCCCCGGTCGATACAATCAAGTATTTCTGCGAGCTGATTCCATTGCTCGCTGGTGGAAACCAGCGGCGCAGACTGGCCGCGCCTCGCCTCGACCAGTTGGGCGGCAATGCTGACGGCGATCTCCTCCGGTGTCTCGGCGCCGATGGTCAGCCCAATCGGCATGTGCACCCGGTCGACCAGGTTAGCCGGGAAACCCTCATCAATCAGGAAATCCCGGACCATTTTCACCCGGTGGCGGCTTCCGATCATGCCCACGTATTCAGGCCCAGGCGTTCGTTGCAGCACCTGCTTCAGGCAGTCCAGGTCGTGCCGGTGGCCCCTGGTCACGATGACCACGCTGGTGCCGGTATCGATCTGCTCTTTTTGCAGAGCCTGGACAAAATCGTCGCAAATCACCGTTTGTGCCTGGGGAAAACGTATACGGCCGGCAAATTCAGGCCGGTCATCAATTACGGTGATCTGGTAATCCAGCAGGGCAGCGATCGCAACCAACGGGCGGGCAATATGACCGCCGCCCAACACCAACAAGCGGGCGGCCGGATGAAAGGGTTCCGCAAAAATCCCGACTGTCCCTGCCTCGGTGACAATCTCCTGCAACTGTGCCCCCTGTTGCCGCAGGGTCTGCCGCGCCAGGTCCGCAACGGCGGGGCCCAGCGGTGAATTTACCAAGTCTCCATGAACACAATCATTGATGAGGAACAGCTTCTGACCCATCCACCCCCGGAGTTCCTCACCGGCCTCCACCACGGTGGCCAGGACAAACTCTTTCCGATCGGCTAATGCCTGCCTCAATTCCTGATACAACTGCCTCACTCCGTTCCCTAAGCGTAGCAGCCAGGGCTAATCGACACCCCTCAGATACTGGTCTATAGCAGCCGCCGCCCGCTTGCCGGCGCCCATGGCGGAGATCACGGTAGCCGCCCCGGTGACGATGTCGCCGCCGGCATAGACACCCTGCTTGGTCGTCGCCCCGGTGGCCGGGTCAGCCGCCAGCACCCCGTGGCGCCCGGTCTTCAAGTCCGGGGTGGTCTGGGAGATCAGGGGGTTGGGGCTGTTGCCGATGGCCATGATCACCGTATCCATGGGGATGGTGTATTCCGAGCCCTTGATCTGGATCGGGCAGCACCGGCCGGACTCGTCAGGCGCTCCCAGATCGAAGCGGACGCACTCCAGGGCCTCCACCCAGCCAAACTGGTTGCCGATGATCTTGGACGGGCAGCACAGGATGTTCAGCCTGACGCCCTCATCGACGGCGTGCTCGACCTCTTCCCGCCGGGCGGGCATCTCCTTCTCAGAGCGCCGGTAGACGATGTATACCTCCTCGGCGCCCAGGCGCAGAGCGCAGCGGGCGCTGTCCATGGCCACGTTGCCGCCGCCGATCACCGCCACTTTCCTGCCCACCCTGACCGGAGTGTCGTAGTCGGGGAAGCGGTAGGCCTTCATCAAATTGGTGCGGGTAAGGAACTCGTTGGCGGAGTAAACTCCGTTCAGACTCTCGCCCGGTATGTTCATGAAATTGGGCAGACCGGCCCCGGTGCCGACAAACACCGCCTCGTAGCCTGCGGCGAGCAGTTCGTCAACCGACTGGAGCTTGCCGATCACGGAGTCCACCAGGACCTCTGCCCCCAGCTTCTTGATATAGTCGATCTCCGCCCTGACGATCTCCTTGGGGAGGCGGAATTCGGGAATGCCGTAGACCAGCACCCCGCCCGGCTCATGCAGGGCCTCGAAGACGGTGACCTGATAGCCCATCCTGGTGAGGTCGGCCGCCACCGTGAGACCGGAGGGGCCGGAGCCGACCACCGCCACTTTCTTGTTCAACGGCTGTGGCAGGAGCGGCGCTTCCATGCCCGATTGGCGCTCGCAGTCGGCTGCAAAGCGCTCCAGGCGGCCGATGGCCACCGGTTCACCCTTCTTGCCCCGGATGCAGTAGTTCTCGCACTGCTCCTCCTGGGGGCAGACGCGGCCGCAGATGGCGGGCAGGTTGTTGGACTCCTTGATCTTCTTGGCCGCGCCCGCAAAATCGCCTTCTTTGATGAGGGCGATGAAGGCCGGGATGTCCACCCCCACCGGGCAGCCCCCGTGGCAGGGTTTTTTCTTGCACTGCAGGCAGCGCCCGGCCTCGGTGAGCGCCTGTTCCGCCGTATATCCCAAGGCTACCTCGCTGAAGTTGTGGACACGCAGCTTGTGGTCCTGGACCGGCATCGCCTGGCGAGGCGCCACTTTCCTACGCCTTTCGCCTTCCTGCTGGCACTCCGTTTTCTCCTCTGTCATGTTCGCTCACCTCCCGCTGCAGGCGCAGCGGTGATAGTGCTCGCTGGAGGCCTGCTCTTCCTTGCAGTATGTGCGCTGCCTTGTCAGCAGCTCCTGGAAGTCTACCTGGTGGGCGTCGAAGTCGGGGCCGTGGACACAGGCAAACTTGCTGACCCCTCCCACGGTCACCCGGCAGCAGCCGCACATGCCCGTCCCGTCAACCATGATCGGGTTCAGGCTGACGATGGTTCTGATCCCGCATGTTCTGGTGAGTTCGGCCACCGCCCGCATCATGACCACCGGACCGACAGCGAAGACCAGGTCGATCTGCTGTCCTGATCGCAGGACATCCCCGAGGGCGTCGGTTACCAGGCCCTTCCGGCCGCTGGTGCCGTCGTCGGTCATCACCTGCAGTTCGTCGCTCACCGCCTTCATCTCAGATTCGTAGAAGAGCAGGCCGGCGCTGCGGGCGCCGACAATGGAGATGATCCGGTTGCCTGCCTGGTGCAGTGAACGGGCGATCGGGTAGATGGGAGCAACGCCTACCCCTCCCCCGACGCAGACCACCGTGCCGTAGTTCTTGATCTCCGAGGGCTCGCCCAGGGGCCCCGCGAAGTTCAGGATGTCCTCCCCCTGCTTCAGGGTGGCCAATTCCTCCGTCGACTTGCCGACCACCTGGAAGACGATGGTAATCGTGCCCCCGTCCCGGTCGTAGTCGGCGATGGTCAGGGGGATGCGCTCGGCGCGCTCGTGCAGGCGCAGGATGATGAACTGTCCGGCCTGCGCCTTTCTGGCGATACCAGGCGCATCCACCTTCATCAGCTTGATCGTCGGGGTCAGGTCCTGCCTCTCGATGATCCGGTACATGATGGTCTGTCACTCCCTAATTTTTTTATTCAAAAGAAGCGGGGCTTCCTCAGGTCTGATCATTTCCGATCTCCAAATTACATAGGGCAGCATCCTCCAGCGAAAGACCCGTGTTCCGCCTTCTCCGGCGCACTCTCGGCCGCGTGGCGCCGGGCTACCCGCTTCAGCGGGCCGGGCGCCCGCCCCGGGGCGCACGGTCTGGAGCGGAACTTGCTGCCACATCCGGGCTCTAATCCGCATCCGCGGCCACCAACATAAGCAGCATACGGTCTCCAATGTCCCGTGTCAACCTGGGTTGCCATCAAAGGCTGTCGCCATTTCCTTCAAAAAGGTATTCAGTCCATTGATAAAGCCATCGGGATCCGGCACCTTCTTGATCTCGAGCAGCCTGCCGATAGTCTGGGGAAAAGCGCCATCACAGGTAATGGGAGACACTCCATGCTCGATAAAATAAGAGATGATGCCGGGAATCTTGACAATCTCCTCGACCTGCGTCTGCGGCGTGATCATACTGTTCATCCTCCAGACTTGTCCCCCTCTTGACGGGGCGCAGGACTATCCCCGCGCCCCTTTGGAGAAGGTTTTGACTAACCCGTCCTCTTGGCCGCCGCCGCTTTCAGGCAGCAGTCACCCGGGCCTATTCAACTGGGCCTTGGCTTCAGGGGGAAGGCAATACCCTCTGAAGCCTCATGTACTTCGCATTTCGTTCGGGCCGGGCGAAGCCCGAGTTCCACAGATGACAAACCGCTCTATACCCCGCTCCGCTGGGTAGAGCGGCTAGTCACTGTATTAACCGCCCATGATGACCGCATCACAAGCCGCGTATGAAAATGCTATTTTCGTGCTAACTGGCTAAGGCCTCAGCGGATGCTGAGGCCAAGACCCAGTTGAATCCACATTCTTTCCTCCGCATCCAGGCCTCCTCCGCATCCAGGCCTCCGGCCTGGCCCGAACGGAATGCGGAGAGCTCGGCCTGGCCCGAACGGAATGCGGAGAGCTCGGCCTGGCCCGAACGGAATGCGGAGAGCTCGGCCTGGCCCGAACGGAATGCGGAGAGCTCGGCCTGGACTGAAAGAATGCGGAGGATGCGGAGGAGCGGTTTGTCATCATCAATACAGTCCGATCGGCTTCTCCTCGAAGTTGATGAAGATGTTCTTCATCTGGGTGTAGTGTTCGAGGATCACCTTATGGGTCTCCCGGCCGATGCCGGACTTCTTGTAGCCGCCGAACGGTGTATGGGCGGGCAGGTCGTTGTACTGGTTGACCCACACCCTGCCGGTCTCGATCCCGCGGGCGACCCGGAACGCCCGGTTGATATCCTGAGTCCAGACGGCGCCGCCTAGGCCGTACTCACTGTCGTTGGCCATGGCGATGACCTCTTCCTCGCTCTTGAACTTGATCACAACCGCCACCGGACCGAAGATCTCTTCCTGGGCGACTCTCATCTTGTTGTTGACGTCGACCAGCAGGGTCGGCTGCATGAAAGCGCCCTTCTCCAGGCCGTTCCCGGTTGCCCGGGCTCCACCGACAGCCACCCTGGCGCCCTCTTTCTTGCCGATCTCCACGTAGGAGAGGATCTTTTGCAACTGGTTCTCATCGACCTGGGAGCCCATCTGGGTATCGCTTAACCAGGGCATGTTCACATTGACCTTCTTGAAGGCCGCTACCAGTTCCGGTACGAATTTGTCATAGATATCCTCGTGCACGAACACCCGGGAGCCGGCACAGCAGACCTGGCCCTGGTTGAACAGGATGCCGATGTGCACGCCCTCGATCGCCTTCGCCCAGTTGCAGTCGGGAAAGAAGATGTTGGCCGACTTGCCGCCCAGTTCCAGGGTCGACGGGATCAGCTTCTTGGCGGCAGCATCTGCAACCTCGTAGCCGACCTCGGTGGAGCCGGTAAACGCCAGCTTGCGGAAGTCCGGATGGTCCAGTATGAACTGGCCGGTGGTGGAACCGCCGCCGGTGACCACATTGACGACGCCCGGAGGCAAGATCGGGGCTATCAGCCTGGCCAGGTGCAGGAGGCTGAGCGAGGTGGCGCTGGACGGCTTGATCACAGTGCAGCAACCCGCAGCCAGCACCGGAGCGATCTTCCAGGCAGCCATGCAGAACGGGAAGTTCCAGGGGATGATCTGGCCGACGACACCGATCGGCTCACGGAGAATGATGCTCAGGTTGTTGCCGAAGACGGGATCATCGATAATCGAGGCCTCGCCCTCTTCGCCCCTGATGACGCCGGCGAAGTAGCGGAAGTGGTCGGAGCTGAGGGGAATGTCGACCGCCGTGGTCTCCCGGATCGGCTTGCCGTTGTCCAGGGATTCGATCATGGCCAGTGTTTCCTTGTTGGCATCGATCACATCGGCGATCTTCATTAAAATGGCCTGGCGCTCAATGGCGCCGATGTTCTTCCAGGCGGGGAATGCCTTCCAGGCTGCCTTGACGGCGGTATCAACATCTTCCTTGGTGGCCTCGGGGAAGCTGGCCAGGAACTCGCCATTGGCGGGGCAGTATGACTTGCGAATTGCACCATTGCTGGCATCCACAAGCTTGCCACCAATCAGCATCTTGTAACTTGCATCCATCGGTCTCGGCATTTCAGACATTTCTTTACGCCTCCGTAATTTTTTTGTTAAACCCCAACAAATTGAAAAGCTTGTCCTGTAAATCGATCATCGCGCTTCCTCCGCATCCTCCGCATCCGGGCTAACGCCCGGCGCAGCTCTCCGCATTCTTTCAGGCCATGTACTCCGCATTCCGTTCGGTCCGGACGGAGTCCGGATGCGGAGGACCGAAGGTCTGGATGCGGAGGAATGGAATGCGGAGAGCTCGGACTTACAGACCGGCCCGAATGGAATGTGGAGCACACTCTTCCGCAACCCTCCCCCCCCAACTGGCTGCAGTTACTGACGTCTCAGACCTTTATAAAGCCTCCCCGATCACCCCTCCTCCCGTATTTCAATAATTGAAGGGCAACCATGCCAAGCTCCTTTACAACCACGGAGGCAGACCCGTTTCCAGGCCTACCTGATTATCCTGCCGCCTTAGCTGACCCGCTGGAGGCAGGCAGGGATTGGAGCAAACAGTTGCACTTGCAGTTCCCCTTTTTCAGGGAGCACCCGACACCAGGCTCCATAACCCCGGTGGCCGGCCACCCTTTATGTTAAGAATGGATGTAATGTGCATCACTATCATTATACAAGCAACATGCATGCCATAATGGCGCCGGGGTTAAAATAACCGCCCCGGGTAATGAACAGTGTTTAAAAAGGGCTTGTTTGCAGGGCTTTGATCATCTTTTTATTTTTTAAATGCTTCTCTGCGGGGGAATGTACTGTATCAAAACTGTCTCAATCAATTGATATATTGAGCGCCATGTGAGACACTTATAATACACATCTTAGACACAAGAAGACCCCTGGCCGCAGACTGCCAATCTGGGCGACAGGATGCCTCGCCGGGACTGCAAGGCTTTTTGTGCCCCAAAACAAGCTTGACTCCCCTGATCATAGGTGTATATGATCAGAGAAAGGCTCAGGATCCTCCGCCTGACCTGTGTCCTATTTCTTTTATATGGAGGTTGAAAATGTCTTTAAAGTCACCTGCAAACATCGCTCCCGGGGCTGACTTCATTCTTTCAGCCTGGGAGAAATTTATCAGAACCGGTGAGATCGAACCCGGTGCGGTTCGTCCGGACATCGCCCAATCCTGGCTCAGGTCACGTCAGGCAGGCGCCGACCCCAATGCCGGCCGCAGCACCCTGCTCCTGGCCAAGCCCCTCCTGGATGAATTGTTGGAAAAGAGAAAAAGCCTGATCGACATCGCCAGGCCATTCATGGAGAATCTCTACGGGTTCGTGGCCAGTTCCAGCTTCGTGGTGCTGCTATGCGACGAGCGGGGCTACCTCATGGAGGCGGTGGGAGACAGCAACCTCCTCCACGGCGACCACGGACTCAACCTCTCCCGGGGGGCATTGTGGACAGAAGCGGAGGTGGGCAACAACGGGGTCGGCACCTCCCTGGCACTGCAGAGGCCGTTTCAGGTTTCCGGAGCAGAGCATTACTGCCGTAAGCATCACCCGTGGACCTGCTCGGGAGCACCGATCTTCGACAATGATGACCGGATGATCGGCATCCTGGAGATGTCCGGCCCGGTAGAGAAGACTCACCTGCACACGTTGGGCATGGTGGTGGCCGCCGTCGAGGCCGTCCAGCAGCAACTGCATGTTCAGCAAAAAAACCGGGAACTGACCCTGCTCAACAACCGTTTAAACAACATTTTTTTGAACGTTTCCGACGGGGTGGCGGTGGTAGACACCAGGGGAGCCATCACACAGGTGAATCCGGCGGCGGAAAAAATCCTGTCGAAGGCAGCGGAACATATCAACGGCAGTTTGATCAGAGATTGTTTGGATCGTTATGCGGCGGTCAAAAAGATGCTAGCCACCGGCGAGGCCTTCACGGATCTGGAAGCGAACGTCAAAGCCGGCGGCGGCACTATCAACTGCCTGGCTTCCGGGAAGCCGATCAGAGATGCGCAGGGCCACATCACCGGCGGGGTCATCTTCATCAATCCGATCAACAAGATCAAGAACCTGATCAACCGCTTCAGCGGCGCCCACGCCTCCTTCACTTTCGAGGACATCATCGGGAGCAGCCGGTTGGTCCGCAAGGCCATCGAACTGAGTTCCCTAGCCGCGGGCAGTGACAGCAACCTGCTGCTCACCGGCGAGAGCGGCACCGGCAAGGAGATGTTCGCCCAGGCAATTCATAACAGGAGTGACCGCCGGAATGGCCCCTTCGTGGCCGTAAACTGCGGCGCCATCCCCAGGGACCTGATCGGCAGTGAACTGTTCGGCTACGTGGAGGGGGCCTTCACCGGGGCCTACAAGGGAGGCCGTCCGGGCAAGTTTGAACTGGCTTCAGGAGGCACCCTGTTCCTGGACGAGATCAGCGATATGCCCCTGGATCAGCAAGTCTCCCTGCTGCGAGTGCTGCAGGACAAGACGATCACCCGCATCGGCGGCGATAACGCAGTCGTGGTCGACGTGCGCATCATCTGCGCCACCAACAGGGGCTTGCAGCTCGAGGTCGCCAGGGGCAACTTCCGGCAGGATCTCTACTACCGGCTGAACGTGATCTCCATCAACCTGCCCCCGCTGCGGGAACACCGCGAGGACATCCCCCTGATGTTCAATGTCTTCTTCGAGAAGGTATGCCGCAAATTAGGGGTGGGCATTCCACAGGTGGAACCGGGGGTGATCACCCAGCTGCAGCAGTATGACTGGCCTGGAAACGTACGGGAGTTCCAGAACGTGGTGGAACGGATGGTAAACACCACCGCCGGGCAGGCCATAGGGTTGGAGCACCTGTCCGAGGAGATACTGGAGCCTGCCGCCGGCGCTGAAGGCCCCGCCAGGCAGGCCGAAACGGAATTGGCATCCAAGTTGGGCAAGATCACCGACGAGCGCCGAAAAATCAAAGAGCTGTTGGCAGAAACAGACCGGGAGGAGATCTTCACCCTGCTGTCCAAGAACAAGGGCAACGTCAGCCTGGTAGCCAGGGATCTGGGGATCTCCCGCGCCTCGCTCTACAGGAAACTCAAGAAGCTGGATCTGTAGAAGGATCCAGGAGTCAGCATTCAGAATGAGAGGGCGTTCTTAGCTATTTCGGGCACCCGCCTTGGGGGAGCAGGAGAAATCCTCCGCATCCTCCGCATCCTCCGCATCTGAGGCTTCGCCTCAGCCCGAACGGAATGCGGAGTACATGAGGCTTCGCCTCAGCCCGAACGGAATGCGGAGTACATGAGGCTTCGCCTCAGCCCAGCTCTCCGCATTCTTTCAGGCCAGGCTGTAGGCCTGGATGTGGAGGACCGAAGGTCTGGATGCGGAGGAACGGAATGCGGAGTACAGTCCGGCAAGGGCATCGCCTATCGAATAATCTTATCCAACCAAGTCTTTTCGTGCTCTGATGGTGACGTTGAAGAGGCAACGCAGTCTGAACAGCAACGGGGGGTTTATATGCGGGCAGTGATCAGCGTGATCGGCAAGGACCGGGTCGGCATCATCGCCGGGGTCAGCCAGATCCTGGCCGAAGCCAATGTCAACATCCTGGACATATCCCAGACCATCATGCAGGAGATCTTCACCATGGTGATGCTGGTGGATATCTCCCAGGCCAACGTCCCCTTTCCCGGACTGTCGGAGAGCATGAAAGACCTGGGATCAAAGCTGGGACTCAGCATCCAGATCCAGCACGAGGATATCTTCAACTCCATGCACCGCATCTAAAAAAACAGTTCTGAGTGCTGAGAAAAAGATGTGACGAAGCATTGCTTACATAGTTTAACCATGTTGCATTTTCCGGTCGCCAACGCTGCTGCTTCCCATTAGTGAATAAACTTTCATTTGTGGC
>Ga0224558_1001561_pt1 | contig 23589 bp, 18 predicted proteins | sample 714S32024metaG_FD_180682 | JGI IMG/M metagenome (GOLD analysis project Ga0224558, IMG submission 180682) | Peat soil microbial communities from Stordalen Mire, Sweden - 717 S3 20-24 | ecosystem: Environmental > Terrestrial > Soil > Wetlands > Peat | place: Sweden: Norrbotten County, Stordalen...
TCAGACTAAGAATCATTGACGAGAATTGGCTGGCAAATAGGAAATGTAGTGCCAACGGCCAGTTCGACTTCTCATAAGTCTTTGGTTTCCAAGTGCTAGCGATTTGTCACTGTAGAAGATCGGTCAAGGAAGAGAGCTTTTCCAGGCGGCCACAAGGCGACAATGGCCGCAACGAGGATAGCGACCCCTGCTCCTGCCAGAATGATGGGTTTCGTCCTCATGCGTAAAGCCGCGCGGCCCAACGCTCGCGGTGAGTGGCACTGGGCCAAGAGCACAGCAATGCAAACAGGAACGCTCCCCCAGTGTCCACTCCACTGCGCTCGTTAGAAACTTGGGCGGTCACGGCTTCGCTCGTTTTAGGAGATATTCATAAGGGCCGCCCCCGGGTATGGCGAAATTGACGACTGTCCATCCCTGGTCGGCCAGTTGATTCACCTCTGCTAGGCTGTTCGTCTGACGGTATTCCCACTTCGTTACGTGGTGAGCCGTGCAACAGCCAGCCAAGAGGAACCCGCAGGCCACGAGGATGCATGTGAACTTGAGTTGTGTCTTCATATTTCCGACGCTTATAGCCTCATCACGGTTTGCAGTTGTCACGATTTCGTAAAATCCATTCTAACGACAGAACTGAGCGATGCGGGCGGCCCAACGCAACAGAATTGGCAACCGACGTGGGCTGCCCGCATTCGCTCCGGTGAGCTTGTTCGGCCAGACGATCATCGGTAAATGGGCTGCGGTGGATCCGTCTGGATATACCCCCATGGCCGCTCCAACCTGCGCTCGCGCATAGCCTGGCGCTCGGGTGCCAAGCTCAAGAGGTAGACGGCTGCAGGATTGCCTGGCTCGGTCCGCAATACGTCGTCCAGCTTTTGTACTGCCACATCCAGCTTGCCCATTTCATACAACAACTTGGCATCTGAAAGGTTTCTAGCGGTGGATGCCGGCGTATGGCTGGAATCAGGCTTTGAACCGGACGTTGAGCACCCAGCAAAAGCAAATAAAACCAACAGACCGGAGAGGAGAATCATGCGGTGCGTCGTCATCTTCACACGGGTCATATCGCCGAAGTGATTAGACAGACCTGTCTATCTCCCCTTTTTGGGATGATAGGCCAGCAGCTCCGTGCCGCTGATGCAGCCTTTCCCGTCATTAACCGCACTTTTACCCAGCCCCAGACGCCGCGTAAAGTGTTTTCGACCATTTCTTCAGCTTGCCACCCTCCAGATAGTTGTCCCATGTCGGCGGAGGCAATCGCATCGTGCCAAGTTTCGAGCTTTTCGAAGTTAAACATAGTGGCGACTGTCTTACCCCCTCAACTCTCAACCCTCAACCCTCATCTTCTCCTCCGCAAGTGCCTGGCTGCCAATGGGATGCGCTGAGGCCTTTGTGATGCGGCTTCCAGATAGCCGTGCAAGTGTCAGTCCTCACTATTGACACAACGGCAACACCTCCTGAGCTTGGGGCTGCGTTTTTGGGGGCTCATTCAGCAACTTGGAAACGTAGGTCCAAGTGCCCATTTGCAAGCGCTGGGCGATCCACTTCAAATTCATCGCCGTGATCAGGTAGTACGCATGCACCTGCCACTCGGTCTTGGCGCAAGCCTCGCCCAGCGTGGACAGGAACTTCTGGCGGTCCTGGTCGTCCCGGAAGATATCCTCGCGCTGGTCCCCACGGTTCATGACGTGATACATGGCCCCAGGGTATTCAATGCGCAGCTTCCGCGACATGGGCAACCCTTACCAACACGCCCCGGAGGTGTCAATAGTGAGGACTGACACTTGCACGAGCATCATACGATTTTGCAGGAGCGACGACGGGAGCAGAAAACCGAACCGTTCAAACAGCGGATGAAACACCGCAATGCCATCGAAGGCACACAAAGCGAGTTGGTCCGCGCCCACGGTTTGCGGCGGGCTCGCTATCGGAGCCTGGCCAAAGTGAAGCTCCAAAATTACTTCATCGGTGCGGCCTGCAATGTAAAACGCTGGCTTCGCCGCGCCGCCTGGGAATTGCAAAGCGCTTTGACTGCCAAACTGAGCGCCGCATCGGCCAGTTAAAGAGCCGCAAAGGGCGGTTCCACTTCAAAAAGTGCTTCCCGGCTCGACTCCAGTCAATGATGGGACAAAGTCGCCGGCCCTCCGGATCCCGCTCTCCTATTAACCTCCCGGGAGAATATCACAAGCGATGCAGTTTTTGCATGTGTTGACGGCAAAAAAACCTGCTGAAAAACCCCATGCAATTCACCGGAATCTAATCTACGGTTTGACCCCTTTCCGCCCATCAAGCGGTCAACCCGCATCCAGCCAGGCCGATGTTCCGGTGCCGCCAGATACCAGCCAAAGCTGCTCCACGGGTAGGCCAGCAGGCGGTCTTCGGTGCCCAGCAGGTGCGCTCGCACCGGGTTGAGATGCACGTAATCGCACGCCGTCTTCAAATAACCATTGCCGCTGCCCTCGACAATCAGCGCTTTGTAGCGCCCGCTAAACACGTGGCCGAAAAGCTTCTGGCGGTGATTCAATCGGATCGTGTAGGCGCTCAGGAACCAGCGCATGCCCTCCACCAGGTTCGCGTTGGGTGTTTCCAGCACCAAGTGAAAGTGGTTGCGCATCAGGCAGTACGCATGTACCTCCCAAGCCGTCTTCTGGCATGCCTCCGCCAGTGTCTTGAGGAAGTCCTGGCGGTCCACATCATTGACGAAAATGTCCTCCCGGCGGTCCCCACGATCCATCACGTGATAGATCGCGCCAGGATATTCCACTCGCAGGGCGCGCGGCATGGTGCCAGCGTGTCGGGATAACCACACCAGGTCAAGCAAAGAAAACCATCCAGAAACAACCCCAGACCGCCTTACTAAGGTGGATCTGCTGGGACTAATCTACGGTTTGACCCCTTCTCGGCCAGACGCCGCACACGGGGCCGGTGCCCAGCGCCGAAGCGCTCAAGAGTTTGGATGCTTACTTCGCCTGGCGGCGGACGCCAGAAGGAGAAGCGTGGGCGAAATAGACTTGTACGCATACTGCCGCCAGGCCAGCACGAGTGGCGATTGTTGTTCATGCACTGGACGGCTTGACCCTTGCCCTTTGCCCGACCCAACGCCGGCAACAGCAGCAGCGCCGCGAGAAAGGCAAAGATGGGGATGACTACCAGCAGCTCGATCAGCGTGAAACCGTCAGGGGAACACCAGTTGTTCCGCTCTCCGGAGAGAGGTTCTCGGCTCTGCGAGCTCATACTCATTCAGGGTCACGCAACGTATCGTACTTAGGACGATGCGGCTCACTGGCGGCGGGCCAGTGGGCCAGAAACGGAAAGAGAACTGGACAACCGCCGTCTAGTGAAGCCGTCTGTTTGGGCCGCTGTTGCAGTCGATGGGTCAGTGCGGCCACGCGTTTGTAAGCGCTTTCCTATCAATTCTCTGAAGGGTGCTTTCGGCTATTTCGCGCACACTCTTGTCCGGGTCGTGGAGCAGCTCCGAGACAGCCGGAACGGCTTGGGTGGCTGCTCTGCCAGTCAGTTGTCCGATACCAGCCACAGCGCACCAACGCACTTTGGCATCTGGCTCATGCAAACATTTCATCAGGGTGGCAATCGTGACTTTGGAATCAGGATCGATCGTAGCAATAGCAATAAGAGTGTTGCCTCGTGTTGCTCCTGTTGTTTTCGCCAACCCTTGTAGCAACGATGGGATCGCTTGTTTCGCAGCGGGACCCATTCCGTCAAGCGCAATGGCTGCCGCCCCTTGCGATGATTCAGAAATATCCTCGTTATAAATTGCGATCAATGCAGGGACAGCATCTTTCGCGTCAGCAGCCAGTGTCCCGAATCCAAACGCACCGTTCCAGTTCCATTCCCAAGCAGAAACGTGGTTGATCTTCACAAAATGCTGCTTTTGTGCGAGTCGAATCACAAGCAGCTTAAGGCGGGAGTCGTGCGCGCGAATCATCCGGAGCAAACATGGAATGGCGTTAGTGCCTGCTTGACGCACTGCCTCTTCCGCTTCCCGTGGTCCAAGCGGTGGACTGAAGGAATGGTAGCCCCGTGCCCAGAAGCTCAACGGACGGCCCTTGTACATAGGTTCGGAAGGTCGAAACACGCGCAACGACCATAAAGCGCAGCTAAACAGAACCAAAGCTATGATGCCAGTTGCAATGCGAAAGCTTTTGCTCACGGTAGAATTACCACTAGTTTAGGTGTCCCCAACGCGCATCAAGCGGCACAACGATGCTGCTCGGGCACGGCGCGCCGGTGCCGTCTGGTATGGAACAGACGCGTATTCGCGCCGTTGCCTGAGGCAGCCTGTTGACCTGAACCTCATCGCCATGTCTTTCTGTCGTCGAAACTGCGGCGCATATCCTCGAACCTGCGGTGTATTTCCGTGTCCCAGTCGTGTCGAATCGCTGTGGCGGCGTCCTGCGCATCATCCAGTGAATCGAACTTAAGCATGAGCCCGAGGAGGGTTCCCCCTTCTCTCTTTTGGTGATATGCAAGACCGAATATCCTGCCCTCGGCGACGAGGTTCGTTCCGTCCATCACCTGCACGTACCCTTTGCTAGGTGCTGCATCGCTGAACAACGATTCCGTCTCGGGCTCCGGCCAATTCCGAAAGAAGAACGTTAGCAGGGCGTTTGTTTGGACCGCCCGAGCTCTGACATAATCATAGTCGCGCACAATGTCGGACACCCGAACGACAATAGGAGCCATTACCTTGATTACCTCGTCAGCACCAGGTTCAAGCCCAAAATAATCATAGTCGCGCACGATGTTGGACTCCTGAACGGCAATAGGAGCGATGAACTTGCTTGGCTCGGCAGCACCAAGTTCAAGCCCGAAGGCGGAGATAACAGCCAAAACGAGAATCTTCATAACATTGTGTGTTGTCGCGTAATGCTCGCGCTCAGGCAGGGCAGGCCAAGCGCGTCCGGCAGCGAACAGAGAGGTAATCCCGCCCTTGCCTGGAGCACGCTTGTTCTGCGAAAGAGTCATCGATAAATCGGCTGCTGCGGAATCGTCTGGTAATAGCCCCATGGCCGCTCCTGCCCGGTCGCGCGCCGGTACTGGGCTTCATGCACCAAGCCCAACAGGTAACCCGAGTTTGGCAAGGCGCTCTTTCGCCAGACCAAGGAGTTGGTTGCTGAAGTACACAACGCGATTCGTTCCTCTAAAGACCGATACGCTCGTGATTTGGAATCGGGTGTCGAGGATCTTGGTGCGTCGTGAGCCGTGGTAGAGCAGTAGCGCGAACACGCTTGCGAAGGCGATAAACACAAACGCCACAACAAGGGCCAGCTTTCGTTCTGAGTTAGATGCCACCATCGCGACTAACGATTAAGATGACCGATGAGGAGGAGCGCACCAGTGGCGCTCGATTGGAAGGTGCACCTGCCCGCGCTCCTCCTCATTCGGTCCATCGTCTTGTTCGGGCCGTTCATTCGCTCGCGTTATGATCCCCTCTGCAACGGAAGCGCGCAAGCACCTCCCAAGAATACGGCGATCACGGAAATCGGAAACCACTGCCCACACCCATGCACAACCGCGTGAACGCAGGCAGGGAGGTTCCTTGGGGCGCCACAACCATCACGGGCAATTTGAGCATCATGGAGCGAAACCAACACGCGCCTCCAAAGAGCGCCAGGATCACGGAATGCAATGTTTCGTTCATATCACTTCCTTTATTTGATGGTTCAAGGCACGAGCCGATACGGTCACAGTGAAATAGATAACGAAAGCGCCCAGCGATGCGCCGCCGAAGGTTCCCGATTCTAAGCGGTACCCAACCGGCGCTTTCGATGATGCGAGAGTTCGGCAACATCGTCACTTACCTTCAACGACGTGCTGCACAAGCTTGTCAACCTTGGCGCGGACAGCTCGCGGCATTGTGACCTTCAGCCAGCCTTGCTTCTCGTTCAAGACTATCGACGAAGGTTTCGGCAGTTTAATGTGCTGCTCCTTGGCGAAGCGAAGTAACAGCTCCTCATTCGACTCTCCCACCCGTGGCGGCACGAGCTGTCTCAGGTGGCTAACAAAGGTCCCATAGTCAAGCTTGTATACATGCGTATACATAGGCGGTGGTTTTGCCGACGTGGCGGCTGAATCCGCAAAGCTAGAGACGATCAAGCCCGTCCCGATGATGAACGTGATTAGTGTTTTCATTTGTTTCCTTTGCTGGGCTGCTATTGCGATGCGGACCTGCCGAACGATGCGGATGAGCCATTAGGGGGGAGCGCGTCACAGGCGACCGAATACAGGACCAACTTGAACGCGCTCCCTCTCATTGGCTCAATCCCTTTTTGTTAAGCGGCCGATCTGTATCTGGCCGAATCTGGGTCGGGAGTTCATTCTCATCGCCTTGGCTCTTGCGCCGATGGGGGCTGGATTCCCGCGTGCAGCGCAGCCTCTGGATCAATCTTGATTAATGCGTTGGTGATTTTCTCCAGCGTGAAACTGCTTGGCGCGTCCGGTGTGCCCCGGAGAGTCAATTGGCCCAGGAGAGCCGGGAATGCCTCCTTGGCCTCCGCTCCCATTTCCTTGAGGCCTTCGACCGACTCCCACCTCGACCCCTCAGGCACCAGATTGAGCGCCTCGATCAAAACCGGCAGGGTGTTCGTGGCCTCGGAACTGATCCGCCAGATCGCAACCGCAGCTACGCTACGCTCATACGGGTCGGCATCATTTAGCCGGGGTCTTAAAGCCGGGAGCGCGCTCTTGGCTTGGGAGCCGATCTTTCCAAGTGTCCGCGCTGCCGCAGACCGGACGAAAACCCGGCGGCCCTTCTGGCTTCCAACGTCTGAGGCCGTCAGCAGTGCAATGAGCCCCGGGACCGCGGGAGCGGCATCCGGCCCGAGGTAGCCTAGAGTCGTGGCTGAAAGACAACGGACGTCTGGGTCAGCAACCCGCAAGCATTCAGTCAAAGCAGGCATGGCGTCCCTGATGTCGGTTCCCTTGTAGTGCGCCAGGCTCCCCAGAGCTAATGCCGATGCAGAGCGGACCGCGGGATTCTCGTCCTTGAGTGCCGTTATCAAAGCAGGCTTGGCCAACGCTCCGATTGCAAAAAAGGCGCTGCTGCCCGTGTATATGGTGAATTCTTCCCTCGGCGACGGAATGAGCCTTTGCAGCCACGCTGGAAGTTTAGGGAAAAGGTTGCGGTAGGTATTGCTACAGGCGGAATTACTTTTCCTCAGGTGAGCCACGATGTAGGGGGCGGTCTTGGCCCCTGTCGCCTGAACCGCCTTTTCCGCTTCATCACGGCTTTGAAGGTCATCGTGGCTGATGGCGGAATTCAGTTTGCGCAGCCAGTCGTTGATGCCTCTACCCTGATACATTGGCTCGTTCGGTCCCCGAGCATTATAGAGGACCGCCCCGAGGGTAATTCCCACGATGACGAACGCTGCGATTGATCCGCTCTTGGTCATGTGTATGCGACAGGTTCGAAATGCGATTGACCGCCGCTTAACAAGTGATTAGACAGACCTGTCTATCTCCCCATTTTGGGATGATAGGCCAATAAATCCCTGCGCCCGATGAAACCTTTCCTTTCATCAGAAGCGCCTTTACCAAGTCTCAGGCCCCGTGTAAAGGGAATGCGACCAAGTTTTTCAGCTTGCGAGCCTCCAGAGAGCTGCCCCACAATCGCCGCCATCCGCCCAAGAGGGGGCGGTATCAGCCACAGACGTTGCCATGCAGCAGGTTCCCGCAGAGACATGGGCGGCCTTCGAGCGGCGCCTTGACCGTGCCCGGGTGTCGGCACCCCAGCGCCCTGATTACCACAAATCGGGCATAGTCGATTTTGGAGGACCGCGAGCAGCCTTCCGCCAAATTCGAGGAGATGGAGACTGCGGCTCTGCGCATCTGGTTGGTGAGGCCAAATCGGTCTTCCGCGGGGAAGTTACGTGTCAGTTGACATACGATGTCGGCGAAGGCAATCGCCTCGTGCCAAGTCTCAAGCTTTTCAGAGTTGAACATAGTGCCGCATGTCTTACCCCTCAACTCTCAACCCTCAACCCTCATCTTCTCCTCCGCAAGTGCCTGGCTGCCAATGAGATGCGCTGAGACCTTTGTGATGCGGCCCCGAAGAGTTGAGGGTTGAAGGTTGAGGGTTGAGGGCGTGGGTTTCGGATCCAAGCCGGAGCCAGGGAGTTCAGGCTGCCCGGGATACTCCGGCCCGCCGCCCCGGGAGCGCATGCGACCCTCGCCGGAGATTCGCCGGACGCTCGCCGGACACTCGCCGTAGTACCTCTGATACCCGATCAGAGGTACTACGGGGAGTGTCCGGCGAGGCTACGGCGAGACTGGCGCCCTGTCAGCGGGACTGGGCTGGGACGGTCGAGGTGGGGGAGGAGCCAACCTGGACGCCAAACATCCAACATTCAACATCCAGCATCGAACGCGCCGGCGACGCCACCCCGGGAGGAGTGCGGAATGCGGCGTGCAGAATATCCGGGCAAAGAGTGGCTTTAGCAGGGTGGCCGTAAACTTCTGACCTCTGGGGAAATGATTAGTTGGCGATCTGACAGCATTCTGGTAACCCAGGTAAGCAATTATGAATGCCTTCAGCCGCTGGACTTTCCTCAAAGCTAGCTCCGCCGCCTCGACAAAGCCCGCGCTGCTGTGCGGCATCCTGCTCCTGGCGGTGGGCTTGGCCGACGCAGCGGCACCCGCAGAATTGCCGCCCATTCGGCTCAGTCCTAAGTCGGCCGACGCTGCCCCCGAGCGTCGCGCGCATCCGCAGCCCACGGTGCCAGACGGCGCCAGGGAAATCCCTTTTGACGAGACCGCTCCTGAGCCAACCCTCACCGGGCCGGAAAAGGAGCGCGGCTATCTGCTGTTCCAGCGCCCCCTCACCGAGAGCATCTATCCCAACAGCCGCCCGCTGGCCCACGAGCGGCTTGAGGCGCTGGTCGCTTTCGCCACGCCCGGCGAGTTCGAGCCTGTCACATTTGCCCTTTATCCCGTGCGCCCCATGCAGAACCTGAAGGTCAGGGCGTCGTCGCTCAACTCCCCCGCGGGCGAGATCCCCGCCGGCAGCATCGATGTGCGCCTGGCGACCTATTGGAACGTCGGATACCCGGCCTATATAACGCTTAACACCTACCGCCGCGTGCCGGAATTACTCGAACGTGTCACGGTCCACTCCTCGCCCGCCGGCGAGTGCCAATGGTACTGGCTCACCGTTCGCGTCCCCGAGGCCACAAGGCCCGGCCTTTACACGGGGACCGTCCGCGTCTGGGACGATGGCTTCGGCAAGGCCGTCGAGATCCCGCTGGCCCTGCGCGTCCTAGGCTTTCGCTTGCAGAAGGATCCGCGCAAGCACTATTCGGCCTATTTCTACACACGAAACAAGGCCCTGTACAAAGGCCGCGACGAGGCATTCATACGCCAGGCCGCGGACAGGGATTACCAGGCAATGATTGACTTTGGCCTGGATATGCTGCCGACGCTCTACCTGCGCTGTGAGGACGGCAAACACATCACGCTGGCGGACGCCGGCGAACTCGACCGGATGCTGGCCGCCGGCTTGAAGGGGCCGGCGCCCGTTACCGCGGACAACGTCATTGCCCGCATCTACCGCGACACGACACCCGGCGGAAACCGAGGCAGCCACTGGCGGGTCAATCCGCTGCCTCCGCCAGCCTTCTACGAGCGTGTCACCGACCTCTTCCGCGAGTTCGAGGTGGAGCGGAAGGCGAAGGGTTGGCCGGAGTTCATCTGCTGCCCGATGGACGAGGTGGACGCCTCCTGCAAAGAATTCGGTACCAAGGTCTATGCCGCGGTGAAGGCCGCCGGCCTTCGGACCTACGCGACCAAAGACCCCGTCGGGGCCGATGCCTCCGATTACGCGCCCTACCTTGATGTCTGGTGTTCCCAGCCTTATTCGGTGCCTTACGACCGCATCGTTTCTCAGAACCGCTACGAGTATTGGTGTTACCCGAACCACAACGCGGGCGAGATCAAGGACCGCCGCACCATGTGCAAAGGCGGACGGATGACTTACGGCTTCGGCTTCTGGCGCAGCGGTTATACGACGCTGATCCCCTGGCATTGGTGCTGGCCATCCGAGCCGGACCCCTTCGACTACCTCTGCGGCCGCTTCTCTGGTTGCGGCCAACGGGTGGACGACGACGGGGAGGTCATCCCGGCGGTTTATTGGGCCTGCTTCCGGGAAGGGTGTGACGACGCGCGTTACCTCTATACCCTCCAACAGGCGATCGTGGACCGCGACGGATCGAAGGACCCGGCCTGCCTCGCGGCCGTCAACCAGGGGCGGCGGCTCCTCCAGGAGACGTGGGAGGCGATCCGCGTCCAGCCGAAGTACCTGGCCGACGGGATGTGGCCGTCGGAAGAATTCGACGCCATCCGGTGGCGCCTGGCAGTTCTAACGGCGCGGTTGCTCGAATATCCCGCCACAGCAAAGGCGATTGCTCCGTCGGTCCTGCTCGCCGGCCCCGCCCGCACACAATCTGCGACGGAAACCCCGTCACCCTACGAGACAGCCGCCCGCCAGGGGCGCCTCGAGACCTTCGACCTGGGTGGCGGCTTCCTCGGCTGGAAGAACGGGACCGCGGAGGGGCACACCGAGATCACGGAGGCGGCACGGCACATGGGTAAGACCGGACTGCGCTGGACAGTCGTGGTGGATCACGAGCACGACGGCGGCGAGGGCGGCAATTACCCGATCGGCTGGCCCCGACTGGGCCGGGATTTCAAACCGGGTGAACTGGACATAAGCCAGTACGACACGCTCGAATTCTGGTTGCGCATCGACTCCAACCGGGATGAGGTGGCCGACGACCACACGCCGGTCGGGCTGGTCATCTCGTCGCACGGGCGAAAGAAGGCACTCTACGAGAAGACGCTGGATCTGGGCGGCGAGCAGCGCGTATGGGTACCCTTGCGCTTTCCCGTGAAACCGATGATAGCGGCGGCGGAAGCGGGGACAGAGCCCTGGAAGTCCATCAGCCGCATCCAACTCTATATCTCCGAGCACGACTACCGCCACGGGACGCGGCTTGTCTTCGATGTGGGCGACATATCGCTTTTGCGGCTCACGGCGCCGGTGCTCGCCGGGATGGACGCGCCCCGCCACGTGTTGCTGCCCCGCAAGACGCTCGCTTTCGCGTTCGACGTGGTTGGGGTTGGCTCTGTCGCCCGGGGAAACTACACCGTCGCCGCCGCACTGAAGGCGGGAACCGGGGCGGTGCGCGCCCAGGCCCGGCAGGACCTGGCGGACCCGCACCGGATCGAGCTATCGCTGGCGGCGGCTGAGCCCGGCGCCTGCACGCTGCGGCTGACCCTGTTGGACGCCACGGGCAACAAGTGTTCCGAGATGGTGCAGCCGGTCACGATGCACGCCGGGCCCCTCTACTGAGAACCGAGCTGACCGCCGCTCGCTCGGTGGCCAGCGCACCAGCAATTCACATTATGGGGCAGGGTAGGGCACGTCACTCCGTGCGCGCCGGTCCTGGGGCTCCTGCGAGCGAACGGCGCGCACGGAGTGACGCGCCCTACCAGCCTGATAGAATGAGAATTGCTGGCTCACATCCCTCACTTGACCATGGCGCTTGAATGTGAATATAAGGAGGGAGATTAACGAATTTCCAGCTCACAGGAGCACCTACACATGGACCGAAGAACCTTCCTCGCCACCCTGAGCAGCATCGGCGCCCTGGACGCCGTTCCTGCACTGGCGGCCAGCGGCGAGGAAAGCGTCCGAACCACGTCCAACACGCCTCCTCGAAAGGTCGTCGTCGGGACGGTGATGCAGTCCTTCTGGGGCCAATATCCCGGACTGCGGGGCCGCCTGGACCAACTGGCGGGAATCGTGGATCAGATGGCGGCGCAGGCCCAACAGGCTTATGGACGCGGCCTGGATCTCGCGATCCTGCCTGAAGCCGCAATCACCGGCGAAGCGGGGGATGATGCACTGGCCCATTCGGTCGCGTTTGAAGGGGAAGTCAAGGACGTGTTCACCCGGAAAGCCCGTGAACGCAGTTGCTATATCGTCGTGCCCACCTACTTGTTGGATTCGAAAGCAAAGAAATCGTGCTCGAATGCGGCCATCCTGGTCGGGCGCAAGGGCGAAGTCGTGGGGACCTACCGCAAAGTCCACTTGGTCGTTTCGCTGGAACGCGGAACCATGGAGAGCGGTACCACCCCAGGCCGCGCGCTCCCCGTCTTCGACTGTGATTTCGGCAAGCTGGGAATTCAGATCTGCTACGATATGGATTTTGGGGAAGGCTGGGCGGAGCTGGCCCGACGTGGGGCGGAGCTGATCGCCTGGCCCACGCAATCGCCGCAGACCTCGCGACCCGCGTCCCGGGCAAGGGAAAACCGCTGCTACATTGTCTCCAGCACCTGGCGGGATAACGCCTCCATTTTCGAGCCCACGGGCAAGATTCCCGCGCAGATCAAACCTCCGCAGAGCATCCTCGTCCATGAACTGGACCTCAGTTACGCCCTGCTGCCGTGGAGCGCGAAGCTGCAGAATGGAGAAGCGTTCCGGAAAGCCTATGGCGACAAGGTGGGTTTCCACTATTACGAGGACGAGGATTGCGGCATCTTCTGGTCTAACGATCCCAAGACAACAGTTGGCCAAATGGTGCGGTCCGTTGACGTGCTGGAGCTTGAGGAGGAGCTGGCGCGCGTGCGCCGTTTTTACCGGGCCAAGGGAGTGCGGACATAGCCGTATCAAAGCGCGGGTGAAATCGATTCCCAGTCTCCCAAGGATGCAGCCTTTTGAAATTTGAACGGCAGAACCTAATCTCATGAAAACACCGATACCATTGCCTGAAAGGACGAACTATGCCTAAACAGGAGAAGATCGGCGGCCCCCAAACCCGGCGCCAGTTTCTAGCGCAATCGAGTGTGCTGGCAGGCGCCTCGGTCGTCGGAGTCCTGGATCTTAGTCGAAGCGCCTACGCGGCGGGCAGCGACCTGATCAAGATTGGTCTGGTCGGCTGCGGTGGACGCGGGTCCGGGTCGATTGCCAATGCTCTGTCAGTCAACCCGGGCGCTCGACTCTACGCCATGGCCGACGCATTTCCCGATCGCCTGGACAGCGCCCGCACTCAGATTCAGCAAAAGTTCAGCAGCCAGGTTGACGTGAACAACCGGTGCTTTGCCGGCTTCGACGCGGCCCAGAAGCTGGTCGAGAGCGGCGTGCAGGTTGCGCTATTGACGACCACGCCGCACTTTCGGCCGATGCATATCGAGGCTTGCATCGAGGCTGGGGTCCATGTGTTCGCGGAAAAGCCGATGGCGGTCGATGCCCCCGGGGTGCGCCGCGTGCTGGCGGCCGGGGAAAAAGCGCGCCAGAAGAAGCTCAGTTTTGTGGGCGGCTTCCAAACCCGCTACTCGCCGGCTGCCCGCGAGGAGGTCAAGCGAGTGCACGACGGGGAGATCGGCGACATTGTCTCCATCGAGGGCGTGTATAATACCGGCCCGCTTTGGCACCGCGGCCGGCAACCGGAGTGTACGGAGATGGAGTTTCAAGTGCGCAACTGGTATTACTTCACCTGGCTCTCGGGCGACCACCTGGTGGAGCAGCATGTGCACTACTTAGACCTGGTGAACTGGCTCATGCACGAACAGCCGCCGCTGCAGGCTTGGGGCTATGGTGGCCGCTCTCAGCGCGTCGAGGCCAAGTTTGGCGATATCTTCGACCATCACTCCGTTGTTTATGAATACACCAACGGCCCGCGCATTTATGCCCTGACTCGCCAACAATCGGGGTGTTTCAACGGCGTATATGCCACAGTGTTCGGCACCAAGGGCCAATTGCGGCGGGGCGGCAACCGAAGGCAATCGGGCATTTTCGACCACCAAGACCAGCTTAAGTGGCAACCTCCCGTTGAAACCGAAATGCCCGAGGTCAACCGCTACCGCGAGATGTTTGCCGCCATGCTTGCCGGCACCCCTATCAACGATAGCCTAACCATGGCGCGCAGCAGCATGCTGGCTATCCTGGGCCGCATGGCCACCCACAGCGGCCAGCGCATCACTTGGGACGAAGCCTTCGCGTCCAATAAGGTCCTGGCACCGGAGCGCTACGACTGGGCGGCCAACCCCCCTGTCATGCCCGGTCCCGATGGCAACTATCCGCATGCCATCCCGGGAGTCACCCAAGTGCTATAACCATGTGGGCCTGCTCAATACCAATCCCTTGGCGAGCGACCCACGCGCACCAGCATGGCTCGAGCAAAGCATTGATGCCGCAAGGAATTGGGAGCCGGAGTGATTCTCGTGGCGTTCTTCGGTAAAGGCAATCTGCTCCAGGATAATCAACTCAAGGCATGGAAACTGCCAACCCGTCCAAAGACCCTGTGGCCGATGCCAGGCGCAACGCCGCTTACATCCGCCGCCTGTTTGGGATGAGTTGACTGGTCTTCCTGTCAGATCACATTCCAACCTCAACCACAATTGCTGTCTTCCTTGATGCATCTTCCGTGGCGGGCAAGCAGATGCTTCCTGTTCCAGGCTCGTATCTCCATTCCGCTTTGATTCCGTTCACGGCAACCGCCGCCGGCTTCGAAGCATGGATCCGGATGTCATAAGTACGCGAGGGTGGCATGCCCTTGTAACTGCCGGCGCGTGGTTCCACGGTGAGTCGAATGTGCCCCTTAATCGCCTCGCATTGCATCGATGTTTCCGCCACGGCTCCCTTCAAGTAATCCAGGGAATTGCCGTCGTCCTCATACAACGTGAATGTGCTCTTCCCCTCCGGATAAACCTCCAGCTTGATGGTCTCCACCGGCTTTTCCCCCACGTAATCCATCTCCGGCCAATAGGGAATGATCGCCCCGGCCTTGATGAATAAGCCGCCTGCGCGGTTGGTCGGATACACACATGTCATCCCCATCGGCCCGGTGAATTCCTTCCCGCTCCAGTAATCGATCCAGCGGCCGGCCGGCAGTTGGACCTGATCCGTAAACGCGGCCACCAGCAGGTTGTCCCCCAGCATATACTGGCTGAGGTTGTCGGCCAGTTTCACATCTTCGGGATACGCCAGCGGCATCGGTCTTAGGATGGGCATCGAGGTCCGATGCCCCACATGGGCAGCGGAATAAAGATAGGGCATCAGTGAATACCGCAGTCGGGCATAATCGCGGCAAATCTGTTCCGATTGCTTCCCCAGAAACCACGGCTGGCACGTGTAACCCCAGTTGTCATATTGGCTCCAGGGCTGCAAGAAACCGAAGTGCATCCCACGCGGTGAGGTATCCATGTCGCAGGAGGTGTTCATGTGGCCGCTCATGGCGTAGTTGAGCATCCAGACCAGCGCCTTTTGACCGCCGCCATTGTCACCCATAGTCGTTGCTCCCCAGTGTTGCACCCCGGCATACGCGGCACAGTAATGATTCATGGCCCGTTGCTTCGTAAAATCCTCAAACCCCTGGCACATCTGCTTGTGATACAGAATCTGCGTTAGGTTGTGATTCTCAAGATCGGTCCGGCCGTTGTAATAGTGGCTTCCCACATGCTCCTGGATGAGGTTCTCCGGGTCCATTTTGAAGCAGCGCGCTCCGTTCCGCACGAATTTCTGCAGGTGGTTGAACCAGGCGTCGGGAGTGGAAGGAAAGTCCTTTCCCCGCCCTTCGCGGATGGCCACCTGACGCTCCTCTTCCATGGTCAGGTCATCGTTGCACACCAGCCACAGCGAAAGCTTAAACCCGGTCCGCTCCAACCCGCCGATGAAAGTTCCCCCCTTGGAGTCCGGTCCCATCCACGCCGGCACATAGAACTTGTCCGGATTCCACTCTTTCTCATGAGATGAATCATAGTTCTTCTTCATCCACTGCGGCTCGACGCCGATGATGTCGCAGGGGATGCCCCGATCGCGAAACAACCGGCTGTCATTGAGAATCTCGTGCTCGTTCTGGGTGATCTGGCTCACGTAAGTGAGCGCATAACCGAACTCGGGCATCAGTCGCGGCTTGCCGGTGATATCCGTGTAACGCGAGATCAACTCCGGCATCGTCTTGCCTGCCAGCAGATAGAAATCGAGCTGCCCGCCCGGCCCCCAGAAGAACGCTTTGTCGGTCTCGTAGCGTCCAAGGTCATAGTAATGAACCCAGGAGGTGTTCACGAACACGCCCCAGCCGCCGGTGCCAATCAGCAACGGTACCGGGCCTTCGGTCTGCTCCCACGGTCCCGCGCCGGCGTAGCCGAAATTCCCGCGATATTGCGTCCACAATCGGTAGGCGTGCCCCCGGAGTTGAATCCGTCTGGAGGAAGCTGTTCCTAACCCGTAAAAGCGCTCTCCTTCCCGAATCGAAAACGTGGCGCCAAAGGAATTGGTCGGTAGATCAAAGTCGTGCATGCTTTCCGAGTACTCCTTCTCATCCGGAATGCTGCCGCCGACAATTTGAATCTGCCCTTGCTTGCGTTTCTCGCCTTTGAAGTAGTCCGCCAGGGATGACTGGCGTTTCTTGAAGGCCTGCAAATCCCGCTCGGCCCAACGGGTCTTCTGCGGGAGAATCTCTTCGCAAATTGCCTTTCCCTGGGAATCGAACAACTGCATCCGCCCATCCTGCAGCCGCACGGCCAGGGTGCCGACATCCGTGCCGATACGGGTAATGCCTCCCTCCGTGTTCACCGTCGCCGCGACGGCAGGCCAATCCGTTCGGACGATTCCGTAGCGCTCCATTAGCGATTGCTCGAAGCGGCCGTCGGCGCTGAGCCTGACTCGAAAGATGCCGGAACTCACTGCTTCCACCCGAAGCACATCCCCGTCGCTAAGCGCCAAATCCACGGGTTTGGCAACAGCTCCGCACAGGGTGCAGAGAATCGTAATTGGAACCAGCAAATGTCTTTTCATATCAAGTAATGGCAAGCGTCTGACGGCATTAATCGGAGCCCTGGTCCTGCCTGCCTGCGAATGACGAATCTCTCATGGCTCCAACTGCAACGGCGCGCTTCAGAAACTGATTTGCCAGGCTACTGGCGACTGCGGGCTTTTGAAACTGACCGACAAGAGATTCCCATTCCTTTCCTGGCGAACCGGGATAGTGTTTCCGGTGGTCGAGGCCCTCGCTTTGCCATCGGCCGGGGTGCCGGGTGGTAGATAGACGTAAAGGGTATAGTCCTCGCCAGGCACAATTTCCGAGAGCCCATTCAGGATACGGCTCGCAGTGTCCCAGGAAAGCTCCTGAATGGAGTATGCGCCGGTGATATGCCGCGAGGTGCCAAGCAACTGCGGGCGGTTCAAGCAGCGATGAACCAGCAGCACCCGCGTGTCGTGGCCTTCGACCTCGACCGAGATTCGCTCGGAAACCACACCCAGGAGTTTCTGATTCCAGAAATCGAAGGCGACATACTGGTCGCCGGCCTGGAGCCCGAGCTGGCGGCCAAGTGCGACGGTCCTGGTCGTTGGCGAGGATCTCCAATTGGGCAGCGCCACCACATCGTAGGTTCCGGCTTTCGCCTCCACCTTCAGGTCAAGAACCTCCGGGTAGTGGTGGATGTAGTCATCCGCGCGGATGTGTTTGAAGGTGTCCCAGTCCACGTCCGTGCCGCGGCTGAACAAGTCCATGGGGGCGATGGGCATGGTGGGCATCGATCGTTGCAGCAGTGGCAGGCGCTCAGGTGGCAATTCGGACATCACCCCGGCTAGTGGATACGCCACGCCGGTAAGGGCGACCAGGCTGACCAGCGTGCGGGCTTCGGCGGCCGTGACGCCAAAGCCGATCATCGGGTCTTCCCTGGTTCGCGCCGTCTCGACGACTTCCCCCGGCCGCCTTCGCCTGGCCTCGTCTACGCTGATGCGCTCGCCCAACTCGAGGCCCTCACCCGGCATGACATAGACCACCACACGGTTCAAAAAGGCGTTCGCGTTGATGGAGCTGAACAGTGCGTGCATGCCGTGCCAGTTGTTGTAAACATCCTGACCGTTGAAGTAGGAGTTGAAGAAGCCTACACCGTTGAGCGGCGTGCCGGCGGGACAGCCCTCGATAAACGTGTTCGGCCCCACAACCTGGCGAATCACCTCCAAGCGATGCCGATAAACGGCCAATGGGTCGGCCGTTGGGTCATGAAGCCGCTTCAAGTCAACAGGTGGCGCGTATTTCGGCAGCGCGTGCTCGCCGTCGAACTTGTAGTAATCGAATCCCCAGCCTCCCAGGGTGCCGAACAGTTTCTTGAGAAAGTCCAGAACCTCGGGATGACTCGAATCCAGTGCCGGGGTGCCATAGTCGAGAACGATCTTGCCCTGCCGGTCGCGCAGGTACCAGTCGGGGTGGGTTTCGACTGCTCCGGCGTAAGCATTGGGGACCAGCCACAAACCCGGGTGCAGGCCCTTTGATTTGATGTACCCCGCGATCCATTCCGGCCCCTTCGGGAACTTCGATTTGTCCCAGTGTTCGATCCAATAGTGTCCTACCTTGGGACCGCGGTCGTAACCATCATCAATTTGCACGTATTGAAACCCGTAGGGCTTGAGATGCTCGCTCAACCAGTCAGCGTTCTTCACGATTGCATCCTCGGTCACATCTCCGTAGTAGCTGGTCCAACTGCACCACACCATCGGTGCCCGGCCGAAGGGCGAATCGTCGAATGGCGCGTAATACGGAACACCCAGAGTCTTGGTGTAATAGTCCGGAGCCAACCGGATCATTCCTGGCCCGGGGAGGGGCATCCTCACTTCAAGCCAGTCCTTGCCCGTGTCGCGCGCTGAAAATATAGTTTGCTCAGGGAACCTGATAGCCGTGTCAGTGCCCTGATCGAACAGGCTGTGAAACACGGACCCGCTTACCTGCCCCAGAGCAAAGTACATGCACTCGGGATTCTCCCTGGGGAGGTAGGAAGGGTTGCGGGTTAAGCTTCCTCCGTAGCTGCCCGCCACTTCGCCGGTTCCTTGCCAGATGACCGGCGCTCCCTCGGGATCCAGCAACCGGACCAGGCGGCGCGCCGGTGAGACTGGCGCTTGGGCGGTGAGGACAGCACCTGGGGCAGTGCTGGAGATGGTCAGGCGATCGCGAGCTGGCTCGAAGCTCCAAGTGGATGCAGGCGCTAGGGTTCTCACTACCAACCGCCCTGGAACGCTGGTGTCCGCTTTCCACTGCTGCAACTCACTTAACGTCCCGCCAGCCTCCAGGTTGAGATGAACCTCCTGCAGCATCGTCCCCAATCGCGAGTGTTGGATAGTCAGACAGGCGCGGTTGGTATCCGCCGCAATGGTCCAACCCTCGTGGGTCAGGGCGTTTCCGGTCTGTTCAACGGCCAAGACCGATGTTCCGCACAAGAACAATAACACGGCGGCGAGCGCCGGCAGCGCGCCGGCCGACCCAAATCGCAAGTAACGGGACATGGTGATTTCGAGACTAAAGGACTTCGCCGAAATATCCAACTTCTCATTGGAAATAGGCTGCAATATATGGAAAAAGACTGCAGTATATGAATATAGTCCGATCGGCAAGGGAACCATGAAAGCAAGAGCTATGTCGAGTTTGTTCGTTCGCGCGGTTTTGACGAGCGCGGTGCTCGCAGTTTCGCCGGGCGGTTTGTCTCCAACACGAGCGCAAACGGCGCCTGCTCCGGCGTTGTTGAAAACCGCGCCGTTGAAATACCGGCAGCGCACGCTCGCCAACGGGTTGACGGTCCTTTCCATCGAGAACCATCAAAGTCCGACCGCAGCGATCCAGGTCTGGTATCACGTCGGGGGCAAGGACGATCCTGCTGGCCGTTCCGGGTTTGCCCACCTGTTTGAGCATATAATGTTCAAATCCACGAAGAACCAGAAGAACGAAAACTTCGACCGCCTGACCGAGGATGTCGGGGGAGCGAACAACGCCTTTACCCAGGAGGATGCGACTGTCTATCACGAGACCGTTCCCTCCAACTACCTGGAGACGCTGCTCTGGGCCGAAGCGGACCGCATGGCAAACCTCAGCGTCAACGAGGCGAACTTCGTCTCGGAACGGGCCGTCGTCGAGGAGGAGTTCCGCCAGAGCGTTCTTGCCAGTCCCTATGGCCGGCTGGAGGGGCTTTACGTAGATCAGAAGTCCTTTGTGGCCCACCCTTACAAGCGCGGCGTCATCGGTTCTATCGCTGACCTGGATTCCGCGACCCTCGAGGATGTCCGGAAGTTCCACCAGACGTACTACCGCCCGGATAACGCGACGCTGATTGTCTCAGGCGATTTCGACCCAGCGCAACTGGACGCCTGGGTGGACAAGTATTTCGGACGCATCGCCAAGCCCGCCACGGAGATTCCCCGCGTCACGGTGACCGAACCCGCCCGCACCAAGGAGGCCCGCTTTGACACGACCGGCCCCAATGTGCCGCTGCCCGCGACGGCCATCACCTACCTTTTGCCGCCGCGCAAAAGCGACGATTCGGACGCCCTGCGGGTTACCGGGGTGATTCTGGGACGGGGCGAATCGTCGCGGATGAATCAGTCGCTGGTGTACCGTCAGCAAATCGCGGCGAGCGCGAGCGCGAACGCCGACTTGCGCGATGACGCCGGGCTGTTCGACTTGACCATTATCACAGCGGGCGGAAAATCGGCGGCGGACGCCGAAAAGGCGGCGCTCGCGGAATTGGACAAACTCAAGGCGGAACCCGTAACGGCCGCCGAACTCGATAAAGCAAGGAACATCCTGTTGTCCGAGGTGCTGGGAGCGCGGGAAACCGCCGAGGGTCAGGCTTTCGCGCTCGGTGAGGCGGCGGTGAGTTTCGGCGACCCGGAACGCGTCAACACCGACATCGCCCGCCTGCAGGCCGTAACCGCCGCCGATGTCCAGCGCGTTGCCCGGAAGTATTTCACGCCGGAGAACCGCGTCGTTATCCGCTATGAGAATGGCAACGAAGAGCAGGGCGGGCAGAGTAACGCCCCGAAAGCGGCCCCCTCGACCGCCCCCGAGGCAATCACGCCGCAGGAAACGCCGCCCGCGCCCGCCGCTCCGCGCCCGATCAGCTTCCCGAAGCCAATCGAGAAGAAACTGCCAAACGGCGTGCGTGTCGTGGTTGTCCCGCGTCCCGGAACTGGCCTCGTCAGCGTCGCGGCGGGGGTCAAGGCCGGCAGCGTATTCGACCCGAACGTCGCGGCCGGCCTCGCGGATTTCACCGCGTCGCTGCTGACCCGCGGGACGAAAACGCACACCGCGCCGCAAATCGCCGAAACCGTTGAAGCCCTTGGCGGCTCCCTTTCTTCGGCGGCGGGATGGGACGGCGCCAATGTCAGTTTGTCGTCGCTGTCGTCGCACCTCGGAGACGCCCTGCCAATATTCGCGGAGGTCCTGCGCTCCCCGGCCTTCGCTCCCGAGGAAATCGAACGCCTGCGCTCTGAAAAACTGGACGGTCTCGCGGTATCATTGCGCTCGCCCGGAACGCTGGCCCGTTTGACTGCCGCCCGCGTCGTCTTCGGCGACAGTGCCTATGGCCATTCCCCTGACGGGACACCCGAAACGACAAAGGCGCTGGACGCCGGGCAAATCAATCTCTTTTACCAGAGCCGCTATCAGCCGCAGAATACGGTACTGGTCTTCGGCGGGGACATCACCCCGGAAGCCGCCTTCGCTTACGCCGCGAAGTATTTCAGCGACTGGAGAGCGTTGCGTATCGCCTCGTTGCCGGCGCCGACGCCTGCCATTCCACAAAAAGGCGGGCGCGTGGTGGTAGTGGACAAATCCGACGCGGGACAGGCTGCCGTGTGCGTCGGCCGCCCTTCAATTCGCCGCGCAGATAAGGCCTACGCCGTCGGGCGCGTGGCCAATGGCGTCTTGGGCGAGGGCTATTCCTCCCGGCTGAATCAGGAAGTCCGCATCAAGCGTGGCCTTTCCTACGGCGCCAGTAGCGGCCTGGGCGCGCGCAAAGACAGCGGGCTTTTCTCCGCCTCCGCGCAGACGCGCAACGACGCCGCGCCGGAGGTGGCGACCCTGCTGAAAGCGGAGTTGGCCCGCCTGGCGACAGACTCGGTCGGGGCTTCCGAACTCGTCCCGCGCAAGGCCGCCCTCTCCGGCAATTATGCCCGCGCATTGGAGAGAGGCGCCGGGTTGGTTTCCGCCGTCCTTTCCCTCACTGACTGCGACCTGCCGCTGTCTTCCCTGAATGACTATCTTCCGCAGGTTCGCAAGGTCACTCCCCCGCAGATTCAGCGTTTCGCCGCGAAAGATCTCGGCGCAGCCGACGCCAGCATCATCATCGTCGGCGACGGCCGCCAGTTCCTGTCCGAATTGAAAAAGCGGTTCCCTAACGCCGAAGTCATTCCAGCAGATAAACTCGACCTGAACAAAGCCGGCCTGGTCAAACCCTAGCAGCCCGTTAAAGAAGTAGGAGCCGAGGTAACGAGGCTCTGATATTTGCGATGACGCGACCAAAATAAAGCCTGGTTACCTCGGCTGCTACGAATACGCAGGTTCATGAACGGGCTGCTAAACTTCAGACGCCCAGGGCACGACAAAATGAAGGGATAAGCCACTTCACACGTCTAAAACTGGAGAAGCTGAAAGACCTGAAGAAGTTGAAACGGCACCGGCACATGGCCCTCGCTGACACGCGTATCCTCATCCGCGCCTGACAGCAGGTCGAGGGCTGGCAATGCCGCGGGCCGATGCAGCCAACCGATGCCCTCGTCCCGGCCATGGCCTGGGTGCTGCGCGGCCAGCGGGCCAACCGCATAGGCGGGAAAAAGGGATAAGAACAAGAGGAGAATAAGAGGAGAACAAGAGCGCAACAAGAGGTGAAAGAGAGTGCAGACCGCGTGCAACCCCCATGCAAAGCGCCTTCAACACGCCTTCTTGTGGCTTGTGGCGCCGATGCAGCGGAGAGGGAAGGCAGGCGACAGGTTTCAGAGTAACCCCTCCTTCAAGCCGGAATGAGCACGTCGCCCAGGGTCGTTCTGCCGCTCTAACCTGGATTGTTCACACTCGCCTGGAAATGCCCGCAGGCCGGAGCGCCGGTCTCCGACCCGGCGTCGGCGAAATGGCTGGGAGTCGCCGGGTCGGAGACCGGCGCTCCGGTGGGTGCGAAATGTTCGGGCTAACCATGTGGCCGGCTCGCGTCGGTCAATTCTCCGCTGCTTTCAGTTCAATATGGCGTTGGCTTGTCCGGACAGCTCCGTTAGCAGCGCCATGCCTATAGCAAACCCCGTTCTCCGTTGAAACTAGCTCCGTCAGGAGCGCCATTGAGACCAATGCTACCAACCCCGTCGTCACCGCGCATTCAGCCCGAAACATGCCGCTCCTGACGGAGCTTGAATCGTGTTCTGGGGCTCGTCTGCTATAGCCATGGCGCTCCTGACGGACCTTTCCCGAAGGCCGATTCCACCCTTGCTTGCCGGACCGTGGGCTACGATATAACCGCCCCGCACCAAGAGCACCTTGATTCAAGCGCGCTCCACCGAAATGCGGAAAATGCCATCGTCGGCAAACATCACCAACTCGTCGTTGCGCGGGTCCAACGCCCGGGCCCAGACCACAGCCAGGCGCGATGGTTCTCCGTTTGACAGGAGCCGCATCGGCAACCGATCGCGCTTCCATCTTCCATCTGCTATCTTCTTTTTGCTGCCGGGCACCCCTCGTGCTGCTGCCGAATGCGCAAGACACCTCATGGGAATGGGCCACTTATAAAACCTTGCGTTTGCGAAGGAAATCGTCATGATGG
>Ga0224558_1001562_pt1 | contig 23583 bp, 20 predicted proteins | sample 714S32024metaG_FD_180682 | JGI IMG/M metagenome (GOLD analysis project Ga0224558, IMG submission 180682) | Peat soil microbial communities from Stordalen Mire, Sweden - 717 S3 20-24 | ecosystem: Environmental > Terrestrial > Soil > Wetlands > Peat | place: Sweden: Norrbotten County, Stordalen...
TGGCTCGCGCTACGTTCTCTGCACGCCCACCATGCTGAGCAAAGGAGACCTGGAGCCGGCCGACATTTGCCTCTCCGACCTGGACGGCAACATACTGGCTGGAGACCGCTCGCGCACCAGCGAACTGCTGCTGCATCTGGAGATTTACAAGGCCAGCCCACAGGCCCAGGCTGTGGTGCATTGCCACCCGCCCTATGCAACGGCCTTTGCCGTCACCGGCGCCACGCCGCCCAACGGACTGATTACCGAGTACGAGTTATTCATCGGCCCGGCGGCGGTGGCCCCTTATGAAACCACCGGCACCAGGGCCTTTGCCGAGACGGTGCGGCCCTTTGTCAAGGATCACAACACCATCCTGCTCACCAATCACGGCATCGTCTGCTGGTCGGACACGGTGATGCACGCCGAGTGGCTGGTGGAGATCTTTGAAACCTGCTGCAAAACCTACCTGCTGGCGCAACAGATCGGCAAGCCGCTCAGTTTCATTCCGGAAAACAAGATACGGGAGATTCTGGCGCTGAAGCGGCGGCTGGGCTTCCCCGATGCGCGCCTCCATGATGCGGCTGTTCCAGCAGAAGGAACGAGTGCTGAACTGGAGCGGCTGGTGGAGCAAGTGACAGCGCGGCTGGAAGATCGCAACTGATTTTCCGCCGATTGAACTTTTATTTGCCGGCCTCGGCAACCTCAGGCAAAAAGTATCCCCAGCCGTTCTTTGCCGCAGCCTCGAGCAGTTCCAGAGATGGGTTGACCGGGAAGGCATTGCGCGCCGTCTGGAGCATGGCCAAATCGTGGACGGAGTTGCCGAAGACCGCGTCGGGGCGCGTGAGTCCTATGCGAGCCAGCGCGGCGGCCTTTTTCTCGTCGGTGGGCACATCCAGAATCTCCGTGGTGATGAGGCCGTTGACGACGCGCACTTCGGCTGCCAGTACGCGCTCCTCGGGAATGTTGAAGTCGCGTACCCCTTCGGCGACCACCCACTTGTTGGTGGAGCTGACGGCCCAAATCTCGACGCCGGCCTTTTGAAGTGCGGCGACAAGCTGTGCCATCTCGGCAAAGATGCGCGGAGGAACATACTCGCGGACATAGCGGGCGGCGGCGGCGCGCAGTTCCTCCTCGCGCAGGCCGGCATAAATCTGCACCATCTGGCCACATATATCCTCTTCGCTCACCGAGCCTGCCAGATAGTCGCGATAGCGGGTATCGACCCAGTCGCAGGTGGAGCGCGAGACCATGCCCTTCTCCATCGACCAGGTCAAAAATCCAAAGCCGGTGTCGCCGTTCCACAGCGTTCCATCGCAATCAAAGACCGCAACTTGGGGGTTGCTCGCAAAAACCAGCCGCTCAAACTCCGGGGCGGTCCAGCGGGGAATTTCAATTTGTGTTTGTGTCAATCGTTCCTCTTGCCGTTCAAAAAATCATCTGATTCTATTTTCATTCAAATCACCATTTTTTGCACGTAAAGGTTTGATGAAGCTCTTGCGCCACTTGCAGTGAGGCCAAACGCTCGCTCTTCGCCCGCAGCACCTGTGGTGCGGCTAACTGCTTTTCAGGCGGCATGGGGCGTGAGCTTGATTCCGAGCGCCTTCATCACGCCCAGGAAGGTGGAGAGGCGCGGATCGCCGCTAGGCGAGAGGGCTTTGTAGAGGGCCTCACGCGTGACGCCGGATTGGCTGGCGAGTTGCGTCATGCCCTTGGCGCGTGCGACGTCACCCAGCGCGGCGGCGATCAGGACAGGGTCGCCGTCTTCGAAAACGACACGGAGATAGGCGGCAATGCGACCGGGCGTGTCGAGATACTCGGCTGGATCGTATGGGGTGGTTTTAAGAGCCATGAACTTCCTCCTTGGCCATTGCGATGGCGCGAGCGATGTCGGATTGTTGTGTCTTTTTCGTTCCGCCAACCAATAGCAGAACGACGAGTGAACCCACGTGCGTGTAATAGACGCGATAGCCCGGTCCATAGTCGATCCTCATCTCGCAGACGCCTTTACCGATAGGCTTCACGTCTCCGAAGCTGCCAAGAATAAGACGCCGGATACGTGTGTGAATCCGTGCGAACGCCTCATCGTCCCGCAACTTGACTAGCCATCGAGAAAAGGCCTCGGTCTGGCGAACCTCGACCATGCGTTAACTATAGTTCACAATGAAGATTTGTTCAAGGGGGTGTTGGTCTCCCACCCTTTCGCCAAAAAAAGCGAAAGGATGGGGCACCCGGCGTTGAATCAGTACCAGTACTTGAACTCCGGCCATTCGGAGGCGTAGGTGCGCTTGCGATGGCGCAGCCAGAAGTAGTGGTGATGCTCGTGGTCCATGATCCAGGGCGCATCAAAGGGACCCAGATCGATTACTTCAGCGTAGTTGTCCGCGTAGTCCTTGGGATCGTTGCCGAGGGTGAGGACGGATTCTCCCGTGTAGCCGTTCCAGCCCCAATAAAAGTAATTCTGATGGCCGCTGATGGCCGTGGGCAAACCGTATTTTGGGCCGAGAATGTTGACTGCGCTAGCCTCGCCGTAGTTGCCGCAGAAGATGGCGGTGCGGGCGCGCACGTCGGATGGCAGAACGTTATAACGCGCGGCAAAGCCCTCCACCATCTGCGGCCAGCCGAAGCGGTCGGAGAGGTACTGCGGCAGAGGGCTGTTGAACTTTTCAGTCTTGACCTTATTGGCGCCGAAGTGGTCGGCATAGGCGGTGTACTTGTCCGGAGGCAGAATCGTCAGCATGATGGGCGCGGTGGCGCGGCAGAGCAGGTAGCCGAGTATCACCGTGTAGACTACGGGCGGCCAGCCGCGGCGTGTGAGCTGGCCAAGCGCCACGGCTCCGGCGGCAAAGAGCACTGGATAGATGGGCGCGACGTAGTAATCCTTGGCGTGCATGGCCATCATCATGGCCAGGAAGATCAGATAGCAGGGAACGACAAAGCGCCAGGGGCGGGCCTTGCGTGCGAAGGCCAGCCAGGCCAGGCCGCCGATCCACAATGGAGCAGCGACGATCAGCAGCATGTTGACCTGTTCGCGCAGGAAGGCCAGCGGCGGCAGCTTGGTGTTTTTATCGGAGTGGGCGACGCCGTACAACAATTCATAAGTGGGGAAGTGGTTCGCCCATTGCCAGAGGAGGTTGGGCAGGGTAACGAGAAGCAACAGTGCGACTCCGGCGGCGCAACCCTTCGACCAGAGAATGCGCCGTTGCGGGCTGAGCAGGAGGCCGAGCAAGAGCGCAATCAAAAAGAAGACCGTCGAGTGCTTGTTTTCGATGCCCATGCCGGCCAGCAATCCAAAGAGCAACCATGCGCGGGGGCTGGCGCTGCCCTCGGCAATGCGAAGGACGACCAGCAGCGCGCCCATCCAGAAACAGGGCTCAACGGAGTTCATGGAGAGATAGTTGGATGTGCCCAGAAAGACCGGAGCGGCGAGAACGGCGCTCATGGCCAGCACCTGCGCCGTGCGGCGGCCGCCAAGCTGCCAGGCGATCAGGCCTGTGAGGCCGACGGTTACGCCGCCAGCCGCGAAGCTGAGGATGCGAATGCCGGTGGGCGAGAGGCCGAAGAGCGTCTCGGCCAGCCGCGCCTGCAAAGCGACCAGCGGCGGCTGATCGACATAGCCCCAGGCCAGATGATGGCCGCAGACCAGGAAATACAGCTCGTCGCGAAAGAATCCGTAGCCGAGATGGCTACCCCAGAGCGAGCTGGCCAGATGGATGAAAAAGGTGATCGCGGCGAAGATGCCGGCGAGCAGCAGAGCTGAGCGCAGAGACGTTCGCGCGAGGATAGGCGAATTGGCTTCGGGCAAGTCAGTACTCTCCTAAGCGTCAGTCTACGTGATTCTACGCAGGAGGAGCGAAGATGGTTCCCATGAATTGTTGCGCCTAGTTTGGCCGTTCATGTTGCCGGTTGCGCTACATGGAAATGCCGCCAGATGGTTTCGGCGGTTTTTTGCGGGACGACGGCGGCGAGTGATTCGGCAGTAGCTTGCTGCACGTCGCGCAGGCTGCCGAAGTGGGTAAGCAGGCGCTGTCTTGTTTGTGGGCCGACGCCGGGAATGTTCAGCAGCTCTGAATCGCGGTCGCGCATGGCCCTGCGCTGACGATGGTAGCCGACGGCGAAGCGGTGGCTCTCGTCGCGAATGAGCTGAACCAGATGCAGCACCGGCGAATGGCGCTCGAGGACCACCGGCTCCTGCTCATTGCCGTAACGGTAGATGACCTCTTCGCGTTTGGCGATGGAGGCAAGCGGAGGCATAGCGATGCCAGCGGCAGTGAAGTCCAAAGATTCGAGAGCTTCGGCGGCGGCGTGAAGCTGGCCGAGTCCGCCATCGACGAGGATGAGGGAGGGGAGAGAGTTGGGTTCCTTCGAAGCTTTTCCCTCAGGGGCTAAAGCCCGCGGCGTTTTTGGGGCATTTTCGGCACGACTGAAGTCGTGCCCTGACGCTTCTGGGCTGCTATTGAGTTCTCCCGCAGTTGACCTATTGGAAGTTGCCGATTTCTTTCCTTCATCGAGCAGGCGGCGATAGCGGCGCTGGATGACCTCGCGCATGGAGGCGAAGTCGTCCACGCCGGCGACGGTTTTGATTTTGAACTTGCGATAGGCCTGCTTGTTCATCTTGCCGTCTTCCCAAACGACCAGCGAGGCAACCGTCTCCGCGCCCTGAATGTGGGAGATGTCGAAGCACTCGATGCGGCGAGGCAGTTCGGGAAGCATAAGCGCTTCGGCTAGCGATTCCTGGATCGCTTTGCGCGAAGGCTCGAGGACGCGGAAGCGCTGGATGTAGGACTGCTTGGCGTTCTGGCCGGCCAGATCGACGAGCGAGCGCTTCTCACCGCGTTGCGGGACGGCGATCTCGATGCGATGGCCGGTGCGCTCAGTGAGCAGGGCGGCCAGAGCTTCGCGGTCGTCGAAATCCGCCGGAACGAGAATGGAGCGCGGAACGTAGCGCTGATCGATGTAGAGCTGCTTGAGGAGCGCGGAGAAGACTGAACCGGCATGGAATTCTGGTTCGCTACCGGCCTTTCTCTCAGGGGCTAAAGCCCGCTCTTCATTTTGCGAAGTTTGCGGCACGACTGAAGTCGTGCCCTGATACAAAGCCTCGACTTTGTGTTTTTCCGCATGCTGTGAAGTCGTGCCCTGATACAAAGCGGCGTTGGAAGACGATGGCGCGTTGGAAGATGATGGAGATTCTGGGCTGGCGGCTTCGAGCAGTTCCGGTAAATCTTCCCAAAAGAATTCGCGGCGGTCGACGATCTTGCCGGCGCGTACGTGAAAGAGGTTGACGGCCAGCGAGCCATCCTCGAAGTGATAGCCGAAGACGTCAGTGTCGTCGCTCTGCTCGGCGGTAGCGGCGCGTTGCTTCTCCTGAAGTTGATGGATGGTGGAGAGCTGATCGCGCAACTTGGCGGCGGCTTCAAACTGCTCGGCTTCAGCAGCGGCTGTCATGCGCGCGGTCAGCGTACGCTCAAGCTCTGCATGGCGGCCTTCCAACAGCAGGCGCGCGTCACGCACGGCGCTCGCGTAAATCTCCGGCGTAGTCAGTCCCTCGACGCAGGGGCCCAGGCAGCGATGAATGTAGTACTGCAAACAGGCGCGGGGGTGATAGCGGGAGAGATCGACCTTGCAACTGGGAATCAGGAAGCTACGGTGGATCAGTTCGACGACGCGCCAGGCCAGGCTGCTGGGGAAGTAGGGGCCAAAGTAGGCGGCGCCGTCTTTCAGCAGTCGGCGGGTGACAAAAACTTTAGGGAAGCGGTCGCCCATGGTGAGCTTGACGAAGGGATAGCTTTTGTCGTCCTTGAGCAGAATGTTGAAGCGCGGCTTGCGCTGCTTGATGAGGTTGGTTTCGAGCGCCAGCGCCTCGGACTCGTTGCCGACAAGAATGTATTCGAGATCGACGGCCTCGCGCATAAGCGAGCCGGTTTTGGCGTCGGCCTGCGATGACTCCAAGAGATACGAGCGGACCCGAGAGCGCAGATTGTTGGCCTTGCCGACGTAGATGACCACGCCCTCGGCGTTCTTGTAGAGATACACGCCGGGCTGCGTGGGCAGGCTGCGGATTTTTTCGTAGAGGTCCATAAAGCAGGGAACAAAGAACAGGGAGTAGGGAATAGGGAATAGGGAATAGGGACTTTCCGCAGTCTACAACTTTCGGGCTGACTCGCTGGCTGGCTGTTCCGCCGCTTTCTATTCCCTGTTCCCTATTCCCTACTCCCTGCCTTTCTCACATTTTATCGAAATGCCGGAAGCCGCCGGTGCCTACCAGCATGGTCAAGAAGATCAGAAAGTTGTAGCAGGCGTGAACCAGCGTGCTGGCGGCCAGTGAGCGTGTAACCAGGCGCACTGCGCACAAAATCAGGCTGACCGTGACGAGCAGGAGAAACGGACCGAGCGAATGGCCTTGCTGATCGGCGTGTAACAAAGCGAAGGGGATAGTGGTGAGGACGGAGGCAATCACCATAGCGAAGATGGACCACTGAGGATGGCCGTTGGCGTCGAGCGGGTGTGCGGGCTTGCCGGTGCTTTTTTCTATTGCCCAGTCCCAAGCCGTGGCAAGGGACGGCAGCAGAAAGCCACGGAAGACGATCTCCTCAAAAAGAGGCGCGAGGGTGACGCCGAAGCCGAACATCAGCCACGCGGCGCCCGGAGAACGGAAGATATCTTCGATGGGGGCGTGCTCCGGTCCTGGAAGAAGCCATTGGTCCAGCAGGGCCAGAACGAAGCAACCCAGGGAGATGGCGGGCAATCTCCAACCCAGTTGGAGAGCCGTTGCGCCGCGCCAATGAATTCCGGCAAAGAAACTTTTGTTCCATAGCAGCGGAAAGAGAGGGAAGCAGAGGGCCAGCGTGACGAGATAGAGGACCGCCTCGCTGCCCAGCAGATAGTGAACATTGGTCTTGATCTGATCCTGCGTTGTGACGCCATCCCAATGGAATTGCAGGGCGACAAATATCAGCACTGCCATGCACACAAACCCGAAGAGCAGAAAGGCCGACAACAGGGCGAGATGGCCTAGATGGGGAATGCGTGCGGGCGCAACTGCCTCGGGTTGGGACCAGGACTGAAACAGCTCCGCTGCTTCTTCATTCGTCTGCGCGGCCTGCGGCAAAGTCTGGTCCGGACGGAAAAATGGAATTAGCTCCGACTCGCGCGGCGTGTGTTCCTGGTCGTTCATGGCAGCACCGTCTTCTTTCTGCGGGTTGCGGATTTTTTTGCGGCGTTTTTCTTTGCGGTTGTGAACTTGGCAGGTTCATCCGCTATAACCTGTGCAATCGGCAGTGTAGCCTGCGTGACGGTTGAATCGACGCTAGCGGAATCATCGTCAAGTTCGGAGGGTGCAAGACGGCCGCTGCTGGAGGTGTAATAGCGCTTGAGAAACTGGCCAGTGTAAGAGCCGGGAGTGGCGGCTATCTTAGCGGGGCGGCCCTGACCGACGATGCGGCCGCCGTCTTCGCCGCCCTCGGGGCCGAGGTCGAGAATCCAGTCGGCGTTGCGGATCACGTCCAGGTTGTGTTCGATGATGATGACCGTGTTGCCCAGGTCGGTGAGCCGGTGAAGAACCTCGAGCAGCTTGCGCACGTCGTCGAAGTGCAGTCCGGTGGTGGGCTCGTCGAGCAGATAAAGCGTGCGGCCGGTCTGGCGCTTCGATAGTTCGCGGGCCAGCTTCATGCGCTGCGCCTCGCCGCCGGAGAGCGTGGTCGCGCTCTGTCCCAAATGGACGTAGCCCAGGCCCACATCCACCAGGGTTTGCAGCTTCTGGCGCACCTGCGGCACGTCGGTGAGCACAGTAAGCGCGTCTTCGATGGTCAGTTCGAGAATGTCGGCGATGGAGTGGCCGTGGAATTTTACAGCCAGCGTTTCCTGATTGTAGCGGCGGCCATTGCAGATTTCGCACTGCACGTAGACGTCGGGCATGAAGTTCATTTCGATGCGGCGCTGCCCATCGCCCTGGCAGGCCTCGCAGCGGCCACCGCCCACGTTGAAGCTGAAGCGGCCGGGCTTGTAGCCGCGCTCGCGAGCCTCGGGCAGCATGGCGAAGAGGTCACGGATGGGCGAGAAAACCTGAGTGTAAGTAGCCGGGTTGGAGCGCGGCGTGCGGCCGATGGGCGATTGGTCGATGCGGATAACCTTGTCAAGCTGTTCGGCGCCAGTGATGGTGTCGTGCGCGCCGGGTTCCTCGCGCGAGCCGTAGATGCTCTTGGCCAGCGAGCGATAGAGAATGTCGTTAATGAGCGTACTCTTGCCCGAGCCGCTGACGCCGGTGACCAGGGTCATCACGCCCAGCGGAATGCGAATCGTCACGTCCTGCAAATTATGCTCTCTCGCGCCGGTGACGGTGATCCACTTGCCAGTGAGGGTGCGCGGATGGACGCGTTGCAACATTCCGGATGCGCCGGAGAGATAGCGCCCGGTAAGCGACTCGGGGCAGGCCATGATCTCCGCGGGTGTGCCTTGCGCAACGACCTGGCCGCCCAGACGGCCCGCGCCGGGACCGAGGTCGAGAACATAATCGGCGTGGCGAATGGTTTCTTCATCGTGCTCCACGACCAACACTGTGTTGCCCAGGTCGCGCAGTTTTTCCAGGGCCTGAATGAGCCGGTTGTTGTCGCGCTGATGAAGACCGATGGAAGGCTCGTCGAGAACGTAGAGCACGCCGCGCAGGCGGGAGCCAATCTGCGTGGCGAGGCGAATGCGCTGACCCTCGCCGCCGCTGAGCGTGGCGGCGTTGCGGTCCAGCGAAAGGTAGTTAAGACCAACGGCGCAGAGAAACTCCAGCCGCTCGGCGATCTCGTGGCGGATGCGCTCGGCAATCAGCGACTGGCGCGCGGTGAAGCTGAGGTTGATGGCAGCCGAGAGAGCGCGGTTGAGCGGCAGGGCGGTGAAATCGGCGATAGAGAGGCCGCCGATCTTGACTGCCAGCGACTCCGGACGCAGGCGCTTGCCGCGGCAGACGGGGCAGGGCGTGGCGGACATGTAGCTCATCATCGACTCGCGATAGGAATCGCTGCGCGCTTCTTCAATGCTGTCGCGCAGGTAGCTCAGAATGCCGTGAAAGCCAGTGCGCGGGCCTTCGCCTTTGGGCGGGCCGTAGACCAGGAGATGCTGCTGGCGCGGGGGCAGCTCCTCGAAGGGCGTCTGGAGGTCGATTTTGTAGCGGTCGGCGGCCAGATGAATGAGCTTGAGCAGATATTGCGAGGTAGAACCAGGGCCGAGACCATCCAGCAGCGGCTTTGACCAGTCGGTGATGACCTTGGCGGGGTCCAGATCATAGAGCGACCCCAGGCCATGGCACTCGGGACAAGCGCCGAAAGCGGAGTTGAAGCTGAAGCTGCGCGGCTCGAGCCGAGGCACGTCGAGGCCACAGTCGGGGCAGGCCATGCTAGAGGAGAACAACTGTTCCTGAGGCTTGGAAGACTCGGAACCGCCGGCAACGGCCACCAGCGCGAGTCCGTTGGCCAGTTGCAGAGCCTTGGCGACGGCCAGGTCGAGGCGTTTTTCTACGGAGGGTTTTCCGGGGGGGAGCGGGGGCGCATCGGCCGCGGGAGTCTTGAGCAGAATGCGGTCCACGACAGCTTCGACGGTGTGGTTCTTGCGGCGGTCGAGCAGAACCGGCTCAGAGAGGTCCACCAGTTCGCCATCCACGCGGGCACGAAAGCCCTGCCGGTCGAGCTGGTCGAGCAGTTCCTTGAACTCGCCCTTGCGTCCGCGGACGATGGGCGCCATCACGGTGACGCGCTCGCCACGGCCAAGTTCGAGAATGCGCTGGACAATTTGATCCGCCGTCTGATGGGCGATGGGCCTTCCGCAGTTGGGACAGTGGGGCGTGCCAATCGAGGCGTAAAGCAGGCGCAGGTAATCGTAAATCTCGGTGATGGTGCCCACCGTGGAACGCGGGCTGCGGCTGGTGGTCTTCTGCTCGATGGAGATAGCCGGCGAGAGTCCCTCGATGGAGTCCACGTCGGGACGTTCGATTTGATCGAGGAACTGGCGCGCATAGGCCGAGAGTGTCTCCACGTAGCGGCGCTGGCCCTCGGCATAGATAGTGTCGAAGGCCAGCGAGCTCTTGCCCGAGCCACTGAGGCCCGTGACCACCGTGAAGGTGTTGCGCGGGATGCGCACGCTGATGTCGCGCAGATTGTGCTGGCGCGCCCCGCGCACCGAGATGTGAGTGATGGGCATGATGAAAGTCGAAGTCTGTGACCGGCGCAGTTCTATGAAATCTCTGATTGAATCAGTTCTTTGATTGAATCAATGTCTTGATTGAATCAACGTTTTGATTGAATCAACGTTTTGAAAGGGCACGGCTTTAGCCGTGCCGGAAAGGTGATTAAGTCGATGTTTTGAAAGGGCACGGCTTTAGCCGTGCCGGAAATGTGGCAATCTCAACGTGCGGGCTTTAGCCCCGGAGGGAATGCTGACTCGCAGTGAAACATATTCAGTGATTCCCTACAGTTTTTTGTGGCTGCCGTCGCAGAGAACCGGATTGGCGCTGTGCTTGCAACCGCAGAAGTAGACGGTTTTGGATTCGGCGGCGTCGAATTTTACCGGCGAGAATCGGGTGCCCTTGTGGCTGCCGTCGCAGAAGGGCTGGCCGGCGCTCAGGCCGCAGGAACACCAGTAATAGCTCTTGCCGGCTTCAACTTCGGCGGCATAGGGACTTTTTTGGGCAATGGTTGGTTCTGGCATGGGGAACTCTCCTTGAAACTTGGTACAGATATTATCGCCGATTGCGGAGACTAGTTCTGCGGATTGCTGGGCGGTTGTCCCGGCTGCGGTTGTCCCGGCTGCTGATGCTGCTGCTGCATCTGCTGCGGTGTGAGCGGCCTGCCGGGTAACACGCCGGGTCGAATGGGCGGTTGGGACGGCTGCGGCTGCTCATCCGTGTCGGTGTCTTCGTCCCTGGCTGGGGTGGGATTGACGGCTGCCGTTGCGGTCCCGGCGTGGCGGAGACTGAGCAGTATTTCGCGCGGAGTTCCTTGTCCCTGGTCTCCGATCAGCAGGACGTTGTAACCGGAACCTTGCAGAAGCTGGCAGAGCACGTCGCGTGCCGGGCCGGGTCCGAAGGCGCCAAAGACTCGCTGGTCGGAGTCGAATCCTTCAACTTTTGCTCCGGTGGCTGTGGCCACATCATGCAGAATTTGCGCAAGACTGGAGTTGGCGGCGTCGATGCGCAAGCCTTGGCTGTCCCAGGTGACCGTGGCAGGAACAGGCTTTTCGTTGGCGGGCCACTTTGGGAGTTCGGGCTCGGGAGGCGTTGCCGCGGCCGGGAGCGATTGTAGCTGCGCTGCCGCCTGACGCTTATGCGGATGAGCCTTCTTGTGTGCAGGGACAGTGGTTGCCGGCGCCTGCGCACGCAACATCTGTGACCCGCCCAGAGTTGCGGCTAGAACCGCCAGCAGTACAAACCCCCGCTTACAAAGGAGTCCGAGCGAAACCGGCGAGTTGAGCGGGAGGTCAGTGCGCATGGAAACGGTCCTTGGTTCCGGCGGTTGAATCCCTGCGCCGGGTTCCGATGGTTGTTTTTCAGCAGAAGCTTCCCAACGCGGAAGCGCCGGCCGTGGGCGGCATTCCATTGCCGCACTACTATAGACTATCAGTGGCCCGCGGACGCTCACACAAGAGATTTCGCGCGCCGGAGAGGGTTCAATCAATGCGCCTCTGCTGGAAGGTTTTTGCCGCGCTGGTGATATTGTTGGCAGGTTTGGCCGCGCCGATGGCCGCCCGCGCCACAAGTTGCACCACGCAGGCCGCGTTGCTGCCGCAGGACCGCGATGCGCTGACGGCAGCCGGGGGGCGGCTGGCCGTGGCCGTGGCCGAGCAGGATCTTGTTACGCTCAAGGCCGCTCTGCTGCCCGCCATGGCCCAGGACTGGGAGGGAATGCGAGGGGTGGTCGAGTCTTCCGCGTCGCTGATGAAGGGCGGGCAGATTCAATTGCGCAGCCTCTACCTGCTGGACGCCAGCAGCCTGGCCGCGTCCGCTGACACACAGTTTTTCTGCACCAGCTCGAGCGGCGCGCTGACTGTGACCCTGACCATGCGGGCATTGCCGCCGGGCCGGTACGCCATGGTGCTGGCCGATGCGGTTGGAGCGCCCTACGCCGGCCAGTTGGGCTTCGTCCTGGTCTGGGACGGCGCCGCTGACGGATGGAAGCTGGGCGGCCTGACCGTTCGCCCCGGCGCTCTCGACGGGCAGGACGGCGTATGGTGGTGGACGCACGCCCGCGAGCTGGCCAGGTCGGATCAATCCTGGGCCGCCTGGTATGCCTACGACACGGCGAGAATGCTGCTGCTGCCGGTGGATATTCTCTCCACGCCCAACCTGGAAAAGCTCGGAAGCGAGCAGACGGCGATCAAAAATTCTCCGCTCAACGCTTTTCCTTTGACGATTCCCGACGGCCCGCGTACCTGGAAGATTGACGCGGTGCATTTGGACCCGGCGCTGCTGCACGCTGACCTGGGCGTGGTCTACGAATCGCTCGGAATCACGGACCCGGCGGCGCAGCGGACGGAAGCCATTGCCGTGCTGAGCGCATTCCTGAAGACGCAGCCTGGACTGCGCGAAAACTTTCATGGCATGTGGGCCTACGCGGTGAAGGACGGCAAGCAGACTCCGGTGCTCGAATTGCCCATGGCGCAGATACCGTAAAGGCAGAGAACAGGGAACAGGGAACAAGGGCTGGCGAGTTAGCCGTTGAGTGGAAAGCGAGGAAAGATGTTCAAAAGCATTGGCCTGGTTGACGGCTGGCTTTCATGCCGCTTTCCGCAGAAAATACGGGAGATAGGTTCAAGATGAATAGAGTACGGATGGATGGCATATATTTGCTGCTGATTGGGAGCGCGATGTTGATTGTGCTGGGCGCTGCCATTGGAAGCGTTAGCCCTGACCCGATGATCGATTTTTTAGGAGGAGTTTATAATCCCGCGAAATGCCTTATTCAACATTGTGATCCTTACAACGAAGGTGAGTTACTGCGCATATATCAGGAAAGTGGAATAGAGCACCAGCGGCACACCGTGGTGGATCGTATTAATGCGACACGGTTTATTTATCCTCCGACCGCATTTTCTTTTTCTGTCCCTTTCGCAATACTGCCATGGGGACCAGCGAGCATGCTATGGATGCTGCTCACCGTTGGGGGCCTCATCTTCGCCTCGTTTCTGGCTTGGAATCTTGGGGCAGATTACGCGCCAGTCCTCGCTGGCGGTCTGATCGGCATTCTTCTTGCCAACAGCGAAATGCTGATTGTCATTGGCAATCCATCCGGAGTTGTTATAAGCCTTTGCGTGGTGGCCGTATGGTGCTTTCTAAAGGAGAGGTTTGTTTCAGTGGGCATCCTCTTTCTTGCGATTTGCCTCGCTGTCAAACCGCAAACAGTGGGGCTGATCTGGCTCTATTTCTTCTTAGCGGGCGGAGTTTACCGCAAACGCGCAATACAAACCCTCCTCGTGTTGGTTGCAATCGGTCTGCCGAGTGTCTTGTGGGTATGGCATGTATCACCACACTGGGCGCGGGAATTGCACTCCAATATTCTGGCGTTTGCGGCACACGGCAGTTTCGGCGACCCCGGTCCTGCATCAACAAGTTCGCATGGCGCCGTCAGGATGATCAACCTGCAAACAGTTATCAGCGTCTTCCGGGACGATCCGCGCATTTACAATCCGGTCAGTTATCTTATCTGCGTACCTCTCCTGCTCCTCTGGGTGATCGTCACTCTACGGACGCGTTTCTCGCGGCAGAAAGCCTGGCTGGCGCTGGCGGCCATCGCGGCTCTTTCCATGCTGCCTGTCTATCATCGGCAATATGACACCAAGCTTCTGCTGCTCACGGTTCCTGCCTGCGCCATGCTATGGGCCGAGGGCGGCTTGATTGGGCGGATCGCGCTTTTTGTAAATACCGCGGGGTTCGTGTTGAGCGGAGATCTTTGGTGGCTGCTTCTGAGTGCTTTCGTCAATAGTCTGCACCTCCATGCGACGATGCTGACTGTGAAGATGCTGACAGTTCTAGAGGTCTTTCCAGTACCGCTCAGCTTGTTGGTCATGGGCATTTTCTATCTTTGGGTCTATGCGTCGCGGAGTTCCGGCTCAATTGTAATGGCGGAGTCTGGAAGCCAGGGAGAATCACCGCTTGCTCCGACGCAGCCCAGTTTCGGATTGGACATGAAAAGGCCACTCAATATGTTATTTCCGCGCTTGCCTGACATCCCTGACGGAAAGAGAGAATTGTCATGACAAACGCGCGCCGCGATGGCCTGTATTTTATGCTGCTGGGAAGCTTGACGTTTATACTGCTGGGGGCTGCCTGGGAGAACGCCGCTTCTGCGCCACTGCTGGATTTCAGAGCCCTCTACTATCCCGCAAGATGCCTGTTGCAACATTGTGACCCGTATAACGCAAGTGAGGTGTTGCGCGTATATCAGGCAGAGGGAGTTTATGGCGCATTAGATACAGCTCGGGAGCGCCATATGGTGGCGCTGTATGTATACTCGCCCGTCACATTCTCTTTTACGGTTCCATTCGCACTGCTGCCGTGGATGCCTGCGCACTTTCTTTGGATGGCGCTGACTGTTGGCAGCCTCATTTTTGCCTCGTATCTAATGTGGCATCTTGGGGCGAATTATGCGCCAATCATCTCTGGCTTCCTGATAGGCTTCCTGCTCGCCAACAGTGAGCTACTCGTGATGCAAGGTATGAGCGCAGGAATTGCCATCAGCCTATGCGTGGTGGCCGTTTGGTGCTTTCTTCAGGAGCGCTTTGTTCCGGCCGGCATTCTCTGTTTGGCCATCAGCCTCGCACTCAAGCCGCAGGATGCCGGCCTGGTCTGGCTCTATTTTTTATTGGCGGGCGGAGTTTACCGCAAACGAGCACTGCAAACCCTTGCCGCGGCAGTTGCTTTTTGTCTGCCGTCCGTTCTGTGGGTATGGCACATCGCTCCGCACTGGATACAGGAACTGCACTCCAACATTCTGGCGTTTACCGCACATGGCGGTATCAATGATCCTGGTCCTGCTTCCTCGGGGGCCCATGGCCTTGCAATGATCATCAGTCTGCAAGAAGTCATCAGCGTCTTCCGGGACGACCCGCGCATCTACAATCCGGCCAGCTATCTTATATGCGCGCCACTTCTGCTGGTGTGGATCTTCGCCACGCTGCGATCACGCCCAACAGCGGCGCGGATTTTGCTCGGGCTGGCGGCAATCGCACCCCTTACCATGCTGCCGTTTTATCATCGGCAATATGACGCCAAGCTCTTACTGCTCGCGGTTCCAGCTTGTGCCATGCTTTGGGCCGAGGGTGGCTTAATCGGGCGGTTGGCTCTGCTAGTGACGACAGCAGGGTTCGTATTCAACGGAGATATTTTCTTCGCGATTGTCATCCGCATTCTCACTAGCCACCTGCCTGCTACGGTTCTGTCCGGGCAGATTCAGGCGGCAGTGCTGGTCTTTCCAGCCCCGCTCATTCTGTTGGTCATGAGCATTTTTTATCTGTGGGTTTATGTGCGGCGCTGTTCCTCCCATGTCTTACCCCAACCGCAGTAAAGCTATGCTGGAGAGGCCTGAGAATATAGTGGAGCACGGTGTAAAATTTGAAAACGGAGAATAGATAGCAATGCCATCCATGATCGATCTGCGCTCGGATACGGTTACTCGGCCCACTGCCCAGATGCGCGCGGCGATGGCCGCTGCCGAGGTGGGCGATGATGTGTACGGCGAGGACCCCACGGTCAACTTGCTGGAGCAGCGCGCGGCGGAGAAATTCGGACGCGAGGCGGCCTTGTTTGTGCCCTCAGGCACCATGGGCAACCAGATCGCCATTCGTCTGCATACACAGCCCGGCCAGGAGGTGATCGCCGAATCGCGGGCGCACATTCTGGATTGGGAGATGGCCACCACAGCGGTTTTTTCCGGATGCTTGGTGCGCGCAGTCGCCGCCGAGCGAGGCATCCTGACCTGGAAGCACATTGAGCCGGCCATCTATGCGCGCGGAGCCTTCCGAGCCTCGACAGGGTTGATCGAGATTGAAAACACCGCTAACCTTGCTGGTGGAACTGTAACGCCGCTTGGCGTTTTGCAGGAGATTTGGGCTGGGGCGAAGGAGCGCAAGCTTCCGGTGCATCTGGACGGAGCGCGCATTTTCAACGCGGCCACGGCGCTGGGCGTCGATGTGCGGGCGCTGACCAGCGGCTTCGACACGGTGATGTTCTGTTTATCGAAGGGGCTGGGCGCGCCGGTGGGTTCCATGCTGGTGGGCACGGCGGAGTTGATGGCGCGGGCGCGATTATTCAGAAAAGCATTAGGCGGCGGAATGAGGCAGGCGGGCGTTCTGGCTGCTGCTGGTCTGATTGCGCTGGAGCAGGGTCCGGCGCGTCTGCACGAGGACCACGCCAACGCGCGGTTGCTGGCCGAGGCGCTGGCGAAGATGGAGCGCGTGGAGATTGATCTGGATTCAGTGGAGACCAATATCGTCGTCTTCCAGCTGAAGGGAGTGAGCGCAGCCGATGTGGCGGCGCGGTTGAAGGCGCGCAATATTCTGGCCAGTGCCTTCGGTCCGTCTGCGATTCGGCTGGTCACGCACCTCGACGTGGATTACGCAGCCTGCACAACCGCGGCCAAGGCGTTGGCCGAGGAGATTAACGCGGCAGCCAAGGCGGTGTGAGCGCGGCCTTTGAGTAATGGCGTGGATTCTCAACAGTCGAGGGCAGACGTTGAGAACCGGCCCTGTTCCCTGTTCCCTGTTCCCTAATCCCTGTTCCCTGCTTTTTCACGGCTCCAGCAGAATCTTCCCGGTCGTTTTGCGCGCTTCCAGGTCGATCTGGGCCTGCGCGGCCTCGGAGAGCGGATAGACAAACTCAGTTCGCAGCTTGAGTTCGCCCTTCGCGGCCCAGCTCAGCACATCGCCAGCTCTCCATTCCAGTTCCGTCCTCGTGGCCACGTAGTGCCACAGCGTGGGGCGGGTGATGAAGAGCGATCCCTTGCCGCTGAGCTGAATCAAGTCAAATGGTGGCACCGGCCCGCTGGATGCGCCAAAAAGCGCGAGCAGTCCGCGCGGACGCAGGCAGTTCAGGCTTCCTTCAAATGAGGTTTTGCCCACCGAGTCGTAGACCACATCGACGCCTTTGCCGTTCGTGAGCCGCTTGACCTCCTCCACGAAGTCCTTCTCCATGTACAGAATCACATCCGAGGCGCCCGCCTCGCGCGACAGTTTCGCCTTGTCTGCGGTAGAAACCGTGGTAATCACCTTTGCGGCCAGCCGCGAGGCCATCTGCGTCAGCAGCAGCCCCACGCCGCCAGCCCCGGCGTGTACCAGCGCCGTGTCGCCGGCCTTGAGCGGATACGTCGAGTGGGAAAGGTAGTGTGCCGTCATGCCTTGCAACAGCGCCGCCGCGGACTGCTGCATGCTCAGCCCCGCCGGAACCTTAACCAGCGACACCGCCGAAACCAGCGCGTACTCGGCATAGCTGCCCAGCACGCCCACCGAGGCCACCGCGTCCCCGGCGGCAAAACCAGTCACGCCCGGACCCAGCTCTTCCACCGTGCCCGCCGCCTCGCTGCCCGGCGTCAGCGGCAGCGCCGCCTTGTAGACGCCCTTGCGAAAGTAGATTTCGATGAAGTTGACCCCCACTGCTTCCACGCGGATCAACACCTGCCCCGGCCCCGGCTGGGGAATGGGCAATTCGGCCAGCTTCAGTACCTCCGGCCCGCCTGTCTCGTGAATCTGGATGGCTTTCATCACAGCTTCAGCATGAACCTTTGGGGCGTGTCGCGGCAAGGGGTGGGCTACCCCGTCAGCTTGGCAGAGGCCAGGCGGTTCAAACTGATGCCCTGCTCAGCCGCCTCCATCGCCAGCGCCTTATGCACCTGCGGAGGAATGCGAACGCGAAACTCGCCGCTGTAGCGTTTTTCCGCCAGCGGCGTGGGCGGCGCTTCGTCGTTGGCGATCATATCGGCCACAGTCGCGGCAACTACCTTGCGAATCCCGGCCAGCGCCATCTCCGGAGCTGTGGCCAGCCAGCTCAACGAAGGAAACTCCGCGCAGAGGGCGAGATATTTACCATCCTCCGGCGACCAGGTGACGCGATAAGTGTAGTGGTCAAGGCTCTTTCGGCTCATTGCGGCTTCTCCGCGTCATTTTACACAATCAAAACTTGAAACTGGCTTCGCTGAAAGTCCACGAATCGCCCCAGAGTGTAAGCCGGTATTTCACTCCCGGTTGGAGCGTGAATGTATTCTTCCCGCTTGGCACGACGACAGTATAGGGGTTGATTTCCGGCTCGACGGCCCGTGTGGAATTCTCTCCGGCAGTCAGACGAAAATTATGAATTTGCGTCTCCATCTTCCCGGCGAATTCCTTCCTCGCCACTACTTCAAATACCACATTCCCTAAAGCGGCTTCTGTGATCTGCACATGACCGACTGTCGTCGGATACTCTCCAAGAGTCTCCACGTGAACTATTATGAAGCTTCCGCTTTGTTCCAGCCTGAGAGGCGGTCGCCTGAAGAAGCCAAGTGCATCCGCAAAGGCAAGAGAAAATAATAACAGCGCCGCCAGCAGTATCCCGCCGAAGGTCAAACCAACCCATTTGAAAACTTTGCGTGCCTTGAATTGCATGGGACCACCCTATTCCCGGATGCCTGTCTGCTTCGACAGCACATGCGACTCCTGCAATGCACGCAGGCGCACCATGCTCTCGATGGAATACGGCGTGCGTTGCCGGCCAGTGTAGAAGTGCCGCACCCCCAACTCGCCGAGAAGGCCAATAGCCAGCATCTGGATGCCGGAGACTATCAGCACCGAACCAATCACAAACATCGGGCCATGGCGGCGCATCACGTCCATCTGTGGATCGACAATCTTCATGCCCAGCAGAATGGCCGCCATGCAACTGCCTGCCAGGATGCCCAACATGCCGAAGCCGCCAAAAAAGTGCAGCGGCCGGTTCATGTATTTGAGCAGGAAGCGGATGGTCAGAAGGTCGAAGAAAACGCCGAAGGTGCGCCCGATGCCGTAGTGACTCTTGCCGCGCTCGCGGGGCACATTCTTGATGGGGATTTCGCAGATTGACGCGCCATACCAACTGGCCAGCGCGGGAATGAAACGGTGCATCTCGCCGTAGAGCGGAATGCTTTGGATGACCTCGCGGCGATACGCCTTGAAGGTGGTGCCAAAATCGTGGATGTCCACGCCGGAAAGTTTGGCCATCATCCAGTTGGCGCAGCGCGAGGGAAAGCGGCGCATGATAAAACTATCAACGCGATCCTTGCGCCAACCGGAGACCACGTCGTAACCCTCTTCGAGTTTTTCCAGAAAGTTGGGAATCTCGGCGGGATCGTGCTGCAAGTCGCCGTCCATGGCCAGAATGAACTCGCCCGTGGCGTGGTCGAAGCCCGCGGCCAGCGCCGAAGTCTGCCCGAAGTTGCGGCGCAGCCTGATGACCAGCACACGGCTATCGACCGCGGCAATCTCGCCCAGCAGCTTGCAGGTGCGGTCGTCTGAGCCGTCATCCACCAGCACCAGCTCAAAACTTTCGCCCACCTGCTCCATTACCTGCTTCAGGCGCGCGTATAAGACGGTCACGTTCTCCTCTTCGTTGTGAAAAGGTACGACAATCGAGTATTTGGGCATATCGTTAGTGTAGACTCCGCTGCGTGAAGAGAGGATAACTTCTCTTTTCGGGATAACTTAGGCGAGCTATGGAAATCCGTGCTAATTCCTATCAGTCGAGCTACTTGCAAAATTCAAAGAGGAGTGCAAGTAGAGTCAGGGTTTGCAAGAGGCAAAGATGTTTGCAGATAATTTCGGCACTTCGTAGCACAATAATACTCAGGTGTTTTTCTTCATTCGTCCCCCAAATGTGCCGCTAACTCCTTATCCTGGACGACTTTGCAGGGAACTCCTTTGTTTTGAAGATTTTACAGCGCAACCCTGTCTGTAACCTCAAGAAAACAACGACTTTGCGTCCAAAGTACGGGTGGCGGTAGGGGCCATACAGCAGCAGCTTTGCCGTCGGTACAAACAAAGCCCCGAAGGGCTGCCTGAATATGTAATGCAGGTTTCTTGGTTATTTTGCAAGAAGCTCAGTAAGCACCTATTTCTAGCACACTATTAGAAGCTGGTCTTCCTCGAAGGATACCAGGTGAGCTGGATGGTGGTGGTTGTTACGGTCTGCTGACCGGTGAGATAGATGGGAGCCTTCCAATGCTCGTAAGCAAAGTTGCCGTTGATCTCAAAATCCTTGCCAATGCGTTTGACCACCTGGAAGTTGATGTCGTTCAGAGTCGTGCCGCCTGGGATGAAGTCTTTGGAGGCTTTTTGATTGCGTAACCCAAGTTGGATCCATTCGTTGCCGCTCAGGTGATAAGTAATCCATCCCTGGCCGCCCTTGTCTTCACGGCCAATCCAGTCACCAAAAAGCTGGCCCTGGTTGGTGTAGCCCTGTACCTGGATAACTTCCCAGTATTGATAACGGCCGCCAATACTCAAATCGGTACAGGTATTGACTTTCCCCACATATGAACAAGCTTGGGCGGCGGAATCCGTGTTGACACCTTCGACGCGCAGATCCAGCTTGGGGATGCCGGGGAAATGGGAGAGATAGAGGCCCGGCCTGAAGGTACCGTGCAATGGCTTGAAGAGGGGACTGACTGTGTCGTGCGCCTCAGAGTCGGCGTAGAGTGTTAGCCAGTTACGAGGAAAAGGCAGGCGGTAAGAGAAATCGAATGCGCCGAAGCGGGCGCCGGGGTCCTGTGTGCCGTACTTGATTGCTGTGGAAGGAGCACTGTCAAAACTAAAGAAGCTATTCAAGAAGGTATGAAGTGTGATGGGCGCATGCCCCTTTCCTCCCCAGATCGCGGTACGTTCAAAGCCGAACTCCAGGTCGCGTGTGGGCTTGAAGCTGACCTTCTCGACGTGCACCCATGGATTGCCGGGGTTGGTCACATCTGGGGGTGGAGGCTGCGCAGGAGGCACGGTCGGGATATATGGCATATAGGTGTGACCTCTGAGCGGCCCTACCATAAAATCGTAGCGGAACTGTCCGAGGAGTCGGGAGAGCAGTGGAATGTAGAGCGGCTCGACGCGGTTGATACGGAACGAGTAGATGTTTTCGGCGTTGTTGGAGTAGGCCATGCCGCCGCCCAATCCAGGCCCCAGCCAGTTGTCCTGCTTGCCGAAGGAGATTTCGTGATTTAGAAGATGCGCGGAGACGTAAGCTTCCATGATGCGTATTAACGCCGCGCGAGCGATGATAGGCCATCACCAGCGCCTCGCCGTAGCGTTTGGCCTCGTCGTAAACCGAGCGGGGACCGACTGGGTTCACATGGCCCCAGTAGTCCTCCGTCTGCGGATGCTCAAGCGGGTCGCCGTAACACTCCGATGTGGAGGCGTGAAGATGTCCGGCGCCATATCTGGCTGCGATTTCGAGAGTGTTCTCTGTGCCTATGGAGCCCACGCGCAGAGTCTCCAGCCCCAGGCGAAGATACTCGGGCGGACTGGCCGGGGAAGCGAAATTGAAGACGTAGTCCACCGCTCCCACATCGAAGGGCTGGCAGATATCCCGCTGCTCGAAGCGGAAGCGCGGTTCCTGGGCTAGATGGGCCAGGTTTGCGGGGTCGCCGGTGGAGAGGTTGTCGACGCCCACTACGGTGAGGCCCTCGCCCAACAGGCGGTCCGTCAGATGAGAACCAAGAAATCCGGCGGCACCGGTAACAAGTACTCGCATGGCCAAAGATTAGCGCTCCTAAACTCGAAGATTGGGGTTCGGCGGAACCGGCATAAAATTTTAAGAAGGCACGGCACTTACTGCACCATTCTAAGCGGCTTGCCCTGCTGCGCCTGATTGCTAGTCGGCCGGCCCACGCTTATATAGGTGAAACCGTGATCCTGCATCGTTTGCCGCTTGTAAAGGTTACGGCCATCAATGATGATAGGGAAGCGAACTGCCTGCTTGAGCCGTGCCAGGTCGATGGCGGCAAACTCCTTCCAGTCGGTCAGGATCAGCACCGCATCGGCGTCTTGGGCCGCTGCGTAGATACCGTCCGCATAGCTGAGTTTTTCAGAGGGCGGAATCACGACCTTAGCGCGCTCCATGGCCGCCGGATCGTAAGCCGTCACTATGGCGCCCGCGTCCAGGAGTCTGTTGATCACATCGATGGCGGGAGACTCGCGAATATCGTCGGTATCACCCTTGTAGGCCAAGCCCAGGGCCGCCAGTCGCTTGCCGCGCAGGGTCCACAGAGCCGAGAGCACCTTGTTGAAAAAGATATCTTTCTGTGCTTCATTGATATTGCGAATCTCATCCAGGAGTTGAAAATTCACGCCGCGCTGCTCGGCCACCCAGTGAAAGGCGGCCAAGTCCTTGGGGAAGCAAGACCCGCCATAGCCAAGGCCGGCTTTCAGGAATTTGGGGCCGATGCGGCTGTCCATGCCCATGCCGGCGGCGATGTCATCAATGTCCGCGTCCACGGCCTCGGCCAGGTTGGCCACTGCGTTGATGAAGGAAATTTTCATCGCCAAAAAAGCATTGGAGGCGTGCTTGACAATCTCAGCGCTCTCGGCCGAGATGACCAGCAGGCGGGCCGGATGGGAGGAGCTCAAAGGTCCCGGCAAAGCGCCGGGCTGGGCGTAGTAGCTGCCCCCGGTGAGCGGCTCGTAGATGCGCTTGAGAACATCTGCGGAGCGCACTGTGCCGGCGCCCACCACGATGCGGTCTGGATGCAGGAAATCGCCGATGGCCGTGCCTTCGCGCAGGAACTCGGGGTTCGAGACTATGTCGAAATTCTGCGCGTCCACGCCATGGCGGTGCAGCACGCGGCGGATCCATTCGTTGGTGTAGACCGGCACGGTGCTTTTTTCCACGATCACCTTATATCCGTTGATGGAGCGGGCAATCTCAGCCACCACGGCTTCGACGTAGGAGAGGTCGGAAGCGCCGGTGTTGCCCTGGGGGGTGCCCACAGCAATGAAGATGGCCTCGCTACGCTGAACGGCCTCGGCCAGATCGCAGGTGAACTCGACGCCGTGGTTCAGGCGTTTGGCCAGCAACTCGGGCAGGTGCTGCTCGTAGATGGGCACGCCGCCTTCACAAAGAGTTTTGACCCTGACTTCGTCATTGTCCACGCACAGGACGCTATGGCCGATCTCGGCAAAACATACCGCCGCGACAAGCCCCACGTACCCGGAGCCGATCACACAGATGGAAACGGGCTGTGACATATGCTGGTCGTTATTCATAAATGCATTAGTCCTCAAATCAGGCACTTAGTTGAAAGGTGGAGTAAGCGAAGCCCTTCTTTCATGGACAAACCGCAGAAGCTCATGTACCTACTCCGACAATTAAACAGGGATCCGTTCCGACAGCCCAAATCCATAACTCTCCCTCCTACTGGAATGTCTAAGAGTTGTCGCCATATCGTAGGGAGGCGTAATGTGTGAATTATGTCGTTGGCGGCATTAATACAGGGGTAGTCGCATGAAGTCGCCTCTGAGCGGAGTATGACCATTGAGTTAGCTCGCATTAGACTCGCTCGGAGGAGACGATGTGGACTGCTCAAGTAGCTGCAGCTCATATAGTTTAGCATGCACCTGCTCGATGTAGGCCCGCCGCAAAGA
>Ga0224558_1001564_pt1 | contig 23561 bp, 22 predicted proteins | sample 714S32024metaG_FD_180682 | JGI IMG/M metagenome (GOLD analysis project Ga0224558, IMG submission 180682) | Peat soil microbial communities from Stordalen Mire, Sweden - 717 S3 20-24 | ecosystem: Environmental > Terrestrial > Soil > Wetlands > Peat | place: Sweden: Norrbotten County, Stordalen...
ACGACCGCACCGGTTTGGGCGACAATCTGCATGATGAGCCGCGATTCCTCCCGGTAATGATCGATGCGCGGACGCACGAAGATGCCGCCGGGGCAAAGGCGCCCCGCCGTGGCGCTGGGCATGGCGGAGCGGACCCCGAACTTCCGCGCCTCATAACTGGCGGCACACACCACCCCGCGCTGGGTCGGGGGCGCGCCGACGATCACACGCCGGCCGCGCAGCCCCGGGTTGTCCCGTTGCTCCACGGAAGCGAAAAACGCGTCCATGTCCAAATGGCATACGACTCGAAATGCCGTCACGAAGGGAGATTACCACGGACATGATAAAGCTCGAAGATTTTCCGGCGTCGCCTTGGGTTGACATCTATGGTGAGAGCATCATCACGCCGTTTTGGACCTGCATTATGGCAGATCGCCCAACCCGGTCGGGAGCAAACTGGCGCTCCGTCGTTGCGCTCGACGCCCACAACGAAAAGCGGACGTCACCGGTGGCCAGCGCCCGTCGCGGCGGACCGGAACATTAAGATTGCCTTCCCCCGATCAAAGTGGCAAATCGGGTCATGGCTAAAACACCAAAAAAAGCAAAAAGAACACCGAATGCAGCCTTCATGAAACCGGTCACACCGGATGAAACGCTCGCCAAAGTTGTCGGTGACAAACCTCTTCCACGTACCGAGTTGACGAAGAAGCTGTGGGCCTACATCCGCAAGAACGGGCTGCAAGACGCGAAAAAGAAAACGCTCATCAACGCCGATGAGAATCTCAAAAACGTTTTCAACGGCAAAAAACAGGTCAGCATGTTTGAGATGACCAAGCTGGTCTCCGGGCATGTGAAGAAATAGGGGGGTGTTGTGGGGGGCAGGCTGCGGCGCTGGATTCGCTGTCAGCGCCCGTTCCCTGCGGCGGTTGGTGAGAATCATCGTTCGACCGTAATAAATCTATGCCCAATAGCGCGCCTGGAAGGAGACTTTTGGCGGATACGGCACGACCAAGGAGAATTAGAGGCTGCCGAGCAGCAGGAACTGAGGAGCTATTTCGATGAGATTCGGATGCCGTATCGGCTTGAACACGGAAGGCTATGCGTTCTAGTAGTATTTCATGGGAGGCGATCTATGAGAGGCTCACTCATTTTTACGATGGCCGTGCCGAGGTTTATCCCTTTTGATCTCGGAAGAGAGCCGAACAATTCCTTGCGCTCGAACCGCCGACCGCCTTTCGGCTTACAGCCTGCCCGGAGGATGAAATGAAGAAGATGACAATTCCAGATGAGGTCAAAGAAAGCGTCCTGCACACCATCGAACGATTCAACCTGAAAGAACTGGCGAAGACTGGCTCCTGCTACATTGCCCGCTTTCAGGGAAAATTCCTTTATTTGGACCGGGATGATTGCGGCAATGTCGGCCCTATTTGTCGGTTGGAATACAAAGGAGCCGGGAAGCCTTGGAGCTTTGCCATCTACAAATATAGCGACGACCGTTACGACCCCAACAAAAGTTGGTTTCCTGGTTCCGAATTCGTCGATGGAACAGTTGAGGGCGCATTGAAGGCGGGAACGGAAACTTATGGGTGAAGCGTAACATTCGTACCAAACGCCTCCCTTCTCTCCCCGGACAACACGGGGCTGCGGAAGGAGCCGCTCAGGTTTTTCGGATCCCGATTGCAGACGCAGAGGACCGGCTTGAAGAGGTCGTTCGACAGCCGGGCGGCACTGCCAAGAAGCGGTAAGGACGCCATCAAGAACACGGCGTTCTGAATGCCAAGTTGCAGGAACCGGGGCGCTTATGATAGCCTCCGCGCAAGTTGGGGGAGGTCGATGCGGGGGGCCTCTCGCAGCCATTATGAGCGGAGACGGCTTAGTGCCGCCTAGTGCCAAGAAAATTGCAGCGGCGTGCGTTCTCGTGCAGTTTCGCCAGAAACTAAGCGTTTGTAAGTTGCACGGGGCTGCAGGGTTACGCAAGGCGCGGAAGAAAAGTGGTGGGTTCGATTCCCTTCACCCGCTCCAATGGAAAATTTTGGTTTCTCATGGCGGGCTTCAAAAAAATTATTTTGGGGGCCGGTTTAGTAGAGTAGGCAGGAGAGGTCGGATTGAAAGGCACAAGGCCAATGACCGACTCCCTCCCGCCCCTCATCGAACCGAACGGGCGGATTTCCCATATTCGGCTCTCCGGGCTCATTCATCGGGCCGCTTTCCACTTCGGCGGGGTCGGCAGTTCATAGAGTCCATAGCGTGCGTGCAGTTGTTCCGTCGGGTAGTGCGTCCAGAGGTTGTGCCGGCAGGCGTGTTCGCGCCAGAGCCGGCGGCGGAACCGATTTTGGCTGTAACGCTTCATCCGGTTCTAAGTTTATCGAGGCTCACTAGATGTGGTTCATTTTCATTACGGCCCGCCTCTTCATCTCCCTCAGCTTCCAACCCCGCCTCGCGGCGACGCTGTTGAGGTCGTGTTCGGTCGTGAACAGCCTAACTCGACGGACGGGACTTTCACCCGCGTTACAACCAACTTCACTGGCGCAACCCTTGACTGACCTTGACCGGCTGGATCGAACTGGCTCTTTTTGACCAACGACCAAACGATCCTGACTGCGCCAGGCACGCCGTTGAATCGACGATGGACTTGCCGGGGAAGGCTTCCGGGAAGCGGGGTGATTTTGGATTCAGGCATGGATGGGAGGGGTTCAATGGCAACGGCTGTGCCGGCGTCGCTTGCCGGCGCGCCGCTGCAACGTCCACCGCTTCTGATGCGTGTGTATCGCATACGCATTGAAGAATCCATCATAAGTTATAACTTGCAACCTTTATTTTGTGGAACATTTTCGAATGGATTTTTCACCGCGGATTTCACGGATGGGCGGGCCGGGGTTCCTGATCCGCGGCTGCATTCCTCGGCGCTGCCTTGATTTCCAACAGTCCCCGCCAAGGGCCGCGACGCGAGAACGCTTCTCAAGGGGCCTTGGGGGATGGGACACACTCTCGCTCGATCCGGTTTTCCACGGGGGCATCTCAGTTTTTAAGCGATGCCAGGCAAATGGCTCGGCAGGAGAAGGCCCGCGTCGCCATCTACCGGCCTCACCTGTTCGGTGATGGACGCCCCCGTTTCGAAAAGGATCGGAGGCACGGAGACGCTGGAATGACTAATGACTGGCCAAAGGCAGTTGATTTTGATTACGATTGAGATTGGCAGTTACCCAAATGACCGAACATCCTGAACCAACTTCGCCCTCCGCGCTGTTGCGGTGGATTCCCGGGCTGGCGCTGTTTCGCGATTACAAGCGTTCCTGGCTGGCGGGGGATCTGATGGCGGGCGCGAGCGTTTGCGTGGTGATGATTCCGTCGGTCGTCGCTTATGCGCGGTTGATGGGTTTGCCGCCGCAAAACGGCCTTTACGCGGCCTTGGTGCCTCTGGTCGTTTACCCTTTGTTCAGCAGTTCCCGGCAGGTCATTGCGGGGCCGGACATCGCGATCTCGCTGCTCATGGCCAGCGCGATCAGCCCGCTGGCGGGCCACGACGGGGGCCGGGCGGCGGGGTTGGCGGCCGTGCTGGCGGTGTTGAGCGGATTGTTTCTGCTGCTGGGCAGCCGGGTCAAACTTGGCAAGGTGGCGGATTTCCTCTCCAAACCGGTGCTGGTCGGCTACATGACGGGCGCGGCGCTGATTTTGGTGGCGTCGCAGTTGGGCGGGCTGCTGGGTGTGCCGCTGACCAATAACGACTTTTTTCCGCGTGTGTTTGAGGCGGCCGGGAAAATGGATCAAATCCGGCCGCCCACTTTGTTGATGGGATTGGGTTTGTTGGTCTTGCTCTTTGGGATGCACCGGATCGCGCCGAAGATTCCCGGCACGCTGGTGGCGTGCGTTGTGGCCATCGCCGCGTCGCAGATACTGGGATTGGAGCAGAGAGGCGTGGCGGTCGTCGGAATGATCCCGGGCGGGCTGCCCGGATTCGCCATGCCGCGAGCGGATTGGCACGATATTCACAGCCTGTTGCCGGCGGCGATCAGCATCGCGCTGCTGGGTTATACGGAGGGAATACTTCTGGCGCGCGCCTTTGCGGCGAAAAATGGCTATGAAATTGCGGCGAACCAGGAATTGACGGCGCTGGGAACGGCCAATTTGTGCAACGGTTTTTTGCAGGGGTTTTGCGTCACCGGCAGCCAGGCGCGGACGACCATCAACGACAGCGCGGGCGCGAAATCGCAGATGTCCAGCCTGGTGGCGGCGTTGTGCCTGGCCTTGTTTCTTTTATTCTTGACTCCGGCTCTGTCCCATCTGCCCATCGTGGCGCTGGCGGCGGTGCTCATTTACGGGGGTTCGACGCTGGTGGAATTCGACGTGATGAAACGGATTTATCGCTACTATCCCAGCGCGGCGGGAGTGGCGGCGCTGACGACACTGGGGGTGCTGGCGGCGGGAGTGGTGGCGGGGATACTGCTGGGGGTGGTTCTTTCGTTGTTGGGCTTGATTAATCGAATCTCCCATCCGCCCGACGCGGTGTTGCGCGAAGTGCCCGGCCACGGATTCCATGACTTGGGCGAGAGGGCGGGCGAGACGGCTCCTGGGCTGCTGGCCTACCGTTTCTACGCGCCGCTGCTGTTCTCCAACAGCGGCTACTTCGCCGAACGGGTTCACAGCCTCGTTGCGTCCAGCCCGGAGCCGGTTCGGTGGTTCTTGCTCGACGCGCAGGCGATCTCGGATATCGACGTAACGGCTGGGGAGATGTTGTTTGAGTTGCACAAGGAATTGAAAGAGATGGGCATCGCTTTGAAGGTCGCCCACGCCAACCGCCCCTTGCGCGAACTGCTCGAAAACACCGGGCTGGCGAAGGAGATTGGCGAGGAATGTTTTTTTGCCTCGGTGCATGAATGCGTCACGGCGTTCAATGGCGCGAAATCCTGATATGGCCACGATAGTCACCGGCGCGGTGATTGGTCCCTGCGACAGGGTTGCTTATCCGGTTTCTTCGCGAGGCACTTGCCTGCGCCGCGCGAGAAGGCAGAAGACGACCAGCAGAATGAGCAATGCCGCCCAGCCGTCGATCAAGTTGTCGGAACCCCAGAAGGCTTGCGAGCCGCCCGTTTGATGGAGAAGAAGACGACAGGACTTGAGCCAGAAAATCCAGCCGGCGTGGAGGCCCATGGAAAAGTACAGGGCGCCGGTGCGTTGGTAGGCCAGCGCCAGAATCGCCCCGGCGACGAGCAGGGTGAAAAAAGCCGGAACCAGCGGCGGTGGCTGCCGGCACGTCTCCCGCAGCAACGCGAGGCCGGAATACCATTGCACTGGCTGCGTGGTTGGGGCCTTGCCGATAAAGTGGGCCAGGGAATAGATGGCGCTGCTCAGGGCCAGGGCCACGGGCCACGGCATCGCCTTGCGCAACAGCCCGAAGAGCGCGCCGCGAAACATGACTTCCTCCAGCACGGCCACGATGAGCGCCGCCAGCGTCGCTTCGAGCAGGCGCGGCCCCAGGTCGGCGGGCCAATGCGCGGCTATGGGCGCGCGCGCGCCGCAGACATAGGCCAGGAACACGACGGCGGCCAGGGACGCCCAGCCAAGGGCGAAGCCACAAAGAATCTGGGCCGCCGCCCGCCTCTGTTTAACCAGGCCCAGTTCCCGACAGTCCGCCATGCGGGCGGAACGGAGCAGAGGCCACAAGCCGAGCACGGCCAGGCCGAGCAGGGAGCGGCCGAGGAAGCGATGAAAGGGGTTTGCCGCCAGGCGCGCCAGCGCCAGCCAATGTCCGGCCCCCCACTGCGCCAGCCAGAAGAGCCAGGGGGCGAGCAAGGCGCCTCCGAGAAAAACGAAACTCAAGTAAACCAGCAGCAAAAGGATGGGCCGCATCAGCCGCCATTAAAAAGGGGTTTGCCTCTTGCGCCAAGAACAATCATAACTGCGCCAGTGGATGATGAAAAGGCCGGCCACATTTGAGCGTTTTGTTGAGGCGTCCCGCGATTATCTGCGCCAGCATTGGCAAAGGGCGCTGCGGGTGCGCGAACGGCTTTGGTTAAGCGAAGAGGCCTTCCACCTTTTGCTGGCCAGTGTGGTGGGATTGATGGGCGGGGTGATCAACGTGCTTTTCTACCTGGCCATTGAGGGAGTGCAAGACCTCATGGTGGGGCATCCCGGCCAGACCATTGTGCAAGTCGCCCGGGAACTGGACCCGCGCTGGCGGCTCTTGACGCCGGCACTGGGGGGATTGGCGGCCGGGGCGGTGTTGTATTGGGGAGTGCGTCTGATCGGAACCCGGCGTCCAACCAACCTTTTGGAGGTGGTCGTGGCCGGCGATGGCCGTCTGCCTTTTCGCAGCGGAATCGTCCGCGCGGTTTCCTCCCTCATCAGCATTGGGACTGGGGCGTCGATCGGACGGGAAGGGGGCATCACGCAATTGTCGGCGACGGCGGCGTCGCAGTGGGGCCAGTTGGCCGGGTGGCAGCCCTACCGCTTGCGGTTGCTGGTGGCGTGTGGCGCGGCGGCGGGCATCGCGGGGGCGTACAACGCGCCGATAACCGGGGCGATTTTCGCGGCGCACATCGTTCTGGGGAATTTCTCGATGAACCTGTTTGCGCCGCTGCTGTGCTCATCGGTCGTTTCGGCGGTGCTGTCGCGGAGTTTTTTCGGCATCCATCGGTGGTATGAAGTTCCGAATTTTGATTTCACGAGCATCGTGCAACTGCCGTGGTTTTTGATCCTGGGGTTCTTTGCCGGAGTGCTGGGGGCGATGTTTCTCCGGCTGCTCAAGCTGGGCAAGGAGTTCTTCCAGCGCGTGCCGGCGCTCTACACGCGGATGGCGGTCGGGGGCCTGTTGGTGGGAGCCATCGCGCTGGCATTTCCCGAAGTTTGGGGAAATGGCTACGACGTGACCAACCAGATCATCCAGCAGCCGCCGAAGTTCGACATTTTGTTGGGCATCTTTGCGGCCAAACTGGCGGCGACGGTCGTGACGGTCGGTTCGGGGGCGGTGGGAGGGGTGATTACGCCGACGCTGTTCCTGGGTGCGGGACTGGGAAGCCTGTTGGGGATCGCGCTGCAGCAAGGGGGATTGGCGCCGGGTTTGCCGATAGGGATTTTCGCGCTGGCCGGCATGGGCAGCGTGTTTGCCGCGACCACCCGTTCGCCGCTGCTGGCCATCGTCATGGTTCTGGAGATTTCACTCAACTATTCCATCATGCCCGCCCTGATGCTGGGCTGCGCCGTCTCGACCCTGGTCTCGCGGCGATTGCACCCGGACTCGGTTTATACCGAGCCGCTGAAACTGCGGAGCCTGGAGGTGGAAGCGTCCCGCCTGGGCGCGGCGACGGAGCAAACGATCGGGGACCTGATGCGCGCGCCGGTGGCGCCGGTGCGGGAAAACACGACGCTGCCGGACATCGCCGGGCGTTTCCTGAGCAGCGCGAATAATTTTCTGCCGGTGGTGGACGCGCGGGAGCGGCTGCTGGGGGTGGTGGCGTTGCAGGATTTGAAGGAGTACTTGACAGGTGGGAGCGAGCTGGCGGCCGTCATCGCGGGCGATGTGATGCGGCCCATTCCGCCATGCTTGCGGCCCGGGCAGAAACTGCTCGATGCGCTGCCGGTGTTGCTGGCCAGCGAGCAGCGGAATGTTCCGGTGGTCAATAACTTTGAGGAAAAGCGCCTGGTCGGCTCCATCCTGCGCGCCGAGGCGCTGGCAGCTTTGTCCGAAGCCATTGCCGCCGGCGCAAGCACCACTGCTTCGACGGAAGTCATTGCAAAAGAAAGGCAATCGCACCCGCCAGTGCGGCCAGCGCCCAAATAGAGAGCACCGCGCGCGCCGGAGTCAGGTTGCGCCGCACCAACCGATGCGAAAGATGATTGGTATCGCCGATGTAGAATGGCCGGCCCATCCGCCAGCGCAGCAGCACGACCCAGACCATGTCGGCCAGCGGCACCGCCAGGATGAGCAGTGGCGTCAGCACCGCCAGACGTTTCTGATGATGGGCCGTGTAGTAGTGCGGCAGAACGGCCAGCACCGCCAGAAGGAATCCCGTCAAGTGGCTCCCGGCGTCTCCCAGGAAAATGCTGGCTTTGGGAAAATTGCGCGGGAGAAAACCGGCCAGCGCGCCCGCCGTCAGGAAGGAAATCGCTCCAACCAGGTACTGGCCCTGGCTGGCCCCGATCACCCCGAACCAGCCGGCGCCGATGACACCCAAACCGGCGCACAACCCATTCATGTTGTCCATGAAGTTGAAGGCGTTGACCACAGTGAGAATCCACAGGGCCGTAATGGCGTAGTGGAAGGCGAGGTTGGGCACGAAGAGAGTGATGCGCACTCCCGTGGCCGCCACAATCAGGGCGATGAGGACCTGGCCTCCGAACTTGGCCGCCGGCCGCAGTTCCACATGGTCGTCGCGCAAACCAATCAAGAGCATTCCCAACGCCCCGGCCAGGATTCCCAAGAGTTGCGGAACCCGCACGCTCACGCCGTATTCGAAAAGTCCCGCCACGCCGGAGCGGGGCTGGGCAAACGCCACCGCGATCCCGGCCAGCAGCGGCAGCAACAAGCCAGTCATCACCGCAAGGCCTCCGGCCAGGGGCGTCGGCTTGCCATGTATCTTGCGCTCGCCCGGCTCGTCCATCACGCCGGTTTGCCGGCACCAGCGCCGCCAAAAGGGAAGCGACGCGGCGCTGGCGAGCGCCGCGGAAACAAAGGCGGCAACATAGACAACAATAATGTTCATTCCAACTCCCCGGGGACGAATCTGCGGTACAAACTGCAGATGTTTTCCACCATCTTTTCGACGGCGAAATGAGCCTGGACGAATTCCTGGCCGCGGCGCCCAAGGCGCTGGCGCAACGCCGGGTCGCCGGCCAGTTGGCCCAGCCGCGCTGCAAGCGCCTGCGCGTCGCCGGGTTGGATGAGAAACCCCGTCTCATCGGGCCGGCAAACCTCGTTTGCGCCGTCGCAGTCGCAGGCTACGACCGGACGGCCGGCGGCCAGGGCTTGAGAGAGGGCGCGCGGCAGCCCTTCGCGGCGGGAGAGGTGAACGACCGCGTCCATGATGCCAATGTAATTGGGTATCTCCTCAGGAGGAACGAGTCCCGTGAAGATGAATTTTCCGGCCAGGCCCCCGGCCGCCACGCGGCCCTCCAATTCCCCGCGCAACGCGCCGTCGCCAACCAAAAGAAATTTTGTTTGCGGATGCCGTTCCAAAATGGCGGGCGCGGCTGCGATCAGATCGTCATGGCCTTTGAGTTGGAAGAGGCGGGCGATTTTCCCCACGACGAAGTCCCCCGGCTCGATTCCCAGGCGGGCGCGCAAACGCGGGTCATTGCGCGCCTCCAGGAAAGGCCCCAGGGCGAATCCGCTGAAGATGCGAGTGTATTGCTCTGGCCGCCCTATGCCGGCGGCAAGATACTGGCGTGTCATGGCGTCGGCCACGCTGATAAAATGGGTCGTGACCCGGCCGGCGCGGCGTTCGGCCCCGCGAAACAGCCAGTTGGCCGGAGCCCCCTGAAACGTGCCGAACGAGGGGCCGTGGATGGTGTGGATAATGACCGGAACTCCGGCGTCGCGCGCAGCCAGGCGGCCCAGGATTCCGGCCTTGCCGCTGTGGGTATGGACGATGCGCGGGCGGGAGGCATGGAAAATTTCGCGCAGCCGCCGATAGGCCTGAAGGTCCCGCAGCGGATGCACAGGCCGCACCAACGACGGCAGGATGGTCAGGAGTTCGCGTTTGGCCGCAAAGCACGATTCCAGCGAGCCTTCCGGGCCGGACGTTGGTCCGGTCACCAGATTCACCTCGAAGCCGGGACGATTCTGGAGGCCCAGCACTGTCGCCACCGTGTTTTCCTGAGCGCCGCCAAGGATGAGCCGGGTAATGACGTGAGTGACCCGCATCCGATTTCGGATTAGCGGCCCTCCAGCTTTTGGAGTCGCTGCTTGACAATGGTGTACTCGGAGGTGTCGTTGGGAGCGGATTTGAGGTAGCGCCGCAGACACCGGATTTCTTCGGCGCGATCTTTCGCGCCCGCGGCGATGTCAGCCAGCCCGACATCGGCCACATAGGACTCTTGGGGCAGGAGGTTGCGCAAGGAGGTGTAATCCTCTTTGGCGGCCTGCGTTTTCTTGAGTTGGACTTCGGCGATGGCCCGGTTGAGAAGGGCGGTGGGATTGGACGGTTGCAGTTGGATCACCTGATCCAGGGTGGCCACAGCCGCCGCGTCGGCATTGAGCATCATCTGCACTTCGGCCTTCTTCATCAGCGCATCCAAAAGGTCATAGGAGCTGCTGCCGGACGTGTTGGAAGCCAGCAACTGCAATTCCAGGTCAATATTGGCCAGCGCGTTGTTGAAGCGTTGGGTCGCTTCCTGGTCTTTGTGCGCTTGCAGCGCGTTGTAGGCGGTGACTCGGAAAAACTCCGCCAGAATGGCCAGCCGGGCCGGGTCGTTTGGATTGGCCTTGATCGCGTCCCGCAGGATTCTTTCGGCAGCGGAGTAGTTCGTGTTGGCGACTTGAGCCAGGGCTTCGACCCGGGTCAATTCCCAGGGGTTGATCCGGGCGGTGTTCCGCATGTGATGCAACGCATCCAGGGCCTTGTTCCCCTGGCCGACGTCCACATAGGTTCTGGCCATGTCCAATTCCGCCTCCGCGTCGCCCGGAATCAATTCCAGGCGCCGCTCGAACAAGGCGGCGGCCTGGCGGAAGTTTTTGCCCTTGGCCAGGAGTTCTCCGAACAGCAAATCCAATTCCGGCTCGTCCATCGGGCCGTTGAATTTGATCATTGGCACCAAGCCACGGTAAAGACTGTACGCCTTTTCGAGAAGTTCCTGCGATTGGATTGGATTGTGGTCGCCCTTCTGAAGCTGGTTGTTGTAGGCGAGGTTGATCTTGGCGACGATATTGTTGGTGTTCAGGCGCAAGGCTTCCGTAAACCGCGTGTTGGCCTCTTTGAGGTGATTGGCCCGCTGCAATTCGGCGCCCCAGAAGTCCAGCGCCACCGAATAATCGATTGCGACGGCTTGGGCAGTGGCATCCAATTTCGCCGTTTCCGGCAGCGGGAGCAGCGGCCCCTTTTCCATCCGGTTCCAATAGGCCTCGTTGGCGACGATCTCCGCGGCTGAAGGCGGCGGCGGCTGGGAGGCGCTGTTGGTGAAAGGTTTCATTTCATACACGGCGCCGTGGGGCTTCATGTAGAAAGCCTCGAAGTAGTAGCCGAAACTGGGATGCAAGTAATAGACCGGCTGCGTCCGGTCATCTCGCAAGAGAAAGTTCACCAAAGACCCCGGGGGCAGAACCAAACGCAAGCGATCCGGCGGGGTCATCACCTTCTTCAGTTCGGCGTAACGCGAAACCAGGTACTGGATGTACTGCCGGTGCGGGAACGCGGAGGTCTCAATCAAAATGTTTTTATTGGCGACGCCACGACGCTGGCAGGCCGCTTCGAGCAAAAACAGGCGCGCCGGATCATCGCTCAGGACGATCGTCCCCTTGGCAGGGAGGCCATCCACGAGCTCGTCGGCATATTGCGCCAGCGCCGGGCTGGTGCCGGCCCGAACGCGCGGAACGTCATTCCAATACAGCGCGGCCGGAGCAGCGGCCGCCAGCAGACAGACCAAGGCCAGCATCCCTGTCCTGAAAACCTGCAACAGCCCGCTGGATCGTTGCCACCCTTGGGCCGGCTGCCGCCCGAAAAGCAACAACAGATAGCCCGTGAAATATCCAATGACGAGCGCCGCCATATAGTAGAAAGTCAGGAAGGCAATGGGCAGCTCCCTGGACACCTCCCTGATGCTCGTGCCGGGGCTATATCTAAAATCGAAAAATGTGACCAGCGCCAGCAACAGGAACGCCACGTGCAACACGCGCAGCATCAACTGCGTCAGCATGTCGCCAGCGGCGCTGATCTCACCTCCAAAGCTCGGCCATTTCACGCCGGCGAAGAGCAGCGGCAGCACGGTCGGCATGGCGGCAAGCAACAGCACCCAGCGCGGCAACAGCTTGAGACCGAAGCTCTGCGCGGCGAGTTCCTGATGCAGCAGCGACCAGAAGTTGGCATGGTCGCCGCCCAGGCTCCCTTGCAAGGGGATGACCAAATAGAGCAGCAGCCCCGCCAGCCCGCACGCCGTCATCCGCGCGACAAATCTCAAATTGAAAAACGCGATCCCTTTGATCCAGACCATCGCGATCAAGAAGAGGGGGAAAAATCCGATCAGCGCCCAATTGTTCGTGATCCCCACCCCATACACAAAGGCCATCACCAACAGACATCTGTCGTTTTGGGAAATCCGATATTGCAGCAGGCACGCGATCACGAACGCGAAAACCAGCAAGTCCAGCATGTCATTGCTGGCCGCGACCGCGTTTTGCCAGAAGGCGGGCTGTCCCGCCAGCATCAGCACCGCGAACAAAGGCGGCAGGAACGCAGCCCGCATCGAGAGCAACGCAAACTCTCCCGGCTCGCGCTGCCGCTGATCCCGCGTGCGGTCGTGCGGCAGCAGCCGCACGGAGCGCGCCAGCAAACCCAGCGCCAAGGCCGCGCAGAGGGCCGCGAACGCGTTCAAGCTCAACGGCTGCCATGCCGCCGGCAGCAGACGCACTGGCAAGGTCACGACATAATACAGCGGCATCATTGGCTCCGGCCGCCAGCGCAGCGGCAGCGGATGCCAGTCCCATCCCGTGATTTGCGCCACCAACGGCAGGCTACCCAGCGTCACCCAGTGGTTGAGAGTCACTCCAAACAGCACCAGCGCCGCCGCAGCCACCAGCCACGGGCTGAGGGCAATTGGCTTTTTTTGGGGCGATCTGATTGTTTCTTCTACTGTCATGGGTATCGTCAGTTTGGAGGGGCGGGCCGCCCGTTGGCAAGTCTTATGCGCCCTCGCGCGGCGGCGCGCTCCACCTGGCGTCGGCGACACATTCGACGTGCTGGGTCTGCGGAAACATATCCAATGGAACTATCTTCGATACTTCAAAGACATTCTCCGCGCACAAAACGTTCAAGTCCCGCGCCAGCGTGGCTGGGTGGCAGGAGACGTAAATGATCTGCCGCGGGGCCGCCTTCCGCAGTGCTTGCAACAATTCGGGCGGGCAGCCGGTGCGCGGCGGGTCCAGGATCACCGCCGACTGCCGCGCGTCAAACCGTCCCAGCAGGCGGGGCAAGAGATCCTCGGTCCGCCCGGCCAGAAACTGCCCGTTGGTCCGGCCGTGCGCGGCCGCGTTTTGCCGCGCCGCCTTGATCGCCGCAACGTCCACTTCGACTCCGACAAATTCCTCCACCATTTCCGCCATCTCCACGCTGAAGAACCCCACCCCGCAATAGGCGTCAATCAGGTAACGCGCGCCGCTCTCGCGCAACCGCCCGCGCACGGTCTCCACCAGTTGCGGCAGCAGGAAGAAATTGTTCTGAAAGAACGAATCCGCCGGCACGGCCCATCCCTCCGCCGCCACGCGCAACACGACTTTGATCCCCCCCTTGGGCGGCGGATGCCGCCGGACGCGGAGGATTTCCTCGTTGAGGGCCGGTTCGGCGATTTTGCACTCTTCGACATCAACCACCAGCCGGCTGTCCGCGCGGATGAAGCCGATGTTCAAGCCCTGTTTGAATTTGTCCCATTGGCTGCGAATCATCAGCCGGTTGCGGTAGCCGTAGGGGCTTGGGCAGGGGATGACTGGATCGACCAGCCCCGCCGGAAACCCGCCAATCCGCTCGAACAGGTCGCCCACCTGCTTGCGCTTGATCCGCAATTGTTCGGGATACGCCAGATGTTGATATTGACAGCCCCCGCAGGCGCCAAAGTAGCGGCACGGCGCCGCCACTCGCTCCGGCGACGCCTCCAGCATGTGGATCAGGCGCGCCCGGCCAAACCTCTTTTTGACCTCGGTCAATTCCACTTCCACCGTTTCACCGGGCGCCACAAACGGCACAAACACCACAAACTCCCCCATCCGCCCGACCCCTTCCCCGCCAAACCCAATATCCTCGATGGTCAGGCGCGCCCTGTCGCCCACGGCGGGAATGGGAGAGTCCACAATGGATTAGGCCTTGGCCGTCAACCGCGCCGGCTCTTCCCGCGCCAGAACGGCCTTGACTTGTTCGACTGCGCGGGCGGCGGTCAGGCCATATTTCTCGCGCAGATGCTCGACGGTCGTGGCATGTTCGATGAACTGGTCGGGCCAGCCGATGCGCACCACGGGCGCGCCAATGCGTTTGTCACTCAATAATTCCAGCACGCTCGCGCCGTAACCGCCGGCCAGGACGTGGTCTTCCAGCGTGACTACCACATCGGCGGCCCGCGCGAAAAACTCCGTCGTCCCCTCGTCCAGCGGCTTGGTGAAACGGGGGTTGATGACCGCGCAGTCCAGGCCTTCGGCAGTCAATAGCGCCGCCGCCTCAACGGCCACGGCGTGCATGTTGCCCAACCCAAAGAACGCCACCTTCCGGCCGGCCGCGCCGCCAAAATTGCGCGTCACCTCCGCCTTTCCGATTTCCAGCAGGGCCGGCTGGTCTTTGACAGGAACCCCCACGCCCGCGCCGCGCGGATAGCGGATGAACACCGGGTGCTTCTGGAGCGTGGCCGTGAACATCATGTCGGCCAGTTCATCCTCGTTTCTGGGCGCCATGGCAATCACGTTGGGCACGCACCGCAGATAGGCGATGTCGAACAAACCGTGATGCGTCGGCCCGTCGTTGGCCGACAACCCGGCGCGGTCCATGCAAAATATCACCGGCAAATCCTGCAACGCGACGTCATGCACGATGCAATCGTAGGCGCGCTGCAAAAACGTCGAGTAAATCGCGCACACGGGGCGGAATCCCATCGTCGCCATCCCGGCCGCGAAGATGACCGCGTGCTCCTCCGCGATGCCCACGTCGTAGCACCGCTTGGGCATCGCCTTCTCCAATGCCTTCAGCCCCGTGCCCGTCGGCATCGCCGCAGTGATGCCCACGACCGAATTGTCCTTCTGACACAACTTGACCATCGTTTGGCCGAAGACATCCTGATAACTGGGCGGTGTGCCCGGCGCGGCCGGCGGCGTATTGCCGGTCACGGGGTCGTAAGGGCCGAGGCCGTGGAATTTCTCCGGCTGGTTCACGGCCGCCTCGTAGCCCCTGCCCTTTTTTGTCAGAACGTGCAGGACCACCGGCAATTCGCTCGTCTTGGCAAACTCCAGCGAACTGATGAGCAGCGGCAAGTCGTGCCCGTCGATCGGCCCCAGGTAGCGCAGGCCCATTTCCTCAAAGATCAGGCTGCTCCCGTAGCCGCCCCGTCCGTCGGCTTCCTGGTTCTCGGGGTTCTGTTGCAAAGCGACCTCCGCGAAAGCTCCTTTGAGGGCTTCTTCGGCCCTGTGCCCCAGGCGCACGGCCAGCGTGCCTTTGGGCATCCGTTTGATCCAGCGTTCCAGGTCCTTTTGCATCCGGTTATAGCGCGGATTCGTGATGAGCTTGTTCAAATACGACGATATGGCCCCCACGTTCTTGGCGATGCTCCATTCGTTGTCGTTGAGTATCCCGATAAACCGCCGCGTGGTGTGGGCCAGGTTGTTGAGGGCCTCGAAAGAAATTCCGTTGGTCAGCGCCGCGTCGCCAAAGATGCACACCACGTCCTCGTCCGACCCCCTTTGATCTCGCGCCGCGCACATCCCAAGGGCCGCCGACAACGCCGTGCCCGCGTGTCCGGCCCCGTAGCAATCGTGCTCGCTTTCCGTGCGCAACGCGAACCCGTTCAAGCCGCCGGTTCCGCGGATGGTGTGAAACTGGTTCTTCCGGCCCGTGAGGAGCTTGTGGACATAGCTTTGATGGCTCACGTCCCAGACGAATTTGTCCCGCGGCGTCGAAAAAACATAATGGAGCGCGATGGTCAATTCCACCACGCCCAGATTGGGCCCCAGATGGCCGCCGTTCTTGGCCAGCTTGGTGATCAACTCGACGCGGATCTCGGCGGCTAATTGTTGCAGTTGTTCCAGAGTCAGCTTCTTGACGTGCGTGGGCTGATCGACCATATCCAGATAGCGGCTCATACGGTTTCCGCGTTGGCGGCTTTCAAGCTCAATTCCCCTTTGGCGTTCTTCTCCAATTGCTGCACCTTTAACTCCGCCTCGCTCAACTTCGCCTGGCACAATTGGGCCAGGCGCGCCCCTTCCTCGTAACGGGCCAGCAGCGTTTCCAGCGGCAAATCCTGGCCCTCCATCGACTCCACGATGCCCTCAAGCCTTTTGATCGCCTCTTCGAATGGCACGTCCGGCGTTCCGGCCGGTGTGTTCTCAGCGCTTTTTGTCTTCGACATTCCCGCAGATTAGTTCACCAATCCCCCGCCGTCGAGTCCGAAGTCATTCCATTAAAAACATGCCGGGCGCGTTTCAATCCGCCCCCTTTGGATGGGGCCGGCTTGTTCCACGTGGAACAATTTGAAACATTAGTTGCACGTTCAATCCATGCGCCGCAACAAAACCACCGTAATTTACCGTAATTTGGCGTAATTTACCGTGATTTTTTAACCACGTCCGCCTTCGCGGCATGCGCCACGGCGCGACAAGGATGGACATGTCCCCCCTGGCACGGCTCCGGCCCGACAAAGATTCAAAATACCAATCTCCCGAAGGATTTGCTCGCGCAAAGCCGCGAAGCCGCGGAGAAAGAGCTATCCCTCTCCCATTTTGGCGCCTTGGCGGCTTGGCGTGAGCAGGTTTTGCTTTGCCCTGATTCCAAAAGCGGGGGGACAGGGATGGGGACACGTTGTTATGGCTTGCGGCGCAAAGCGGGCGTGACGGTTCACCCCACGCGCGCCGCCCGGCGCAGGAGACGGGCCGCGCCAACAGCATTTCAAAGAACAAGCCTACTTATGAAATGTAACACTACGGAAAGAAATTGCAAGAATTTTCAGCCCGCGGAACAGAATGCCGCAGATGTCAAACATGGCTCCAGCCCTTGTCCCGGAGCGATACCCCGACAATATCCAGGATTTCAAACGAGAAAGCGTTCGCGCGCAATGGCAAATTGCCGAATGATGGATTGCAGCGTGCCGATTCGCACGGCGCGATGCAGCGGCACGGGCACCGTGATCGTTCCACCGTCCGTCCGCCGCTGCATGATCAGGTGACTGCCTGCCGGGCGCGAACGAAACCCTCGGATTCCATGATTCGAGCAATTTCCTCGCCGGAAAAAACTCCCGGTTTAGGCACACTCCACCTCAATGCGGGTGAATAACGCCGGCTTCTTGAGCCGCGTCCGCACTTCCTCCGCGCTGGCCGTTTCCAAGACCCCTTCCAGCGCCTCCTTGAGATTGGCCAGCGCCTCCTCAATCGTATCGCCCTGGCTTGCAATATCCAGTTCCTGGCAGAGGGAAATGTAGCCGCCCTCCTCAGGATTCAGCACAGCGCTTAATGTCATCGTTTTCAAAATAGTCTCCATCAAGACGTTTTACATGACTCCTTCGTCAATCCCAAAGGGACTGGATCGTTAAGCCCAACGTCTTGCAAAGGCCCGTTCTCCAATCCCTTTTCCCAAGCGGCCTGACTGGGTCCATCCGTGGTTAAATCTCTTCATCATCTCGCCCTGAGCCGCCAGCGGGGGACATGCGGATTTTGAGACAGGATTTACAGGATGCACAGGATGGGGAAATGTTTGGAATAAAAACACAAGAGGCGGCCCTTTCGTAAAAAACAAGTTCCGAAGGATTTTATCCTGTAAATCCCGTTCATCCTGTCAAAAACATGTTTTTGGTTGAGGTTTCGCCGCTCTGGGAAATCCGTGGTTAAGTCTCTGTCCAAACGGCTTTATGGGTTGCAGCCGCCGCGTTGCGTCTTATGCGTTATTCTCTCCTTTCTTTTTCTTATCCGTGTCCATCCGTGTCCATCCGTGGTAAAGTCTCTTGAATGATGAAGACAACATTAAGGGCCTACGACTTATTGCGACAGGTGCGCTCCAAAAGCCCGGTCGTGCATCATTTGACAAACTGGGTGACGATTTATGACTGCGCCCAAATCGTCAAGACCCTCGGCGCTTCACCTGTCATGGCCCACGCGCCGGAGGAAGTCGCCGATATGACGCGCATTGCTTCCGCGCTGGTGCTCAACATCGGCACCCTGACGGTGGAGTTTGTCGAGGCGATGAAAACGGCGGCGGCGGCCGCCAATCAAAAAGGCATCCCGGTCATTCTGGACGTGTGCGGCGCGGGCGCCACCGGACTGCGCGACCGCAAAGTCGCCGAACTGCTGGACCAGGTCAAAATCAATATCATCAAGGGGAATGCTTCTGAAATCGCCCGCGTCAGCGGTCAAAACATCCGCACCAAAGGCGTCGATTCCACCGAAATCGGCGCCGACCTGGCGGCGGTGGCGCAACGGCTGGCGGTGGGCCGTCAGGCAACGGTCGTCATCACCGGCGAGGTGGACATCGTGGCCGGCGACGGGAAAACGTATCACGTCCAGAACGGGAACGCCCTGATGACGCGCGTCGTTGGGACCGGCTGCATGGCCGCTTCCGTCATTGGCGCCTTCGCCGCCATTGAGCCTGATTTCCCTCTTGCGGCGGCGGGCGCGCTGGCATGCTACGGGATTGCGGCTGAACTGGCCGCGGCCCATTCCCGCGGCCCCGCTTCCTTTAAAACCGCATTGTTCGACTGCCTCTACAACTTAGACAAGCCCACTGTTGAAAGGATGCAACGCGTCGAATTCAACTCTCTCACCCCCAAACTTCGGACTGGCGCAGTTGCTTCAACAAAAGGTCCTCGAGGGAAGTCTCGGAGCTGACGCTGAAAAAACTCACTCCCCTGCCCTGGCAGAACTCGCGCAGGCGCTGGCAAAAATTCCGCACCGTCTGCTGGTAGGCCTTGAGACGGTATTTGCCAAACGTCACTTCCTGCAACGCGCCCGTCTCCGCATCGACCAGGCGCAGGTCCCCGTAGGCGGGCGGATTCAACTCCTCCGGCGCCAGGATTTGAATGGCGTTGACTTGAAATCCCCGGCTGATCAGCGCGTTCAGCCCCGCCTCGTATCCCGCGGGGTCCAAAAAATCGCTCAAAACCACCGCCACGCCCGTTTGCCGCGACGCCAGCGCGCCGCGCCGCAGGCCCTCGTTCAAATCACCGGCCCCGCGCGCGGTCAACTGCGAAAGGTTCTGAAAGAATTCCAGCGCCGACTTGCGTCCGCGCACCGCGCGCACCCCCCCGCGCGCCGCCATCTCCGCGCTCAAGGCCGCGGCCTCCGCTCCCGGCGCCGCCGGGTCCAGCTCTGGAAATATATGGACGCCCACCCGGTCGAATCCGCACAGCGCCACGTAGCCGACGGCCGCCGCGACTTGCCGCGCGAAATCAAACTTCGGCGGCGTCCCGAACGTCATCGACTCGCTAGCGTCAAGAAGAATCCGCACCGGCAGTTCGCGCTCCTCCTCGTAAAGTTTGAGAAAAAGCTTGTCCAGCCGGCCATAAAGATTCCAATCCAGCCGGCGAAAATCATCCCCCGCCACGTAATTGCGGTAGTCGGCGAACTCCACCGATTGCCCGCGGGCTTTGCTGCGCCGTTCGCCCTTGGCCGTGCTCTTGGAGCGCCGCGCGGCGAGCAATTGAAACTGTTCCAGCCGCCGGAGAAGTTCGATCGAAAGCAGGGCCATCGGGCGCCTCACGCTTCAATCGCCGCGACGTCCCGGGGCACGTCCTTCAATATCTGCGCGATGACGTGGTCCGTTGTAATCCCCTCGGCCTCCGCCTCGAAATTCAAAATGAGCCGATGTCTCAACGCCGCCAACGCCACCGTCTGGATGTCCTCAAAACTCACGTTAAACCGCCCGCGCGTCAACGCGCGCACTTTGGCCGCCAGCAGCAGCGTCTGCCCGCCGCGCGGGCTGCTCCCAAAACGGAGATACTGATTGGCGATCGGCGCGGCCGTTTCCGTTTTGGGATGCGACGCCAACACCAGCCGCACCGCGTAATCCTTGACGTGCGACGCGACGGGCACCTGGCGCGCCAACTTCTGCAATTCGATCACCTGCTCCTTGGTCAACACCCGCGCCAGCTCCGGCCTGGCCCCTTCGGTCGTGCGCGTCAACACTTCGGTCAATTCCTCCCCCGTCGGGTAGCCCACGATCAGTTTGAAGAAAAACCGGTCCAACTGCGCCTCCGGCAGCGGATACGTCCCCTCCTGATCAATCGGATTCTGCGTCGCCAGCACAAAAAACGGCTCCGCCAGCTTGCGGATTTCGCCCCCGGCCGTCACGCTCTTCTCCTGCATCGCCTCGAGCATCGCCGACTGCGTTTTGGGCGTCGCCCGGTTTATTTCGTCGGCCAGGACCAAATGCGCGAAGATCGGCCCGCGCTGATATTGAAACTCGCGGCGTCCGTCGGCGACCTCCATCACGATATTGGTGCCCAAAATATCCGCCGGCATCAGATCGGGGGTGAACTGGATGCGATTGAAGCTCATATCGAGCACCTCGCTCAAAGTCCGCACCAGGAGCGTCTTGCCCAAACCCGGCACGCCCTCCAGCAGCACATGCCCTCCGCCGAAGATGGCCTGCAATGTCCCCTCCACAATCTCGTGATGCCCTACGATGACTTTGCCGATCTCGGCGCGAAGGGCTTCGTAGGCGTTGCGAAACAAGGCGATTTGATCTTCGGTATTCATCTTCGTTTGGCGCGCGCTCCATTGCTACACTCTCCGCGCAAAAAAGCAATGCGGATCACGACACTTTCACACTAGTTCATGCTCGCGCGGCATAGCCGTTTTGGCGGAACCACTCCACCGCGTCCGCAAAGGCCTGGCGCGGCGGAGTCTGCGGCAGGCCCAATTCCCGAATCGCTTTGGCCGGGTTGAAAAACATCTTATATCTAGCCATCCGCACGCCCGCCAGCGGCGCTTTGGGTGGGCGGCCCGAAATGGCCGAAACCGCCTCATCACAGTAGGCCGCCAGAAGCGCCAGCGCGTACGGCGCGCGAAACTTGGGCGCCGGCACGCCCGTCAACTCCTCCAGAACTTCCAGCGTCTCCCGCATCGTCCAATTCCCCTCCGCGTTGCCCAGAATATACCGCTCCCCCACCCTGCCCTTCTCAGCGGCCAGAATCTCCCCGGCCGCCACGTCCCGCACATGCACCCAATTCAAACCCGTGTCCAAATACGCGGGCATCTTCCGATTCAGAAAATCGACGATCACCTTGCCCGTCGGTGTCGGCTTTACGTCCAGCGGCCCGATCGGCGTGCTCGGGTTGACAATGATCACCGGCAAACCTTTGGCGGCCAATTCCCGCGCCACTTCCTCCGCCTGCCACTTGGACCGCTTGTAATGATTGCTCATCTGCGCCCCGCTCACGGGAGTTGCCTCATCGGTGGGCGCAATCCGCCCGTTGGCCGGGTGCGGCAGGCCGATGCACCCCACCGTGCTCGTATAAACAATGCGCCGGCAACCGGCTCCGCCCGCGGCTTCCAGAACGTGGCGCGTTCCCTCCACGTTGGCGGTGTACATGGGCCGGTAATCGCGCAGCCAAAGATGGTAACTGGCCGCCACGTGAAAACACCACTCGCAGCCGCGCATGGCCCCTTCCAGGAACGCCCGCCGCGCGACATCCCCCTCCACCCGCTCGCAATCCACCCCGGCCAGCCCGCGCGCATCCGCGCCGGCCCGCACCAAGGCCTTGACCCGATGGCCGCCCGCCAAAAGCTGGCGGACCAAATTGGCCCCGATAAATCCCGAGGCCCCTGTCACAAAGCAATTCATTCTTCGAAGCAAAATCTTGCAATAAATCTGCAACGCTGGCAATATCATGCCCAGTATGTCAACGATGTTGCGATGTCAAAAACGACCCACAGCGCGCGAAAACGGCTGACGCCGCGGGAATTGCGAGACCTGGACCTGGAGATTCTCTTCCTCGAGGGCCTCTCGCGCCGCGACCCCTCCTACGTCGAAGCCCTCAAAATCCTGGGCGACAATTACACCCGCCGCGGGCGCCACGCCGAAGGCTTGCGGATCGACGAACGCCTGGCCCAGCTCTGCCCAGCCGACTCCATCGTCCACTACAATCTGGCCTGCAGCTACTCGCTCACCCACCAGTTGGCCCCGGCCATCGAAGCCCTGGAAACCGCCATCAATCTGGGCTACCGCGGCTTCAAACATCTGGCCCGGGACCCCGATCTCAAAAACCTCCGCCAACACCCCGACTATAAGCGCATTCAAGCCAAACTTCGCCGGATGAAGGTCAAAGCCCCCTAGACCCTCCCCTGCCCGCCGCCGTCCCTTCCCACCATCTCCCCTTTCATGAATGTCACCCTCCACGGTCGCACCGCCCACTACCGCACCGTCACTTTCGACAGCCGCCGAAACGCCCTCCTCCTCATCGATCAACGCCGCCTTCCGCATCAATTCACCATTGCCGCCATCACCGATTTTCGCGCCACGGCGGACGCTATTCAGCAAATGGTTGTCCGGGGCGCCGGCGCCATCGGCGCCACCGCCGCCTACGGGCTGGCCCAGGGCGCGCGCGCTTTTCGCGGACGGGACCTGGAGAAATTCTCGCGCCACGTCCAGACCGTTTTTCAAACCCTCCAATCCGCCCGGCCCACCGCCGTCGATCCAGTCAACGCCATGCGCGCCGTTTGCCAGGCCATGCGGCCCGGAGCCACCGTCGAAGAACAACAAGCCCTGGCCCTGGCCGCCGCGGAGGAATTCGCCAACAACGACGTCCGGCATTGCCAGGCCATCGGCCGCCACGGCGCCAAACTCATCCGCCGCAACAGCCGGGTGCTGACCCATTGCAACGCTGGCTGGCTGGCCTTCGTCGATGTCGGCTCCGCCACCGCGCCCCTCTACGCCGCCCAACAGGCGGGCCGCCCCTTTCACGTCTTCTGCGACGAAACCCGGCCCCGCTGCCAGGGTGCCACCCTCACCGCCTGGGAACTGGCCCAGCAAAACATCTCTCACGAAATCATCGCCGACAACGCCGCCGGCCATCTGATGCAGCGCGGCGAAATCGACCTGGTTATCGTCGGCAGCGACCGCGCCCTGGGCCGCACCGGCGAAGTCACCAATAAAATTGGAACCTACACCAAAGCAGTCCTGGCCGCCCGGCACGGCATCCCCTTTTACGTCGCACTCCCGTTTTCGACCATCGACTGGACCTTGCGCCGGGGGATGGACATTCCCATTGAAGAGCGGAGCGATGGCGAAGTCCTGGGCGCTTGGGGCGTGCCGGGGCGGCTGGACGGGAAACCGAGAAGAAAAACATCAGAAAGCATCTACGTGCGCATTGCCAACCCCACCAGCCCCGCGCGAAATCCGGGCTTCGACGTCACGCCGCCGGAATTGATCACCGGCATCATCACGCCGGCCGGCATAGTCAAGCCAAAGGATTTGTGGAAAGAGCGGCGGCGCCTGGGATATGGCCGCGGCGCGGAGACCAGCGGGAAAAACGGAACTTGCACGCGGGCCAATAGTGGGTAGGCTGAAAGAGGATGGCGGGGTAGCCAAGTGGTAAGGCACGGCTCTGCAAAAGCTGCATTCGTCGGTTCGATTCCGACCCCCGCCTCCATTCGCCGATTCCCTCGGAGTCCGGCGAGCTTGAAGTGAGGCAGGGGCCGAAAATCGGCCAAAAACCCCCGATGTGCACCAAAATGTGCACAAAAACAGGCATTCGCTGGA
>Ga0224558_1001565_pt1 | contig 23553 bp, 22 predicted proteins | sample 714S32024metaG_FD_180682 | JGI IMG/M metagenome (GOLD analysis project Ga0224558, IMG submission 180682) | Peat soil microbial communities from Stordalen Mire, Sweden - 717 S3 20-24 | ecosystem: Environmental > Terrestrial > Soil > Wetlands > Peat | place: Sweden: Norrbotten County, Stordalen...
CGGTGGCGTTCGTGGCGGCGATCGGGGTGGGCGTCGTGCAGGAGGTCCTGGTGTGGAACCTGGCCAACACGGCCCAGGTCGACCTGGTCCTCTTCGGCATCGTCATGGTGGTCCTGCTGGTACGGATCGCCGCCCTCCAGACGGGCGCCCGCCGCGAGGACCGGTCCTCATGGCTCGAGGGCTCCCGTGCCCAGCTGCGACAGGACGGGCCGCTCCGACGCCGGGTCGGTGCCGTCGGTGTGGGGATGGCGGCGGTCGCCGCCGCGCTCCTGCCGCTGGTGCTGGACACCGGGCGCACCTACCTCCTCTCCCAGATCTGCATCTACGCCGTCATCGCCCTCTCCCTGACGGTGCTGACCGGCTGGGCCGGCCAGGTCTCGCTGGGGCAGTTCGGGTTGGTGGCCTGTGGTGCCCTGATGGCGGCGCACCTGGGCTCGAGCGTGCCGCTCGTGCTGCTCATGCCGTTCGCCGGCGCGGTTACCGCCGTGATCGCCGTGCTGGTGGGCCTGCCCGCCCTCCGGGTACGAGGCCTCTATCTTGCGGTCAGCACGCTCGCCTTCAGCCTCTGGTTCATGGGGTCGGTGCTGGATACCCCGTGCTGGAATCTCCCCCTGACGGGCAGGCGCCTGTGCACGGGGCTGCCGAACCCCCAGTCCACCCTCATCGCCAGGCCGAGCCTGTTCGGCATCAGCCTGGGGTCGGAGCGGGCCTTCGCCTGGTTCTCGCTGGTGGTGCTGGCCCTCTCCGTCCTGGTGGTCCGAGTGTGGCGGGACCGTGGGGTGGCCCGGCGGCTGATGGCGGTGCGCGACAACGAGACCGGTGCCGGGGCGACGGGTATACCGCTGGCCCGAAGCAAGCTGCTGGCCTTCGCCCTGTCCGGCTTCATGGCCGGCTACGCCGGCGTCTGCCTGGCCTTCGCCACCGAACGCTTCTCGACCGCCACCTTCGACCCGACCTACTCGATCCTGGTCGTCTCCATGGTGGTGATCGGAGGGCTGGGATCCATCGACGGTGCGGTGCTGGGGGCGATCTACCTGGTGGGGCTGCCGGCGATGTTCGGGACGACCCCCACCATCCAATTCCTCACCAGCGGACTGGGGCTCCTCGTGTTCATCCTCTACCTGCCCGGTGGCCTCGCCGAGCTGCTCCACCGGCTCGGCGACCTGGTGACGATGGGCATCGAACGGCTCGACCAGGGCCGTGACGACCGGCCGGAACCGGACCGGGCCGACCCGATGCCGAGCGACGTGGCCGGATGAGCGCTCCCGGTGCCCGGGGCCCGGCGCGGCTCGAACTCTCCGGCGTGGTGGTGGACTTCGGCGGGGTGCGCGCCGTGGCCGGGGCCGACCTGTACGCCGAGCCTGGCTCCATCGTCGGCCTGATCGGGCCCAACGGGTCGGGGAAGACGACGATGCTAGACGTGGTCTCCGGTCTGGTCACCCCCCAGGAGGGCTCGGTGCGCCTGGACGGCGTGAGCCTGGTGGAGTACCTGCCCGAGGAGCGCGCCTCCCTCGGCGTCGTGCGGTCCTTCCAGGACTGCCGTCTCTTCCCCGAGCTGAGCGTGGAGGACGTCCTGCTGCTGACGTTGGACGCCGCCCGCCCGGTAGGCGTGCTGTCCTCCACCCTCCAGATGCCCTGGGCCAGGCGCTCGGAGCGGTCGAAGCGGGCCGAGGTGGACGAGGTGGTCGGCTCGTTCGGGATCGACCGGTTCCGCCGGTACCAGATCTCCCAGCTGTCCACCGGGACCCGGCGGGTGGTGGACCTCGCCTCGATCGTCCTGGCCCGGCCCCGACTGCTCCTCCTCGACGAGCCGACGGCCGGCATCGCCCAACGCGAGGCCGAGGCGTTCGTCCCCCTGCTGAGGCGCCTGCACAAGTTGGCCGACACCACCATCGTGCTGGTCGAGCACGACGTGCCCCTGGTGTTCGCACTGTGCTCCACGGTGGTGATGATGGAGACCGGCAAGGTGGTGTCGTCGGGGACGCCCGACGAGGTCAGCCGCGACCCCCGGGCGTTGGCCGCCTACCTCGGGGCCAGCGAGGAGGCGCTGGCCGTGTCCGGTGCACCGGTCCCCCGTGCCGGTCGGCCCGAGGCCGACGGTGCCCCGACGGCGACCGGGTAGCCTCGGCGGACCACGGGCTCAGGGCCGCGGCATGGCAGGGCCGTAGGGAACGTCGCCCTGAAGGGTCACCCGATGGCCGATCCGTGTGGCCTCGCCGTAGTCGTCGAGGGCGTAGTGGAGGGTGCACCGGTTGTCCCAGAACGCCACCGAGCCGGGGCGCCACCGGAACCGGCAGGTGAGCTCGGGCTGCTGGCAGTGCCGGTAGAGCATCTCCAGGACGGCGCTGCTCTCGTTCTTCGACAGGCCGAGGACGGTCTGGGTGAACTGGGGGTTGACGAAGAGGCCTTCGCGGCCGTTCTCGGGGTGCGTGCGCACGACGGGATGGAGGGCGGGCAACAGTTTCTCGTGCCGCTCCCCGTGCCACTCGAACCCACCCCGGGCATCGACGTCGGCGGCGAACCACGGGTCGAAGTGGACGGCGGTGAGGGTGTCGCACAGGGCACGGATGGGCGCCGCCAACCGATCGTAGGCGTCCTGGAGGCTGGACCACACCGTGTCGCCCCCCACCTCGGGGACGGTGAGCATGTAGAGGATCGATGCCGCCGCAGGTGCCTTGAGGAAGGTGACGTCGGTGTGCCACCAGCTGGCCCGGTCCTCAGCCCCGTCGATGGCCAGGACCTCGGAGCTCCCCTCGATGGCCGGCAGTACCGGATGGCCCTCAGTCACCTCGCCGAACTGGCGGGCGAAGTCGGCCTGCCGGTCCGGGGTCAGCTCCTGGTCCCGGAAGAAGATCACGTGGTGGGTGTTGAGGGCCTCGCGCACGTCGGCCACCACCCGCGGCCCGAGCGGTCGGGACAGGTCGAGACCGTGGACTTCCGCGCCGATGATGGGCGACAGCGGCCGGATGTCGAGCTCGGTGGCGACGGCCATGGGGACCAGTGTGCACCAACCGGGAGTGCGGCTCAACCGCCGCCCCCCGGCCCGGAGGCATCCGGAGGCCGTGCCCCACGATGTGGCAACGTGGGCCCCAGGCCGGCGGGGACGGCCCCGTGGACGAGAGGACGGACGAGCGTGACAGCTGAGCCCTCCAGACAGCGCAATTTCTCGCCGTGGTTCCAGGTGGTGAGCCGCCTGATGGGGACCCGGCAGGTCGACCCGCTCCCGTCCGGCGACCTGGCGGGGTTCGGGGAATGGCGCGCCCGGTTCGAGGACCGCCTGCGGCAGGCCCTCTCGCCGTGGCCGGCCCGGGTGCCCCTCGAGGCGGAGGTCACTGGGGAGGTGGCATGCGACGGCTTCCGTCGGTTTCGGATGGTCTTCGACACCGAGGACACCATGTCGGTGCCGGCGTACCTGCTCGTCCCCGACGACCGGCGGGTGGCGGGCTCGGCCGTCCTGGCCGTCCACGGCCACGGTCCGGGCAAGTCCGAGGTGTGCGAGTCGGAACCCGGCGCCGAGCGGGGGAGCGGGTACGCCGCCGAGCTGGCCCGCCGAGGCCACGTGGTGCTCGCCCCCGACCTGCGCTGCTTCGGTGAGCGCGCCGACTGGAACCCGCCGGACCACTACGCCTGCGACACCAACCTGGTCCACCAGGTCATGGGAGGCTGGAGCCCGCTGACCCAGAACCTCTGGGACCTGTCGTGCGCCCTCGACGTGTTGGCGGCGCATCCCCTGGTCGACCCGGACCGGATGGCGGTGCTCGGGTTCTCCTACGGTGGCACGCTCAGCCTGTTCCTGGCCGCCTGCGACCGGCGGGTGGCGGCCGCGGTGGTGAGCGGCTACCTGGCATCGTGGGCCGAGGCGCACAAGGTCCCGTGGAACATGTGCGGCTCCCAGGTCCTGGTGGGGATGCTCGGGCACATGGAGCACGCCGATCTGGCCGCACTGGTGGCCCCCCGTCCGCTCCTCGTCGAGACGGGGAGGGACGACCCGCTGTTCCCGCTGGACGCCGCCGTCGGGACGGTGGACCGGGTGCGCCGTGTCTACGAGCACCTGGAGGCGGGTGACCGGCTGGTCCACGACGTCGTCGACGGCGAGCACCGGTGGAACGGCTCGGGCGCCTATCCGTTCCTGGACGTCCACCTCGGCGCACCACGTCCTGCCGCGCCCCCGAAGCCGGGGTGACCCGTTCGGCGCGGCGGTGACCGGGTCAGCCGTCGGCGGCGAGCAGCCGGGCCGAGTCCGCGTCGAGGAAGACGGTGGCGTGGGGTGCCCGTTGGAGGATGGACGCCGGGCACGACCTGCTCACCGGGCCCTCCAAGGAGGCCCGCACCGCCTCGGCCTTGCGGGCCTCGGGCACCACCGCCAGGACCCGGGTCGCCGCCAGCAGGGCGGGGATTGTGACGGTCATGGCCAGGTCGGGGACGTCGTCGTCGGAGGCGAAGTGGCCCTCGCCGACCTGCTGGCGCCGGCAGGCCGCATCGAGCTCGACCACCTTGACCTTCCGGACGTCGGCGAAGTCGGCCACGTGCGGGTCGTTGAAGGCCAGATGGCCGTTCTCGCCGATGCCGAGGCAGCACAGGTCGAGCGGGTCCGCCGCCAGTAGCGCGCCGTAGCGGCGGCACTCCTCCTCCGGTGGGGCCAGCCCGTCGAGGTAGTGGGTGGCGCGGGGTCGGACGGGATCGGCGATCCGCTCGCGGATCCAGCGTCGAAAGCTGGCGGGATGGTCGGGCGCGATGCCGACGTACTCGTCCATGTGGAAGACGACGACACTGCCCCAGGGCACGCCCCGGTCCCGGGTCACCAGCGCGCCCACGAAGGCGAGCTGGGAGTTGCCGGTGGCGAACATGGCGCGGGCGACGCCGCGCTCGTCGACGGCACGTCGCAGGACGGCGGCGGCCTCCGCGGCTGCCGCTTCGGCCATGGTGCCCGTGTCGGTGAGCACCACCCGCTCCGGGAGGGGACCGCCACGGGGCCCTGGTCGGCTCATGGGGGCACTGTAGGGGACCGCGGGCGTGTCGGGCGGACCGGAACGCGGCACAGCTCCACCGGAGCCCTCCGTGCGCCCGTTCGGACCAGGAGCCCGAGGCCGATGAGCCCGAAGGCCGTGATCTCGTCCATGCAGATCATCTCGGGTGGTCGCCATTGCCCGGTCTCGCCCTTCCGCGGTCGGCGTGTGTGACGACGCCCGCCCAACGGACCGATACGCCGGGACGGATGCCCGTCGCCACCCGTGGCACGTCGGCGGTGATCGCGCGGATTGTCAGTCTCGGCCTGAGGAGATGCAGCACTCATGGATCGCCGACCAGCGCAGACGTGAGCAGCCAGCCCTGAGCCACCGTCCGGCGGGCACGTCGGGAGCAACCCCGCTCGTTCCTCTGAACGCTATGTCCCCGACGGATCGTCTCTGTCGTCCCCGACCTCGTCGGTTGCTTCCGTGACCCCGCCGTTGCGCCAGTGGGCATCGCGTGGGCGCCGGGGTTGGCGTTCTACCGGGCCAGTAGAATGCCGAGACGCGCCCCATGCCGACCTCGCCGACCGGAGCAAGCACTCACCCATGAGAACCGCCACGACGTGCGAAAACCCAATGTGTTCATGTGACCCGTGCGGCTGCGCTGACTGCAGGTGTGGTGCTGCGAGGCTCGGTGACCTGGAGCGGCGGGTCATGGAGATCCTCTGGGGGTCAGAAGATCGTGAGGTGACGGGCCGGGATGTGGCCGATTCGCTCCCGGAGTACGCCTACACGACGGTGGCCACAGTCCTCGATCGCCTGGTGCGCAAGGGAATGTTGACGCGGAGGCTGGATGGACGCACGATCCGCTTTGCCACCGTTGGCAGCGAGGGCGCCCGTACCGCTGTCCTCATGCACAAGGCACTGAGCGAGGACGGTGATCCCGATGCTGCCCTGATCCGCTTTGCAGAGAATCTGACGGATTCCGAGGCGACGGTTCTTCGCCGGGCGCTGAATCGGCTCGATCGGAAGTCGCATACGTAGGGACGTCAGCTCCGTACGACCGCGGTCCTCTGACCGTGATGGGTCGTGGCTCGTCCAGTGCCTTGACTCGGATGAAGGGCAACCCCCCGACCGAGGGCCACTTCTACGACCGGGACCGGCCATCGCCTTCTCTCATCGGCGCTTCGGGAGCGACCCGTGGCGCCAGACCGGCCGCCTGGTACCGCCGGTGAGAGTGCTCTCTGCACCCATGGCTCATCCGGGCGGACGGGTGCGCCCCTCGAGCGCCTCACATGCCATGTCGGGACCAAGAGTCTGGCTCAGCAGCTCCCGGAGTACTTCCTCCGACATGATGTTGCTGCTCCTGTCGCCTACGGACAGGCAGAGAAGCCAGTAGATCGTCTGGCATCCGATGGGTCTCCATCGTCGCAACACCGCCTTCATCCGACCACACCGGGGACATGGAAATCGCACGTCTGCCAGTTCATCGCACCAACTCAGGAAGCGCTGACTCTGCGTGATCCCTTCTTCGTGGACGGCAGGGCGGATCCGGAGTCTCCATCGGATGTCGCCTGTTGGGAGTACTCGCCGCCGATCAGGTTTCACCGCCACTGACTCCATCACCTTCCCCCAGGTGGTACATGTCACGATGCCCGTTCGAGCGCGCCAACTGAATGCTGGAATGTTAGGGCATGTGCGACGGCCCCTGCCGGGTCAAGTTGGCAATCCCTGATCAGCGGATACGCTCCGGATCATGACCGGCTCGGGCAATCCATGATCTCCGCCGATGTCTGCTCGCCGGTCTTGGCGTGTGTGCCAGCCAGACACGCCGAACCCGGTCCCGTCCGTCCGCATGTGCTGGACGATCGGAAACCTCTCAGCCGCTCACCGCGGCGCGGGCCCAGGCGAGAGACTCGGCACCGTTGGCCACTCCATCCGCAACATCAACGACGGGAACGACATTGATATCGTTCCAGTAGGCGAACTTCGAGACGAACGAGTACACCACGTTGGGATCGTCTGCCTCGACCAGTACATAGCCTCCATTGTTCAGGTTGGACACGAATGCGTGGACCGTCAGACCTTCTTCGGGCGTCCACTTGCCGAATGCCTTGAGTAACGCTTCTTGGTTGGCGAAGTTTGCATCGTGGGTCAGTCCGGCTGTGCGGATCTCATATTCGACGACGTATTTCATCAAGTCCTCCTTTGGGCACTTCGGCCAATCCGCCTTGGACGTGACCGTTCAGGACCCTTCCCCTCGGTGCGGTGGGGATGCCGACCGGATGCAGACACGAGGAGTGCCGGCTGGGTCGCCTGATCGTCGGGAGCGGGCCGCTTCGCGACTGTCGCGGTCCGGCAGGTTCCGACCGGTGCGGTACTGCCGCCACCTTCCGCGACGCGAGGTCACCTATCAGTCCACAATGAACCGTCCGACCTTGTCCGTGTCCCCGCCGGGGCCTCCTCGGCCGGAAACCCCTCGAACGGTCCGGCGCGGACGTCTGGAATGCCGGCCCCGACATCGACCTTGGAGATGCTGCTCTGCATGGTGGCGAGAGCGGGGCTCGGACCACCACCGCGGCAGGTCGGGGACCCGCACGCGTTCGGCCAGATCCCGGCGCCTCCTCGGATCCGAGGAGGCGGTCGCGCCCACGTGCCGTCGGCGGTCCCCGGTGCAGTCGCCCGCCACACCGGTAGAGTGATGGCCGCGTCGGATCGAGGACGGGCACCGGATGCCCGCCAGCTGGGGTGCAATTGGGGGAGTGGCGTCATGATCGATCTACCCGAGGTGATGCCGGCCGCCGTGCTGCGGCGGCCCGGGGTGGTGGTGGTGGAGGAGCGGCCGGTGCCCCGGCCGGGTCCGGACGAGGTGTTGGTGGAGGTGGACCACTGCGGCATCTGCGGCTCGGACATCCACATGCTGCTCGACGGGTGGGGCGAGGAGGGTCTGGTGGCCGGCCACGAGTTCGCCGGCACCATCGCCGCCCTGGGCGAGGAGGTGGCCGGCTGGGAGGTCGGCGAGACAGTGGTCGGCGGAACGTCTCCCAAGTGCCAGCGGTGCCGCCGCTGCCTGGAGGGCAAGCCCTCCCAATGTGAGAACCGCCAGGGCTCGGTGGTCGACGGCCACGACGGCGCGTTCGCCCGGTACGTGCTGGTGCGGGCACCGGCGCTGCTGCGGGTGCCGGCGGGCCTGACGACGCGCCAGGCGGCGCTGGCCGAGCCCCTGGCGGTGGCCCTGCACGGGATCACCCGCTCGGGAGCCGCGCCCGGTGACACCGTCATGGTCATCGGGGCGGGCCCCATCGGGGCGCTGTCTATCGCCGCCCTCGCCGCCCGCGGCATCGGGCCGATCATCGCCGTCGAGCCCGGGGAGCGTCGCCGGAGGCTCGCCCGTGAACTCGGCGCCGCCGAGGTGGTGGCTCCCGAGGAGCTCGAGATCTTCCCGGCGTGGGAGCCGGAGCGGATCGCCGAGCGGGCCACCCACGTGGTGCTCGAGTGCTCCGGCAAGAAGGCGGCGATGGAGGCCGGGTTCCACCAGCTGCGCCGGGGCGGCACGCTGGTCCTGGTGGGGGCCGGCCTCGACCAGCCGGTGTTCGACCCCAACCGGTTCGTGCTCAACGAGCTGCACGTCGTGGGATCGTTCGTCTACGACCAGGGCGGTTTCGAGCGGGCTCTGGAGCTGCTGGCGTCTGACGGCTTCCCGACCGACCGGCTCATCGAGGCGGACGACGTGTCGCTCGACGGCCTGCCCGGCGCACTGGTCGGCCTCGTCGAGGGCCGGTACGCGGGCAAGGTCATGGTGGCCCCCCGGCTGCCCGGAGACGGACGGGACTGATGGCGCACCCCTTCTACCCGACCGGCACCCCACGCCTCAACCATGTGGCCATGAGCCTCAGTGCCGACCTGCTCGACGAGCACGGTCGGATCGACATCTGCCGGTTCTGGCGCGATGTCCTGGGGTTCGAGGAGATGGAGGTCATGACCGAGGACCGTCGCCGGCTCATCCTGTCGTGCGTGCACTGGGACCAGTTCATCTTCCTCATCGCCGATGACGCTCCGATGTCGTGCCCGCGCATGGACCACTTCGGGTTCGCCGTGGGCTCGATGGAGGAGCTGCTGGGCGTGGAGGAACGAGCCGCCGCCTTCCGGGAGCACGACGACCGGGTCGACTTGATCGACCTGCACACGGACGACCAGGGCGTCGTCAAGATCCACTCGGTGTACGTCGGGTACCTCCTGCCCATGATGTGCGAGGTGCAGTGGTGGGAGTTCGCAGCATGAGTGCCGTCGGGGGGGCGGCCCGGACGAGCGGGGCCGGTGGCCTGCAGATCGGCGTCTTCGTCCCCCAGGGCTGGAAGCTCGAGTACCTCGGCTGGGACGGACCCGACGCCTGGGCCCGGTCGGTGGAGCTGGCCGAGCAGGCCGAGACGCTGGGCTACGACCACCTGTGGGTGTACGACCACGTCGAGACGGTTCCCCGGCGTGAGCCGACCCACGTGTTCGAGGCCTACACCATGCTCGCCGCTCTCTCGCAACGGACGTCACGCGTGGGTCTGGGCCAGTTGGTGACCTGCGCCTCCTACCGCAACGCCGGCCTGCTGGCCAAGGAGGCCGCCTGTGTCGACGTGTACTCGGGTGGGAGGCTGATCCTCGGCCTGGGAGCCGGGTGGTTCCACGAGGAGTACCACTCCTACGGCTACGAGTACCGGTCGAACCCCGAACGACTGGCCGTCCTCGACGAGACCCTCGAGGTGGTCCGGCGCCTGTGGACCGAGGAGACGGTCACCTTCGACGGTGCCCACCTCCACTTCGACGGCGCCTACTGCGACCCCAAGCCGGTCCAGCAGCTCCCGCCGCTCCTGGTGGGCGGGGGCGGCGAGCGGGTCAACCTGCGGATCGCCGCCCAGCGGGCCGACCTCACCAACTGGCAGGTGGGCGTGGACGCCTTCCGGCGGAAGTCCGACCTTCTGGCGCAGTACTGCGACGAGGTGGGCCGCCCGTTCGAGGAGATCGTCCGCACCCACGGCCCGGACTGCCGTATCTTCGACACCGGGGCCGAGGCCCTCGCCTGGTGCGAGTCCGAGGGCGGCGGGGATCTCTGGGACGGCACCTCGACCGAGCAGTACCTGGCCGACAACCTGGTCGGGACGGTCGACCAGGTGGTCGAGAAGGCCCAGGCCTTCGTCGACGCCGGCTGCCGGGGACTCATCCTCTGGCTGCGTGACTACCCGGGAGACGAGACCCTGCGGCGGTTCATGGCCGAGGTGGCGCCGGCGCTGGAGCTGCCCGGGCCCTAGCGGGTCATCGGCCGGGCTCGGCGGGCGACCGGGCCGCTTCGTCGCGCAGCTGCCGGCGCAGCTCCTCCTTCTTGACCTTGCCCGACGGCGTCCGGGGCAACTCCTCGACCACCCTCAGCTGCTCCGGCCACTTCTGGCGGGCCAGCCCGGCCGCCTGCAGGCACGCCTGCACCGTGGGCAGGTCGAGGTCACCGCCACCCGGACCCAACCGTACGAAGGCACAGACCTGCTCACCCAACCGGGGGTGGGGCGCCGCCACCACCACCACCTCGGTGACGCCGTCCAGATCGGCGAGCAGCTGCTCGACCTCGGCGGCACTGACGTTCTCACCGCCGCGGATGATGACGTCCTTCTTGCGGTCGGTGATGGTCAGGCAGCCCGCATCGTCGAGGACGCCGATGTCCTCGGTCCGGTACCAGCCGTCGTCGTCGAACGAGGCGGCGGTCAACACCGGGTCGGTGTAGCCCATGCAGCAGTCGGGCCCCCGGGACCAGATCTCGCCGGGCCGGCCGTGCTCGACCGGCCGGCCGTCGTCGTCCATGAGGCGGATCTCCACGCCGTCGAGCGGCCGACCGTCGGTGCGGAGCCGGCGGGCCTCGGGATCGTCGTGGCGTGAGCCAGTGATCGACGGGTGCTCGGTCGAGCCGTACATGCGGACGATGGAGATGCCCTGGCGGGAGGCCCGCTCGGCCACCACGTCGGGCACGGCGGACCCTCCGAGCCCCACATGGGCCATGAGCTCGAGGTGGTCGTCGGTGCGGTCGGGGTGGTCCAGGAGACTGGTGAGGAAGTACGTCGCGCCCGACCCGCACGCCAGGCGGTGCTCGGCCATGATGGCGAGGAGGCGGGGCGGATCCCACTCGTCGACCAGGTGCACGGGGTCGCCTTTGAGCACGGGGATGAGCAGCGCGCCGAGCATGCCCATGGCGTGCCCGACCGGTGCTCCGGTGAGCGCCGGCTTGCCCCCGCCGGCGTTCATGGCCCCGAGCTGACGGACCTCCGAGCCGACGGTCCGGTGGGAGTGGATGACCCCCTTGGGATCGGCCGTCGTCCCCGAGGTGTAGGCGATGATCGCCGGTGACGACGGATCGACGGCCGTCGGGCCGCGCGGCACCCCGTCGTAGCCCTCGAGCGCGTCGAACCGGGTCGCTCCGTGAGGGAGGGCCCCGTCGGCGCCGCCCACCACCGCGATGGTGTGGATGTCGGAGAGTGCGTCGCCCATCCGCTCGAGACCTGCGAGATAGTCGTTCCGGGCGAACCGGGCCGCGGTCACCAGCACCCGGACTCCGGTGCGCCGCAGGATGTACGCGACCTCCTTCGGCCCGTAGAAGTGGACGATCGGGACGACCACGGCCCCGAGATAGGCGGCGGCGTAGAAGGTGACGGCCGCCTCCGACCAGTTCGGTAGCTGGAAGGCCACCGGGTCGCCGGGGCGCACGCCCCGGTCGTGGAGCGCCGCCGCCACTCGTCGGGCCCGGTCCCGGAGGTCTCCGAACGTCCCCGACCACGGCCGCGTCGCCGAGTGGACCCGGAAGACCTGGTCGGCGTGGCGCCCGAGGGCCCCGTCGAGCTGCACGCCCAGCGTCTGGTCGTCCCAGTGCCCTGCGGCCAGCCATCGGTGCTCGAGCTCCTCGGGCACCGTGCGCAGCGGCCAGCGGGCGGGGCCCTCCGGAGGAGGGCTCATGCCCATGGCGGCCGGGCGGGAGCCGCCTCGTACACGGCCAGGTCGGCCATGCGGGAGGGGACCGGCGGCTCGTCGGCGGGTGGGTCGGAGCGCAGGCCGGCGACGTGGGCCTCGAGATCGGCCATGCGCTCCCACCGCTCGATGAGGCGTACCTTCCCCGGGTCACCGGCATCGGCGGCGAACGCGTAGTCGATGCAACCGTCCTCGGCGAGCGTGGACGCCACCTGGGCCTGTTTGGCCTCGAGGAAACGGTCGCGGTCGGCGCCGGCCACCTCGATCGTCCCCACCACGATGATCATCTCGGATCCCTCCCTTCCGGGCCTCTCCGGGCTGACGGTCCCGGGCCCTCCGGTCACGAACACTACGATGATCGACGCCGGTCCGGCCGGTGGCCTGGAGGGAACGCGGTGGAACAGTCGGGATACGAGGATCGCCCTGACTACCGGGTCGACGTCCTGGCGCGTCGCAACCGGGTGACCGCGTCCGTCGCCGGCGAGGTGCTGGCCGACAGCACCCACTGCCTGGTGGTGGACGAGCAGGACCACGGTCTCGTGTTCTACTTCCCGCCCGGGGACGTGCGGCTGAACCTCTTCGCCGGGGAGGACCGGACCAGTTACTGCCCGTACAAGGGCACCGCCACCTATCGGCGGTACTTCCGCGGCGGGGTGGACGTCCTCGCCTGGAGCTACGAGGAGCCGTATCCGCAAGTGGCGCGGCTGGCCGGCTACCTCGCGTTCTTCCAGGACGTGGTCGACCTGCGGGTCGGGACCGCCGATCCGGCGGTCTCCGGGCGTTGACGGCCGGTCCCGTGTGATGGCCGAGGGGTCGAGCGTGGACCGGATGCTGGCCGTCTTCGACGTGGTCGGCGAGGGAGCGCGCCGGTTCGTCGGCACCAGCGACGGAGGCGACCGGCGGGTGGTCGACGGCAGTCAGCTTCTCGGGCAGTCGATCGTGGCCGCGTCCAAGGCGCTCCCGCACCACGCCGTCCGCTCGGCGTACGCGGTGTTCTCCCGGGCCGTCGACGACGAGCTCCCACTCTGGTTCGACGTCGACGTCACCCACCAGGGCCGCACCTTCGCCAGTGCCGTGGTGGCGGTGGGCCAGGGCGACAGGCGGTGCGCCTCGGTCAGCCTCCTGCTCGACGTCGAGCAGGAGGACGTGATCCGTCACTCGGCGGCCGCCCCGGAGGTCGGCGCTCCGGCCGACGCCGTACCGTTCGAGATGCCGATGACCGGTCGACGGCTGCGCCTGGTCGGGGTGGGGGATCCGAACGACCCCGCCGAGGTCGGCCCCCCCGTGCTCGACGCGTGGCTGCACTACGACCCGGTGCCCGCCCGACCCGACCTGGCCAAGGCGTTGGTGGGCCACTTCACCGGCCACCTGTCCATCTCCACGACGATGCGGGCGCACCGGGGGATCGGCACGTCGATGGCCCACCGCAGCGTCTCGACCGCGGTAATGAGCATCATGGTCACGTTCCACGAGCCGGTCGCCTGGAACGGCTGGCTCCTCTACCACCACGAGAGCACCTACGCCGGCGGGGGGATGTCGTACGTCCGCGGCCAGGTCTTCACCGAGCAGGGCCGGCTGATCGCCACCTTCGGCCAGGAGGGGATGATCCGACCGTTCAGCGGTGACCCGGTGGTACGGTCGCTCCCCGTCGAGTCGCGGCTGTAGACGCCACGCGCCCGGGCGTCGGAGCGGGGGCGCCGTTAGTGTGGGCGGCGGGCATGCCGTGCGCCCGCGTCCGAGGAACGTCCTGAGAGGCAGGTGAGCGGTGAAATTCGCGATCTCCCTCGGCCTGCTCAACCCCACCGCGTGGACGGCGGTCACCGAGGAGGCAGACCGGCTCGGCTACGACTCGGTGTGGATCCCCGAGCATCTGGTGCTCCCGGTCGACATGGCGGGAAGCCCCCATGCGGGACTCGACCATCCGCCCATCCCCCCCGGGCTTCCGGTGTTCGACGCGCTGGTCTACTTGGCGTTCCTGGCGGCCCGGACCGAGCGCATCCGGTTCGGGACGCAGGTCTACAACATCGGGCTCCGGCATCCGTTCACGACGGCCAGGGCAGTGGCCACGTTGGACGTGGTTTCGGAGGGGCGAGTCGACCTGGGCATCGGCGCCAGCTGGCTCCGGGCGGAATGGGACGCGGTCGGGCTGGACTTCGACACCCGGGGAGCCCGGGTCGACGAGGCCATCGAGATCTGCCAGAGGCTGTGGTCGGACGAGGTCATCGAGCACCACGGTCGGTTCTTCGACTTCGACCCGGTCATGTTCGAGCCGAAGCCCGTGCAGAAGCCGTGGCCGCGACTGCACATCGGCGGTGATGGCCCGGCCGCGCTGCGCCGGGCGGCGACGGTGGGCGACGGGTGGGTGCCGATGAACCACACGCTCGACGAGATCCCGGCCAGGGTGGCCCGACTGGCCGAGCTCCGCGACGCGGCGGGCCGTGACGGTCGGACCGAGGTGACCCTCGGAGCCGACATCATCGGCCCGGGGGACGTCGAGCGCCATGCCGAGGCCGGCGTCGACCGTGTGTTCGTCAAGCCGTGGCACCGGACCTCCGACGCCCTGGACAGCATCCGGCGGTTCGCCGAGGAGCACATCGCACCGTGACCGACCGGGTCGGTCGGCCCCACCGGTAGGAGGGCGCCGCCCCGCCCGGTGGCCGAACGGTCGTTCGGTCCGGTGGGCTCGGGAGCCGGCCCTGCCCAGCCGTATCCGATGGTTGACGGGTCCACCGCGGGGCACGGTGAGGGGCATGGTGACCCCCGAGAGGGGATCGATCGGCGCGGGCCGCCTTCGCCCTACTATGGGATCGTCCGAAGATCCCCCATACAGGGAGGCACAGCTGCCAGTGCCGGAGACACGCAGGTCGAGACAGTGCGAGTCGAGCAGGACGGCCTACGCCGCCGTCCACTGGCTCCCCGGACCGGCGGCGTAGCTTCATGGTCTACGTCCTGGCCCTCACCGCCGCCCTGGCCAACGCGCTGACGAGCATCCTCCAACGCATGGGGGTGGAGGATGCCCCGGAGGAGTCGACCCTCCGGCTGAGCCTGATGACCCACGCCCTGAAGCGAGGGGTGTGGCTGCTCGGGTTCGCCTTCATGGTGGCCTCGTTCCTCTGCCAGGCGGTGGCACTCCATCTCGGCGATCTCAGCCAGGTGCAGCCCATCCTCACCACGGAGCTCCTCCTCCTCGTCCTCCTGCTCGCCACGTGGTTCCGGTTCCGCATCGGCGCCCGCGAGTGGCTGGCCTGCCTGGCAGCCGCAGGGGGGCTGGCCGGGTTTCTCGCGTTCGCCCAGCCGGGCGGTGGCAACCTGGCACCGTCGGCCAAGGGCTGGATCGTGGCCGGCTCGGTGTGCGGCGGCGTGGTGGTGGCCGCCGTCGCCCTCGGCACCCGGGGCCCGCGCTGGTGGAGGGCGGCCATGTTCGGCGCGGCCGGCGCCGTCGGCTTCGCCTTCACCGCCTCGCTGATCAAGTCGGTGGGTGACATCGTGGCCGGCGACTGGACGCAGATGTTCTTCCACTGGCAGACCTACGCACTGGTGGTGTGCGGGCTGTTGTCGGTCTTCCTGGCCCAGAACGCCTTCCACGCCGGTCCCATCGCCGCGTCGCAGACCGCGCTGGTACTGGTCGACCCCCTGGCCAGTATGGCCATCGGTATCGGGATCTTCGGTGACAACCTCAGGACCTCCGGCGTCTTCGGTCCCCTGGAGGCGGTGTCGCTGCTGGTCATGTTCCTGGGTGCCATCTCCATCGCCCAGTCGCCGCTCATCGCGGGGATGAAGGGCGAGGACGAGCGCTACGGGGAGCTGCTGTCGCTCCGGTCCCGCTCCACCCGGCTGATCGAAGCCGTGCAGGACCAGCTCCCCCCCGACGCGGTGGAGCGCCTGGTCCCCGAGGCCGTGCACAGCCACGGCCGCCGCGGCTGATTTCCGGAGGGGCGGTCCGAGGAGCCGGTGCCGCGGCGGCGGAGCGGGAGGATTCGGTAGTGTCGGGCCGATGGACCATGACCGGGTGGCGGTGCCGTGCTGAACGTCGGCCACGCCACCGACGCGGCGCTCGCGGTCGTCCCTGACCGGGCCGCCTTGGTGGTGGACGGGGTCACCCACACCTATCGCGGGCTGGAGAGGCTGATCCGGCAGGTCACCGCTGCCCTGGCGGCAGCGGGCGTCGGCCCCGGTGACCGGGTCGCGCTGGTCAACCTGGGAAGCGCCCTCTCGGTGGCCACCATCCTGGGGGCGGCGCGACTCGGGGCGGCGACCGCCCAGATGAACGCCTACCTGACCATCGGCGAGCTGGCCACGCTGGTCGAGCTGGTCGGAGCCCGGGTGGGCGTGGCCGGAGACCCGTTCGCCGACAGCCTCCGGTCCGTCGTGGACGGACCGGTGCTGGGTGAGCGGGAGGTGGACCGGGCGGACCCGGATGCCGCTGCCGGATCGCCGACGGTCGGTGAGGGGGACGACACGGCGCTGGTGCTGTTCACCAGCGGGACCACCGGGCTGCCCAAGCCCATCGCCATCAGCCACCGGGCCGTCGCTGACCGGCTGGCCTTCTACTCGAAGCCCATCGACCCCGACGCGGCCCAGGTCGTCGACATGATGTCGGCTCCCATCTTCCACATCGCCGGCACACTCGGCCTTTTCGTCTCCCTGCACCAGGGGAAGCAGCTGGTCCTGCTCCCGAGGTTCGATGCCGATGCCTGGCTGTCGCTCGTCGAGCGCCACCGGGTGGCCCAGACGTTCGTGGTGCCGACGATGCTCCGCCGGATCCTCGACCACCCCCGGTTCGTCACCACCGACCTCAGCTCTCTGCGGGCGCTCAGCTATGGCGCGGCGGCGGCTCCGGTGGAGCTCGTCCGACGGGCGGTGGCCGCCCTGCCCGGCGTGGACTTCTCGAACACCTTCGGGCAGACCGAGACGCTGGGCGCCTACGCGGCCCTGACGCCGGAGGACCATCGACGAGGGGACCGGTTCGGCTCGGTGGGAAGGCCGCTCCCCGGCGTCGAGGTCAGGATCGTCGACCTGGCGTCGGGCGGCCCGGTCGCGCCCGGCACCCCGGGTGAGTTCCTCGTGCGGGCCGGTCAGAACACATCCGCCGAGTGGCTTCGGACCGGTGACGCCGGCTGGCGGGACGACGAGGGCTACCTCTTCCTGTCCGGCCGCCTCTCCGACACCATCAACCGCGGGGGGGAGAAGTTCGGGCCGGTCGAGGTCGAAGAGGTCCTCCGGGGCCATCCGAGCGTGGTCGACGTCGGCGTGGTGGGTGTGCCCGACGTCGAACTGGGGGAGCGCGTCGGCGCGGTGGTGGTGGTGTCCGAACCGGTCACCGCCGAGGCGCTGGTCGGCTACTGCTCCTCGCACCTGGCCACGTTCAAGGTGCCGGAGTTCCTGGGTTTCGCCGGCGAGCTGCCGGTCAGTGTGCTCGGGAAGCTGGATCGGGGCGCACTCCGGGACCTCCTGGGGGACGCACCCGTGGCCACCCGGCCGCCGACCTGATCGGCGGGGCGCCCCGGTGTCCGGGTGCCGACCCGCAGCCACCGGGAGCGGCCACCGTCCGCCGGACCGGGGGCTCGCGCGCTACGGTGCGCAGCGGGCGCAGGTGCGCCCACCCGGCGGTGACGACCACCGTCCACCGTCCGGTGACCAGTCCGACGACAGGGGAGGAGCCCCAGGTGGCAGACGACATCCTGAGCACGATCATCGGCAAGCCGACCGGAGCCACCGTGGTCACGGTGGAACGGGGTCAACTCGCCCTGTTCGCCACCGCCGTCAAGGAGAAGAGCCCGATCTACCGCGACCCCCGGGCCGCCGCCGCGGCCGGCCTCGCCGGCATTCCGGCCCCCCCGACCTATCCCTTCGTCATGGGCAACTTCGGGGCCTACCCCGAGTTGCAGCCCGACGACGCGCCGACCGGCAATCCGATGGCCGAGGTGCTCGGACCCCTGATGGCCAACGGGGGACTGATCCTCCACGGCGAGCAGGAGTTCACGTACCACCGCCCGGTGTTCGCCGGCGACGTGCTGGTGGGGGAGGGCACCGTCGTGGACGCGTACCAGAAGGAGTCGAAAGGGAAGACGATGACCTTCGTGGTGGTGGAGACGGCATGGAGCGACAGGGCCACCGGCGAGCCGGTCTGCACCTCCCGGATGAACATCATCCACCGGGTCTGATGGCCGAGGGAGCGCCCGGCCCGCCAGCCGAGGATACCGACGGTCCACCGGCGGACCCGGTGCTGCGGCACATCGACGGGGGAGTGACCCGGATCACACTCAATCGTCCCGAGGCCGGCAATGCCCTCACCGCGGCCATGCGGGACCAGCTGATCGCCTGGCTCGAGGAGGCCTCGGCCGACCTATCGGTCCGGGTGGTGGTCCTCACCGGTGCCGGCGAGAGGGGATTCTGCACGGGGGCGGACCTCCGCTCCCCGGTCACCGGCCCGGCCCGGCCCGAGGGTGCACCCGAGCGCGCCGTCGGGGATGCCGCCCGCCTCATCCGGACCGGCTGGCAGCGGCTGGTGTCGGCGGTCCTCGACTGCGAGAAGCCGGTCATCGCCGTCGTCAACGCAACGGCCGCTGGAGGCGGCATGCACCTGGCCCTCGCCTGCGACCTGGTGCTGGCCGCCGAGGAGTCCAAGTTCATCGAGGTGTTCGTCCGGCGGGGGATCGCCCCGGATGCCGCCGGCGCCTATCTGCTGGCCCGGCTGGTCGGGCCCCAGAAGGCCAAGGAGCTCTTCTTCTTCGGGGACGACCTGTCTGCGACCGACGCCGAGCGCCTGGGCCTGGTCAACCGTGTCGTTCCCCGAGCCGAGCTGCAGGCGGTGGCCGACGAGTGGGCCTCCCGCCTGGCCGACGGCCCCACCAAGGCCATCGGCGCCGCCAAGTACCTGACCAACCAGGCGCTCGAATCGGACCGGGCCACCGCCCTGTGGGACGAGGCGACGGTCCAGGAGCTGGTGACCGGGACGGCGGACTGCCGGGAGGGACTGGCCGCCTTCGCCGACCGCCGGTCACCGGTGTTCCGAGGCTGGTAGGCGGCCCACCCGCACGAGAACCGGTTCTGGTTCTGCTCCCTCGAGATGCTAGAAACTCTCCCGTGACCTCGACCTCCTTGCGCACGTCCGAGCGGCCGCGCCACCCCGTCGGAGCCTGACCGATGGCCATCGGGATACGCGACGAGCACGAGGAGCTGCGGCTGTCGGTGCGACGCTGGGTCGAGGCCCACTGCCCGCCGGCGGTGACCCGGGCCGCCCTCGACGCCGAGGTCGACGCCCTCCCGCCCTTCTGGGACGACCTCGCCGCCCAGGGCACGCTGGGGATCCACCTTCCCGAGGAGTTCGGTGGCCAGGGTGCCGGGATGGTGGAGCTGGCTGTGGTCGTCGAGGAGCTGGGGCGGGCGGCCGCCCCGGGCCCGTGGGCCTCGACCGCGGTGGTCGGTGCCGTGGTGACCGAGTGCACGGGCCCGTCCCAAGCCAAGGAACTCCTCAGCGGGTTGGCCGACGGCTCCACGCCGGCGGCGGTGGTCGTCCCCACCGGCAGGCACGACGGGGCCGCGGTCGCCCGTCGCGGCCTGTCGGGCCGCCTCGGTCCGGGGGGTGCGCTGACCGTGCGCGGTGAACTGGCTCCCGTGCCCAACGGATCGGTGGTCTCGCTGGTGCTGGCCCCGGTGGCGGTGGGGGACGAGGTGGCGTGGGTCCTGCTCGAGCCCGGCGACACGGCGGCCGTCGAACCGCTGGCCAGCCTCGATCCCTCCCGGCCGTCGGCGCGGTGGACCCTGGAGGGCGCCGAGGTGCCGTCCGGACGCGTCCTGGCCGGCGCGGGAACCGAGCGGATCCGGGACCTGGCGCTGGTGGTGGGCTCGGCCGAGGCGGTGGGCGGTGCCCGCTGGTGCCTGGAGACGGCGGCCGAACACGCTCGCACCCGCCACCAGTTCGGGAGGCCGATCGGCCAGTTCCAGGGCGTCAAGCACCGGTTGGCCGACATGCTGGTCGCCGTCGAGCAGGGGGTGGCCTCGACCTGGGACGCGGCCATGGAGGTCGACGACGCACACCCCCGTCACGGGCCGACGGCGGCGTCCGACGGCGCTCCTGGAGCGGCGGGCGGCCGGGGGCACCTCGCCGTGCAACTGGCCGCCGCCGTGGCCCTGGACGGCTACGTCGAGGCGGCCAAGGGTGCCATCCAGGTCCTGGGCGGGATGGGCTTCACCTGGGAGCACGACGTCCACATCCATCTCCGACGGGCGACGACCCTCCGACAGCTCGTCGGCGGGACCGCGCCGATTCGCGCCGAGTCGGCACGACTGGCCCTCGGGGGATGGCGTCGACGGGTCACCATCGAGCTTCCGCCGGAGGCGGAGCTGCTCCGGGAGCGGCTCACCCCGGTCGTGGCGGCGATCGCCTCCCTCGACGACGCCGCAGCCCGGCGCCGGGCGCTGGCCGACGAGGGACTCCTCGCCACCCACTGGCCGTCCCCGTGGGGTCGGGACGCCGGAGCGGTGGAGCAGCTGGTGATCGACCAGATCTGCGCCGAGGTGGGCCTCCGCCGACCCAACCTGGCCGTGGCCGCCTGGGCCCTCCCCACCATCATGGCCCACGGCACGCCGGAGCAGACCGAACGATGGGTGGCCCCGACCCTTCGGGGGGAGCTCCTCTGGTGCCAGCTCTTCAGCGAGCCCGGTGCAGGCTCCGATCTCGCCGCCCTCAGCACCCGGGCCACACGGGTGGACGGCGGCTGGTCGCTCCACGGCCAGAAGGTGTGGACCTCGGTGGCGGCCCGGGCGGACATGGGAATCTGCCTGGCCCGCACCGACCCCGAAGCGCCAAAGCACCGGGGGATCACCTACTTTCTGGTGGACATGAGGTCGCCGGGCATCGAGGTGCGACCGCTGCGTGAGATCACCGGTGATGCGCTGTTCAACGAGGTGTTCTTCGACGGGTGCTTCGTCCCCGACGAGTGCGTCGTCGGGGAGATCGACGGGGGTTGGAAGCTGGCCCGGACCACACTGGCCAATGAACGGGTGTCGCTCTCGTCGGACTCTGCGTTCGGGGGCGCCCTGGAGGCCGTCCTGGGCCGGGTCACCGCCCGCCCCGAGCTCCACGACCCGGTCACCCTCGACCGGCTGGGACGCCTCCTCGCCGAGGCGCAGTCGCTGGCCCAGCTGGGCGTGCGGGCCACCCTCCGGTCGGTCGGCGGGCTCCAGCCCGGGTCGGAGTCGAGCGTGCGCAAGCTGCTCGGCGCCGAGTTCGAGCAACGGGTCCACGAGTTCGGCCTCGACCTGTGCGGCCCCGACGGAGCGCTGGTCGACGGGGAGGCCGCCGTGTCCGCCCACGGGGTGCTGCAGAGCAAGTGCCTGACCATCGCCGGCGGTACCAGTGAGGTGCAGCGCAACGTGATCGGTGAGCGGCTGCTCGGCCTCCCACGAGACCCCGAGCCCGGGCGATGAGTGTGTCAGTGTTGATTGGAGTGGACGTCACGTCCCTGGATGGAGGTCGGAGCGATGGGTGAACAGGTGCTGTACTTCGAGGATGTGTCCGAGGGGGACGAGGCCCCGGTGAAGGCCCACGTCCTCGACCGCACCGACCTGGTCGTCTACGCGGGGGCGTCCGGCGACTTCAACCCGATGCACCACGACGAGGTCAAGGCGCAGCAGGCCGGACAGCCGAGCGTGTTCGGACACGGGATGTTCTCCATGGGGCTCCTCGGCTCGGCCGTCACCGACTACGTGGGCGTGGGCAACATCCGGCGCTACCAGGTGCGCTTCGCCAAGCAGACCTGGCCCGACGAGGAGCTGCGCACCAGGATCGTGGTCACCGGCAAGAGGACCGAGGGCGACGATCACCTGGTCGACCTCGACGTCCGCCTCCACAACGCCGACGGCGAGGAGAAGGTGGTCGGCGAGGCGACCGCGGTCGTGGCCCTTCGCTCCTGAGTCGGCCACCGGCCGACGGCCAGGGGCCTCCCCGCCCCACTGCCACCCGGGGAGGTCGACCTGGCGTCCGGACCCAGGCAGTAGGTTCGGGTCGGTCGACGGTGGCCGCAGGCCAGGTCATGGGATCAGAGGAGGGCCGTGATTCGACCGACGTGGCACGCGACCCGGGCGACCGGGGTCCTCGGAGCCCTGGTCGCACTGCTGCTCGCCGGATGTGCCAACGTCACGCCGGGCACGGTGTCCCATGCGGGCGACACCGACGGGGTGACGGCCACCTCGATCAGGGTGGGGGCGCTCGCCTCCCTGAGCGGATTCGCCAGCTCCGACTTCGCCCCGGTGGTGACCGGCGCGCAGGTCTACTTCGACCGGCTCAATGCGGCCGGCGGGGTGAACGGCCGGAAGATCGTGTACTCGCCCCTGGTCGACGACGGGACGTCGCCCACCGGTGACACGGCCGGGGCACAACAGCTCGTCCAGGACAAGGTGTTCGCCGTGGTCGGCGTGGCCACCCCGTTCTTCACCGGATCGTCCATCCTCCGGGCCGAGGCGGTGCCGACCTTCGGTTTGCAGGAGAACACCAACGCCCAGTGGGCCGGGTCCACCATGTTCGGCGCCACGGGCTCCTACGTCGACGACGCCGCGCCCCAGCCCCAGGTGGCCTACGTGGCCCAGCGCACCCACTCCCGTCGGGCCGCGGTGGTCGCCTACAACGTGGCCCAGTCCTCGGAGGGCTGCGTGAGCGTGATCGCGGCGCTGGCCAAGTTCCACATCGACACACCGGTGGTGGACGTCTCGATCCCCTACGGAGCGGCGTCACTCGACGCCGACGTGACCCGCATGCAGCAGAACGGGGTCGACTTCGTGGCCACCTGCATGGACGCCACCGGTAACATCAAGCTGTCCCAGACCCTCCAGCAGCACGGGATGGGCTCGGTCATCCAGTACTGGCTCGACGGCTACAACCAGCAGACGCTGGACAACAACTCGGCGGCGATGGACGGCGTCTACTTCCTGGTGGGGCAGACGCCGTTCGAGGAGACCGCACTCCACCACGGCACGTACCCGGGCATCGACGCCTTCAACCAGGCCCTGAAGAGGTACGCCCCCCGGGGCACCCTGCCCAGCACCGACGCGCTCGCCGGCTGGATCAGCGCCGACCTGTTCACTCAGGGCCTACGGGCCATCGGCCCGGACGTCACCCGGACCCGCCTGGTCGCCGCCATCGACCGATTCACCGCGTACACCGGGGAAGGCGCCATCCCCCCGATCAACTGGCGGGTGGCCCACACCGACATCACCTCGCTCGACTGCTCCGCGTTCGTGCGGGCCCGCGGGAAGGCCTTCGTTCCGGTGTTCGGCAACGGGTCCAGCGTCTACACCTGCTTCCACCAATTCGCACCGTCCAGTCCCACGGTCACCACGCTCCCGCTCCAGCCGGGGGTCCCACGAGGGTGACCCAGTTCCTGAACTACGCGGTGCCCGGCATCCCCTTCGGATGCGTCTTCGCCCTCATGGCGGTCGGCCTCGTCCTGACCTACAAGGCCTCGGGGGTCTTCAACCTGGCCTTCGGCGCCCAGGCCTTCGTGTCGGCGCTGGCCTTCGTGTCGCTGATCCAGGACGGCTGGCCCCGGTGGGCGGCGGCCGTCCTGGCCATCCTCGTCCTCGGGCCGTTGGTCGGGGTGCTCCTCGACCG
>Ga0224558_1001566_pt1 | contig 23536 bp, 27 predicted proteins | sample 714S32024metaG_FD_180682 | JGI IMG/M metagenome (GOLD analysis project Ga0224558, IMG submission 180682) | Peat soil microbial communities from Stordalen Mire, Sweden - 717 S3 20-24 | ecosystem: Environmental > Terrestrial > Soil > Wetlands > Peat | place: Sweden: Norrbotten County, Stordalen...
AGCGGATGCCGCTGTGCGGCAGGAACAGCCCGGACTCGATCCGTCGCACCGTGTCATCGACCAGAGTTGCAAATTCCTGCCGCTGCTCGTCAGAAATGGTGGCCCGGAGGTACTGAATTTCGACCAGACGCTTGCGCACGAAAACAACCTGGGCGACTTCGTCGATCCCCGTCATCCACGAATAGCAGACGAGTTGCGGATCCAGTGCTGAGATGCCGGCCGGCTCTTCCGGATATCGTGCGGAGGTTGTCTTCCACTCCAGAAGGCATGGTATGCCGTCCAATTCACCAATGGCGTCGACGTAAGCGACAAAACTGTTGCCGGAACCTAGGGTCCGATTGAACTGAATCTGCTGGGTTGAACGAGGGCGCCGAATGCAAACGCGGTCGTCCTGGGCAAACCGCTCGAGCAACTGGATGCCTTGTTGCAACATGCGGTCCCAGGTGTCGTTGCCCGAGTAAGTCAGCCCCATGTCCTTACATACGCCCCACTGTTCGAACAGCACCGCCGCCGGGTCTTCATGGCGAAGAAGCGCGGCGACAGCCTGTTCGAAGGCTCGGCCAAAAAGCATGGCGGCACGAGTGTCTTTCTCATGCCATCCATCGAGGTAGCGGTGCCGGTAACGGCGCGGACAGCTAAGGTATTGGCTGATCTGGGTGTAGGAGTAGGTCATCGGGTTGCCTCCGCGGTGTTGAAGCGGGAAGCACTCGATGTCGGAGCGGCGGACAGTTCTTCCCACTGGCTGGCTGGGGCGAAGCCGTCGAGGTTGATGAGCGAAATGCCGTTGATCACGGCGTGGCTGATCTTGACGACGCCGCGGAGTCCGGGCAAAGCCTTCTCGTCGACCTGTTCGTGGGCCAGAAGTTCAGGGTCATAGAGAAAATCCCGCAGGAACCAGCCCAGCTTCCACATCGCCTTCTGCGTGCAGTAGAGACGACCCACGATGGACTGACCGGCCAGTGTCCGGGGCTCGAGAACGGAGAGGCGGAGGACGTAGAAGGGTTTGTGGGCGTGCCAGCGGAACTGGGCGCCATCGACGCGCACGAGAAAGATCCCGTCGGGAATCTCCGGACGAGAATCGCGGGCAGTTTCGGCGAGACCAGGAACTTGGCGTTTCATGCGACCACCTCCTGCGTCGGGCGCGTGTAGCTATTGAGTTGGCAGAGCAGAGCGTTGCGGTCGTTCTCGGCCCAGTCGGCCAGTTGCTGGACGAAGTTCTCGACCTGTTCCCTGCTGGCATCCCGGAGAGTTTTCGTACCGCAGAAGTCGACGGCGTAGGCCTTTACGAGTTCGGGGTCGAGCTTGTGCTGACGGATGATCTGGCAGAGACGATCGCGAACCTTAGGGCCACTGCCGTTCCCATTTCCATTTGCGTTTTGGGGAGGAAGCTTTTCAATCGGATTCGGAAGCGTCCCGATCTCCTCGACCGAGCCGATGCCGTAGGCCTTACGCAGGGCGCGATTGACGGCACGGGTTTCGGCCACGCGCATCTCGGCGCCGCGGACGAGAGCGGAAACATTGGATGGATCGGCGTCGCCATAGCCGACGAATCCCGAAGAGTTCTTAGATGGATAGACGGTTGCCTTCAGGACAAACCGACTTGCCGCGGAATCACAAAGTGAATCGACAGCCTCGACGTGGATGCCACAGCACCTCCTCCTCTTCGCCATACGCAACAAGCCTGTGTGGGTCACATACCAGTGGTTGTTGAGCAGCGCGAGATCTCCTGACCCGACGTCGAAATGCATCGCAGATAAATGCTCTAGGGGTTTGAGAAGAATCTGTTGTTTTCCGACACCGAACGTTGATCTCGCCAGCCGTAAGTTTCGCGAATACAAACTAGTTTTTCTGTTCATGGTTTTCCGACCTTTCTGAATGTAACGTGTATGTGACGCTATTGTAACGCATATAGCGCTACAGCGCAAATCTATTCACGTCGCATCGCCTTTGGCCTTACAATTCCACGAGTGGTGAGTTCGGGATGCCCAAGACAGAAACGCTCAATTTGCGAGTGTCGGCGGAATTTAAGAGGCGGCTAATCGAAGAGGCTGCCAAAGAAAAGCGCTCTGTTACGAATTACTTGGAAGCAACCATCACAACGGTTTGGGAGCAACGACAGAACGCGGACACGAAGGTTAGGGGCAAGAGACATCCAGCAAAATAATGCTCGACCTCGCGGAAAGGGCTGAAATCCTGGGCGTTGATCACAAGGACGGAATCAATGCGTGCAAGTTGCTCGGTATTGCGTTCGGCTTCGATATATGAGGCGGTGTACCTCCAGTAACCTCTAGGGTCCTTCCCTGTGTTTTAACCTCTGAATAATGCATAAAATCGGGCAAACTAGCACTAGCGCCTGCCAGGAGAATCTCGTGAAAGTAGTGATGCTGTGCGGAGGGCTCGGTACCCGTTTGCGCGAGGAAACTGAATATCGGCCCAAGCCCATGGTGGAAATCGGCGGCCGTCCTATTCTGTGGCATATTATGAAGTTGTATGCCCACAATGGGTTCACTGATTTCGTGTTCTGCCTCGGATACCGCGGCAACATGATCAAAGAATACTTCCTGAACTACGAGGCCATGAACAACGATTTCACCCTCTGCCTCGGCCGGAACTCCAAGGTTGAGTACAAAAACGTCCATCGCGAACAAGACTTTCATGTCACCCTCGTCGATACCGGACAGACCACGATGACCGGCGGACGGGTAAAGAGGATTGAGAAGTACATTGGTCAAAACGAAGATCTCTTCATGCTGACCTACGGCGATGGCGTCAGCGATGTGAACATCCGCGAGCTCGTGGAGTTCCACAAGAGCCATGGCAAGCTGGCCACGGTCACGACCATCACGCCGAGTTCCCGCTTCGGAGTCATCGACACAAACGCGACCGGTCGCGTGACCAGCTTTAAGGAAAAGGCAAAGATCGCCGGTCGCGCCAGTGCGGGCTTTTTCGTACTCGATCGCCATGTGTTCGATTATCTGGGCGGTGACGATTGCATCTTCGAAAAGGAACCGCTGGAGCGCCTCGCCAACGACGGGCAATTGATGGCCTATCAACATGAGGGCTTTTTCTACGCAATGGATACGTATCGCGAGTACGAGTACTTGAACCAGTTATGGAGCGCGAAGCAGGCGCCATGGAAGGTTTGGCAGGACTAATGAAGAACGGCTTCTGGCGTGACCGTGCTGTCTTTATCACTGGCGCCACGGGACTGGTGGGCGGATGGCTGACGAAACACTTGCTGGAGGAGGGCGCGTCCGTGACGGCGCTGGTACGCGATTGGGTTCCCGCCAGCGAATTTGTGCACCAGGGCCTGGCCGATCGCGTCAACGTAGTGCGCGGCGGGCTGAGCAGTCCATATCTACTGGAACGTGTGCTGGGCGAATACGAGATCGAAGTCGTCTTTCATCTCGCCGCACAGACGATCGTAGGCATCGCCAACCGCAATCCACTCTCAACTTTCGAGAGCAACATACGCGGAACGTGGAATCTTCTGGAGGTTTGCCGCCGTTCGCCGTTGGTGAAGTCGGTCATCCTCGCTTCTTCAGACAAGGCCTACGGCGATCAGAAGGTACTTCCTTACAAAGAAGATATGCCATTGCAGGGGAAGCATCCCTACGACGTAAGCAAGTCGTGCGCTGACCTGATTGCGCAGTCTTACGCGCACACCTTTGGCGTCCCACTGGCGATCACGCGCTGCGGCAACTTTTACGGCGGCGGAGACCTGAACTGGAACCGCGTCGTGCCCGGTACGATCCGCTCCGTGATTCGTGGTGAGCGCCCCATTATTCGCTCCGATGGCAAATTCGTGCGCGACTACTTCTACGTGGAAGACGGCGCCGCGGCCTACATGCTGCTGGCAGAGCGCCTCAGGCAGAATTCGAAGCTGTGCGGCGCAGCCTATAACTTTTCGAATGAAGCGCAGATCAGCGTGCTCGAATTAGTGAATGCGATCCTCGGGAAAATGGGATCGAAGTTGAAGCCCGAGATTCAGAACCAAGCTTCGAACGAAATCCGCCATCAATTCCTGAGCGCCGAGCGCGCACGCACTGAATTGAACTGGAAGCCCATGTTCACGCTGGATGAAGGATTGGAAAAGACCATCGCATGGTACCGGGAGGCGCTGAAGTAATGTCACGAGCTGACGAGTTGCGCGACCGGATCCGCGGCATGGTGAGCGAATACTACCGTGAGGCCTTCCCTGCCCGCGCCTTCGTGCCGGGATCGTCCCCTGTGCCCATTTCCGGACGTGTCTTCGACGAACAAGAACTCGAACTGTTGGTCGAGTCCTCGCTCGATTTTTGGCTGACCACCGGGCGCTTCGCCGAGCAGTTCGAACGCGAGTTCGCCAAATTCGTCGGTGTGCGCGAGGCGGTGCTAGTGAACTCGGGCTCGTCGGCCAATCTGCTGGCGGTCGCAGCCCTGACTTCACAGAAATTGGGCGATCGCCGGCTGCGCCCCGGAGACGAGGTAATCACCCTGGCCGCGGGATTCCCCACGACGGTCAATCCGATCCTGCAAAACAGATTGGTTCCCGTTTTCGTAGATGTCCACATCCCCACCTTCAACGTGGATGTCAGTTATCTCGAAACGGCGCTATCCGACCGCACGCGGGCCATAATCTTTGCGCACACGTTGGGCAATCCATTCGATCTCGATGCCGTAACCGCGTTCGCCAAGAAGCACGGCTTGTGGCTGATCGAAGACTGCTGTGACGCGCTCGGCTCGACCTATCGCGGAAAGAAAGTCGGAACCTTCGGCGATCTAGCCACCGTCAGCTTTTATCCCGCACACCACATCACAATGGGCGAAGGCGGATGCGTCTTAACGGAGAAACCCCTGATGCGCACGCTCGTCGAATCCTTTCGCGATTGGGGCCGGGATTGCTGGTGTGCCCCGGGTAAGGAGAACACCTGTGGCAAGCGTTTCGACTGGCAGTTGGGTGAGTTGCCGCACGGCTACGATCACAAATACATCTATTCGCATGTAGGCTATAATCTCAAAGCCACTGATATGCAAGCTGCCGTGGGAGTCGCGCAGTTGAAGAAACTGCCGGCATTCATTGAGGCGCGAAAGCGAAATTTTGCGTATTTGAAGTCAGGACTCAAAGACAAAAACGTCGAGGAGCATTTCGTCCTGCCCGAAGCAACTCCGAATTCCGACCCGAGTTGGTTTGGGTTCCCGCTACTGGTAAGGGAGACAGCTCCATTCTCACGTAACGCGCTAATTGACTTCCTGTATGAGAAAAAGATCGGCACACGCCAGCTCTTCGGCGGCAACCTGGTCCGTCAACCTGCCTATGCGGATGTCAACTATCGTGCAGTGGGTGATCTCCAAGCGAGTGACCGCGTGATGAATCAGGTCTTCTGGATCGGCGTATATCCCGGACTCACGCCGTCGATGTTGGATTACGTTCTGGAAACGATAAATGAAATCGCGCTAAAGGGGGTACTTTCCGATGCCGCACGAAAATAATAACCATTCCTCCGACCAGCTTCCGGAGGTTCGATTGGGGTCCAAGGTGGTCGGACCCGGCAGACCTTGTTACGTGGTCGCTGAAGTCGGAATCAACCACAATGGGGATATCGATCTCGCGAAAAAACTTATCAACGTGGCCTTGGGCGCCGATTGTGACGCTGTCAAGTTCCAGAAGCGAACCATCGATGTCGTCTATTCGAAGGAGGAACTAGCGAAGCCTCGGGAAAGCCCTTTTGGAACGACCAACGGCGATCTGAAGCACGGCCTCGAATTCGAGCTCGAAGAGTACCAGGAGATTGACCGCTATTGCCGTGAGGTCAAGATTGACTGGTTCGCCTCTTGCTGGGATGAGGCATCCGTCGATTTCATAGCCCAGTTCCAAGTTCCATGCTTTAAAGTCGCTTCCGCATCCATCACCGATGACAACCTCCTGCGCCATACGCGCGCGGTTGGTAAGCCGATCATATTGTCGACCGGAATGAGTACGATCAAGGAAGTCGACCGCGCGGTGGAAGTTCTGGGCAAGCAGAATCTCATCCTTCTGCATGCCTGCAGTACGTACCCCGCATACTACGAGGAATTGAACCTACGGGTTATCGACGTGCTGAAAGGTCGCTATGGCGTGCCGGTTGGTTACTCCGGCCACGAAACCGGGTTACCCTCGAGCGTCGCGGCCGCGGTGCTCGGCGCCTGCATAATCGAGCGGCACATCACGCTCGATCGCTCCATGTGGGGTTCGGACCACGCCGCGTCGCTGGAACCGAATGGAATCACGCGCTTGGTTCGAGACATCCGCTTGATCGAAAAATCGATGGGTGACGGCGTCAAGCGAGTGCTGGAGCGCGAGCAACCGATCATCAAGAAGCTGCGGCGCGTGGGAGCAGCTTAGTGCCGGAGATTCTGCCGGAAATCGTGCCGATGATCAAGGCCATCGCCATGGATGTCGATGGAGTGCTCACCGATGGCGGGGTGTGGTGGGGGCCAAACGGCGAAGAATGGAAGCGCTTTCACTTTGCCGACATCATGGGCCTGTCGCTGGCGCGAAAATGCGGAATGGTGATTGCTCTGATGTCGGGCGAGAACAGTCCGCTGGTCGACCGGCTTGCCAGTAAGCTCGGCATCAGCGACGTTCACAAGGATTGCAAAGACAAGGCCACCGCACTGCGCACGTTCTCGGAGCGGCACGGGTTACGCCTGCAAGAGATTTGCTTCATTGGAGACGATGTGAACGATTTATCCGCGCTTAGCATCGTTGGTCTCAGCGCCTGTCCCGCGGACGCGCGCCCTTCGATTCGGGAACATTGCCAGGTGGTCACCAAACTTACCGGTGGTAACGGCGCCGTGCGCGAGGTCGTGGACATGTTGCTCGAGTCCGCCAGAATGGCGGCAAAATCGGTTCGCTAGGAAAGCATGAGACTCGCTGACTATGTCATGAGCTTCATTGCCCGGCAGGGCGTGAAGCATGTTTTCCTGGTCACTGGCGGCGGGGCCATGCACTTGAACGATGCTCTCGCCCGGTGCAGCGATTTGACCTTCGTCTGCAACCACCACGAACAGGCGAGCGCGATCGCTGCGGAAAACTATTCAAAGGCTACCAACAATTTGGGGGTTGCGCTGGTAACGACCGGTCCGGGCGGCACCAATGCGATCACAGGCGTGGTCGGCGCATGGCTTGATTCGACTCCTATGCTCGTTATTTCGGGGCAAGTGAAACGTGCCGACCGCATGTATCGTCCCGATGGCACTCCTCTCGGAGTGCGGCAGCGCGGCAGTCAAGAGGTTGACATTGTTTCTCTGGTCAAGCCGATTACGAAGTATGCGCTGACCATCGAGGATCCGCAAAGCATTCGCTACCATCTCGAAAAGGCGGCACACCTGGCTCGGTCTGGAAGGCCTGGTCCGGTTTGGATCGATATTCCGATCGACGTTCAGGCTGCGCCCGTTGAGCCGGGTTCCATGCGCGGGTTTGATCCTGACGAGTTGCCAAAGCGCGATCAGGACGACCTAGTCGCCCAGGTGCACGATGTGATCGACCGGCTGAACCAGTCCGAGCGGCCCTTCATCTTCGCGGGAAACGGGGTTCGAGTTTCCGGCGCAGCTGTGGCGTTCGAGAAACTTGTGCGTCTGTTGAATGTCCCCGTCGGCCTCACCTGGTTGGCCATGGATTTGTTGGACGACGACGATCCGCTGTTCGTCGGTCGGCCCGGCACGGTTGCATCTCGGGGTGCGAACTTCGCCCTGCAGAATGCCGACTTCGTCCTCGTGATCGGAACGCGTCTCGACCCTCCGCTGATGGGTTGGGATCCTCGCCACTTCGCGCGCGGAGCCTACAAAATTGTCGTCGATATCGATCCGGCGGAGTTGCGAAAGCTCGAAGGCGCTGTCGACAATCCGATCTGCGCCGACGCTCACACCTTCATCGACCACATGCTGCAGCAAGCCGCCTCTGTACTCGACAAGAATAAGAGCAAAGACCGCAGCCCATGGCTGCAACGCTGCCAGGATTGGAAGACCCGTTATCCCATCGTTTTGCCCGAGCATCGCGCTCCGGGACTTGTCAGTGTGTACCATCTGGCAGAGATCATCGGGCAGGAGGCCGGACCTAACGACCGCGTCGTCTCCGGAAATTCAGGAAGCGCCATTGAAGTGTTCCTTCTGGCCTACCGGGCGCGAAAAGGGCGCCGCGTATTTCACACCGCCGGACTGGGAGCGATGGGTTACGGTATCCCCGCAAGTATCGGCGTGTGTCTAGGCAGCGGCAAAAGGAAGACGATCTGTGTCGACGGAGACGGTGGCCTTCAGCTCAACATCCAGGAGTTAGCCACCATCGCCCACCTGCAACTGCCGATCAAAATTTTCGTTCTCAACAATCAGGGATACGCGTCGATTCGGGCCAGTCAAACCAATTATTTCGGCGGGCCCAACATAGGATGCAGTCCGGAAACTGGTGTGTCGATCCCCGATTATCGCAAGGTCGCCCGCGCCTATGGTTTGAAAACCGCGATCATCGAAGGTCAAGGCGAAGGTCAACTGGACTTGCGCGCCGCCGTCCGTAAAGTTCTGCGCAGCCGCGGACCGGTGCTTTGTGACGTACACATAATTCCCGACGAGATCAGGGCCCCGCGTGTAACCTCGATTCAGCGTCCCGATGGATCATTCCTTTCCAAGCCCCTGGAAGATCTGTGGCCTTTTCTGGATCGCAGCGAGTTCGCCGAGAACATGATCGTGGAGCCGGTGAGCGAATGACCTAAGGAGAGCTGAGGACGGATATGACAAAGTTGGGAATCATGGAGGGGAGACTTGTGCCACCGGAAGATGGCCGATTTCAATGCTTCCCCCGCAATCAATGGGAGAGCGAGTTTGCGCACGCGGCTAATGTTCCTTTCAATTACATCGAGTGGGTTTACGACCTTTACGGCCATGATGTGAATCCACTGGGCAATCCTGCCGGCATTGAACGGCTAAAGAACTTCATAGAATCCACTGAAGTTTGCATTCGTGCGGTGTGTGCCGACTATTTTATGGATAAACCTCTATTGCGATGCGGGGAACAAGAACTTGAAGAACGCCTGCAAGAACTGGCGCGTATCTTCCGCAACGCTAGTGCTGTCGGAGTGAACCGTGTCGTGATTCCCTTCGTGGATGCCTCGGCCATTCGTTCGAACGACGACCTTGCGGCAGTACGACACGCTCTCAAGGCTGCGATGCCATTTGCCGAAGAGACCGGAATCGAAATTCATCTGGAAACTTCGCTAAGGCCGGCGGAATTCGCTAAACTGCTAGACTCCATACCCCATCCAAAACTAAGAGTGAATTACGACTCGGGAAATAGCGCTTCGCTGGGATATCTTCCGGCCAACGAGTTCGCAGCTTACGGGGACCGAATCGGCAGCGTCCACATTAAGGACCGTGTGTTGAACGGTGGGACCGTTCCTCTGGGAACCGGCAATACCGACTTCACGGCACTGTTCTCCTGCCTTGAAAAGATTGATTACCGAGGGGATTTCACTCTACAGGTCGCGCGCGGAACTCCTGGGGATGAAGTTGCCTGGGCAAAACAAAACCTCGCATTTGTTCGCGGCTATTGGCACAATTGACCGTGAATCTCTCCCTGCAAAATCGCGTTGCGTTGGTTGCTGGCTCCTCACGTGGCATTGGCAAAGCAATTGCCGCGACCTTTTTGCGCGAAGGCTGGCGCGTCTGTATCACCGGTCGAAGCGAGGCGCCGTTGTCCAAGACTCTAGCAGAATTCGAAGCCGAGTTCGGAAAAGAATGCGTCATCTCTTTCGGTGGTGATCTTACTGACTCAAACATGATCGAGCAGGCTCTGCGCAGAGCACACGGACTGTGGCGTCGCCTCGATGTCGTGGTGGCTAACGTGGGCTCGGGAAGCTGCAAAACTGGTTGGCACCTGGAGAGCGAAGAGTGGGAGCGCCTCTTCCGGTTGAATTTCTGGGGAAGCGTAAATTTGGCCCAGGCCGCGATCCCGCTGCTGGCGGAAAACCAGCATGGGGTGCTGTTGTTCATCGCGTCCATCACAGGCGTGGAAGCAACTCCGGCGCCCCTTCCTTATAGCGCAGCCAAAGCCGCGCTCATCAATTATTCAAAGAATCTCGCGGGCCAGGTCGCCAAGCTAGGCGTTCGCGTGAACTGCATAGCGCCGGGGAATGTCTTGTTCCCAGGCGGAACCTGGGAACGCCACCTGGAGAAGGACAAGAACAAGATCATGCGAATGATTGACTCAAGTGTGCCGCTTGCGCGTTTTGGTACGCCCGAGGAAATCGCGGGCATTGCGGTGTTCCTCTGTTCGGATGCCGCAACATTTATCACGGGAGCGTGTTTCAAGGCCGATGGCGGACAAACTAGAAGTTACTGAAGCAACCAACCGGGCGCAGGCGCTGTTTGACCTCACTGGCCGCGTGGCAGTCATCACCGGAGGCGCGGGACTGCTGGGCACCAAGCATGCGGAGATTATAGCGGCAGCGGGAGGATCTCCCATGCTGCTTGATCTTCCCCAGGCGAAGCCGGAAGTGGCTGCAGCCGCAATCGCAGAAAAGTACAGCGTCGATGCCACCGGACTTGCCGCCGACATTACCCAACTGGCAGAGGTCGAGAAGGTTCGAGATGCGCTGCTGGCGCGCTTCGGACGCATCGACATTCTCATAAACAACGCTGCCAATAACCCCAAGGTAGAGTCCAGCGGTTCCAGTTCCAAGGCGTGGTCGCGCCTGGAGAACTTCCCCCTCGAAATCTGGAATGATGATCTGCGCGTGGGACTCACAGGAGCTTTCTTGTGCAGCCGCGTATTTGGCTCAGAGATGGCCAAGCGAGGCAAAGGGGTCATTCTCAACATTGCTTCTGACCTCGCTGTGATCGCTCCTGATCAGCGGTTGTATCGTCAGCAGGGCGTTCCCGAGGATCAGCAACCCGTCAAGCCTGTTACTTACTCAGTGGTAAAGACGGGACTAATTGGCCTAACTCGCTATCTGGCAACTTACTGGGCTACCTCGGGCGTCCGGGTAAATGCCGTTTCGCCGGGCGGCGTTTTCAATAACCAACCCGAGGCGTTTCTGGCAGAACTTCATCAACGGATTCCATTGGCTCGTATGGCCCATGCCGATGAATATCAGGGCTCGATTTTGTTTCTTTGCTCCGATGCGTCTTCCTACATGACTGGGGCAAATCTCGTCGTGGATGGAGGAAGAACGTGTTGGTAGCTTTGGACCGATCGTCGCTGTTTTCACTCCAGGGCAAGGTTGCGTTGTTGACGGGCGCTTCGGGATTCCTCGGACGAACCTTTGCCGAAACCCTGCTCGCGAATGGTGCTGACCTGGTTGCAATCGGTCGACCAGCAAAGCTCTCGAAACAGGAGCAAGTGTGGACGGAGAAATACGGACCGGGCCGTGTGCATTGCTATTATGTGGATATGTACAATCTGGAAGCATTGACGAAAACCTTGGATGAGATTGCGCAGCGCCATGCCGTCGATGTGCTCATCAACAACGCTCATGAAATGGCGCCGTCTTCGGGATTCAATACGCCCGCAGGCTCCTTGGAGCAAGGAACCATGGACGTGTGGATGCGAAACCTGACCGCCGGTGTCTGCTGGCCAGCTCTCACCGTGCAGAGAATTGGCACGGGCATGAAAGACCGTGGGCGTGGGAGCATTATAAACATTGCAACGATGTATGCAGTGGTGGCACCTCGCCCTACGCTGTACGAAGGAACAACCTTCTTGAATCCCCCTGCGTATTCAGCCTCAAAGGCTGCAATGATCGCCTTCACTCGCTACGTAGCCTCGTTCTGGGGAAGCTATGGGATACGCGCGAATGCAATTCTTCCAGGGCCGTTTTCCAACACTGAGGACGCGGGTCCGAATTCCGTTCAAGTCGGAGATCCATTCATCGAAAAACTGAAAGCAAATACGTGCCTTGGACGAATCGGTAGGGCTGGAGAGCTTGCGGGTGCTCTACTATTTCTTGCCTCGGAAGCGTCTTCTTACGTGACAGGACAAAGTATTGTAGTGGACGGGGGATGGACTACCGTCTAGTCTGCGATTCCCCACTACCGCAGCAATGGATGGGACTTGCTAGGGGGTTTTTCGCCAGGTCTTTGTTTCTAAAGGAGTTAACTTGCAAAGCATTTTTGTGGAACAGCGCTTTATGAATTCGCTGGATCGCTGGCTGAACGGCGATTCGGCCCTAGTGAGGAAGATGGTCAATAATCACCTGACCATGTGCCTTTTCTTCTTGGCGAGTTGGATCTGGCACAACAGCACGGTCAGCCGTGTACACGCCATCGAGATTGCAGAGCCTCACAAGAAGCTCGTGCCGTTCTACGGGCGCAATCCGCCCTACTGGCTCTGCGTCTATCCCCTGATCGTTTTGCCGAAAGCTCTGGCCAAGGCGTGGGCGCTACCCTGGATGGTGCGCCGCAAGCTGCTGCGGCTGTGGTACCAGAAGATCACGCCCTCGATCGCGGTGCCGGGCGTAAAAAGCTGAGGAGCTGATGCCGGATTGCAGGAACTGCGGATCACAAAACCTGAAGGAGCTGGGCTTCATCGGAGAGGTCGCTCCTTTTTTTCTCAAGCGAGTCCTGAATGTGGAAGTCAGAACCTCACAGGCTCGCCATCCGCTTCGGCTGTTAGCGCGCCGATTAGGCGCTTTGCCTCAGCGTCTCTTCGCGAGAGTCTATGGCTCGAGTGCTTATGTGGAGATGCAGATTTGCCTGGATTGCTCCTTTATCCAAACAAAACACCCGTTTCCTGACGACGACCTCGGGCGACTTTATTCTGACTACCGTTCTTCCACCTACAACGAAGAACGCATTCGCTACGAGCCCACATACGCGGCACTAGCCAAGGATGTCGGCGCCTGCGACCAAGAGGTTCATACTCGCGTAGGGGGCCTGACTGCATGGCTCGCGGACAAGGTCGACAGTAAGAACGACTTTTCGATGTTGGATTTTGGCGGCTCCGATGGCCGTTTTCTTCCGAAACTCCACGGGCGAAAATATGTATTCGAGATTTCCGATATTTCTCCCTTGGAAGGCATCGTCAGAATTCCCAATGAAGCTGAACTCGCCACCTATTCCTACGTTCAGATAGCTCACGTTCTCGAGCACGTGCCCGAGCCGCTAGCTTTGTTGAAGCGTGTTTCCTCTTTTGTGAAACCGTCCGGATATCTCTATATCGAAGTACCACAGGAACTCACCGACGCTGAGATTGCAGAATTGAGAAACAGCCCCGCTCGACGCGGATTGACAGTTCATGAGCACATCAATTGGTTTTGCCCCTTATCGGTCGCTCGCCTCGTCCAGGCTGCGCGCCTGAACCTCATCAGCATGCAACCCACGCAGGTTGATCTCGGATGGATTGCCGGCACGATCATCCGCGCACTCTGTCAACGTTCCAGTAGGTGAGTGCCGGTAGGCGTCTGCGAGAAAAAACGCTAAGTGAGCAGGGCCTCTTGCCGGGCAGAATGGTCAGCCCAGCGATAAATTCGCCAGATCCCGGCTGGAATGCCAATCAGCAGGACACTAACGCCAGTACCCCAGAGGATTCCTGCAACCCCCAGCCAAGGAGCGAGGGTGAGCTTTAACGTCCAAGCCACCAGCGTGCCGATTGCGGTCATAACAATTTGGAAGCGAACCAATGCCAAGGCGTTCAGTAGAAGGTTTGGAACACGTGCCAGCGCTTCAGCCAGTACCCATACCGAGATCGCCCAAAGCAAAGGCTGGCCGATCCCCAGATCGGCGTGTAACCATAGACGCAGCAATGGCTGACCGAAGAGTATCAAAACGGCGGATCCGGCCACGGTAGCGCTCGCCAGTAGTGCTGACCCGCGCAGCAAAGTTTGCCGGATCCATCGGCGGTCGGCGGTATGGGCAGCGTCAGTGAACGCCGGCCAGAGCGGCAGCGACAGAACCGCCAGCATTCCGATGGCAGTCATGCAGATTCTCATGGCAATGGTCATGCGCGCCGAGGCTTCCGGTCCGAGGAGTTGCAGGGCCAGGACATTGTCGAGCATGAAGGTAAGGCCGGCGGTAATGTTGAGGATGAAGAACAGAATCCCGCTCCCCGCCACTTCGCGTATGGATGCCAGCGAGTCGGGCAACCCTTGTGGACGAAGTTCCGGATGCAGCAAAAGCAGATGCATGAGACTACCGAGATTTGCCAGCACAAGGCCTGCGTAGACTACTGCCACGTATACTCGCACATCATGGGTGAATGCGGCGGCCCAGAAAAGACCGAGTGTCGTCAGCACTGTCTGGACCAGGTCCCAGAAGCCGGAAATATAGCCTTTTTGCAGGGCCATCCACACATTATTTGCGGAACTTAAGGGAACGTTAAGAGCCAGTCCGGCAAAGGCGATCAGGTAAGGGGTGGAATTGCCTCGCGAGCCTGCAAGGAGCGATGCGGTGAAGGTCAAAACCAGCAGCAGGCACGCCAGGCAGCTTCCAATGGTCAATGCACCCGTGAGGTGAGTGCGCGCTTCGTCCACCCGGTTGCGAGCAAGCGAGCGCGCTACCAGAGTCACCAGCGCAGAGCCCGTCCCAAGATCTAACAGTCCGCTCGTCCATGCCAGGGAAGCTACAGCTCCCCAGACGCCAAACCGGGCCGGGCCGAGAGCCCGGAGGGTAAGCGGCATGATCAAGAGAGTGCTGGCAACCTGCACCAGGCGCTGGAAGCCACCGAAGCTGGCGGAAGCGACAATTCTGCGATTGCGTTTATGAGCCAGCATTATTGTTAATATTCGCACTAGTCCGCCGAAATTGGCCGATGCGGATCACCTGGGGAATTTTCTGGTGGCTACCCATACAGACTCTCCCGCACCCTGTGATAGTCGCAGCGGTTGATCAGTCCATTCAGCCGCCAATAAAATCCGTAGATTGGGTGGCGAGGATGGCTTGGCGAACCTCATAAAAAATTCATGTAAAGTATACCCTTTGTACCTTTGGGGGCTGCGTTCTGCCGCCTTGTTATACTGTCTCTGCCATTCTGCCCGCAGTAGTGCCAAGGAGTCGTATAGCTGTGTCAACCGGAGGACTTATCAGCGTCGGTATTCCGACATGGAACAGGTCCCATTATGTCCTGGATGCCGTGCAGAGTTGCCTGAACCAGACATACGAGAATCTCCAGATCGTTGTTTGCGATAACGCATCGACAGATGACACATGGCAAAAACTCAACAGCATCCAGGATCCGCGGCTTTGCTTGATTCGCCAAAGCTCAAATGTCGGGGGAGCCGCTAACTCCAATACGTGCTTGCAAAACGCCAGGGGGAAACTGTTTTTGCTCCTTTGCGACGACGATCTTTTGGAGCCAACGGCGATTGAAAAGCTGAGCAAGCCGTTCTGGGAAGGGTTTGACGGAGTACCACCGGGTTCAATAGGTTTGACGTGGACTCCCCCAATGAACGTCGATCAAAATCGCAGACAGTTATGGGTGACCAGGAGTGGGCCGCCAATCGAATCGCCTGTCTCCTTGATGGAAGGGTTGTTTATCGGCACACGGGGCATACAATTCTCCGGCGTCTTGATACGAACTGCCGACGCTAAAAAGTATGGGGGCTATGACGCGGGGCGTCACAAGATGCTCTCCGATTCAGGTAATTGGGGCCGTGCCATGCTTGAATATGACCATGCCGTTTGTGTGCAGGAACCATTAATGCGCTATACCGTGCACTCGGAAACCGCCACCAGTCGGGAAGGGACCGCCGAGGACTGGCAAGCCTGGGGCGAAAAATTGCATGAGGACTTCCTTGCTGTGCTCCGCTCCCGCGGGGATTCCAAGGGCGAGGAGCGTCTGGCGAGAGTGAAAAATCATTTCATGGCCAATTTGACGGTCACCGTTCTGATGCGTTACAAGGGAAAGCCGGGATGGGTCAGGGTATTTATGAAGGAGATGTGGCGTTCGCGCCGCTTCATGCTGACGCCTTTCGTGGCTAAGCGTATGGTAAAGGACGGTTGGAAGTTATTCCGTCTGAAATGATTCCCAGTGGTCGTCCTACTGAGCGCCGGCTCATGGACAGTTGATTTCTGCCCCTGAAAGGGGAGTTTGCCGATGCTTGGATGAGCGCCTTCCGGAGCGACACCTCACAATTCGCCTTGATTTCGGCGATAATCAACAGCACTAGGTACGATGTTGTCTATCAAATGTAGTTGAGCTTAGCGAACAACCGCTTCGACCCTACGCCCAAGACGTCGAGGCTTTGGTTTGCGCGTTTTCCGGCAGTTCAGGTACTCTGCATGGTCATGCCAACGAATTCGTACTTCGAGACGCCTGCATAATGCGCGTACTCATTACTGGCGGGTCGGGGTTCATTGGGCGAAATCTGGCGGAGCAGCTTGCTTCCACGTATGAGGTGTTGGCGCCCTCCTCGGCCGAACTGGATCTGCTGCAGGAGGAGGCGGTGCGCGAATACCTTAGCGCGCACCATTTCGACGTGATCGTCCATGCCGCTACCACGCGCTCGAATCGGCGGCTGGCTGCTCCTCCGGACCTGCTCGACCGCAATTGCCGCATGTTTTTTAACCTCGTGCGCAACCAGGGACGATTCGGAAAAATGATTCACTTCGGTTCCGGCGCAGAGTATGACCGTTTTCAAGTGCCGGCGCGAGTGCGGGAAGACTATTTCGATACCCGTGTGCCCAGGGATGCATACGGATTTTCGAAGTACATTTGTGCCAAGTATATTGAACGCTCCGACCGGGTCGTTGACTTGCGCTTGTTAGGAATTTTCGGCGCCTACGAGGACTACACCGTGCGTTTCATTTCGAACGCCTGTTGCCGGGCGCTGAAAGGATTGCCGATTCTGCTGCGGCAGGATGTCGTGTTTGACTACCTGTATATCAAAGATCTGGTCAAGATCACGATGTGGTTCATCGAAAATAACGCACGCCACAAGGCGTACAACGTTTGCAGCGGGCAGCCCGTGGCGCTAACTGAATTGGCACGAGTGATTGCCCGGGTCTCGGGGCGCAATCCCAATGTGTCGGTCATGGCCGAACGGATGGGGCCCGAGTACTCGGCGGACAACTCGCGTATGCTGGCGGAAATGGGGGAGTATCGGTTTTGGGATTTGGAGGACTCGATCAGGGACCTTTATGCCTGGTATGAGCGACAGGAAGGGCTCGATTTGGAAGCGCTAAGATTCGACGAGAAAGCTGCGACCCATGCCTAAGACCCTTACCGTCCTCACCCCCTGCTATAACGAAGAAGCCAACGTGCGCGACGTGTACCTCCAGGTGCGCGCTGCCATCGCCGCCGCGGGCAACTACCAGTACGAACACATCTTTATTGACAATGCCTCAACCGACAATACTCTGGGCGAACTGAAGGCGATAGCTGCTAAAGACAGGAACGTAAAGGTAATCAGGAATACGCGCAACTTCGGCCACATAAGGTCACCTCAGCACGCCTTGTATCAGGCCAGCGGCGATGCTGTCATAGGGATTGTGGCCGACCTGCAGGACCCTCCCGAGATGATTGTTGACATGATCCACAAGTGGGAGGAGGGTTACCCCGTTGTGATCTGCGTCAAGAAGGCAAGCGAGGAAAGCGGTCTGATGTTCTGGATCCGCAAGCAATACTACCGGCTGGTGAACCGTCTTTCCGGAGTGGAAACTTACGAGAACTACACCGGCTTTGGCCTATATGACCGAAAGGTAGTGGAAGTCATAAAGAGCTTCGATGATCCCTATCCCTACTTCCGAGGCATGATCGCGGAGGCTGGGTTTCGGCATTTCGATATTGCGTACCATCAGCCAGCGCGCAAACGCGGAATCACCAAAAACGATTTCTATTCGCTCTACGACATGGCGATGCTCGGGATCACAAACCTGTCCAAGGTGCCACTGCGGCTGGTGACCTTTTCCGGTTTTGTGGGCGCGCTGGTTTCGGTTCTGGTGTCGCTGGCATACCTGATCTACAAACTAGTCTTTTGGAGCCACTTCTCCCTTGGCATCGCCCCCTTGGTCATCGGCGTATTTTTCTTCATGTCGATGCAAATGCTGTTTATGGGCATCCTTGGGGAATACATCGGCACCATCCATACCCTTGTGCAGAAGCGGCCGCTGGTGGTCGAGCAGGAGAGGATCAATTTCGAATATGGCCCGGGTGAGCCACTGCGGGACAATGAGGCCCAACCCACTGCGACCTCGTGAACGTCCGCTCTCGACCATTGGCGCGTGAACGTCCCTTGATGAACTTTCAACGAGTCATGAAGACTTTTCAATTATGCTGGGCGGGAGATTTTCTATGAAAGCGGATACTGCACAGTCTCTGGCGGTCGCCAGAATTCGCGACTGCGCGTCGGTGATGCAGAGTCTGCTGGAGTCTTCAGCGTACTTGAGCGCAGTGGTCAAGGTAGCGGACGCAATGACGAAGTGCCTCCGCTCCGGAAACAAGATCCTGTTCTTCGGGAACGGCGGAAGCGCCGCGGACGCGCAGCACCTGGCCGCGGAACTGAGCGGACGGTTCTTGAAGGAACGGGCAAGCCTCTCGGGCTGGGCGCTGACCACCAATTCTTCCGTCCTCACCGCCATCGGCAACGATTATTCCTTTGACGACGTGTTCGCGCGCCAAGTCCAGGGGATGGGCAGTCCCGATGACATCGCTTTCGCCATCAGCACCAGCGGAAACTCACCCAACGTGCTGCGAGCCGTGAACGTGGCCCGCGAGAGGAGACTAGTCACAGTGGGTCTGACCGGAAGAACCGGTGGGAATTTGCCGAGCACTGTCGATTGCTGCATCTGCATTCCCAGCGATCAAACACCTCGTATCCAAGAAGCTCACATCTTGACTGGACACATTCTTTGCGAACTGGTCGAGGAGGCATTGTTTGAGAAGAATTAACTTCAGATACTAGCGGGGAGGGCGGTGAACGATCCGGCGAAAGTAACGCGCACGACTGTTCGTTGGTAGGGGCATGCGTGTGCCGCCATCCGTCCCATGCCGGACTACATCCGGGGCAAAAAAAAGAACAGATGCGGCGAAACTGGTTCCTCCAGATTCTGTGCCGTGTACTGCGCCCTTGCGCTGGCGCTGTGTCGGCCGCTATTCAGTTGTGTCTTACCGGCGATGCACGCTGGCGTGGCATACCGTGCACAGCGTAATCAAGTTCTCCTCGGAGTCTTCCCCCGAATGGCTGCGGAACTCCCTGTGGTGCACCTCAAGATTCGACATCGTGCCACAGGATTGACACCGCCAGCCGTCGCGACGCAGGATCTGCTGGCGCAGGCTTTCGTACGACAAGGGGGCGAGCCGCGAGGGAGCGGCTTTGGGGCCAATCATTCTCAGGATGCCTTCTCGCGCAGGTTTTCGAGGAAAGCCTGCTGCTGTTCGCCGGGCAAGAACTTGTAGTAGCGTGAGATCGAGTTGAGCAGGATCTCCGGGTTGCCATTTCCAGGTGCGCTCCTGCAAGGAAGTCGGCACAAATCATCTCCAGACAGTAGCCTCGCGATTTGCCTGATCCCAGCATCAGGGCTGCTGTCTCGATCCCGACCCGTCGCCCTTGCCGTGACGCCAACCGACCTCAGCAGTGACCTTGCAATTATGCGGTGACGTGGCATACTTACAATGATGATTCCAAGAGTAGCCAAACCCAGATTGCTGGACTTGCTGCAGCGCTTTCCGGCGGTAGCGCTGCTCGGTCCGCGCCAAGCTGGCAAAACGACTCTGGCTCTCTCTTTGGAAGAGCAGCTTAGACCTCAGGCTTTGTACCTTGACTTGGAGCTTCCCTCAGATCGGGCCAAACTCGCTGATCCTGAGCTGTACCTTTCGCAACATCGCGACCGGCTCGTAATCCTTGATGAGATACATCGTCTTCCCGACATATTCCAGACGCTGCGTAGTCTGATTGATCACAGGCGTCGAACGGGCAAAAAAGACAGTCAGTTTCTGTTGCTCGGTTCGGCGTCCATGGATCTCATGCACCAATCGGCGGAGACACTCGCTGGCCGAATTGCTTACCTGGAACTGACTCCGTTCACCGCTGCAGAAGTTGGCGGGACCAGCCCTTCTGCTCCAGATGCTCTGTGGCTGAGAGGAGGCTTCCCCGAGAGCTTTCTTGCTGACGATGACGAAGGCAGCTTTGAGTGGCGCACGGCATTCATTCAAACCTACCTGGAGCGGGATGTGCCCGCTCTCGGGCCCAGGGTGCCAGCAGAGACACTTCGTCGTTTCTGGCAGATGTTGGCCCACAATCAGGGACAGATGTTCAACGGTGCCCAACTAGCTGCAGGCCTTGGAGTGAGCGGACATACCATCGCTCGCTACCTGGATATTCTGGTCGATTTGTTGCTAGTGCGGCGACTACAGCCCTGGGCATCGAATGTAAGAAAGCGGTTGGTGCGGTCTCCGAAAGTCTATGTGCGAGATAGCGGCCTCGTTCATGCCCTCCTCGGCATTCGCACGCAGGAGGAACTTTTCGGGCATCCCATCGTTGGCCCAAGCTGGGAGGGTATGCTCATTGAGAATATTCTCAGCAGCTTACCTGCTACAGTTCGTTCATGGTTTTATCGAACATCCGCTGGTGCGGAAATTGACCTCGTCCTCGAATTCGGCCCCAAAAACATTTGGGCGATAGAAATCAAACGCTCGATCAGCAACCCCGTGCCCAGTAAAGGCTTTTACATCGGCTGCGCGGACCTCCAAGCTGCTCGCCAAATCATTCTTTACCCCGGAAAAGAATCCTACCGGACCGATCCGAGGTCAGAAGTGATGTCCTTGGATCAGTTCATAAAAGAACTTCCAGGCCTCGCACGCTCTAAGAAGTTGTAACGTGCGTTGTCCTGCCTCAGTAGTTGTCGCGAGTGCTCAGCGGGAAGCTAAGAGAGGAGCTGTGCCGCCCGTTGGGATGGACGCGCATTAGCGCATCGCCGACATTCTGGCTGAGCAACAGTCACGCGCTTGCGCGTGGTGACGGCCACGAGTCAGAATGAGTTTGCTGCCAACTGAAGTTAGGAGGGCTGTCGGGATGGCCGATCGCGACATCAGGAGTGAAGGACCCAGGGCGGACCCAGCCCCGCTTCTCGATTGTGGTATTTGGCAGATGTCTCTTGGGCGGCATAGCCATGAAGCCTTACGGCTTATCACGTGCCTACAATCTCAATGAATGATGGCTTTGGATGCCTTAAGCCATCATGTATCAGAAAGCCATACCAACCCGTCCGGATCCCCGGTGCGAGACTTTTGCGTTTGAATTGACAAGAGCGCCATTTGTCGCTACTATATGCGACATAATGGTAAACGAGCTGCGAGCTGTGGTGCAGGAATTAGGGGGCGAGCGAACCCTTGGTCGCGCTCTTTCTAGCGATCGCGACATGCGCGAGGCGATCCGGGAGGGCTTTCCTCCTGCGGTCGTGGAGGAGCTGATGCGAGCCTCTGGTTTGACTCTGAAGGAACTCGCCAGCGCACTTGACCTTTCGACTCGAAGCTTGCAGCGCCGCCGTCGCAGTGGAAGGCTCGCACGTTATGAATCCGACCGGCTCTACCGATTGGCTCGCATTGTAGCGATCGCTAATGAGTATCTTGGTGACCACGAGCGTGCCATGCGCTGGCTCAAGCGTCCCAACCGTGCCCTCGGCGGCGTCGCACCCGTCGCTGCTATTGACACAGAGCTGGGAGCGCGCCAAGTGGAGAACGTCTTGGGCCGCATCGCTTACGGCGGAATTAGTTGATCCGACTTTATCGAGTCTTGCGCAGGACCTATGCCCGTACTCCCTTTGACGGCGAGGGAGCATACTGCTACGGTGGACGTTGGTCGAGCCCCGGAACCCGCCTCAGTTATGCTTCGGAACATCAATCTCTCGCCATGCTGGAGTATTTCGTCCATCTTGATGTGGATGATCCTCCCGGGGATCTGGTTTTAGCTGTTGCGGAAGTCCCGGACGATCTAGCCCAAGAGCGGGTTGAAACCGGCAATCTGCCGGCAAACTGGCGTGAATCGGCGGCTCCTCCCGCACTCGCTCGGCTGGGGGATGAATTCGCGCAACGGGGAGAAAATTGTTTTCTGCTGGTGCCCTCCGTACTCGCGCCTGACGAAAATAATTGGCTGATCAATCCCGCGCATACCGACTGCAAGAGGATCGTCGTGCTAGAAGTGGAGCCGCTCAGCTATGATCCGCGTATGTTCCGGAAACAGCACAGCCACCGCCGGCGCTAATTATCCAGAACGTGGCTGACCTTAACCACAAGCATAATTCGGTTTTTCATTGACCGGTCGCCGCGCTCTGGAAGCCAGTACAGTACGAGTGTTCAGGTCTGGTACTTGACTAGGAGGGTGCCCCCCAGTTTCTTGCCTGGCTATTGTCTTTGTCGCGACGACGACAAAATTGTCGATTACCACTAGGAGTCGGTTGCCAGTAGGAAAGGAACAACGAAAGGAACGAACATGCCATTGCTCGCGATCCATCCTGGAGAACATTTGGCCGAAGAATTGAGGGAACTCAACATGAGCGCCGCCTCGCTGGCACGCCAGCTGCAGGTTCCAACCAATCGCATCACCCAGATTCTGAACGGACGCCGGGACATCACCGCTGACACGGCGTTGCGCTTGGCGCATTTTTTCGGCACTAGTGCCGAATTCTGGATCAATCTGCAAGGCCTCTACGATCTGCGCATCGCCCAGCAGGAAGCTGGAAAAATTATCAAGGCCCTTCCCACCCTCAAGCGCATGACCGCCGTCCACGCATAGACCACCTACCTATCTGCCGGATGATGCTCGAACTGGCTCGATCCCGTGTCGCCCAAGATCAGCTCTCAAGAGTCGAGAGTGGAAAAGTTGCTCCGACACTTGAAATCCTTCTGCGCGTGGCGACCAAGTTCGGCATCATCAAAGGACTGGGCGGCAAGGTTGCGGAACTCCCTGTGGCGCACCTCAAGATTCGATATCGTGCCACAGGATTAAACGCTGCGCGTTTCCCCACATCACACACGCCCCCGGCAGCGACGGACGGGGTGTTCGTTCTCTGATGGGTTGGCGCTAACGGGTGTAAATAGGTGACATTTCAGCTTGACTAATTGGATGTAAATGGGCGTATTCTTGGGTGTCATGATCCAGACTGACAGCCTCGAGATCACCCCCGAAATCCTTCGTCTCATCGCCGAAATCGATGAATTCAAAGGGGCATGGCGCGCTTTGGGCACACTGGCACCCGAACGCCTATCCGCCCTTCGACGCGTGGCCACCATCGAAAGCATCGGGTCATCCACACGCATTGAAGGCAGCGAGCTCTCCGACCGGGAGGTCGAAAAGCTACTTTCTAAACTTGACGTCAAATCCTTCGATACACGGGACGCACAGGAAGTGGCTGGCTACGCGGAAACCATGGAGCTCATTTTTCAATCGTGGAAAGAGATCGCTCTGACGGAAAACCACGTAAAGCAGCTGCACCGCGACCTGCTCAAATACAGCGAAAAGGATGCGTATCATCGCGGCGAATACAAGACCCAATCCAACAGCGTCGCAGCCTTTGACGAGGCCGGAAAAGAGATCGGTACGGTGTTTGAAACGGCCACCCCGTTTGACACACCGCGCCTGATGACGGAAGGCCTCGA
>Ga0224558_1001569_pt1 | contig 23509 bp, 12 predicted proteins | sample 714S32024metaG_FD_180682 | JGI IMG/M metagenome (GOLD analysis project Ga0224558, IMG submission 180682) | Peat soil microbial communities from Stordalen Mire, Sweden - 717 S3 20-24 | ecosystem: Environmental > Terrestrial > Soil > Wetlands > Peat | place: Sweden: Norrbotten County, Stordalen...
GTGCGCCGTGAAAAGGCGCTGGACTTCAGCGGGTGTAACTCCCGCCCGGGAACTGGTTCGCTCCACCCGGTAACAATCGAAACGGCGGCGGAGGCAACGAAGCTGTCGGAGCTTTCGATGGAGAGGGTCGCTAGGCGACTCGGTGAGCGTACAGGCCATAACGTGAGTGAACGCTGAGCAGGCCCCGAAACAATAATTGCAGGAGCCGACCTGACTGTTACACAGGGAAGGCCGCTGACGATGGAGATGGACGAGCGAACAAGCTCCCTCGGACCTGCCGGGGTAATGGCGATGGCATGTAGGCAGAGGAGACCAGACGCAACACGGGAAGCCCCAGCGGTGATCGCGGTCGGGATCAACCGGTAACTCGTGAGAGATGGACCGGGCCGTGTGGGGTGGCGGAGGGGTTCGCAGTACCTGTGAAACCGGGTAACTCCGGTGGAGGGAAGGGACCTCAGTTAAAGATGGACGCAAGAAGCAACGAAGGGCCGAGGGATTGGCGATGAGCCTAACAACTCCATCGAGTGTTCAGAAGTTGCGGACGGCGTTGCACGTAAAAGCGAAGGAATCGCCCAAGCTTCGTTTCCACGCGCTATACGACAAGGTGTATCGGAAAGACATTCTGGCCTATGCCTATGAACGCTGCCAAGCCAACGGCGGGGCTGCGGGAGTGGACAACCAGACCTTCGAGAACATCGAAGCGTATGGCAGAGAACGATGGTTGGACGAACTGACGCAAGAGCTGAAAAGTCGAACCTATCAACCTCAACCGGTGCGACGGGTTTATATACCCAAGCCGGATGGAAAGCAGAGACCGTTAGGCATACCAACAATCCGGGATCGGGTTGTGCAAACGGCGGCAGTGTTGGTTCTCGAACCTATATTTGAGGCCGACCTGACGGCGGAACAGTATGCCTATCGGGCGGACCGCAGCGCGTTGGACGCAGTACAACAGGTTCACAAGCTGATCAAAACGGGACATGGACAGATCGTCGATGCTGATCTCAGCAGTTACTTTGACAGCATTCCCCATGCCGAGCTGATGAAGTCGGTGGCTCGACGGGTCGTCGACGGAGCGATGCTACATCTGATCAAGATGTGGCTGGAAGCTCCGGTCGAGGAGACGGACGAGCATGGGAACAAACGTCGGAGTACACGCAATCGGGACGAAGGTCGAGGGACGCCACAAGGGTCTCCGATCAGTCCTCTGCTCAGCAATCTATACATGCGACGGTTCGTGCTGGGGTGGAAGAAACTCGGGCACGAGAGGCGTTGGAAAGCGTACATCGTGAACTATGCCGATGACCTTGTCATCTGTTGTCGAACTGGGGCAGAGCAAGCCCTGGCCGAGATGCGGATGATGATGTCGAAGCTGAAGCTGACGGTGAACGAAAAGAAGACGCGGGTCTGTTCTCTGCCGGAAGAGAAGTTCGATTTCCTGGGATATACGTTCGGGCGATGTTACTCGATGAGGAGAGGCCGGGTCTATGTGGGCACGGTTCCTTCCCAGAAACGGGTGCAGCGCATCTGTCGCGCAATCAGCGACGAGACCGGGCGCGATACCGTCAGGCTGGATCCGAAGGCGATGGTGGCAAAGCTCAATCGGATGTTGCTCGGTTGGGCCAACTACTTCTGTCTGGGAGCGGTCAGCAAAGCCTACAGTGCGGTCGATCTACACGCCCGCCGTAGGCTGCGTCGGTGGCTCTGCGATAAACACGAGGAAGCGCGGCCGGGCTATCAACGCTTTCCGGAAGCGTCTCTTCATTCTGTGTATGGTCTGGTACAGTTACCACATCGTACTGCGAGCCTTCCGTGGGCGAAAGCGTGAGTCTTTTCCGAGAGCCGGATGCGGGAAAACTGCCAGTCCGGTTCGATGAGCGGGAACAGGAAACCGGACCAGGTCAAACCGGACTGAGGGGATGAGGCGAAAGCCGAGTCACATGCCCACCGGGAGACTACAGTCACTGCGCCTGTTCTCGACTCTACTCCGCCGAATGTTCGCCGCATTGGATGCCAAGAGTTCGGTGGACGTCCGAGATCGCGCGATTTTAATGCTCATGGCGATTTACGGTTGGCGCGTGAGCGAAGTGGCGGCGCTGCGCCTGGAGCATCTGGATTGGGAACACGATCTCTTGCGTATTGCGCGGCGTAAGCGGCGCGATACACAAACCTATCCGCTCCTGCCATCGCTCGGCAATGCAATCATCCGGTACCTCAAAAAGGTGCGGCATCGTCCGTCGCCTCACCGCGAAGTTTTCTTGTCACTGCACTATCCGTTCCGACCGATGTCGACTTCGTCGCTGTATAACGTTGTCGCAGATCGATTGACAGCGCTTGGTGTGCGCACCGCTCACCGTGGCCCTCATTGCCTAAGACATGCCTGCGCCGCCCGCTTGGTCGCCGAGGGGCTGTCTTTGAAGGAGATTGGCGATCATTTGGGCCACCGCAGCACACGTTCGACTCGCATATACGCCAAAGTGGACCTTCGGGGTTTGCGTGAGGTCGCCGTCTTTGATCTAGGAGAACTCCTATGAAGCTGCGCGATACGATCGAGGCTTACCTCTCATTCAAGCACGCACTCGGTATGCTCATGGAATCGGAAGGCGGAGTGCTGCGCTCGTTCTGCCGAACCATGGGAGACGGCGACATCGCGGACGTGAAGAGCGATGCTGTGCTCGCGTTCATTGCCGGCACCGGAGCCGTGACGCGCAATTGGAAGCAGAAGGCGTCAGTTCTGCGCAGCTTTTATCGCTACGCGGTCGGCCGCGGATTCGCAACGAGCACACCGCTGCCCATAGTCAGGCCGCAGTTCCCACCGACGCGCACGCCGTACATCTATTCCACTGATGAAATCAAGCGGCTTTTGGCGGCGACGCAGATATTGCAGACACCCTATTCTCCGCTGCGCGCGTCGGGATTCCGTACCTTGCTGCTGCTTCTGTATGGGACCGGACTGCGCATTAGCGAAGCGGTCTCACTAACCTTGGAGAACGTCGATCTGGTCAATCGAGTTATCACCGTGCGCGACACCAAGTTCTTCAAGACGAGACTGGTAACAACAGGGCCCAAGCTGACGCGCGAACTCAGCAACTATGCGCAACATCGCTGCCAGGAGGTGCCCATGCCGGCCGGCCATGGATCGGCGTTTATTGCCATCACGCGATCTGGCACTTGCTCGTCTGTTGTAACGGCTGAAGCACTTTTTTCCCTTCTGCGCGAGGAGGCAGGACTCCGTCGCGAAAGCGACACAAAGAGCCAACCGCATTTGCATGACCTACGCCATACGATGGTTCAGCATCATCTGTTGGCGTGGTATCGATCCGGTCGCGACGTACAGCGCCTACTGCCGCAGTTGGCGACCTACCTGGGACACGTGGATATCAGTTCTACTCAGCCTTATCTCACCATGACACCTGAGCTTCTGCATGAAGCAAACCTGCGTTTTGAACGCTATGCCCAACCGGAGGATCACCATGCGTAACAACAATTTGATTGGACCGTGGATACGCCGATTTCTTCTCCAGCATTTGGTCGCCGAGCGCAATCTGGCGCGCAATACGCAAATTAGCTACCGGGATACGCTGGTTCTGCTGCTTCCATTTATGGGTCGCACCCTCAAGACGCCGGTCGACCGGCTGGCCGTAGAAGATATGTCGCCGCAGGTGATTCGCTGCTTCCTTGAACATCTCGAAAAGGAACGTAACTGCAGCGGCGCCACTCGCAACTTGCGCCTCGGCGCGATCCACTCCCTGGCACAATTCATCGGGGCGCATAGCCCGGAACACGTCGCCTGGTGTTCGGCAGTCCGGACTGTACCCTTTCGGAAGGTCAGCCAACCCACGATGGCCTATCTGGACAAACCGGAGATGGATGCGGTATTGAGTGCGCCGGATCGACGCACTGAACAAGGCGCTCGCGACTATGCTGTGCTGCTGTTCCTGTACAACACCGGTGCGAGAGTCGATGAGGCAGTGCATGTCACAGTTGGGGATCTCACCTGGAGCAGTTGCAGCTCCGTTCAACTGATGGGTAAGGGTTCGAAACGTCGACGCTGTCCTCTGTGGCCGCAAACCGTCAGCGTGCTTAAAGAACTGGTGCGCAGTCGTACTGCGCAGGAAAGGGTGTTCTTGAATCGTCTCGGCCAACCCTTCACTCGATTTGGTATCTACAACCTGGTGCAGAGGACCGTGGCTCACGCTAGCGCGAAACTGCCTTCGCTTAAAGAGAAACGGATCAGTCCTCATTCTGTTCGACACACAAGTGCGGTTCACTTGCTACGCGCCGGGGTTGACATCAACACGATCCGCGCCTGGTTGGGGCACGTCTCGTTGGACACGACGCATATCTATGCCGAGGTCGATCTCGAAATGAAGGCGAAAGCACTCGCTCATTGTGATGTCCTGGGACCGGCAGGTGCGAAGCGGTTGCATCGGGATGCCGGCACAATCAGCTTTCTGCGCGCATTGTGATGGCAGGCTGTCGCCACAAGAAAATTATGTTGTTCTAAACAGGGCCTCCAGCCGACTTGGAGACCCGATTCACGCAGGGCCCCTCATAAGTGTGGAGACCACATATTCGCGAATATGTTCTATCCAACATGTTCGCGACATAAACGATGATTCCCTACGGGCTGCCCCTCATTTATTCCACGATTGCCTGTGACGCCGCGCCTTTTGCGCGACTGTTCCTGTTGCCTCTCTCGCCCCCGATAGATGCCCAAACAAATCCCTGAACGTCGATCCGTGAGCGCGGTTTCAATCCCCGATTCTGCAACTCCAATTCCACACGGTCGGCCAATTCCTGAAGCTTGGAGTATGTGAGACAATTCGGTTCTGGCTTGAAAACGGCACCATAATGCACCCTGGGAATTGGCAGACTGACGAAAAATGGCAGTCATACTCATTGACTTCTGAGGCAAGCAAGATTCAGGCTGTAGACTGCTGAACAATAGATCCAGAGCCGCCTGGCACCAGCAGAAAAATTCGACAATCGTCTGCTAGGGCCGACCAATTTTATAAAAATAAATCATTTACACGCAGAAGCGGCGCGGTCCAGACGCGTGGTTCTGCGTGTCATTCCGGTGAGAAAGCATACTCAAACCGCTGCCCCTGCCGTCGCACTTTAACCCTCAACTCCATTTTTATCGACCAGTCGATCAAATGCTAAGCCACTCGAGGCTTCACCCCGGCCAGTTTGCTTTTGCGCTCGTAGCCAAGTAAGAACCTGCCCTTGTGTCCAACGCGAGCGCGAGAAATATTGCGTAATGCGGGCGCCCGCTCGCGGCACTTCTTCTTCGTGCAAAAAATAAGTTTGTGCCGGAGAGAGGTCTAGCCCCTGGCGTAGCAGCGAGGTCAAGGGCTGTACTTTCTGGGGAGGGTTAGGGTCTCCCGTGAGTATGCGCGGCATTGCGGCTCGTTGCAGTTGAATTTCACGATTGTCGTTCGGAACATGCACCGGAATCAGAGGGATCCAATTTTCGGGCACGGAGTTCATCGCCTGATAGCGAACTGCCGCGTTCATGGGCGGCGGCGACCCTCCACCGGGCAGGAGCGATTGCAAAAAATTTAAAGTTTGTTTCGCGACCTCGCCGCCAGGGCGACTGATCCCGCTAGCCAGTGGAACAGTCTTTTCTACGCCCCAAGCCATATCTGCAACCTCGTCACGAACAAGAAAAACCTCTTCCAGGGGCGGACCCGATTGCGCTGCGGCTAGGATCGGAAGCAGAAGCAGGGTCGCGTCCGCGGAACTGCTGTCCGCAGGGGCATTGCGTACGTTGACGGTGAACATGCTCCAGCGGCCCCATGCGTTGTCGGGTCCCTGGTCGGCGGCTTCGATCCAAAGGCGTTCGCCGAAGACGTTGGTGATTGCCAGGCCCTTGATTTGGGCTAAGGAGCCCGAAGGTAAGGTGCATGGAATAACAAACCAGTCATTGGAATACACCAGCGCGAATTCCATGAATAGCAACTTGGCGAGATCAGTTGTGCTGGCATCGATATTCCCAAAGTTGGTTGCATGATCTTCGAAAGCCCACCAGCGAGTGTTGGGCATTCCAGAAAACGACACCGGAATGGGGATCGTTGTGAAAGGTGCGTCCGGCGGAAGCCCGGTAACGGTAGAGCCAGATACATTGCCCAGGGCTGCGATACTTTGGTCAAGATCGAGGCTGTACCAGTCAAGACGGCCAGAGGAGTAGTCGTCACCGACGTAAACCTTCTCGCTTCCATCGGGCAGCGGAGCAGACACCGCAAACTGATAGTCCAGGTGGTCCGGCACCCAGGCATCGTCTGTAGAAGCGGAGGGTTGCTCCAAAAATCGCGCAGCCCAAGCTAAAAATCGTTGAGCTCGATCATCGATTGGATGGTGGTCGGAGGACGCGATTCCGGCGACACCGTCGTAAGCGTGATGCGAGGCATCAGCCAACAGATACTCCAGCAAGGCGCCTCCATCCATAGCGCGGCCAGCCAGCGCTTGAAATGTGTCGTAAGCCTCCGGATGAGAACACACGTCGACGTTCTGCGCTTGAGTTGGATCCGGTTTGCTGATCGGGTAGGCGGCTTCGAAGGCAGCCTTGTAGTCAGCTACATCAGCCAGCAGCGCGAACCACTGGCGCGCCATGACCAGGCGAAGGTCGAGTGCGAGTACGCGCTGTTGCCGTCGCATCGGCACCGGGCGACGCTCCACCTTCGTTTCTAACGGGATCGAAGAATCAAACGGCTGAGCCGCACCGCCGGCCGGACGATACTTGGTGAGGCGGGTCGTCGACAATAACGCTTTGGCAAAGACCGGCGAACCAGCGTCGCTGCCGCGGAACTCACCCATCTGCCACTGCTTGGTGAGCATCCATAGAGCGTCCCGAATTTCCGCTTGCAAGGCTCGATCGAAGGTCTGCGAACGCGGACGGGCCTCAACTCGGTTCCAGGTCGTAACGGCAGCAAAGAGCCTTTCGCGAAGCGCGACTTTTATATCACCTACACTGAGGTTGCTAGCCAAGAGGACCTCCTCGCAAAACTTCCATGACCCCGTTGGAAGCGGTAAGCGCGGTGGCGATAGTGATCCCGTAAGACGTACTCGCGGTCACCGTCGCGGGAAGGAAACGAGAATAGGCAGTCGGATCGAGGAAGGCTGGCTCAACCGCGCGCTTTTTAGCTAGATCGAGAGTTTCGTTCAGAGCGCCAACCAGATCAGCCCACTGCCAGGAACCCGTATTGGAAGCCGCCGTAACCAGCAAAATCGATTGCGGTGGCTCATTGTCAGGACGGTTGTAATTGAAGGTAATTCCCGTATCGCGCTTCGTTGCCGGAATTACATCTGTCCATTCATCCACTAGAAGGCCGCACTGCCGCGCGGCGGGGCTAAACGGTTGGGAATAGAGGCAGGTATACAGCAGGCGATCGCTGTCGATGGTATAGCTGTCGGGATACTGAAGAGCGAGCCACGGTGCTCCAGCGGCGAACGGCAGTTGTATCGGAGTGAGCGACGGCGGTGTCAGGCCAAAGGCGGTTGCGAGCATGAGGGCCGACTCCCAATAACGAAGTGGCTGCCGAACTCGCGCCACACCATAGAACCATTCATCGGCAGGAAAATCTATCTTGAGTGTCGTTTTCAGGTAGGTGAAGAGGTCACCGGAGTTCGATGCGTTCACGGCATTTGCCCATTCAGCGCCTTGCGCGGCGGAAACTGTAAACTCGGGAACAATCTGAAAATCGTCCCCAAGAAATTGCTTGGCGGCGGCGGTCAGAGCAGTTACCTGGTCTGCGGATGAAGCGGCGGATGCTGCCGTCGCGAGCTGCGCATTGACCGCCGCGATGCGAGTGTTTGCAACCGATAATTCGCTCGCTAGAGCGCGTGAGATATCTTGCGCGACCGTGATCGCTCCGTCTCCGATGGGCGAAACGTCGAAGGGTTGAGAATCGAACTCCGCGGTGGAGAGTGCCAGAATCGATGAGTAGAGACCGTTGAAGGAGCTGCCCGCTCCGCTTTGAATCGCCTGAAATTGTGCCAGGCGGTTTTGAAAAGCCGCACCTTTGGCTGGCAACGCCGCACGCAGCGTTGCGGGAGTCGCAGGCAACGGATCAAGTTGCGATGCAATGAGCAATTCGGCCGCCTGCAAGGCCGCGAAACGATCCGCATCGCTCGTACCTGCCGGAAGACCGTCGTACGCATTCAAAGCACTGTTGAATGCAGTTAACTTTTGCGTCCATGGGGTGACCAGCCCGCCCACATTCGCTAGAAGCTGGGTGAATCCGTCGTGCAGCCATCCATAGATAAATCCCCAGCCTGAGGAAGGCAGATTCATGCGGGCTGCTCGCTCCAGCAGACTCACAGCGCCCGACATCAATGTGTCAACCTGAGCGATGATGCTTGCGCGATTGGTGATCACGTCTGTCAGCAACGCTGCGAGAGTAGTGTTGACGAACACGTCGATATCTGCGGCAAGTGCAGTTAGTGTGGCTTGCGGAGTGGTGATGCGAGTCACATCGACGAACACCGTCGAATTGTCTTGCTGGCTGGCGTCATTGGCACGCAAAACGTCGCTCGCACGTAAAGGGCGCGACTGAGTCAGCAACGCTCGTAAGTTGCGCAGTAGCGGCCCGCTCTCGAAGACACTGAACTTTCCTGCCGGAGCATTCATGTACTGGATCTGCACGGTTGCGTCCGGCCGGGGACTCCAATTGGCATTGACGTAACTCTGAATGCGATCGTCAATCTCCGCCATGGCCTGAAGGCTGTCCGGTTTCAACAAATAAAGCGCGTCGATGGGACGCAACCCGAGATCGGCGAATGAGACGACGTGTTGTTGCGGCGCGTTTGTAATCGGATCGTTCCATGCGACGGTACATGCGATGTGATCAAGCGGCGGCAGCATACCTTCCAGCCAGTCGTCGATCGCGGGCTCCGCTTGCGCGCGTGGCGTGGCGCTTGCAGGGGCGGAGAGTCCGGGCCGAAACTGAATCCCAAAGCGATGTGTCAGACCGATTCCGGGAGGCGACGTGTCGACTATCCCAGGCTCGGGAGGAAAATTTCCCGTTGTATAAGCTGCGATCGTGCTGGCGACACGATCATAATTGCCTTGTACCGCTTGATACACCCCTTCAGCGAGGGCCAGGTCTGCGATGGCGTCGTAGGAATTCCGCAGAGCGTCGGCTGCGCCGTTGAGCGCGTCCTGCTCTTTAGGAGTCGCAGTCGGCAAATTCGCAACACCCCAGTAATAGACCAAATTGTTGCTCGTCGTGATCTGGTCGACCAGCTTCTTGCCGTCGACAACGTTGCGTGCTTCGATCGCCTCGATAGGAACGTCAGGGCCGGTCTGGGTAGACGCCATCGCGTCGGCAACCAGTGGGAATGCCTTCCGCAACGGATAAATGAATTTGTCCACCTCTGCAAGCGTGTAAGCGTCGTGCAGGCCCAATTCGAATTGATAGCCGAGCAACGCTCCCAGACTCTGACCATTGCGAATTCCTTCGATCAGCGAGAGCGCAACCCGTACTCGATCCGAAGAAAGGTTGACGGAGAGCTGTCCCGAATTCGTCCCCCCGGACTGAGCAGCCACGAACCCCGCGCGCAGAACCGCCGCTGCATTCGCATGAGGAATCGACGGCGCGTGAATGTATCCTCCATTTTGTTCGTCGACCATCAACGGCGCGGTGCCGGGGAAGTTTGCAGCGACATCAGGCGGAAGTTGTGCCGCCACCAGTTGATCGGTCGAAGGATGCAACTCTTCCACCCACGCGTATGCGCCTAAGTACAAGCCGTTTCCCTGGGGATCTTGCGTGGCGTCGAGTTGCGCCTGGATGCGCTGATTGACCAACCCTAACAGCCACGCATCGTACCGGTAAGAGCAAGTGTCGATGTGTTCAGCGAAGATGCGTTCGAGTTCCGCGGTCGGGGCCGAGGCCAGGAGTTTTAAGGCGTTCACCTGTGCGGCGAAGTCTGCGGATTGGGGGGCGATGAAAAGTTGCTGGCGAATGTAATCCGCGACCAGCAGGGAAGGGCTGCCGGTAATTCGACTCTCCGTCTTGTAAAGCGCAGCGAAGCGGCTTTCGCTCGACCCCGGAGCATCGGCAATGTGCACGAATGTAGGTTCCGTACGCATAGCCAGCAAATCGGCGGACGCGAGAAATCCCGCGTCGCGATGGAAGTTGTAACTGGAATCGTAATAGCCGAGCATCAGAGCATGACGCAAAAGCAAATAGAGCAGCGCCTGCGGACTCTCGTTATTGGTGAAGCCCGTCTCTTCGCGCAGCGCGTCCAGCGACGTGGTGGCGGCATCGATTAGCCACTGAATATAGTTTCGGCCGTCCGCGGTGTAGACGCGAATGGGATTCGCCTCCGACAGAGCGCGGTCATCGATGATAGTGGTAATCTGCGGATTAGAGCTGGCAAAGAAGTGATTGAGGATGTCGGGCAGCGCCGTGCCAGTGTATCCGAGCCGCTGCAACAACTGGACCGCAGGCCCTTGCAGATCCTGCGCCGAGAGCTTGCTTAACCACACCGCTCCGGCCCGGTAGCGATTCATCATATTCAACAGTTGCGTCAGGCTCTCCGCGTTACGGGAGTAGTATTCAACCGACGACGGATTGAGTGCCAGAATATCCAGAAGGGTCTGTTGCGGATCGCCTGCCTTCCCCACCCAGGCCGCGTTGTCTTTCATGGTTGTCCAGTCGGCGTCAAGCTGGCGTAACAAGCGATAAAGCGCCGCAAGAAAACTCGACGTGAGAGAAATCCGCAAGCGATTGTCTTCGCTATACCACTGGATCCGCGAAAAGGCCGTGGTGGGAAGGATGCCGTAAGGTTGTCCGGCAATGCGTACCGCAGGCAACGGGCCGCGACCAGAAACGTACGAAGTGTAGAAGGCGCGCGTCTGCTCGATGACCTGGTCCGAGAAGATTGAAGTTGTGCCCGGATTGGGAGTGAATAGCGTGTTCATCCAGTAGCCGAGAGTGGCCGGCCATAGGGCCGTTTGCATTGCACGTGCCTGCATCTGGTCGATCCCGCCGCTGCCGTGCACGCCTGCGACAAACGTTGGATCCAGATGCAAGAACTCGGCCAGCCACTGGCCATCCCTTTTCTGTGTCGGATCGCTAACCGAAGTGAACAGCGGACGATTCATGCGATCGGCGAAACTTGCGTCAGCGTCGTCGTCCACGGTTGCTCCGGCATTCGTGCCGGTCGCATTATGAGTGGGCGTGCCTTGGGCCAATAACGAAAAGCCGCTGCGACTCCACTGATGATGAGAGAGAAGCTCTTGCAACGCCGCCGGACCAGCGCTAGCCAAGGTACCAAGCTGTAAACCCAATACTAAGACGCGCGTGAATCCGGCGGCGTATTGCTGGGCCGTGAGCGGAATTGCCAATCCCATTCCAGCGGCCACCGCGCGATCGAAGTCGACCATCCACTGCAACTGATCCGGCACAAAGAGGTCGCTACCATCGGGATGAATGCCTGATGTTGGGTCCGTATTCACATCGGCAGACGGATCGGGACCCGTGTAAAGCGGCAATGTCACCGGCGAGCCAACCTCCTCGAAAGTCTGCGACGTTCCGTTGAATCCGAGAACGACGAAGCGATCGGGGAACTGGCGGACCTGCGGAGCCTGCGACCATGATTGCTGAGTGGTCACAGGATCGGGAGGGAAGACTAGGAACGAGACCGAGAGCGCCACACTCGACTTAGTTAAAGGCTTGGCAGGAACATCCGCCAGATTGAAGGGCACATAATCGGACGCGAGCTGCGCAGCGCGCGCGGCACCCACGGCCGCAGTCAAAGCGGAGTTGGCGAGATTAACTTTGCCGGAATCTCCGTCAGCGAGCCACACACTCTGCCAATAGATCGAGATAGCGGCTGCGTCGGCGGCGGACAGAGGTGTGTCCGTCGAAATCACGAGAATCTCGTCGGTGGCTTTGGCCTTCGTGGGAACCTGCGCGAGGTTGACGGGCTGAAAGTTGTCAGCCAGCCAGCCCGCTCGTCCCGAAGTCTGTGCGGCAATAAAGCTGCTCCATGCGCCTCGCTGAGAATTTTCGTCACCGCCGGCGCTCCAAAAGTTCATCCAATAGCTCTTCACGTTGACGAGTTCAGACTGCGACAGCATTGGCTCGAACGTATCGATGGAGCAGTCGTCCGGATAAATGCGAACCAGGAGTTCATAGGTTTGTGCGGGCTCCGCGGCGCGCGGCTGGACAGCAACTTCAATGGCCGGTTGCCCAACTGGCGTGACTGGCTTGGAGTTGACGGCGCTTGTGGTGCGAAACCGAGTTTCGATGCGTACTGGAAAAAGTAAAAAGGGCGCTGCATCGCTCAGAGAACTGACGTTTTGCTGTGGAGTGCTGAAAATTGCGAATGCCGCCGTAGCTGTGCTTACATTAGCCCGCGCCGCCGTCAGTTTTCCGTTAGCCGCCGCCTGGTCTGAGGAGGCTTGCCGTGCAGTTGCGGCTAGTTGTGCGAGTTGCGCTTGATCACGCTGAGCAGTCTGCCGGGTCGCGGCATCAAGTTCGGCCTGCGCCTGACGGGCACGCGCCGTTGCTTGCAACACAGCAAGTTGCGCGGAGTCCTGTGCTGAGCGTGCGGTCGCGAGTTGAGCTTGCGCCGAAGTAAAGTCTGCCATGGCTAAGGCCTGTTCTCCGCCAGCATCTCGTCGGCATGGACGGCAACGATCACCGGTTGCCGGAATAGCATGTAAGCCCAGCGCGCGGAACTCACGGTGGCGGGGTCCACTTTCTTGTCATCGCTCCATTGATCGTGCTTGGATGAATCGGTGGCATTGGGGGGTTCCGCCAGTGCAACGCTCGCAAGGGAAGTCGCTGGTAGAAACTCGCCAGGGTTGATACCAGATTTAGCGTCCGTCCAGGTAACGTCGTCGAATGTTTCGATGGCTGCGGTGCGCGAAATCTCCAGTCCAAACCGCGCTTCCCCGGGGCGCTCCTGCAAAACGAAATACCACCCCGGATCTCCGCCCGTGCCTTTTACTTCGTCGATGGTGAGATCGAATCCGAAGAAGAAGATATCGTCTTCCGGGCGAGCGCTGTAAAGCGGAGTTCGAGTCTTGGATCGCGGAGGGTTGGCCTCCTCTGCCGCCGTCAGCCAGTCGGGCGAACGCAATCCGCTTTCGACTTTGGCGTGCTGGGCGAATATTACAGTGTTGGGATATTTCTTCAGCAATTCGCCGCGGATGATAAGTACGGCTTGCGGCGCCGGTGGCTGACCAGGGGGGATTCGATTGTTGTGGTCGCCGAGAGTGGAAGTGAGTGACCATCGGTGGATTTCAGGGATGTCGTACAACTTCTCTTTCAGGGCGTCTTCGCTCAGGCCTTCACTGTCGATCGTGTCACCGACCGACCAGAATTGCCGGAAGTAACTGCCCCGCAGATCGGTAGGGTATTCCCGCCAGAGCAGTTTGCGAGCGAACTCGTAATTGAGGCCGACCATGTATGCCTCGATAAAACGCTGGTTCGTCTCCATCAACGTAATGCTGTCGTAAGCAATCTTGTTGATGTTCGGCAAAAGACGTTCCACCGCGCTTTGCTCGAGCGTCTCATACATGGGCAAATCTATTCTTGGATAGGCCATGACCTCGTTGAAGTCCTCACCGATTTGAGCAATGATCCAGGACGGCAATGCGATCATGCTGAGACCGCGTCGCAGAATGGTGGTCTTCGGGTTCACAGCCGTAAACATGGTTGCGGAGACAGCGTTCAGGTCAATCGCGACCGGAGCGGGATGTTGTGCAGCCGCATTTCCGGCCGCGACCAATTGAAAAGATTGCTTGAGTGCGGTGTCAAAGCGAGTTGCTGTAGGACTGTTCGTCCCTCCGAGAGTTGGCACGAACGAAGAACCCGGCGTGACGAGTACAAAGTCGCTGCTGGTTGGGTAGCTTGCAACGCTCGCTGGAGTCTGGCCCGTTTCCGCAATGGCTTCTTCAACCTGTTCGTCAGTCGCCCATTGTTTCAGCAGGCGGAAAAGATAAATACCAACACCGGCAATCGCGAGTGCTACTGTAGCTCCTGCGACACCGCCGAGCACAAAGAACAAAATGACAGCGAGCACAATGGCGATGACCAGCGCGGCCCACGGCAACCATGGGAATTGCTTCAGCCAATTCAGAACAGTCGCCGGGGCATTGCTCGGCAGCACTGCATCCACCGCTTGATCGATGGAGACCACGCCGCTCGGCACGGTCTTTTGTGGAGCGCTCGTGACTTGACCGGCATTCATACGCTCAATCAGATTCGTCGGAGAGGACGCTGCCGTGAAAGACAGCGACCGCATCAATCGGCTACCAGGACGCGCCACACGACGAAAAACCGAGGAGGTCAGCACACTCGGAACCAAGGTGGGGACTGTCTTCGATGTGCGCAGACTCGCCACGGTTGCACCCGAATACAGGACACGGCTGGATACCGGCGCCGTCAAAGAGAGCACGCGCGCGGAGTCCGAAGCCACGGTGCTCAAGTGTCGAGCGTAAAGCCGCGACGATGCCGCCGTGGCGAAATGCAAACGGCGAATGGCCTGGTTGGCTGAGAGCACATCGCCAATCTGCTCCCAGGCGTAATTCATGTACTCTTCCGCGTTGTCCTCAACGATTTCAGCCCCATAATTCGCGGGCACACGGAACCGCGGATCGAGATTCAGGCGATGCACCCAGTTCGTAGAATTTGGGGCGGTCGTGCCGTCGGCGTTGAACAATACTCGCTGGGTCAGGGCGTGCCAGCGTCCGTAAAGTGGCGACGTGATGAGTGGATCGGGATCGTCGTTGATGCCGGCGCTAATTGCCGCAGCACTATTAGCTTCAGCTGCTTTCTGTGTGGAATAGTCATCGGCTAGGTTAATAAATTTGGCCAGCCCAACTTCGAACGCATCGGGATACGGCTGGTCCCAGTTTTCATACAGGTCCCGCGTGTTCTTGTCTGAGTCGCTGAGATCGGCGTCGGGAACTTCCAACGCCCCACCTAGCCGCAAGACACCGTTCAGCCCGGGAGTGACTATGCCGGACAGATTGGAGCCGGGTTCCGTTACATCAAAATCTCGAGTACCTACCGTTGGGTCAACTGGCTGCGGTTTGAGCAAGCTCACCAGATATCGGAAGTCGCCGCGGTCACCGGTGTTGAAGTGCCAGCGATAGTAATACGGAAAATTGTTCGGCTCCTGCTGGCCGCCGTAGGCCGACCACGCCGACGCCATCGCAGACGGCGTTTTCGACGGATCTTGGCCCAAACCGGCAAGCCGGCCACTCTCGAATGCGGGAATGATGAAGGCGTCGTATCCGGTGTCGATGTTCAGCAGGCGTGGGCAGAGCAGGCGCGAGTACGCCATATCTGGATTGCTATTCAGAATGGACTGCACGAGCGGTAGCACCGCACTCATGTCAGGTGAAACCAGCTCACTCGACGGATTTGGCGACAGCCCTTGATTGAAGTGGACATGAGCCCACGCCCACAACTCCGCGGCTGGCGGCAGAACAGTCAGGTCGGCAATGGTGATGAAGGGCAGCGGCCGATTGGCAAGATTCTTGCCCTCCGCATATTCAGTCGAATTCAGAACAACCAGAGCAATCCATGGGCTGAGTTCCAGCCCGCTGGCCGGAGCCGGCGTGTATCGCCAGGGGAAGTCTTCGTCATAGAAATCGATGCCCGCTAAGTAGTTCGATTCGAAATTCGAAACTCCCGCTCGCGGTTCTGTGCGGATGATTTCACGGGGATCGATTCCCAGAATGTCGCCCGGACCGTAAAGCAAGATGTCTTGAGCCACCGATTGGGTGAGCTGTGCGCCGCCTGCGACAGGCGTGCCGAGTACGTCGAGCTCTACGTGAATGGAAGCCCGGTTTCCTGCGGCGGGAGGCGCCGTAATCGCGGTCGCCATTCCTTGCCGCAACCACGGCAGAAACGCGTACGTACCCAGAAGATCTTCGGGATCGGCAATCGGCGCTGGAGGATTCGAACTCATGCTGCCACCTCGAACCGGGGAATCACGTGTAGCGAGCCCTCAAGGGAGGGATCGGAAGCGATTGCGTTGGCGATGTAATCCTGCGCTTTAGCCTGGCTCAAAAACGCAGCTGCCTCGGGGTGAAAGACCTTGTTGGAAGATTGCAACGCGACCGCAAACGTCTCGCTTCCCACCGCAACCGAACCCGTATAGGGCCGAGTTAGGTCCCTGAAATTCGCCGAGAGCTTAGACTGCCCGGCGCTGTTGCCTGCGAGGAAGTTGGTAAACATTGCGCGCGAGTGCGCGAAATACTTGTAGCGCACCGGCTCGGATTCGGCGTCTACAACGGTCAAGTCGTAACGTACCGGGCGAGTGATGGCCGTGGCCGAGGCGATAGCGGCAGTGCCCGCTAGCTCGATGCCACTGTCTTGTGGAACAAAGGCCTGCTGCGAAAGCTTGGTCGCGTCATCAAAATTTCGGAACTGCGACGGCGCGAATGGCTCGGTGAGGTCGCGCGTCTTCGTCAACTCAGCGCTCGCAACTGAGAATGCGAACTGGTTGGCATCGCTGAGTGCCTGGCTGCCGACTTTATCGATCTTCAGGTCGAGAGGGATGCTGCGTTGACTGACCTGCAGCGTTCCGGCGGGATGCAGAATCAAGCCGGCCTCACTGGGACCGAGTTGCCGCAACACTACAAGCAGCTTGGCATTCGGAGGCAACGCGGTTTTCCAGTTGGTAGCCTTCTGGATTTCGTCCGCTAAAATCGGCATCACTGCCACGGGCGGCAGAGTGGTGTTGGGATTATCTCCCCAGGTGAAGTCGATGCCGATATCGATGGAGAAAAAGAAGAACGACAGCGACGCAGTACCGTGAACGTGCCACGGTGTCGGCCCGGAGAGCGAGACGTCGATGCCGACTCCATAAACACCAATGCCAAACACCTGCACCGAGAACTGCGTCGAAATCTCGACTGTGAAATGGAACGGAGAAAACTGAATCAGCGCGTCAAATCCGGATGAACCTGAGACCGAGCAGGCCGAGAATCCAAAGAAGAAATCGGAGTGCGTTCCGAACTGCACCGTATTAGTGGTGACGGCAAAATATCCGTCCGCGTGAATCCGCGCAAACGACTCGTTGATCAGGTCGATTGAAATGCGGTCAGGCGCAGGAAATGGCAACGGGGGTGGATTAAACTGCGGATGAAAGCCGCCGACCGATACCACGAAATTCGCATCATCACCGTAGGCGAAGAGCACGCCTATCGATCCGGAGATCGTAATGAAGAGGATGTGCGAATCGAACAGCGATGCATAAAAGTAAAAGCGCTGCTTATCGAACTCGAGTGCGCCTGCGAAATTTACCTGCAATACGAGAATCGCAATCTGATCGGCCGGTAAAGCCAGGCGCAAAATGCCAAGAATGGCAGCGTCCCCGGGCGGGATCTCGATAATGACGCCGAGCGACAAGCTGATGAGCGTCGGCGTTCCCCATCCGATTTTCGCCATTGGTCCGATCAGGAAGGTGCCGTCTTGCGGAGGGAAAATTGCCCGCAGATCGCTGATGATGCGCGGCGCATTCGCAATCACATCCTGCGGAAACATGATGCTCTGAATGGAATTCGTGCGAATGCCATCCATCAGCGGCTGAAACAGCATCGTGCGATTCAGTCCCAGTAATCCACCCACCGCCAGCAACGTGAACCCAAAGCTCAATTGAATTCCGCTACCAAAATCGGCCGTCAGAATAATGAGTAGCGAGAATCCTTTGGAGCCGTCCGGCATTTTGGTGGAGATGAGGCCGATGGCTGCGACCGAAAGAAAATCGGCGATTTCCAACTGCAGCGCGCCTGCATATTCTCCGCGAGCCGTATCGATGTAGAGGTAGCCGCCGCCAGTGACGATACCGGCGTCGACACTGAGTCCGACACCCTTCGGCGGTTTGAATGCCAAGGCAGCCGCGACCGGACCAAGATTGCCTCCGGTCTTGGGAAACGAAAGGTTGACGGTCAGTCCAACATCTTCCACCACTGCTTGCAGCGGGCCCAGGTTTCCCTGCAGCGTCGCTCCGAGCGAAATCGGAATTGAGCCGCCGCTCGGTTGGACGGATATGCTTGCCGATTCAATCTCGATCGGTCCCAGAGATATGTGCGCGGGAATCTCGATTTCAAGTCCGGTTGCCCCGCTGAAGTAAACGCCCAGACGCGAGTCGAAACCCACTGTGATGCTGGCATCGACCGTCAGATTCGACGGCAACAACTGAGCGAGAAAGCCGTCCGCATCGGCCCCCGGCGAGATGACAATTTCACCGTCAGCGAGCGCTGCCTCGGCGTAGAAACTGCTCGCCGTGGAATCAGTTTTGTAGCCGAGCGTAATTCCAAGGGATGAATATTGCAGCCGGCTCCCGTCCTCGCTCCCCAGAAGCACCTGCTTAGCTCCGCTGCTGTCCTGGTTGTTGAGAGTGATGGAAAAAGCCGCTGCTGAACCGGGTGAGCCACCAAAGATTCCTGTCGCCAGAGTCGCGGGCTGGTTGGGACGAATTTCAACAATGAGACCGCCCGCGAGGTCGAATGCCGCTTTCACGATCAGCGACAGACGATCGGAGAGGCTGATCGTTGTCGCCTCCGAGCCTGTCACATAAGGAAGCAGAGCGATGCCGGGAGCACTCGCTGCTGTGGGCGGAGTTGCATAAAGATCGATTCCCGCCGTCAAGTCGGCATCACCCACCATGTTTCCAATCAGCTGCCAGCGCAGCGCGAAATCCTGCACATTCGTGAGCACGGTACCGCCCTGCGTAAGAGCGGCCTTCATCGGCCCACTGACCGGGTTCGAAAAGACAGTCTGGCCTAAGCCTCGGCCCAACGTATCCATATTGTTGAGGAACAGTGTCTGATCGAAGGCGGTGCTGCCCCATGAATACGCGTTACGGAAAACTCCGAAAGGGTCGCTGAACACATTGCCCAGATCGCTCCAGGCGATATCCAGGCGAGTGTAGGCCAGCCTCTTTCCGGCCGCAGGTTTGGCCGTCTTTCGAATCACTCCAGCTGCCAGCAATGTCGCTCCAAGCACCCGGTGATTTCGCAGAAGGTATTCCGCGACCAGGTAATCCACGAGTTGGCCTGGGAAGTCGTTGGCGAACTCCGTCGGGTCGATGGTCGCCGGAAGCGCACCCGGCGAAGATAATTTCTCTACCGCGGAAAAGAAATTCAGAACCTGGCTGATGACATTCGCCGCGTCGCTCTCATCGAGTCCACCTTCGACCAGGTTCAAGAGGTTCGTCACGATCGCGCCCAGATTCTGCACTGCGCCCAGGTAGCCGGCGGTATCCCATCCCAACAGCCGCATGAACGCAGAGAAGGTGCCTTCGGAAGTAAGCGCAAAATCGACAGGAGCCAGGGCAAGTCCAAGCTGTTCGGCGATAACCGCGAGCGTGTCCTTGCCTGCCATAAGTTACCTACACAATCGCGAACATCGGATAGGCCGCGTTGTCTTCCTTAAAGCGCATCAGGGGCGGACCCGATGTCGGGTAAAAGTTATAAATTAGTTGGTCGTCGGTCCCAGCGACGGTCACTGGAATCAGGAGCGTGTACACGTAGTGCACTCCGGTGTAGACGATCTTGGGTGGAGTCGATGTTGTGTCCGGTTGCGGTGTCCACGTAAAGCCTGCGAAGAAGCTGTCAAAATCCGGGAAATGTTTTCTGACGTATATGGGATACGGGTGGGCCGACGTATACCGAGTGGCACCCTGCATGGCCGGTTTTAAAAGTCCCGGCCACTGTGCTTTGGGCGGCATGCTCGCTACGTTCGAAAATGTTATGGGAAATGTCCACCGGTCGGTTTCTGCCCAAAAGTTGCCTTTTCCTTCAACATCGGAAAACGTACCATCGGGTTGCGCTATCTTAAGCGCAACAGGGAACGTAACCTCGTCCTTATTCGCTGGGGAAAGGTTAGGCGTGGGTTTTGCCCTTTTTACCTGCTGCACCCACTTCGACCAGTTCGCAGCCGGTACCGGACTTCCATTCAGCAGGCTGAAGCGGGCCGGAGTTGCAGTTGCCGCAGTCTGAAAGGCATTGGTCACCGCGGCATAGGCGGCCAGCGGCTGCACGCTCATCACACGAAACTCGTACAACATGAATTCAAATACGCCGTCTGGAAGGTCGCCATTGAGCCCGTAGACAAATCTCGGCGCGGTAACCTGCTTGGCTGTGCCCAACGCCTGCTTCAACAATCGCAAGTACGGGAGCGACTCGTCGGCTCCGATGGCGCAACCCTTGAAGTGAAGGCTGGTATTCGCGTCCGAGATCGCAGCGTTAAGTTTGATTGATCCTCGGCTGTTCACTCCCTCCAGGCCTTCGTAATCCGTCTTCGGACCGGTGGAGCCGTCCAACGCTATCTCCATGACGCCCTCGTCAACGGCATGGGATCCGACGATCAAATTTCCGCCTTTCAAATTCTGCATTTGCAGCCTTTTGAAAAAGTCTGCAACGTTTGCTACGCCAGTCTGGGTGACTAATTGAGTGTTGTCTCTCGCCTTCAATAGGCGCGCCAGCGTGCGCTCGAAAGGCGTGACTCCGGGATCAAACGCGTAATCCATTGATGCCTTCTATTGCCGGCCCAGACCAACCTGGCGCGGCATTAATTTGCTGGTGCCCCAAAAACTGGATAGTAGATCGTGCCCCAAAAAAAGTTACAGGACTCCAAACAGTCGAAACATTAGCAGGATTAGAAGTGGCGGATGCCCCGAAAGCCCCAGAGGCGATACTGGATCTCTGTTTCGTTACTTCAGTTGGCGGGGATTATACCCCAAATCGCTTGCTGTCTACATTCGCAAACAGAAAGTTTTGAATTTTCCCCTTGCAGGAAGATGAAGATAAAGATAATGATCGCTGCTCAGTGTCTGAAATGGTGCAGTGGAATCTTCTGGCCGAAGCCGTGGTCATCTCGCAATGGCTTAGCCTGGGCATCCCATCGCCAAACTACTTGCGGATTATCCCTTCCATCCAGCTGTCTTCGCTGGCTTCTATCATCAAAAAATCAGCGACCCGGAATAATCGTGATGTTGCGAAAAGCGACGTGCCCCGCCTCGCTCCTCTGCAAAATAGATTGGCCCGGAAAGTCCAGAGAACGGACATCACATTTCGAATTTTGGCACAACTGCTTTTCGCCAAGGGCAAACGTCGCAGCCAAGATTCGACTTGTATTGTTCTGACCTCAGCCAGTTCGTAATGCCGCCAGTGAGGAAGAACCCAGCGAGTTAGGTACGCCTGGTACGTCTTCTTGGTCGAGTAACTGCGCCATGTGTTGTCCCTTGCGAGTTCCCGTTGCTCGAAATGATCGCAGAGCTGCGCGACCGTAATTGAGCGATTGCCCATCCGCACTTTGTCGGAATTGATTTCTGCCAACAGAACAGCGATAGCAGAACGGGCGCCGGCTTCGTCCAGGTAGCGCTCAACCGTGCCAATCACTCTCTTCCGCTGGACACGCGCTCCATGCAAATCCTTTTCGGACCAGCGAAACTGCCATACAGCAGGCCCCTCCTTGCGACTTACCAATGCCAGACTCCCGTGTTGCATTCTCAGCCTCCGTGACCGCAGTTGCGGCGCACGAGAATTCTCACGTATTACGGGGAACCAAGGGAGTCCATCGGGCACCTGAGTGAATTGCTTTGCGGCGGCAATGCTCCATTTAGGACGTTTACGTCCCAGAAACCCGTTTGCACGAAGCCGCTAACTAACGTTTCTGGACCTCCCGGATTACTTCCGCATTGCCGACCACCCGCCCGGGATGTTCTAGGCGCGAACGACACTTCTACCAGTGGCCGAACCGGCCGTTTCCTTGACGCACAATCGACTCAGGGTGCAAGCTTTAGCGAACGCGACCTATCATTGGTCCGGGTGTTTTAGAAGGAGCGGACGATGGAAAGTAACGCCACGGAAGAAGACACCGCCCCCGACGTTGCGTCGCAGTCAATTAGAGCGGAGTTTACGCATGGCCTCTCTGAGGTGGCTCTGCCAGTCAATGACTTGAGAACCGCCATTGATTTCTACACGAAAGTTGTCGGTCTGGTGCTTGAGCTGCAGTCGGACGATGGTGCCTTCCTCTGGACTGGCTTGAGAGGCCAGTCTCAGCGACTGATCCTGGCCACTCGACAGTACTTAGCCAGAGGAAATGCTGCGGGTGAGGTCGGCCGAGGCGTCGAATGGCATCATGTACATTACGCGTTCCAGGTTCCCAGAGAGAAGCTGGAGAAAGCAATCAAGCATCTGCACCGGAGTGGCGTCGCGGTATCAGGCCCGGCTCGTTTCGATCTGATGAAGGCAACTTCGTTTTACTTCCGCGATCCGGACGGTCATCTGGTTGAGTTCTGGTCGCCAGATCCAGGTGTTCAATCCGCGTAGCGGCTGGTGAAAGATGGAGTTGGCAGGTGGCTCATCCTGCGCGCGCACCTAATCGAAGGCTCCAGCACGACAGCGTCACGGCAGATCCCAATTTGATAAGGTGAGCACAAATGATTCCGGTGAAAGGTCTGTTTGAAGCGCACATTACCGTTAGCGATATGCGGCGGTCCATCGCCTTTTACCGCGATGTGGTGGGACTCGAGGTGGGGCTTCTACAACCGGAACGCCCTGCGGCCTTCTTTTGGGTCGGCGGCTACGGGCGGTCAATGATGGGGCTTTTCACTTTGGAAGGCCAGCCTCTTACAATGAGGCAACAGCAACTTCATGTGGCCTTTCAAGTAACATTAGAGGACGTCTTGACTGCTCCCGAACGACTACGATCCGTAGGCGTTACTCCTCTCGGAGGGCGGAAGGAGGCAATTGACGAGCCGATCGTCTTTGCCTGGATGCCGGCTGCATCCGTATTCTTCGATGATCCCGATGGAAATTTCCTGGAGTACATCTCCATGCTCCCTGATCCACCACGGCCTGAGCTAGGAGTGGTGTCATGGAGCGATTGGCAGGCGGCCCATCAGCATCAAGGTGCATGAGGTCCCGACAGCTCACGTTCCATTAGCGTGGAGTCGTTTTTTGAAAACCACCTCCGAAGGACCACCGTAGTATTTACCGACTGTGCTCCACCTGGCCGTATGGGCGGCTAACCGGAGATGTGGTATGCCTTGCCGCCTTGGCGATTCCTCCCGAGTCACGGGCAAACCGGAAGTTATACCCCCAAACAGATTCTCAGCCACGTTGTCCCGAAGTCCGCTTGGAGGAAGTTTCGCCGGATCGGCAACGATAAACCCCCTTGCCGTCGCCATTTGGAAGCAACAGAGGCCACAGACTCCAGCGTCATCCCCATTTTTGGTGGCGGGACCACGATGCTTTCAGCGCTGAAGGCGGATTGAGACCGGTCCTCAGGATTGGAAAATCTGGGTCCGATCTGGGTCCGATAGAACGGCCAAAGAGTTCCCTTGAGTTCCCTTAGAGGACTAAGAACGGGCTGTCAGTACCGTTAAGTTCCAATAAGTTACGTCGGCCAGCGACTCTGTCACGGCAGAGGTCGCGAGTTCGAGTCTCGTCGTCCCCGCCATTCTTTTCAATAGGTTGGAAGGAATGGCACCCAAAACTCCAACCCACACTCCAACCCACATCTACTGC
>Ga0224558_1001570_pt1 | contig 23505 bp, 22 predicted proteins | sample 714S32024metaG_FD_180682 | JGI IMG/M metagenome (GOLD analysis project Ga0224558, IMG submission 180682) | Peat soil microbial communities from Stordalen Mire, Sweden - 717 S3 20-24 | ecosystem: Environmental > Terrestrial > Soil > Wetlands > Peat | place: Sweden: Norrbotten County, Stordalen...
CCGACGACTACGGGAACTCCGCAAACAACTCGAGGACCTCTCGATCCTGGCCATGGCCGAGGCGGAGGGCTGGGGGCAGAAATGAGGACCGAGATGTGCGGAAAGCGAGACGGATTGGTCAGTAGAGCCTTATTTCAAGTACGACCAGACGGTCATGGAACTGGGGCGCCCTGTTTCTTTGCTGGACGATTGCAGGTGGCTTGGCAGTGGGCGGCTATTTTCTGGCCCCACATTGGGGGACCTGGTGGGCAACGCTACTCACTGTCGTCATTGGACTCGTCGGCGTTCTGTTCGTCATCGCTGGTTTCGGCACTCTCCTTCAGCGGAAGGCCGACACGGCATGATTCGGTGCACCAGAACCGGAGCGTACTGAAGAAGGTTGGTAACAGCCCGTGGACCGACGGTATCGGCGGGGGAGTGACACCAGGGCCGCATCCGGTAGCCGTTGCGGGAGTTCTCCCGCTCCTCGGTGCGCTCGCCATAGGGCGCCGCACTGCATCGAGGCCTGGGCCGACATCAGCGCCTCGGCGAAGGCGGCCAGCATCGCCCGGGCCAGGTCGTGGTCGCCGTCGGCGCCCTCGAGGTACTTGCTCAGCCAGGCGCCCGCGTCGATAGTGGTGGGGACAGTCACCGTGATCCTCCTCAAGTGGTTTGTGTAGGAACTGCCACTTGAGGTTGACGCGGTGACCGTCGCGTCTGGGGGATGCCCCTCAGCTCAGAGGGTCGTACACCACTGGTGGGGACTGAACTGTTCGAGACGTTGCCCGCGAGCTGTCGGTCTTCGAGAACTCTCTGAGCAAGTGGGCGCGTGACGAGCGTCGACGCATGGAGACCCTGGAAGGAACCAGTGGTGAACCGCTGAGTTCGGCTGAGCGGGCCGAGCTGGTGCGCCTGCGCCGCCAGGTGGCCGCACAGGACAAGGACCTGGCATTTCTGGGAAAAGCTGCCGCGTACTTCGCTTCAAATCCACCAAAGCAGAGAGATTTGCGTTGATGGCCACGGAGTGCGCGAACTTCGAGGTGACCCGCTGTGACCTGACTCCCTGATCCCGGTCAACCTGACCTGGCCGATGAAAGGGGTCCGGTCAGGAACGCAGCATGTTGGTGCCCCCGATCGCAGCAGAGAGCGGGGTACGATCAGCGGTTCTTAGGGCGAGAACTTCTGACAGTGAGAATCACCCAGGCCGCCGCAACCACGCCGAGGGCTATTAGGACTGCGAGACCATTGCTTCGATAGATTGCACTCGTCATGGGTTGCCTCGCTTTCTGCCCGGCTGAACCACGTTAGTCCTCAACCACCAACATCACCCCTGTCCCACAACACCGGTGGCTCGCCGACAAGTTAAGTCTTCAGAGCCTGACCGTCCTTCCTCGCCTACCTCGTGAGTTTCCTTACAATCGGGGCCGCCCTGTCTGGATCGCCCACCACGGTCTCACCAATGAGCTAAAGCGGGTCGACTCCATCTTCCTCAGGCTGAATCTCCTTTTCCTGCTGACCGTCGCCTTCCTACCGTTCCCCCCACGTCTCGTTGTCGAAGCCTTGGGTAAGAGCACGGCCTGGCAACGTATGGCCGCCGTCGCGTACGGGCTGACGTTTGCTGCTGATTCGGCTGCTCTTGGCCGCGCTGAGCGCGTACGTGCGAAAGGAGCACCTACGAAGACCCGGCCAGGATGATCCGGACCTTCAGGAAGCCCGCAAGAAGTTTCAATATGTTGTCGTCGGATACGTGCTCACGATCTTGGCTTGTTCGTGCCGTTTCGCGCTGTAGCCCGAGTCATCGTCGGACAGGGGGAAGAACTCCGGTGTGAGTCGACCCCGGCGGGCACGTATCCCACATGTGCCTGGTCGGGGGCAGGGCATTGGCGATCGGGGACAGGGTTGTCACGGGACGTCCCGAGTGCCGAACGGCCCTGTTGGAGCGTCTGCCTTCTCTCTACAGTGGGAATCGGGATATGAGCGAGGAAGAGGTGGCGGCTTTGAACAGACCGGCACTGGCATTGCTTGTCGGAGTGCTGGCTTTCGCTGCCACCGCTTGTGGTGCTTCGTCCAGTAGTTCGACGACCACCGCTACGCCTTCCTCCTCTCCGATGACCGCTCCGGTTACCGTGACGACCGTCCCTGCGGATGTCGGAGCCTGGTCCCTCATCCCCGCCGGCCCCAACCCGGTGGGGGGTCCGGAGGCATGGACAGGCTCGGAGCTCCTCGTCGCTCGAGCCGGCTGTTGTGACGACACTGGATCCGTCAATCTGGCTGCCTACGACCCCGCGACCAGCGCCTGGCACCAACTGCCCCCGACCCCACTCACGCCTCGGAGGGGTGCAGCCGGAGCCTGGACGGGCACGGAGATGGTCATCGCCGGTGGCTACGCCAACCCGGAGGGAGTGGCATCGGATGCCACACCCGCCACCGACGGGGCCGCCTGGGACGCTGCGACCGACACGTGGCACTCGATCGCTCCGATGCCCGTGCCCCTGGCCGGCTATGACCCGACGGCCGTGTGGTCGGGTCGGGAGATGCTGGTTTGGTCATCGGCTCCAGCCACCTCTCTAGCCCCTGGGAGCGAGGTCGTGCTCGCCTACAACCCCTCGACCAACACCTGGCGGAGGCTTCCCGGGTCCGGGCTTGTCCCCCGAGAGGGTGCGGTGACCGTCTGGACCGGCAAGGAGCTGGTTGTCTGGGGTGGGCTCAACTCGGATTTCACTACTGCCTATGCAGACGGGGCCCGGCTCGACCCGGTGACCGGTATTTGGCGCCCATTGCCGCCTGCGCCCGTCCCCGCCCGGGGCTACGCCGGAGCTGTCTGGTCGGGAGATGAGGTGCTCGTATGGGGCGGCGAGACCGGATCGACTCTCGAGGCTCGAGCGGCGACAGGCTTCCCCTCCGTGGGGAGGGGCGCAGGGTACGACCCAGCAACGAATGAATGGCACGCCCTCCCGCTCTCGCCGCTCAGAGCCAAGGCATCCCCGGCAGCCGTTTGGACGGGTCATTTCTTCATTGTCATCGGCGGCACGGCTGACGGGAGCCTGCCTGCCCCTGGGCCCGGAGCTGCTGCATACGATTCTGCTACCGACGCGTGGACCGCCTTGCCTGCAGCACCGGCCTATCCCTATCCCAATGATCCGACGGGACCCGCCGACCAACGATCGGATGCATTCGCTGTCTGGACGGGAACGGCTGCAGTGGTTGTCGGTGGCAGCGACAGCGTCCACCAGGGCCCTCGAGCAGACGGCATCGAATGGACGCCAGCGGGCTGAGCTCCTTGCGAACCGGAAGGCTGGCGTCGGGCCGTCACGGGCTCTGTCGGGATGGCCCCCAATCGATAGAAGTCACCCGAAGGGTGGCCCAGGTGCTGCGTCTCGCTTGCGTCGAAGGTCACGCAGGTCAAGCGTACTGGTGACGATGATGCCGACGATGAGGAGTCCTTGTAGGAGGATCACGAGCCAGCTCCGAAGGCCGGAAAGCTCGAAAGCCAGGATAACCAGCACCCCGAGCGCAAAGGCCGTGCGCAGTCGGAACCACCTTGTCGCAGAGGCTCTTGCCATGCTTGGTTCGAGCCTCCCGTCCGTTTACGGTCCCGGGCGTTGCCCTTGTATCGCGACCGTACCTCGATCACGGATCACCGCAGTGCGGAGCTCGTCTGAGCCTGTATGACCATAGGAGCATCGTTCCAGGGCATTGAGCTTCGAGTGACGGTCGAGGAATGTAGAGTCGTTACAACTACGGCGAAGGGGGTCATCGTGGACGAAGGTGAACCAATCTCATACCTTGCTCTGGCGACAGACACTCCCGTCCTCAGTTCGTCTGGCTCCGAATTCGGCAGCGTCGCTCATGTTCTGCAAATACCTGAGTTGGACGAGTTCGATGGAATCGTTGTCTCCACGAAGGCCGGCCACCGATTTGTCGACCGGGACCAGATCACTGAAATCACCACTACGTGCGTCCGATGCGATCTTTCGGATGAGCAGACAGCTTCATTGCCAGCACCCAACGGCCCACCGGTTCTTCATCTCGACGCTACCTACGACGAAGGATCATCCCTCAATGCCAGATTCGCCCGGCTGTTCAGGCGACCGCATTGGAAAGAGCTTGAATAGCCGGTTACCTGCATGTCGGTCGGGTAACTGACTCGGCGACTGATCAGGGATAGTCCCGACGACTTTCGTGGTGGAGGACTTGGCGGATGGTTGCTGATGTCGTCTGGCGCGTCCAGGACCAGGCGAGATGCATCCAGGGAGCGACCTTCCCGTAGCGGCCTTGGTCATCGGACCTGCACGGACAGGGACCATGACCACTGTGAATTCTGCTGGGTCCACTTCGGGGACCACATCTTCGAAGACGACCCGGACACCCAGCTCGAGGGATGGGCTACCACTGACGCCACGCACTGGGTCTGCCGAGTCTTTCTTGAAGACTTTCGGGAGGGGTTTGAGCTTCAGACAGTGACTCTCGCTCCCTGAGTCGCCTCTCTGTACTGCCCCATCCAACCGATCTGGGGCACACAGAATCGCCACCGAGCACTGTCCATTTCCCCATGTCAGGTAGCCTGAAGGAGGAGCGCCGGGAAGCCTGATCGGCAATGGGAACGTAGGACTACTTGCCCTTGCAGAGGAGCGCGATGACCGACCCGATCAACCTTGGTGCATTGTCCCGGAATCCTGACCACCTGCGTCCCCGCAGGCTGCGCCTTCCGAGCTGGCGCCGGGAAGCCTTGCGGACCACCTTCTGGGTTGTCCCGACGCTTCTCATCGCTGTCGCTTGCATTCTGTTCGCCGTGACCTACGCAGTCGACCTGGCGGCATACCACCACCACGTGAATCTGCCCTGGTGGGTGAGAACCGGGAGCGCCGACGCAGGTCGCCAAGTTCTGATTGCAATCGCTGCGGCCATCATCACTACCGTGGGCGTGGTCTTCTCAATCACCATTCTGGCGCTCACACTCGCTTCGCAGCAGTTCGGACCTCGGATGATGCGGAACTTCATCCGTGACATCGGCAACCAAATGACACTGGGTGTCTTCGTGGCAACTTTTGTGTATTCGGTGCTCGCTCTGGGATCGATTACTGGGCTCCCTAGCGGGGACTTCGTTCCCCATTTGTCGATCACTGTCGCAGAGGGATTGTTGCTCGTTGACCTTGCCGTTCTCATCTACTTCATTCACCACATCGCCAAGTCGATTCAGCTCCCCGAGGTGATCGCAGGAATCGCACGCGACCTGGATCGAGCCATCAATTCTGAGTTCCCAGGGCACACAGGTGCGCCGAGGGGCCACGATGACGCATCGCCCGGAATTGCAGCTGAGCTGGCCGAGAAGTTGGATCAGCCGGGGGCGGTAGTCGCCGCCAAACACAGCGGCTACCTGCAATTCGTTGGCTACGGGAAGCTCATCGAGATCGCCGAGTCTTCGGATGCTGTCATCCGCCTGACACACCGACCGGGGCACTTCGTGGTGGCACACCGACCATTGGCCACGGTCTGGCCTGTCAAGGCGGCAGGCCAAGTCGCAGCCGCCCTGGACAAGGGACACGTGACCGGTCCTCACCGCACGCTCACCCAGGACCCGGTATTCGCAATCGATCAGCTCGTCGAGATCGCTATCAGAGCGCTCTCTCCCGCGGTCAATGACACCTTTACTGCACTTACTTGCATCGACTGGCTGTCTGCCGGGCTGTCGGAGATCTCCTCCAGGATCCTCGTGGAAGGCGTGTATCGAGGTCGAAGCGGGCGGGTTCGCCTTATTGAGTTCGATCCAAGCTACGCGCGGATGGTCAACCGCTCGTTCGACAAGGTTCGCCAAGCGGGTCGAGCAATGCCTGCCGTGATCATCCGGATGATTGATGCCCTGGAACACATCACGGAGAACACCACGAGCGGTCAGCAACGGTCCGTGTTGCTGCGGCAGGCCGACATGATCCTGAGAGGTGCGGAGGAGGAAGTGCCAGAACCGTTCGACTTGGCGGACATCCGAGCCCGCTACGACCGGCTGGTCGAGACGTCGAAGGTGCTTGACTCCCATGTCAAGCCGTTGGCAGCAGACGACGCATCACGATCGTCGTGAGGAGAAGCTGGGCCTGGAGGATCTGTCGATGCAGGATCACCGAGGATTCGGTAGGGGGCACTGTCGGGGTGTCCAATCCGGAGCCGCTCTTGTCGCCAAATGAGGGAGCGGCTCCGAATCAGGAGAGCACGAGGTGGAGGGATGAGCTCGGAGGGGCGGAGGCCCCGCACCGTGAAGCCCCCTACGAAGCCGAGTCCTCGACGGGAGGGGCGAAGGCCGGGCCTTGGTCGCCCCGCGCCAAGCAGGGTGACCTGCGCGTGGTCCCCTTGGGGTGCGCCTACCTCGGCTGGGGTGCCTTGGCCGTGGCGATGGTCTCGTGTCAAGGCAGCCAGTCCGAGGCCGTCTACCAGGTGAACCCCGGCCCGGTGCGGTTCATCCCTTCCTTACCGGCGGGAGCGGTGTTGATCTCGACTGGGAGCGCGAATCTGGCGGGTGATCCGCCGTTCACCGAAGGTCGGTTCCGCCGGGATGCTGGTGGATGGCTTGGCGGGGGTGATGGCCGTCCTCGGGGTGCTCGCGATCGGACCATTTCTCCTCCCCCTGGCCGTCTTGCTCACCGTCCTCGCACTCCCGCTCGTCCGTCCGCAGCGGCTCGCTCACGGCCGACGAGCGGGATGACGCCGGCAGGGTGGTGGGGGGACCCGGTCGGGCACCTCCCGTCCCGCTACTGGGACGGAGGAGCGTGGACCGAGCACGTCGCCTCGGGAGGCGAGTTCGCCCGCGATCCCTTGTAGCTGGAAGGCGACGGCGCCTCGGCGACGGAGGACCTCCTTTTTCTCTCCTCGGCATGTGAGCGAGAGCCCGGCAGATCTCCAGCCCCCGACGGCTTCAGGTCCCACGGATTGCATGGGCCGGACCACCGGTTTCACTGACCTCCGCGGCAGAGGAGCCGAGTCGATAGCATTCGCAAGAAGCTCATCCGTCGGCGATCGGAGGGTGAGCGTGTCCGTGGTTCTAGTCCGAGGAGCTGACGAAAGTGTTCGAGAACGTAGTCGTAGGAGCGGATGGTTCCTCCACCGCCCGCCAAGCAGTCGTGGCTGCCGCTGACATTGCCCAGTTGAGCGGCGCAAACCTCCACATCGTCGCCGCCCACGAACCCGAGCAGAGGCCGAGTCGCAGCGCGCAGGGCGGCTACGTCGACCCGGCGAATCCGGCAGTCACCTTGCTGGCGCGCCTCGGAGGGATCGCCAAGGAGCGAGGACTCGAGCCGATCGGGCACCCTTCCAAGGGTGCACCTGCCGAAGCGGTCGTGAAAGTTGCCGAAGAACTCGGCGCCGATCTCATCGTGGTGGGGAACAAGGGGATGAAGGGCGCACGCAGGGTTCTTGGCAGCATTCCGAACTCTGTCGCCCACAACGCCCCCTGCTCGGTGCTGATCGTCGACACCGTGGGGGCGGACTGACCGCCCGGCAACCATGAGGTCTGTCGGAGCCACGCTCGGGAATCGCACCAACTCGGCCGGCTGGGGCGGTTGGGGGTCCGGATCGCGCCCAGTCGGTCGACCAGGGGGATGGGACAACATGGACACACCGAAGTGGGCACCCGGCTCGGTGCGATCGGCCTACGGGCACGGTCCCGATGACGGCAGCGACCTGGTCACCGGCCGGGCGTGGCAGCGGCTGCTCGAGTCTCTGGCCCGCACCGCCCAGCTGCTCCAATCCGAGCGCTCGCCGTCGGAGGAGGCGGACCGAACGGCAGGATACCGCCACCTGTTGGTGCTGCTGGGCCTGGGCATCGACGAGGCTCTGCGCGGCTCGGACCCCTACCGACCCCGCTTCGCCCCGGCCAACGTCGACAATGTCCTCAAATGGGGAATGGACTGTCCCGACGCCGCCTACAGCGGAGCCGGAATCCGCGGAGACGCCACCTACGTGGTGCGGGGCCGCCGTAACTCGGTGCGCTACCTCGGCTTTCAGATCATGGGGGGGATGGAGAACACCGGCAACGTAGTGGTCGACGACCTCGACCTGGACGAGGAGGGCCGGTTCGAGTTGGTGCTCTCGCCCACGGAGCACCCGGGCAATTGGATGGCCCTCGCCCCCGACAGCACGTCGCTGGTGGTGCGGCAGTTCTTCTACGACTGGGCCAACGAGGAGGCAGCCGACCTCTCCATCGAATGCACCAGCCGGCCGTCAGCATCGCCACGCGAATCGGTGGCCGCCCCGCCGTCCGCCGCCGGTGTGGGCCGGCAGATCGAGGCGCTCGGTGAGTTCGCCGAGGCCAGTGTGGAGTTCTGGCTCGATGTGGAGGAGGCCGGCCGGGCCCAGGGGGTCAACTGCTTCCGTGCGCCGGCCGCCCTCACCGCCATGGGGGCCGCGGCCGAAAACGTGAGCACCTGGGGCTCGTGGAGCTTGAAGGACGACGAGGCCCTGCTCATCGAGGTGAGCCCTCCCGAAGCCCTCTACTGGAGCGTGTCCCTGGGGAACTTCTGGTGGGAGACCATCGACTACGCCAACCACCAGTCCAGTCTCAATGGCTACCAGGCCGCCCTCGACCCCGACGGTGTGTTCCGCGCCGTGGTTTCTCGCTCCGATCCCGGCGTGGCCAACTGGCTGGACACCGGTGGGAACCATCACGGTGCCATGATCTTCCGGTGGCTGCGCGCCGACCATGCGCCGGTGCCGGCATCCCGGGTCGTCCAGCTGGACCAGGTGGACCGGCAGCTGCCGGTGGGTACTCCCAGGGTGGACGGTGCGGAACGGCAGCGGGTGCTCGAGGCTCGGCGCCTGGCGGTCCAGCGGCGATTCCCGCGCTGACGAGCCCGCCATGGACCTCGGATTGCAGGGAGCGTTTGCGGTGGTCACGGGAGGATCGAAGGGGATGGGTCGGGCGATCGCCGAGCGCCTGGCCATCGAGGGTGCGAGTGTGGCTGTGCTGGCACGCGGGCGAGAGGCCGTGGACGACACCGTGGCCGCCCTGCGGGAGGTCGGAAGCGACGGGTCGCTGGGGCTCTCGGTCGATGCCACCGATCGTGCCCAGGTCGACCAGGCGTTCGACCAGCTCGGCCGTCAGTGGGGCTCGCTCAACGTGCTGGTGAACACGCTCGGCCCTGGGGCCGGACGGTTCGAGCACCTCGACGATGACGACTGGGACCGCACCCTCGACCTCGGGGTGATGGCCGCGGTGCGGTGCGTCCGGGCTGCGCTTCCCCTGTTGCGCAGCGCGGAGTGGGCCCGGGTCGTGAACGTGTCCGCCCACTCGACCCAGCGGCAGAGCCCCATGTTGGTGGCCTACACCGCGTCCAAGGCCGCGCTGACCAGCGTGTCGAAGAACCTTTCCAAGGCGCTCGCCCCCGAGGGGATCCTGGTCAACACAGTGAGCCCGGGCTCCATCGTCACCGCCAGCTTCAGCGAGGGCCTGCGGGAGGTCTTCGAGGAGGAGGGACTCGATGCCACCGACCCTTACGACGTCATGAAGTGGATCGACGACAACTTCCACCAGCCCGCCGATCTCGGTAGGGCGGGCCTCCCTGAGGAGGTGGCAACCCTCACTGCCTACCTGGCTTCGCGGGCCAACGGGTACGTGACCGGAGCCGACGTCAACGTCGACGGTGGCTCGGACTTCGTCTGATGCTCGAGGCCGAGGTGCTCATCGGAGCCGCGTGCGAGCGGACCGGCCTCGAGGACTTCGGGGGTGCCGGCTGGCGGGAGGGGCTGGGCCGGCTGATCGACTCGCTCAACGGTGAGGCATCACTCACCAGAGGGGGCGAGCAGATCCTGGAGTTGAGGCTCGGCATGCTGCTGGCCAACCGCCTGCGCATTGTCGACGTGCTCCAGGCCCATCCCGAGATCGGGGACCAGGAGATCGAGGGCCCGCTGTTCATCATCGGGCTGCCCCGCACCGGCACCACCGCCCTCAGCAACCTGCTGGCCGCCGATCCGCAGATCCGCTCCCTCCGGCTGTGGGAGTCCTCCGACTCGGTGCCTCCTCCCGACCGGCGGACGGAGCACAGCGACCCCCGGATCGAGGCGGCACGGGGTGGGCTCGAGGCCATGTACGAGGCGTTCCCGAAGATGCGGATGCTGCACTTCCAGTCGGCCACCGGGCCCACCGAGTGCCAGGACCTCCTGGGCATGGAGTTCCGGGCCGGGCACTTCGACGGGATGGCCCGGGTCCCGAGCTACATGGCGTGGGTGGTCGACTGCGACATGTCGAACGCCTACGCCTACCACCGTCACGTGCTCCAGCTCCTGCAGTGGCACTGTCCTCCCCACCTCTGGCACCTAAAGACGCCGATCCACATGCTGGCGCTCGACGACCTGCACGCCACCTACCCAGATGCCAAATTCCTCTGGACCCACCGTGACCCGGCCGCCGTGCTCGGCTCGGTGTGCAGCCTGATCGCCTACACCCGGAGCTGGGTCAGTGACCAGGCCGACCCCGAAGAGCTGGGCGCCGAACAGCTGACGCTCTGGGCCGAGGCCATCCGGCGGGCCATGGCATTTCGCCACCGGATCGGCGAGGAGCACTTTGCCGACGTGAGGTTCGACGCCCTGCAGACAGATCCGGTCGGCGCCGTCGCCAACGCCTATCAGCGACTCGGGATCCAACTGGGTGGGGGACGGTCCCAGGTGGAAGAGTGGGCCCGGGCCCATCCTCCACGGTCCCACGGTGTGCACGAGTTCGCGCTCGACGGGTTCGGGCTCGACGCCCCGATGGTCCGAGGCCGCTTCACCGCGTACCTCGACCGATTTTATCCCGCCGAGTGACCGGGCGGGTTGGTTGCTCGACGAGCCCCAGGGTCGTGCAGCCCATCTTCTCAAGTCGGAGGGCCGGTGGTCAGGAGGCGATCGTGAGGCTCAAGCTCACCGATGCTGTCTGCTTGGCGTGCAGCGTTGAGTCCGTCACTTCGACGGCGATGTCCTGAACGCCGGTGCCGACATCCTTGGCGGTGACGGTTCCCGAAAGCAGGCCCGACCGGGAGAGTCTGAGACCCTTCGGCAATTTGGCCAGCTTCTTCCACTTGTAGGGGGCAGTCCCACCGGCCGCTCCCAGCTGCACGCTGTAGGCGGTGCCCTGGGTCAGCGTTGGCAGCGAAGTGGTGGTGACGTGGAAGCTGTACACCGTCAGCGTGAAGCTCTGGGTGGCCGGGCTGCCCACCCCATTGGTGGCGGTGAACGTGATCGGGAAGGAACCGGTCGCAGTCGGAGTACCCGACAGGACGCCGTGCGAGAGGGTGACACCCGCAGGCAGGGCACCCGACTCGGTCACTGTCGGGGCCGGGAATCCCGTCGTGGTCACCGTGAAGGCGTTGGTCACGCCCTCGTTGAACACATGGCTGGAGGCCGAGGTGAACTGGGGTGCGGCATCCACCAAGAGCGTGAAGTTCTGGGCCACGTTGTGGCCGATCCCGTTGACGGCGGTGAGATTGAGCGGGAAGCTCCCCGTCGCCGTCGGGGTGCCCGAGAGTACGCCGTTGGAGAAGGTCACGCCGGGGGGCAGGGTGCCGCTCTGGGTGATGTTCACCGTCGGGAATCCCGATGCAGTCACCGTGAAGGTTCCGCCAGCACCCTCGATGAAAGTGGCGCTGGTGGCCGACGTGAAGATGGGGGAGGCATCGACGGTCAGGGTGAAGGTCTCACTGGCTGGAGACCCGGTCCCGTTAGTGGCACCCAGGATGACGATGTACGTCCCCCCACTGCCGGCGGCCGGGGTGCCGGCCAAGGTGCCCGTGCCGTCACCGTTGTCTACGAAGGTCACGCCGGACGGCAGTGTGCCGATGGCCGACAGTGCCGGTGTCGGGTTGCCGGTGGAGGTCATCGTGAAGCTGCCGGCCGAGCCGGCCGTGAAGGTGGTGCTGGCCGGCGATGTGATGGCTGGGGCAACGGGTGCCGGGTTCACCGTGAGGGCAAAGGACTGATCGGCGGGGCTGCCGTCCCCGTTGTCGGCGGTGATGGTGATCGGGAAGGAGCCAGACCCAGTCGCGGTGCCGGACAGGGTGGCGGTACCGTCACCGTCGTCGAGGAAGGTCACGCCATCGGGCAGTGCACCCGTCTCGGACAGGGCGGCCATCGGGTTGCCGGTCGAGGTCACCGTGAAGCTGCCGGCCGATCCGGCCGTGAAGGTGGCGCTGGCCGCTGAGGTGATGGTGGGAGCACCGATGGTCACCTCGTTCGAGGGAGCCGACTGGTTGGCATCGGTGATCGTCAGAGCCGGGGGTGAGCTGTTGTAACTGAACGACGGAGCCTGCGGGGTCACCACGAAGTCGTAGCTGCAGCCGCTCGTGAAGTAGTCCGACGGCACGGTGATCGTTGTGCCCTGCGAGACGAGGTTGCCCTCGTAGCCCCCGTTGGGTCCTGAGATCAAGAGCGATCCCGACGGCTCGGGGCAGTTGGAGGTGGCCACGCCGACGGGCGTGGCGAAGTACTCGGGCGATGTGTTGCCGTCCGGCACGGTGTAGGACACGGTGACGGAGCCATCGACGTTGGCGGTCGCCGAGATGTCGGTGGGCGCTTGATCAGATGGATCGGCACCGGCGACCCCTGCCGTGGCGACCAACGGCAGGCCGATTGCCGCGCCGACGACGGCCAAGGAGGCGATTCCCCGCAAGCCTCGGCTGATGATCGGTGAAGACGACGTTCGAGTACGGAACACCCGGATACCTCCGACTGGGTTGGAAGGCTCGCTTGCATGCCACGAGGTTGTGGGCTTCTTAACATGGGGCAGGCCACTGGGAAACTGAGATTTCCGAATGACTCAAAGAGTTCATTTCTTGTTTTCGTCCCGTATTCCTTCCATCACGCAACGACCTCCGATCGCCACGGAGCGTCACTATTCGCTCCGTGCCAAGCGACGGGCGCGGTGTACATCCGTCAACCCCGCCCATCTCGGTGGCAGCGTCTCCGGTGAGGCAGGGCTGGCCGTCGGTTACACCGGGACGATGCTCGACGGGGCCGAGGAGTCCATCACCGTCTCACCGAACACTGGCGCCAGCGGTGCCATGCTCCCCGACTCCCCGGCGGCTGGGCACGGTCGGGTGGGGGGTGTCACACTATGGCGGTGACGCAGACCGACAAGAAGGCGGAACTCCTATGGCTGATCAGGTAAGCGTCACCCAGGAAGTCGGTGCACCGGCGGAGCAGGTGTGGGCGATGGTCTCTGACGTAACCCGAATGGGCGAGTGGTCGCCCGAGAACGAGGGGGCCACCTGGTTGCGGGGCGCGACGGGCCCGCAACCAGGTGCAACGTTTCGAGGTATGAACCGCAACGGCAAGAAGACATGGAAGACGGCAGGAACGATCGTCGATTCGGAACCAGGCCGTCTGCTCAGCTTTCGCGTCACCGCGTTGGGCCTCAAGGGCAGCGAGTGGCGGTACGCATTCGAGCCGACAGCACACGGATGTCGGGTGACGGAGACCTGGATCGACCAGCGTGGCACCATCGTGAGGGTACTCGGCAGGTTGGTAACCGGTGTGGAGCACGACGCCGCATACACCAGAACTGGGATGGAGCAGACTCTCGAGCGCCTCAAGTCGGCGGCCGAGTCCACCACCGCCTCGAGTTGACGTCAGCTGCCTCGGAAGGCCGGCTGGGTGCTGAACGTGGACATGCCGGATGCCCCGATGGATGGCACTCGCCGGTGGGGGTCACCGATTTTCTCGACGTTCGGGATGGCAATTACGTCCACTTCATGGCGGCGCGCTCACTCCAATAGATCTGCGGGTCGAGAGCCAGGGGCAAGAGTCGGTCGCCGTCCCAACGCGTTGTGCAATCAAGCGCCATCAGGTTCGAATGCAGCTGAGCGATCGTTGCTGCCCCCGAAAGCACGACATCGGCCCAGGGCTGGTCCAATGCGGCCGCGAGCGCGTTCACATCTGGACGTTCGCCGAGCGTCGCTGTCACAGGTCCCGGCACCGCGAGGCGACCATTGGCCAGCGCTTCCTTGACGATCACCGTCCAGCCTGCGGCCTTCGCCTCGGCCAACGCCGGACCGGCCGAGGTCTCCAGGAGATTCCAGGTGGCCTGGACCGCTGAGAACAAGGGCGCACCGTCGACCTCGATTGCAAGCGCACGACGGAGGGCCTCTGATTGACCCGGACCACTGAGGCTGAGCCCGATACGAACCCCGAGCCCGGCCAGCGCCTGATGCACGCCAATGTCGTCGAGGATCCCCGACTCCAGGGTGGCGGAGTGGACCTGATAGAGCCGAAGCCAAGGTCCGAGTAGAGCGTCGGTCTCCTGCCACTGGCGAGCCAACGCGGCGGCTGAGTGGTCCTTGACCTCCGGTACCTCTGCGGCTACCTCCCAGTCCGCCGTGTAGGTGTATCCCCACTTCGATGACACCGTCACGTGGCCCGGCTGGATACCGCGGCGGGTCAACCACCCGGCGAGGAACCCCTCGGCTCGACCATAGGAGCGAGCGGCATCGAACCACCGGACCCCACCTTCCCATGCGGCATCGCAAACCTGCTCGCAGCGTCTCCGGAGGGCCTCGACGGACCGACCCGTGCCGATGGCGGCACCATGGCCGACGGTCAGATACCCCGGGCGGCCGAGGGCGGCAAGACCCAATCCCAAGACTGCCATGACCCAGTCTCACCCATCGTGTCCCCGTCGAGCGAACTCCGATCCCACGGTGAGGCAGTGCTGCTCTGTTCCGTCTTCGCTTTCGATCTGTACATTCGGTGCCCCGTTGTGTCGCGTGCGCTCCACGGGTCCTCGACCGAGCACCACTTGCAGCCTGGCGCGTCCCATTGGTTGGATCCACGCGAGTCGCGATTCCGTCTCGGACCGACGATCGGTCTCCCGATGTTCCGAAGGGTACAGTACGCCGATCGATGAATTGGGCGCACTGGAGACGGTCCGTGCCACAGCCGGCCCGATCCACGAGATCGGCACGGCGATCTACCTGAGTCCCGAGACGATCGCCCGGGCGGCGGAATGGGGACGGGCGAGCCGGTTCGCCTTCTATTTCGCCGGACGCGGCGGGGTGCTCGGTTCGGTGGACGCCGGTGTGGTCTCATCGACCATGGGCTTCTTCAATCCCGAAGTCCTGACCCCTCTCTACGCCGAAGGAGTGGCGGTCGCCGGCCCGCAGGGCGCGGCGGACCGCATGATGGAGGCGACGGCGGCATGGGGGAGGGACCACCTGGAGGCGGCCGAGGATCTGGCCACCTTCGTGAGTTTGGCCGATCAACTGGTGGATGGTGCCGAGGGCTCAGTCTTGACACTCTTCGCCGGATGGCGGGCCCAGGTCCGGGTGGAGGACACCGCAGGCCGGGCGGCCCAACTCTTCCAGATCCTGCGGGAGTGGCGTGGTGCCGCTCACCGGTCGGCACCACCGCGGTCGGGCTCTCTCCTCTTGAGGCAATCCTCACCAACGACGGCCCGGGGCAGGCGAAGTTCTTCGGTTGGCAGGAGCCGTTTCCGGACTGGAAGGGGGTCGCAGCCCGCCAGGTCGATGCCGAGGCCATCGCCGACGGCCTGTGTACCCGTGACGTGGAGCGGCTTCTCCCTCCGGCCGAGCGGCGTTCCTTCGCCGAGGCGGTGACCGCGGCGGTCGCCGTCCTAAAGCAGTAGAGGCACCCATCCGCTCACGGCGGTCCCGACCCGGTGTGCCGAGTACCCGGTGGGTCGACCGCGAAGGGTGCAGGTCCGCCCCACTCGTCGAGAAAGACGAGTTCGTCCAACGGCCGGCGGCGGACCGGGCCGTGGTGGCCCTGGGGGCGGCCCAAGGTGATCGCCGCGGCCACGAAGACCTCCTCGGGAATACCGAGCAGCGCCCGCAGCTCCTGGTCGACGAAGAGGTTCCAACTGGTCATCACGCCGCCGTAGCCAAGTGCCCGGGCGGCGAGCAGGAGGTTCTGACAGGCCGGGTAGATCGAGGCGCCCTCGACCGGATTGGGAGTGCGGTGACGGACCAGGCAGGCCAGGATCAGTACCGGCACCTCGCCGAGATGCTCGACATAGGCCTCCATGGTCCGGGCCATGGAGGCCTTGGGCGACCCGGTGTTGGCACCGGAGCCTCGGTCGTAGCCGTCGGCGCTCCGCTTGGCACCCCACGCCGTGCGTGCACCCTCACCGACCAGCCGCTTGGCCACTGCCGCCTTCGGGCCATCGGTCAGGACCAGGAACCGGAACGGCTGACGATTCGACCCGCTGGGCGCTCGAGTGGCTGCGAACAACACGTCACGCAGTATGTCCTCCGGTACCGGCTCGTCACGGTAACGGCGGATCGCCCGAGTGGAGCAGATGCCTTCGAGCAGCCCGACCGTGTCCGGGTGGAGCGCCGCGTCGGCCCCCGGACCGGTGAATTCTCCGCTACCGGTCACGGGCCGGTACGCCGACACGCTGGCGGAGCTTGCAACTGGTGGGCACGGACCCCCAGTGTAGGTAGGGGAGTGCGCCGGCGCCGATCCCGGTGAGCCGTGGGTCTCGTGCTACCGGAGGCGTGGGCACCACGGCCCGGGATCCCGCTCGTTCCTAGCATCGGCGCTCCGCTGGCTCCATGACGAAGCAGCTACTGGTGGCGGTAGCGACGAGCTTGCCGGCTGCGTCGGCGATCTCCGCACTGGCGAAGGCGACCCGTCGTCCCGGTTTGGTCACCAGGCCGGTGGCCCGCAGGACGCCGCTGGCCGTCGTGATCGGACGAAGGTAGCTGACGTTCAGGTCGATCGAGGTGTAGGCCACGCCGGCATCGAGGGTCGTGTGCACCGCACAGGCGGCGACGGTGTCGGCCAGCGTGCAGGCCAGCCCCCCGTGCACCGTGCCGATCGGGTTGTAGGCCGATTCGTCGGGCTTGCACTCGAAGACCACCCGCCCGGGATCGATCTCGACGATGGTCATGCCGAGGAGGGTGGCGATCGGCGGGGGCGGGAGCCTCCCGTCGCGGATGGCCCGCAGGAAGTCGAGCCCGGCCAGCTTGGCCCCGGCCGCCGCCGTGGTCGCCGGATCGTGCCAGCGGATCGTCTTGCTTCGGGGGTTTCCCCAGCCGTCGCCACCGCTGACCGCCGCGCCGAATTGTCGGATCTCGCTCATGCTGCACCTTCCACGTCGAGCATGACGACGTGAGAATCGACAGCGACGTCCGCTCCGGAGGACGGATCGTCGGCTCGCCGAACTGCCACTCCGGGGCGGAGGAGCGTGCAGACCAGTCCCGACGACGCAGCCATGGTGGCGACGAAAAACCAAAGGTGGTGGAAGTCGTCCAGTGCCGCCAGGGCGCTCTTCGGGGCACCGAGGATCACGACCAGCAGCGCCACCCCGACGGCGCCACCCACCTGCCGTGCGGTCTGATTGACCGCACTGCCGACGGCGAACCGCTCGTGGTGCAGGCTGGAGACGGCCGTCGCACTGAGCACCGGGAGCGTGAGGCCGATTCCCAGTCCGACGATCAGCGTTCCAGGCAGCCACTCGGTCAGGTACTCGGGCCGGAGCCCGATCCGGATGGCGAACCAGCAGAGCCCTGTGGTGAACACCACGAACCCGGTCAGGAGGACCCTCCGGAACCCGACCCGGCCGGCGGTCCGGCCCGCTGGCCCCGAGACCAGCGCCACCACTAGTGGACCGGGGGTCACCGCCAGGCCCGCCCGGAGGATGGAGTAGTGCCAGACACTGGTCAGGAAGAGGATGTTGCCCAGCAGCACGGCGAAGAAGCCCATGGCATAGAGGAGCGTGGCTGCGTTGGCCACGCTGAACGACCTCGTTTCGAAGAGCGTCAGGTCCAGCACCGGCCCGGGATGACGACCCGACTGGTAGAGGAAGAGGATGCCGAGGCACAGCGAGCCGATGAACGCCGCGATGATCGGCCTGCTCGTCCAGCCCCTGCCGGGCCCCTGGGAGATGGCCAGCACCAGTGCCGCCAACGCGCCGCTCAACAGCACGACCCCGGCATAGTCAGGTGTGGACGGTGAGGTGACCGGCCTCGTCTCGGCGAGGACCCGACGGCCGACCGGCCAGGCCACCAGGCCGATGGGCAGGTTCACGTAGAAGGCCGACCGCCATCCGAAGCCGGTGACGAGGAGAGCCCCGAACGACGGACCGGTAGCCACGGCCAAGGCGCCGATCCCACCCCAAAGCGCCACCGTCTGGGAGCGCCGGTCCATCGGGAACGCTCCGAGCAGAAGGCTCAGCGACGCCGGCAACAGCGCGGCGGCGCCACTTCCCTGGACCAGCCGGCCGAGGACCAGCAGAAGCACCGACGGAGCCACGCCGCAGAGGGCCGATCCCAGGCAGAAGACGGCCAGGCCGGTGAAGAAGATCCGCCGACTCCCCAGGTGGTCGGCGGTCCTGCCGGCCACGACGAGCAGGGAGCCGAACATGATGCTGTACGCAATGATCACCCAGGCCAGTGACGCCCGCGATCCATGGGAGAAGGACCGTTCGAGGGCGGGGAAGGCAACGTTCACGATCGAGAGGTCGAGTGAGGCCATGAACGCCCCCAGGGCGGTGACCACGAATATCGCCGTACGGCGGCCCTCGGGGGACAGGGCGTGATCGGCGTGTTCCTGCGCAGTTAGTTCGCTCATGCAACGCACTCTAAGTGGTTGCGTTGCATAATGCAACCCACTAGGATGGGAGCATGGAACGAAAGAGCTTCGCCGGCATGGACTGCTCGGTGGCCCAGTGCCTGGAGGTGGTGGGCGAGTGGTGGAGCATGCTGATCGTGCGGGACGCATTTCTGGGCGTCACCCGGTTCGAGGAGTTCCAACGTCGACTGGGGATCTCCCGCAACATCCTCCAGCAGCGCCTGTCCAGGCTGGTCGACGGCGGCGTACTGGTCCGGGTCCCGTACTCGGAACACCCCCCCCGTTTCGACTACCGGCTCACCGACAAGGGCCGTGACCTCTGGCCGGTGCTCACCACCATGCGCCAGTGGGGTGACCGCTACGCCGCACCGTCCGGGCCGCCGCTCGAGGTCGTCCACACGGCCTGCGGCTCGCCGTCCGGGGCGGTCCTCGTCTGCGGCTCGTGTGGGGAGGCGATCGGTCCGCGAGACGTGCAGGCGATGCCCGGCCCTGGACGCTCCACCGCTCTGGTGGCCACGCGTCCGGCACGTCCGGGAAGCTGAGAAGACGCCCTCCACCGCACTCCACCTGGGGCGCTCCTCCGCCCCTGCGGCCGCGGTCGCGCGTCGTACCGGCCGCCTGCCCTGCACCACGAGATCCTGTCGCCCCGCCCGCCCCGTGGAAATGTTGCATAAGGTTCACATTCGGACGACTCCCCGGGACACAGGGGACGCCACGCCTCACAGACACGGGGGACGGGCAATGGGGAGAAATTCAAGAGACCGGCCCTGGGGGGCATCGTTCGACCGCCGGCAGTTCCTCGAAGCGGCCCTGGCGCTCGGGGCCGGGGCGGTGGCCGCGGGGTGTGGGACGGCCGCCACGGTGACCAAGGCGTCGTCGACCCGACCGGCCGGGTCGGACTTGGGTGCCGTCGAGCACGTCGTCTTCCTCATGCAGGAGAACCGGTCATTCGACCACTACTTCGGCTCCTACAAGGGGGTCCGCGGATTCGACGACCACCCCCACGGCTCACTGGGTGCCTTCGCCCAGCCGTTTCCGGCGAACTCGACCCGACCGCCCCTCGGTCGACAGCTGCCGTTCCATCTGGACACCGCGACCGGACTGGGGGAGTGTACCCACGACCTGGATCACAGCTGGCTGCCGCAGCATCTCTGCCGGAACGACGGGGCCATGGACGCGTTCGTGCGGACCCATGCGTCGACCCAGTACGAAGGTCCCGAGTACGGACCTCTCACCATGGGGTTCCACACCCGGGCCGACCTGCCCTTCCACTATGCGTTGGCCGATGCCTTCACCCTGTGCGACGGGTATCACTGCTCGATCCTGGGGCCGACCCATCCGAACCGGTTGATGGCACTCTCCGGCACCGTGGACCCCGACGGAACCCACGGGGGCCCCGTACTCATCACCAACCCGTCGGCGGACGCCCGGTTCAGCGTGAACTGGACCACGGTGCCCGAGCTGCTCGAGGACGCCGGGGTGTCGTGGAAGACCTACAGCCCTCCGGGACAGGCCTACCAGGTGGACAACCCCGAGGTCATGCTCATCTCGGACGCCATCCTTCCGTACTTCTCCCAGTACTCCAGCCCGTCCTCGCCGCTCTACCAGAAGGCGTTCGTTCCGACGTATCCGGCCGACTTCGCCACGGACGTCCAGTCGGGAACCCTGCCCAGTGTCTCCTGGATCATCCCCCCGCTCGGCTACGACGAGCATCCACCGGCACCGCCCAGCCTCGGCGCGTGGTTCATCGACCAGGTGCTCCAGACGCTGACCTCCAACACGGAGGTCTGGTCCAAGACGGTCCTCTTCGTCATGTACGACGAGAACGACGGCTTCTTCGATCACGTCCCGCCACCGGTGGCGCCGGCCGGGACGCCGGGGGAGTACGTCACCGTGAGCCCGCTGCCGGCCACGGCGAACGGTGTCGCCGGGCCGCTGGGACTGGGATTTCGGGTTCCCATGCTGGTCGTCTCGCCCTTCACCAGGGGCGGGTACGTGTCGTCCGAGGTCTTCGACCACACTTCACAGATCCGATTCCTCGAGGAGCGGTTCGGCATCCGGGCAACGGGCATCTCGGCCTGGCGACGCCAGACCGTCGGCGACCTGACCTCCACGTTGCGTCTGGGACGATCCGACGTCTCCCCGGCCTCTCTCCCGTCGACCTCCCGGGACACGGTGCAGGCCCTGGCCCCGATGGGCTGCACGACAGGTGACGTCGACGAGATCCGGACCGACCAGCCCGTCTATCCGATGGCCGCCGTGCAGTCCATGCCGACGCAGGAGCCGGGGACGGTTCGTCGGCTCTCGACGGTCCCGACCTGAACGCTCCCGTGCCCTGACCGCCCGAGGATCGGTCTGTTGTGTTCGGCGCGGCCGCGTGTTAGGCAGTTCGCAGGCAGACCGGCGAGAGGTCCCGTCGTAGCAGGGGGCGGATCCACCATCTGGCGGACCATCGCTCGGCTCGCATTCGGCGTGCTTCTTGACGGCAGTGCGATCGAGGGGATGGAGCGGTCCGCGTGAGCGACCACGGGCCCCAACGACCTCGGCCGTAGGGGCCGGGATCCGGTCGACGGGTTCACCTGTGGCGGGAGACCACGGGCTCACCGACGTCAACTCGCAGGATGAGGACCACGTATCGTGAGCGGAGCGACCGGATGAGATCAGGAGGGGGCGACGTGGACCGGGTACGTGGCAGCGTCATCCTCGCCCAGCGATCTCGGATCCACCTCGTCTACCGATTGACGGGGCGCACCATCGAGGCACTGGCCGGCTACCGTTCCGGCACGGGCCGGCGGATCGTGCCGCGCACCCTCCTCTTCGCTGCCTTCGACATCGGCACTTCCGTGCTCCTTCGCCGCTCAGAGGAATTCCACCTCCTGCCCCGGCTGGCGGCGGATGCGGTGGACACCGCGATGTGGTCCACGCACCCCGACCTCCTCGAGCCCGCCGTCCTCCCCGGAGTGCCCCTGGCCGTGGAGTCGGGGGCGCGCCTCGGACTTTCCGGCCTCATCGTGCCGGCCACCAGTGCCGTCGTCACTGCCCTGGCCGCCCGTCGTCGCGGGCACCGCCCGGGCTTGTCCGTGTTCCGGTGGCAGATCGCGGGGGTGGCGCTCGGCGTGGGCCTGGTGGCCTATGAGGCCAACCGACGCCAGGCTGTGCTGGCGCGCCACGACCAGGAGCTCGAAGCCCAGCTCGAACGGGCCAATCTCGCCGGCCAGCACGAGGTGGCCATGGCGGTCGACTCGGTAGTGGACCTCATCTGTCGGACGACTCCGCTCCTGGCCGCGTCGGGATGCGAGAGCCTCCCGGGGCGCATGCTGGCCAGTTGGAAGCAGGCACTTGCCGATACGGCCTCTGCCCAGGCGACCTATCTCGGGGTGGCTGTCGCCCGGTGGCAGCACCGACACAACTCCGCCAGCAGTGACCTGCACGCCGACGTCGTCTGCGGCGTCGGTGACGGCGTCGGCACCATGCTGCTGAGCTCGCTCCAGGCAGGGTGGCTGGAGGCAGCGCTCGATGACCTCGACCTTCGGGGACCTGTCCGGGTGACCGCAGTCGAGCCGGCGGAGGCGGGGCGCTCCAATCAGCCCACCGATCTGCTGGTCAACGACGCCGTCATCCACCTGCCGTCTGACCCGGGGGCCCGAATCATCCCGTTCGACCCCGGCCCGCTGGGCTTCTTGGCCGCGGCAATGTGGACGCTCGACAGCGTCGGGAAGGAGACCCGCGCCGACCCGTGGGCCGCCGGCCCCGTTGCTGCGGCCCAGGTCGGTCTGGCCGTCTGGGCGCACCGGACCATCGACCGGATGGGGGACGGTTCACACTGGACGATCGTGCGGGTCGCTTTGGCATCGGGCGTGCTCCAGACGATCGCCACCATGGCGACGATGCAGCGGACGCCAGGTGAGCCCGGACTCGAGCGTTACCCGTTTCTCGGTTCTGTCAACGTCTTGTCCATGCTGGTTGCCCTCTACTCCCAGGATCTGACTCCCGGACAGCTGCTGACAGTAGCCGGCGGCCTCGCGGCCACGACGGCCATCGGTCTCGTGCTGGCTCCGAAGCCCCTCGTCTGGATCGACTTCATCTCCGGACTGTTATGGACCGGTGCCTCCGTGGTCTCGGTGGCCCGGATGAACAGCTTGTTCGGCGAGGACGCCGATTCGATGGTCGCCGGTCTGACCGAACAGGACGAGGCGCGGCTCCACGAGGCCTTTTCCTCCGGACGGGCACTTCCGCTTCGCCTGGCCACGGACGCCCAGCGGACGATGCGCGTCGAGGTGGCCTGCTTGGAGATCCAGCCGCCTCCGGAGCTCGCTGACGAGGTGAACCGGCGGCTGGCCGAGATCGACCGCCGGCTCGAGCAGATCCGCCTGGCCCAGGAGTCATAGTCGTCGGCCCACGGCCGCGCCTGCCACGCCGCCGCCTGCGGGTCGAGTCCAATTCGCCGTCCGGTGCGGCGCCGCTCGCCGCCGTGGTCCGGGCGGTCGGTCGTGCAGCTCGAGATGCCGCCCGTTCTGAGTCTCGACTGCGCGCGACCGGAGCTGTCCAACGGTCCGTGTCGGTGCTGACTGCCCACGGTGGATGAGTGCTTCGATGGCATGCCCGAACTGTGGCTCTGTGCCGAGGACGGTGTTCAGGTCGGACGGCAGGGACGCTGCCGCGGCGCGGAGCATGCACCTGGTCCGTGTGCCTGCCACCCTCGGTGGCGAGCCGACGGGCCACAGGTGGAACGGCGGGTTGGGGCCCGTCAGATAGCGCCCGGAGAAGCGAGTGAGGACCAGCCTGGTGGACCCCTGCGGGACGACGACCGGCCACGAGCGGGTCACGGGCAGGCCCGGGGCGGCTCCTCCGGCGACTGCAGGTACTCGAGGAACCACCTCCCGGCCAGTTGGGCGACGCCCTCGAGCGCCCCGGGCTCCTCGAACAGGTGGCCCGCCCCGGGCACGACCGCCAGGTGGTGCCGGCACCCGAGTCGGGTGGCCG
>Ga0224558_1001571_pt1 | contig 23498 bp, 29 predicted proteins | sample 714S32024metaG_FD_180682 | JGI IMG/M metagenome (GOLD analysis project Ga0224558, IMG submission 180682) | Peat soil microbial communities from Stordalen Mire, Sweden - 717 S3 20-24 | ecosystem: Environmental > Terrestrial > Soil > Wetlands > Peat | place: Sweden: Norrbotten County, Stordalen...
GGCGCCGGGGCCCTCGTGGAAAGCGGTGACGTGGCCTTGCAGTTCGATGCTGGCCGTGCGACTGTCCTTCGGTTGGTCGAGGCCGCGGCGCGCCCGACGGGGCTCGATGCCCTCGCGATGCCGCTCTTGACCTGACCCCGATTCCGGTACCCGCTGCGGATGCTTGAAGTCCGCGTCGCCCAGAGCCATTCAGAGGGTCGGGTCAACCACATGCGGACAGACCGGCAGATGGATACGGCTCGCATCCGCACCGTTCGGCATCCGACGTGTGGTCAGCCTTCGTGGAGTCTTCTCCAGTGCTCGGCGACCCTTCACGCGATAGTTGCATGCGAGCCTTCCGGTCGGCTCTGATGGGGCCAATGTGGCGGCCGACGCATCCTGTCCTGATTGTCAACCCGCGATCCGGCGGCGGCAAAGCCGAACGCCTCGATCTCGCCCGCGAATGCAGCACTCGTGGCATCGAGCCGGTCATGCTCCAGCGCGACGACGATCTGCTCGGAATCGCCGAGGCTGTCGTCTCCCGGGGTGCGGACGCAATCGGTGTCGCAGGTGGCGACGGTTCGCAGGCTCTCGTTGCGACAGTGGCGTACCAGCACGACCTTCCGTTCGTCTGTGTTCCGGCTGGGACCCGCAACCACTTTGCGTTCGATATTGGTGTCGATCGCGCCGATGTCGTCGGTGCCCTGGATGCGTTCGCTCAGGGTGCGGAGCGTCGAATTGATCTTGCTCGCGTGAACGGACGCCTGTTCATCAACAACGCGTCCTTGGGTGCCTACGCGAAGATCGTACAGTCGGAGGATTACCGGAACGCCCAGCTGGAGACGGTCGCCCGGATGCTGCCGGATCTGCTTCCGCCGCGAGCCGTGCCGTTCGATTTCGGCTTCGATGCACCCGACGGGACGCGGTGGCAGGGACCGCAGCTGATGCTGGTGTCGAACAACCCCTACCGCGTGCCTCGTCCGGGTGTACCGGGCACCCGGCGGGGTGTCGATCGGGGTGTGCTCGGTGTCATTGCTGCGCGCGTAGTGAGTCCAAGAGAACTCCTCGCCCTCATTGCGACGGAATCGACAGGAGCAACTCCGCGGTCTCCAGGGTGGCTCGACTTCACGGCAGCGGCCTTCACGGTGGAGGCTGGGACGCCCGTTGGCGTTGCGCTCGATGGGGAGGCATGCGTGCTTGATCCACCGCTTCGGTTCGAATCTGTTCCGGGCGCGCTGCGCCTTCGGGTCCTGACTACGAGATGAGATTGACCCCTCACGACGGGCACCGGGTGAGAGCCCGTGACGGGTTCAATCGAATGACTCCCTTCAAGGGGTTCGAACATCGCCAATTGACTCGGTTGGCGAAATGGAGCTCAATAACCCCGATCTACCAGGGAAAACGTTGTCTTTCCTACAACATCGGTGGAGGTGATGGGACTCGAACCCCGATCGAAGGGTGCCACCTAACAATCATCGAATACGCGCGCCGCAATATTTCGGGCTCAGCTGACGGCACAATTGCTGCCGCGAGCATCCCCGCCGCGTCGCCGCACCGGCGGGCGACTGCTTCAGTGAACCGGAAAGGAACTGGCCCTTCGGTACCCTGAACTGGGTGTTCACAGCGTGAAGCCATGCTTTCTACACCGCTCACGAGACATGGGATAACTGAATGCTGTCCAACCTCGGGAACTGGGGGATGGCGGCAGAGGATGGCCCATGGTTCGTGGCTCGCTCCACCTGTCAATGTTCGTCCAGGGTGACCATTTGTACGATGAACGGGACGTGTGCAACATCCGAGTCCTCGTCGCCGACGATCACCGACTGGAGTCCAACGTCGTAGAAGTCGACCGGGTAGTGGTGGCTGACCCCGTCCGCCGCATGGATCCCACGCGGAATCTCGAAGGAGAAGTCTTGGTGGAGCATCACCGGCAACTCGTCGACGCGATCGACGTCGATGCCCAGGGTGAATGCTCGTCCGTAATCGTCAGGTGCCACCTGGATGACGAGCGCCAAGGCCAGGACGTGACGAAAGGAAGCTTCGGCACCCTGGTAGAGCTCTGGAACCCGGACCGAACATCGAGTGTCCGGGTAGCCGGATTCACCTCGGCATGATCGGCGATGAAGGCGCTCTCGATCCGCATCAGAACGAGACTAGAACAGCATGGTCAGTGAGCTTCCGGCGGGCCGCATGTGGGCACTGTCCGTTGGCCCACTGCAGAAGGCTCGGAAGTAGTCCTGACGTCGATTCGCGAGTGACCCCCAACCAGGCACTTATGCCACGTTCCTGCCGAGTGGGAGCACCCAGTCGGCCAAGCGCCACTAGCGGGTCGCCACATCGACCCTGAATCGACATGAGGTCCCGTAAAGGTAGGAGCTTCGATCTCCATCTTGGAAGTCGGACGGACAGTGCCACGATGAGGTCACTTAGACTCATCCAGATGACGGTGGCACGAGACCAGTTCATTGAAGACGTCCGGCACTACGTCGAGGCGAGCGAACGACTAGAGACCGTAATGGGGTCGTTCAGCGCCTCGACCAGAGCAGGCCTTGATGACCTGTCCAGCGGTATGAGCGTGAGTGAGTCGTTCAGGATTCGCGACTCTGCAACCTGGAGCAGAAAGGTCAGCGAACTGCTCGACGACTTCGAACGGTGTCGCCGCAAGGCTCGCGCATCAGCCGCCGCCATATTGCAGGAGGAAGGGATGTCGATCACGAAGGTTGGAAAGGCCTTTGGGGTTTCACACCAGTTGGCAAGTCGCTTTGCAAAGTGACCGCACGGCGATGAAGGAATGGTCACCATGGAAGTTGGGGATTGGCAGAGCTTCACAGGGCATCCAAACGACGAGTCTGCTGGATAGGCGAAGAGATGAGTCGAGAAGCTGTAACGAGTCTTGCGCAACAGGGGTGGCGATGCTTAGCTTTCGCCGCCGGGTCCGTCGAGTTGACGGTCCCGCCACCTGATGCTCCGGACCCGGCGCTCATGCTCCTGCCTATGCCATCTCGTCTTGTTCAAGTGTTGCGGGTGCCCCTCGCTGCCGGTTACGCGTCGCAGAATCTCGGGCTGAAATTGGGGACCGCTAACGATCGCGAGCACCTGGGTCGTCCTCACTGCACCGGCGCGTGACCGCCTCAGTGGAGCGCACAAATCTGGCGAAGTAGCACTCTGAGCTGCGGTTTCACTCCCCGAAGCCGTGTTTCGTACCCCGCTCACGAGACATGGGGTAACTGAATGCTGGGGAACCTCCGGACCGAGGGGATGGCGGTGGAGGGTGGCCCAAGCCTCGAGGGCTACTCCGAGTCATTGATTCCAACGTCTGGTGCGACTATCCGGCCACCGGGGGGCACTGCACTCCCGCCAATGCCATGAGCTCGCAGAACGTGGACCGTGCCACCTTCCAGACGTCGTCGACAACCACGGCTTCGCCACGGCGGCGCGAGAGCATGGTCGTCCCGTCGACGGCAATAGAGAACCACACGGCCGCATGGCCGGGATCGATGAAGACGATCTCGTCCACTGATGTCACGACCGTCGCACCCTGAGGTGCGATGCCGCGGGGTTGCTCCTTGGCCGCGACCAGAACCGGACCGAGTGTCTCACCCCCTTCGACCGTGTGGACCGAGACGCCGTCCTCGCTCTCGGTGCCGCTTCCGGCAAAGGCCGCTCGAATATCGGCCGCAGCAGCCTCGGCGTTTTCGGGTGGCTGCCCGGCGACAACTACATCGTGCCGTTGAGACACCCACGACGTGGACAAGGTTGACTTCCCACGGCCGAGTCGCTCTGACCATTCACGGACGCAGTGCTCGCAGATGAATGCATCAACTCCGGAGATGAGTTGACCCGACTCTGGCGACCCTCTCCCGCAGAATGAGCAGAGGACCACCCGGGCATTCGAATTCGATCCTCCGACGAACGATGGGTTCGTTCCTGTTCCCAAAGGGTCCTCGGATGGCGATTCGTAACCGGAAAGGATCTTGATGACCTCCTGGCGTACGCGGCTCAAGTCGCCCACGAGGCCCACCAGCACCTGGGCGCCAACCCCTTCACCCTCTCGCACCAGGCCGAGGAGCATGTGCTCGGTCCCGATGTAGCTGTGGCCAAGCTGTAGTGCCTCCCGGAGGGCCAGCTCCAGCACCTTTTTCGCCCGCGGCGTGAACGGAGGAGAGCCAGATGGGCCAGTGGTAGCGAGTTGGACCGATTCCTGGACCTTGAGTCGCATTGTCTCCAGGGACAGGTCGAGCTGCGAAAGGGCCTGGGCGGCGACTCCATCCTGCTCATGCATTAAGCCCAACAGGAGGTGCTCGGTCCCGATGAAGCCGTGGTCGAGCAGGCGTGCCTCTTCCTGTGCCAGAACGAGTGCCCGGCGCGCTCGGTCGCTGAATCGTTCGAACACGCCCCTATGGAGCGGAGGATGAAGTGACGGGAGGCGCGGTCGAGGTCGTCGACGATGTCCCCGAACCGGGCGCATCGGTGGACGTAGTGGATGCGCCGCTCGAAATGGTCGTGGACGAGCCGACGACGGTCGTGGCGGTCGAGGCCGGGGTCGTTGTCGGTGCCGTCTTGACGTTGGGGGCTGCCGCGGTCGAGGTGGTGGTCGACGAGCTCGGGCTGTCGGGCGAGGTGCAGCCGGTAGGCGGCACACCGGCACCTGTCTGCCCCGGCATGAGGATGGTCCCGGCGCAGCCGAAGTTCGAGAAGGTGGCCAGCAACGTCACCGTGCCTCCGTCGGAGAAGGTGTCGGTCGACTTGACCTGGCGGATGAAGCCTGCAGCGTCGATTGCAACTACGGCGCTGTTAGAGGTGTAGCCCTGACTCCTTAGCAGGGCGAGTGCCGACGTGATCGTCTGGGCCTCAGCACTCGAGGTGCCGGCAGCTCCGGCCAGTTGGTTCAGATCGTTGGAGACCGTGTAGTTGGTCACCGCCACTCCGCCGACACTTCCTGAACCGGTCTCGGTCGCCGAACTGATGGCGGGTTGGATCAGATCCAAGTAGCCGGTCGGGCTGGACAGGCCCATCATCGCCACCGCACCCTCACGATCACCGAGCGTGCCCTCCGTGAGGCCGGCGAAACCGGGCAGAGTCGAGCCGGAGGATCCCTGATCGGACGCCAGCGGTGCTAGGCCGGTGTCTCCGGTCCCCTCCTCGTAGACGTCACTGCCGTTTACCCTGACCACGACGTCCAGTCCACCGCCGATGTTCGCCGATGCCACCATGGCCAATGGATTGGTGTTGATGACTCCGCTTCCGTTTACCTGTGGGCTCGGAGCGACGATCGGTCCGTTGCAGACCTTCTCGGTCTTCCATTGAAGTCCGGGGGGTAGCGATCCTGATTCAGGAGTGAACGTTCCCGAGACAGATCCGTTGGAGGGGGAGACCGAGAAGGAGCTCGATCCGCTGAATGAGCTCGAGTCGCTGGATGAGGAGGAAGATCCACTCACGATGCTGCCTCCTCCATTCGTCCCGATGGAGGCTCCGCCGACGCTATTGGAACCTGTGGGCACGGGAACCTTCAATTCGTGGCAGACCGTGGTCGAGGTGGTCGTCGGCGAGGCGCTCGAGGCAGGGGTGCTGGAGATGGCATACGTGAAATCGAAACTTCCGCTGTCGGTGGTGGCACTGAGGGCGGACAGCACGTCGTGTTCCGCCTGGCCGTTCCCGATTCGAGGATGCTTGCCGATGCCGTGCCCCGCAGTGGGCTTGGGTGTGGAGCCACCGGCCACCAACGCCACCGGGACCGCCACTACAACCAAGATGAGGGCGGCGGCCCCCGCAATCCCGGCACGGCGCCACGACCGGGGCTGCTTGGAACCACGATCGGATTCCTCGTCGAGCCAGAGTCCGTCTTCCCCCATGGCGACCGTTCCTCCTGTCGATGAACGTTTGCCCCTCCGCCACCTTAACTGAGGAACCTGGATCAGGGAAGCGCTGTTATCCACAGGAGTAAAATTGGTAACCGACGTCGTGAGCTGGAGTTTCCCCATCTCACTGCGCAGAATCAGCCCAGCTTGACCGGCAGACGCCACAAGCTGGTCTGCTGCCGATCGGGCCTTTTCCTCCACCTCCCCGAACTCGTCGACGAGCCAGCGGGCGAGATCGTCGGGAAGGTACCCTTTGCTCGATTCCGCCGCATCGGCGACGGCCCGAAAGAGGGGAACGGCCAGAAACGCCTCTCGACGGGCAAGCGACGATTCAGGCTCCACCCCGGCCAGGATCTGGCGGCCGCGTTCGGTCAGCTCGAGGCGGGCGCCTCGACCGGTGACGACACCGAACAGGCGGGCGCTGGCCACTCGACTCAAGTAGGCGCCGTTGTTGGTTCCGCTGTACCCCAGGGCGGGCGCCAGCAGATCAGGTGCGATGGAGCCGCCCGCGGAGCCGGCCATTCTGGCCACCTCGAGGGAGGCGGCGAGGTCGTAGCGAACCGATCGGAACCTCGAGCGGGCCATGCCGACAGTCTCTCAGGTCGGCCTCGGTGGAGGAAGGGGGCCCAGGGGGCGGATCCAGATCCCATTCGGGGGCCGGAAGCCCGTAGGCTGGACGCTCGAGCGGAGCAGCGGATGGATGAGTGGGACTCGCCCGACCACGAAGCCAGGCCACTACCCAAGGATCTCGACGACATCAGGAGCTCACGGTGACCAAATTGGAGAGCCACGCACCTGATCCATCGACGGACAACCAGGCCACCGCCACGTTCGTTGCCCTGGAGTCCTCGGTCGCGGCGGTGGTCGCCACCACACCGGGCACGATCCGGTTGGCCGTAGCGTGTGTAGCTGCAGGCGGTCACCTCCTGGTCGAGGACCATCCCGGACTGGGCAAGACCACCCTGGCCAAGGCCCTGGCCGGGGCGTTGGGACTCGGATTCCACCGACTCCAGTGCACGGCTGACCTCCTGCCGGCCGACGTGGTGGGCGCTACCGTGCTCGGGCCTGACGGGACCGAACCGGCCTTCCGACCCGGACCCGTCTTCACCAATGTGCTCATGGCCGACGAGCTCAATCGGGCGTCGCCCAGATCCCAGTCCGCTCTCCTCGAAGCCATGGAGGAGCACCAGGTGAGCGTGGATGCCGTCACCCGTGCTTTGCCGGTGCCGTTCTTTGTCCTTGCCACTCAGAATCCGTTCGACGCTACCGGCACGTCGCCGCTCCCCCACGGTCAGCGGGACCGGTTCCTGGTCCGGCTGATGCTCGGCTACCCGAGTCGGCCCCAGATGGACGCCATGTTGGCGGGACCCGATCCTGCCGACACGGTGCGCCATGTCCGTCCTTCAGTGACGCCGGATGAGTTCCGGGACCTGATGGAAGCGGTGACTACCGTTCACGTTGCTCCGCCTGTGCGGAGCTACATCCTCGACCTCGTCGAGTCCACTCGGGCTCATCCTCTGGTAGCCGTCGGTGCCTCGCCGAGAGCCGCGCTGGCCCTGATCCGGGTGTCCTCCGCCCTGGCGGTGGCGTCCGGTCGAAGCTTCGTGACGCCGGACGATGTGCAGGAGGCCGCCGTCCCGTCGCTCGCCCATCGACTCCTCCTCCACCCGGGAGTGGAGGTGACTGGCGGGGAAGGCGAGGCGCTGGTGGCCGAGGTTGCGGCGTCCATTCCTGTCCCGCTCCGAGGCGATTGATAGACCGATGAGGGTCTGGGAGCTGCGACCCACGATCCGAGGAATCCTGACCCTCGGGACTTTCGTCTTCGTGGTGGTCACAGCCATCGTGACCGGGACTCCCGAACTCGCACCCCTCGCCGTCGTCATCGGCGTTCCTTTGGCCGTGAGCCCCTGGCTGGCCTACCGCCGTGCAGGTCGTGCGAACGCATCCCTTGTGCTTCACGCCCACGTCGAACCGGGGGCAGTGGAAGCCGGCACGCTGTCCCAGGTCAAGCTCTCGATAACCAACCGGGCGACTGCCGGTGCCGCCACTTCGTCAATTGGTCTTCCGAGCGTCGAAGACGGATGGCGTGCCAACGAGACCGATCCCGTCCCTGACACCCGAATTCGGTGGGTGGCCCCGTCGCTGTCGTCCCTTCAGGTGCTTGCGTATCCGGCACCGGGAAGGACGGAGTCGTGCCTCCTGTCGGTACCCACCGGTCGGCGTGGTGTCTTCACGCTCCGTCCACAGCAGTGCTGGGCCCACGATCCACTCGGACTTGTCGGCGCACCGGGACCCGTGACTCCGATCGTCGTCGCCGTGGTCCACGCCGTTCCGCTTCAACTCAATCACCCGGCTGTCGGGACTGCTGCCTCCGTCGTTGGATCGACATCGACCTTGGATTCGGGTTCAGGCAACGGGCTGGGCGAACTCGAGGGACTCCGTCCCTACATGGCCGGTGACCGGCTCAGCCTTCTGCACTGGCCGGCCAAGGTCCGCTACGGGACGTGGTTCGTCCGTCAGTTCGACGGTGAAGGCACCGCCACGGTGTCCATCGTTCTTGACGATCGGGCGGGGGTACATCGGCGCATCGAGTTCGAACGACTGGTGTCCGCCACCCTCTGGTGCGTGCTAGAGACGACCCGATCGCCGCGAGCGGTTCATCTGACGACGCTGGCTGGTCGTTCCTACTCGTTCCCACCGAGTGAACAAGGACGGGCCGATGCTCAGTTGGTGCTCGCCGGCCTGCAACCGCTGGTGCTACGGGCACCGACACGTCCTCCGGCAATCCCAGCTGACGCGGTGGTGCTCACCACTCGGACCGGGGCCGAGCGGCTGGCACAGCACTCGCCGCATCCCGGCTCGATTGCTGACGCCGGTGGTCACGTCACCTCGGTGGGCAGCGCGGCCCGAATCGTCGTCGTATGAGTCGCAACTGGACGCGGGAGCTCGGGCTGCTGGGGGCATCGCTCGTGGCCGCGTACTCGGTGGCCCGGCTGGCTACCGGCGTGACCACGGCGACCCTCGCCACCGCGCTGATCGGGATCGTAGTGGTCGCCGCGCTGACCCGTCGGCCACGGGTTGGCTTGGTTGTCGGAGTAGTGGCGGTGGCGGCGGGCGCGCTGTGGTCCGGATTCTACGCCGTCGTCGGGTCGGGACTACCGAATGCTCACGCACTCCGGGACCTGCACGCGTCGCTCCAATCCGCCCGCGGTCTCCTGGTGTCCTTCAACCTGCCGTTGGCCCACACGCCAGGAATCGTCTTTCTCAGTGTTCTGGTGGGCGGCCTCATCGCGGTGGCCGCGCGGTCAATCGGAACCCGCTGGCCGGCGCTCTCCCTGGTTCCGGCGGTGATCGTCGCGGTGTGGTCGACAATTCTCCTTCCCACCCCATGTGCCGCGTGGGCCGGCCTTGTTCTCGGTGGCTGTGGTCTCGCCCTCTTCGCTGGTGAACTCAGCGATGGCCGGAGGGCGGTGACTGCGGTCGCGTGTGTTTCACTCGCAGCCGCGGCACTGACGGCGGGATGGACGGCCGTTGCCGGGTCGAACGTGGTGTCACCCGGCGGTCCCGAGGTACCGGCTGTTGCCCCGTCGGCCTTGTCGCTCGCCACCAACCTCATCGGGGTGGAGAGTCGGGACGCCAACGTCGTGCTCTTCCGGGCCAAGTCACCGGTCTCCACCTACTGGCAGGTTGCCACCCTGACCAACTACATGGGCAATCAGTGGCTGCCCGACCCGGCGACCACGGCCTTGATGGATGGGTCGATCCCGACCAGAAGCCCAGTCGCGTCGAGTGCTTCGCACGTATTCGCCTCCGGGGTGACCCTGTCCGGGTACAGCGGGCGGCTCCTGCCGGCCCCACCGATGACGGTGACCGCGTCCGGGGACGCGTCACCCCTGGTCACGCCCTCAGGAGTGGTCGCCACGGTGCCCCTACATGCGGAGAGCAGCTACACCGTAAGCGCGGTCGTGCCGTCTCCGGTGAGCGACACCTCTCCGTCTACCACCCCGCCCGGCACGGATACGGCACTCGGACCGATCCCCGCGGTCGTACGCTCGCTCGCTGTCACCATTACCGGTGGGCAGCCGTCCTCCCTCGACAAGGCCGAAGCGCTGACGGACTACTTCCGCTCGGGAGAGTTTCACTACAAGATCAACGCCGCACAACCCATCGGCATGGACCCACTCGTGGCCTTCCTCACCAAGTCCCGCACCGGGTCGTGTGAGCAGTTCGCGAGTGCGTTCGCCGTGCTGGCGAGAGCGTCGGGTCTGCCTACCCGGGTTGCCGTCGGATTCACCCCCGGGCGACCGGACAATGGTGTGACTGTGGTTCGGGGAAGCGACGCCCACGCATGGCCACAGGTACTGATCGGAGACACGTGGGTGTCCTTCGAGCCCACGCCCCAGCTTCCCTCCGGCGAGCTCTCTCCACCCGGCGTCCTGGGCCCATCTGGACTCGGGCAACCCAATCCGACAGGACAACCCACACAACCGCCCGTATCCATTCCGGTAGTGACGAACCCGACCCCGACCCCGACGATTCCGCCACCGGCCATCCCCGCAGCCCCGGTGGGCCACGTCGGGTGGATGTACGGCGTGCTTGCCATCGTCCTCCTCGTTCTGGCCGCCATAGCGGCCGCGGTATTGGCACGTCGGCGCCGGAGCCGGATGACCCCCATCGATCGCCTGGTGGCGACATGGCGATCGATTGACCGGGCACTTACGCGGCGGGGGGTTGCCCGGCCCGTGTGGCGAACCCCGATGGCGCACGTCCGCGAACTCTCGAGCCAGCCGGGAGGCGATCAGGCCCATGCCGCCCTCGAAGACATGGCCGTGGTCGCGTCCATGCTCGAGCAGGTGACCTATGGGTCCGTTGACCTCTCTTCCGAGGAGGTCGAACGGGCGGTCCGGGCAGGTGGACGCGCCCGGAAGGCAATTCTTGCCGGAATACTCCCGCCGGCAGTGCCTCCCGATCCGGTCGTGAGATCCGATCAGCGCTCCGACGAATTCACCGATTCGTAGGTCTCCGCTGCTGGGCCAGCGCGCTGGAAGGCCCCGGATGAGACTCAGCTCAGGAGCGTTGACCTGTCGTGGCTCACGATCCCGTTGGCAGGGTTGAGGTAGTCGGCGTGGTCGTGGGTCCAGCCGGGAGCGAGGTGGTGCTCGACTGAGGAGGAGGGCTCGTCGTCGAAGTCGCGTCTGACGGGCTGGTGGTCGATGGAGCTGTCGTTGGTGGAGCTGTCGTAGAACTCCCCGAGTTGGGCACGGTGGACTGCGGCACCGAGCCCGGGGGACCGGTGGTTGCTGTTGGGCTGTCCGGTGAGGTGCATCCGTCAGGAGGTGCCGATGAACCTGTTTGACCAGGCATCAGGACGGTTCCCGCGCAGCCGAAGTTGGAGAACACAGCTTGGCTGGTCATCGTCGTGCCGTCGGCAAAGTGGTCGGTTGTCTGCGTCCTTCGGATAAAGCCCGCGGCGTCCACTGATACCCGTACCGTCGATCCGGTATAGCCCTGCTTTTCCAGTAGTTGCATGGCGTCGGCCACGGCAAGCTGCTCCTGGACAGTCAGGCCAGGCACTTGAGCACCTTGGCCGGGGGTCTGGAAGATCTGGTACATGTCGACAGGAGTGCCGGACACGGTGCCGGTGCCCACGAGACTGGCGCTCGATGTCTCGGCCGGATCGAGATTGAGATAGCCGGTGGGGCTGGCCAGTCCCAACATGGCCAGGGCACCTTGACGGGGGCCAAGGGTGCCCTCGACCAGACCTGCGAAGCCTGTCAACGACGAACCCGGACCTGATGTGGTGGACCCGGGTGAGAGGCCGTAATTGCCACCGCCCTCTTCCCAGACGTCAGTCCCGTTGTCGCGAAGGACGATGGTCCCGAACCCCTGCACTTGGGATGTGGCGACCATGGCGAACGGCTGGACATCGATGATGGCCGTTCCACCGACGGGTTGGCTGCTTGAAGGCCCCCCGCTGGCGCATGCGGTGCCCAGGGTTGCAGATCCAGGTGCTGATCCGGAGTAGTTGACCGGCGTCGAGCCCGAGGGGCTGCAGATTGTGGTCGTTGTCGTGGGGGACGATCCGGGATCTTGGCCGCCGAACGTGTAAGTCACGTCGAAGTTACCGGTCCCGGTCGTGGCGTTTAGGGCGTGAAGGAGTTGGGGGGCCGACGTTCCCTTGCCGACGTGGCTCGGTTCGCTCGACTTGGCAGAAGAGGTGTGAGTTCCGGACCCTCCCGACGCGATGATGGCGGCGGGTACGGCGACGACAATCAGGCACAACGCGGCAGCCAGGACAATTCCCACTCGGTTGCGGCGGCGCGTAGTGGGCAGCTTGGTGGGTCCATCCTCCAGCCAGAGATCACTGGACACGTCGACGCCTCCTTGCCACCGCAGCGACAGCCAGGTCAATCGTAGCGTCAGCACCGTATGTCGACATCTTCGGGTCCTGTTTGGCGGTTCTTGACGATCGTCAACCTATGAGCAGATCTCACCGCTCCGAACGGGGCCCGGATCGAAGTAGTCGGACCAATAATGGGTACTTAGTTCTCTGAGCTGGGAGTTCAAGGCCTGAAATCACTGATCAGGCACTCCGCCGGAGCCATGGTGTAACTGAATGCTGTTGGCAGTCTCGCTTCCATTCGACGATCGGCGGGTTCGTGGCCGCAGGAGATGATTCGGAGACGTTCCTGGCCCACGCCTTGACGGTTGCGGTCGTCTTTGCGATCAACGGGAGTCTGCGGCACCGCGGTTGACTCGCCGCAGTCAGTGGGTACGGCCGCGTCGGGACCCGAAACGATGGGCAGGTTGTGTCGTGTGGTCAGACGGGAACGGGCTTGTCCTCGGTGGCGTCGCGGTCCTCGGCAAAGGTGACGATCCGGCTGCGTAGCCACTGAAGACCGGGGTCGTGCTCGGCACGGGTTGTCCAGAGCATCAGTTGGTTGATCGGCTGTAGGGGCATCGGCGGCTCGAGGAGCCGAAGTGAGGTCTGGTCGGACAGAAGCCATGCGAGGCGCTCGTGGATGAGGGCGATTCTGCGGGTCCCTCGCAACAGGAGTGGAGCGAGGCCGAACGCAGTGGTGATCTCGGTGTTGCGGGCGATGCCGAGCATGTCGAGTTGCGCTTCGCGTGGCCACACGACGTCGCAAGGTACGGAAGCAAGCTGAACTCCTCGAGTGAGATCGAATCTCCTACCGAGTCGTTGTCGGCGTCGACGGCGCAGACGAAGCGGTCCTGGAACAGGAGTTGGTGAGGGAAGTCCCGATAGCTGACGAGTACCTCCCGAGGTATGAGGAGGAGGTCGAGCTGCCCGCGCCGCAACCGCACTTCGTAGTCGTCGCCTGGCGGGGAGACCCACAGCCGGACACCTGGAGCCTCCTGCTCCAACTGTGCCAGTAGCGGTGTGATGAACGTGATCATCGTGTAGTCGCTGGCGGTTACCGCGAACGTGCGTTCTGCCCGGGTCGGGTCAAACTCCGTCCGCCCAGCCAGGATCGCCGCGACCCCATCCAGCACCTCGCTGACGGGTTTCACCAGCGACTCGGCATAGGGAGTCGCGACCAACTCCCGTCCATCCCGGATCAGGAGGGGATCGTCGAACAGCTTGCGGAGTCGGGTCAGCGTCGAGCTCATGGCTGACTGTCCGATGCAGAGCCTGTGGGCAGCCCGCGTGACGCTTCGCTCGGCCATGAGGGCGTCGAACGCGACCAGCAGGTTGAGATCCACGTCGCGGAGTTCCACCACCACAGCCTACCGACCATTGATCTGCTCAATCACAGTGATCACAACAGATTGTTTGTGGCAAAAGACGCACCGGCGTACCGTGACCCGGCAGAGCCCGACCGATCCTTTCGAACGCCGGAGCGACACGATGACCGTATTGATGACCAGCGAGATGCCCGGAACCACCCAGGAGGCCTACGACCACCTCGCAGCGGCACTGCTCCCGATCCTGCAGTCGACCGACGGGTTCATCGCGCACGCCGCCGGCCCGGTCGACGGGGGGTTCCGGGTGACCGAATTGTGGGAGTGCGAGGCCGCGCACGACAAATGGTTCACGGCCCACGTGGTACCCACGATGCCGGCCGATGCCCTGCCCCCGAACGTGACGTTTCGGCCTATCGTCAACGTCGTGATCGCCTGATCACCGCAAACCACATCAAAGGAGGGACTGCCATGACCATCGCTCCGGCAAAGTTCGTGCACGTCGTGTACCGCACCCGCCGCTTCGACGAGATGATCGAGTGGTACAAGACCGTGTTCGGCGCCCGCGTGCAGTACCAGGACCCTGGCCTGGCGTTCCTCACCTACGACGACGAGCACCACCGCTTCGCATTCGCCAACATGGCCCTGCTCGACCCGACCGGCGGCGGCCCCGACGACCGCGGGCCCATTGGCGTCGACCATGTGGCCTACACCTACTTTTCACTGGCTGACCTCTTCGACCACTACGCCGAGCTGAAAGCCGAAGGGATCACCCCCTATTGGTGCATCCACCACGGCATCACGGTGTCGATGTACTACGGCGACCCTGACGGCAACCAGATGGAGTTCCAGGTCGACTGCTTCGCCGACAACGAAGACGCCAATGCCTTCATGCGCCGCTCTTTCGCCGTCAACCCGATCGGAGTCGAGTACGACCCCGACGCCTGGCTCGCTGACCTCCGCTCGGGCACGCCAGCCACCGTCCTGCTCGCCCGGACGACCGACCTGCCCGTCTCACCCATTCGCAGCGCCACATCGGACGGGTTCGCAGCACCCGCCGGGTGATCTCAACCGGCACGCCAAACGCCGCAATTGATCGACCCTGGCCAACTACTCGCGGGCAGGCCCGCTGACCTGGGAGTTCACGGCCCCAAGCCACTTCCAGGCACCCTGCAGGAACCATGGGTTAACCCAATTCTGAGCAACGTGGGGGTGGCGGAAGAGGATGGTCCATGCCTTGGCGGCCGCCTTCTGACGCTGAGATCAGTGCTTGACCCAGGGCGCACATTGCAATCGTTGCTGTACCCGTGTCGCAGTACTTCGGGGAGACTTCCCAAGGGAGAGACACGTTATCGAGCGCGTTGGACTTGTGCCCTGTGGACGCCCTCTGCAGGAACCCGTTTCGGATGGGTGGGCCGGCGTCTTTACGCAGTGTTGCGAGCCGGAGCGTCGGTGCGTGTTCTCTACTGGGCCTCTCGGCCGCCAGTTGGAATGACCCGGCGGGATGTTGGCTTGGTGAAGGTCTCGTGGATGCATAGGAGGAACTCCCGAAGCGCGGGGCATTGTGCTGTCGTCCAGACAAGAGCCAGCCCCACTGGTGTTGGAATGTCGTCTATTGGCAGAGCCCTCAACCGGGACGTGTGGTTAGCGGCCATGGACTCGGTGAGAATGGCAACGCCAAGGCCCCTCTTGGCGAGATCTGCGACGGCGTCTGGGGCGCTGGCTTGCAGCACAATGTTCAGTTGAATGTTCTCTGAGGCGCAGGCTTGGTCGAACATGGTCCGAGGCGCAGTCCCCTCCGGCATGCACACCACCGGGAAGGCACCGATCTCAGCCAGATTGGTCCGCTTACGTTTTGCAAGTGGATGGTCGGAAGGGACGGCTGCAACGAGTCGTTCGCTGGTGATTGGCACAGAGCCCAGCCCAGTTGGAGGCTCGCCTGCTGTCCCGATGAGCGCCAGGTCCACTGAACCGGAGCGCACGCGTTCGATAAGCGGCCCAGAGCTGTCCTCGATCAGGGCGATCTCGACACCAGGATGTGCGTGGTGGAACGACGCCAGTGTGTCGAAGAGCCCACTTACTGTGCACCCGGTGATCATGCCGACCACGAGTCGGCCCTGGATCAGTCCGTTCACTTCGTCAACCGCGTGGCGGACGGCGTCGACGGATGCGAGCACCGAACGCGCAGGTACCAGCGCTGCGGCCCCGGCAGCCGTCAGTGTGGCCTTACGGCCCGATCGGTCGATGAGCGCAGCACCAAGATCGTGTTCGAGCTGCCGGATCTGGGCGCTGACCCCGGACTGACTGATATGGACGCGCTCGGCTGCTCGGGTGAAGTTGGCCTCTTCGGCCACGGCGATGAAGTACTCCAGCTGCCTAAGTTCCATATCTATACATTCTAGCTATGACAAGAACAATCTGTTGGACTTCTAATCCGATACCGTTCAGGCTTGACCCAAACCGAACAGAAGGATGCTGATGTCGAACAACGAGAAGGCCCTGAAACCAGAAGACCTCACCCGGCTCTTCGTCGAGCGTGCCAACGCTGCAGACGCAGCCGGTATAGCTGCGCTCTATGAGGAGGGGGCCGTCATGGCCTACCCGCCAGGAGCGGTGACGGTGGGTCGTGACGCCATCCGTGCGTTGTGGGAGAAAGTGTTGGCCAATGCTCCCCACTTCGAGTTGGAGCCACCGCTGCCGACTCTGGTCAGCGGTGACATCGCTCTCACCTCCACTCCGCCGAAAGATGGTGCGGGCGCTCGGGCTCAGGTGACTCGTCGGCAGCCCGATGGCACCTGGCTACGCTTGCTCGACCAACCCGAATTCGTCTCACCCGTCCGCTCACCAATGGCCGAACCATGACGAACAGAAGCCAGCTGTTTGCCATCTGAGCTGGGGGTTCACGGCTTCAACCCACGATTCAGCCACCCCGCAGGAGACATGGTGTAACTGAACGGTGTGCGATCGCAGCCAGGACCATCAGTGCCATCGTGGCTGGCGCTACCATGATCTCGGCAGGAGGGTAGCCAGGGCCACGGCAGACCTGATGATCGCCATGCACGCGACAAGCCCAGACGACGCGTAGCCCAGATCTCGCCCCGCCGTCCGGTGACTGAGGGTGGTCTGGTCGACGTCGTGCTCACTCGCACGAGCTCGGAATCCGACGGCTCTGATCGACCGGGCCCATGTTGTGATGGGGAGGCAGAATCCGCCGACCGAGCCGCTGAACTGGGGGAACGTCGGCTGGTGCTGCTTTCAGACGGCCTTCCGGAACCCCGGTGTAACCGAGTGCTGAGGAAGAGGGGCATCGCCCTGCGCCGAAGGGGGGCTTGACCTGCAGTGTTTCAGTTTCCGATCGCGCAAGCGAGGCATGGGTTTATTGAATGCTGTCGGTCGGTATGAACCCAACTCCGAGCCGTTGGAAACCGTGACCGTAGTGATCACGTCAGTCCTGAACCGTAATGACCGCGGGTGGACACCGAATTGGAACTCCGAACGTCCCCTTCCGGCCGCCCGAATCTCCTGCACCGTCAATGCGTCGACCTCATTTGCGCTTCACCCCTCGGGTTCCCGTCCATACGGGCTGCGATGTCGGGGGGCATGCCGGGTCCCGGTCGCACCGTCAACTCTGCGGGGTCGTGCACCCGGCCGCAGTTGGCACAGGTGGTCTGTTGGGTGATCGAACCACCGCAGACGGAGTGGACGTAGAGGATGGGTGAGCCAGCCGGGGCGGACCATCGGTCGCCCCATTCGGTCAGTGTGATGATGACCGGTGCCAGGTCCCGCCCCTTTTCGGTGAGTAGGTACTCGTAGTGATCTGGGTTCCGCGAGGCGGCGCCGTGTTCCATGATCCCGACCTCGACAAGGCCGTCGAGGCGGCTCTTGAGAATGTTCGTGGCGATGCCGAGTCTGAGCCAGTCGTTGAAGCGGGTGGAGCCGGCGAACAGCGCGTCCCTGATGATCAGCAGGCTCCACCGTTCGCCCACCACTTCGAGCGCACGGGCGGCCGAGCACACCTGGTTGTCGTAGGTCCTTCCGAGCATGTCCCCAGTGTACCCACTTTTCACTTGCATGATGCAAGTCATTCCGGTATGGTGACTTGTATCATGCAATCAGCTGGGGGAGAGTCCCGGACCACAACCATCAACCACGAGGAGAAGCGAGCACTATGTCCGATCAGAATTTCACCGCCACGTTCACGGTTGACCAGACCCCCGAGGAGGCGTTCCAGGCCATCACCGATGTCCGAGGATGGTGGTCAGGAGAGATCGACGGGAGGACCGACGCGCTGGGTGCGGAGTTCACGTACCGCTACCAGGACGTCCATTACTCCAGGCAGAGGATCACCGAGCTGGTTCCGGGGAGGACCGTGGTCTGGCATGTCGAGGAGGGCTTTCTCGACTTCGTCGAAAACAAGACCGAGTGGACGGGCACCGACATTCGGTTCGACATCTCCCCGAAGGACGGCGAGACGGAGGTGCGATTCACGCACCTCGGTCTGGACCCTGACGTTCAATGCTTCGACGGCTGCTCGAGCGCTTGGAGCTTCTATATCAATGGGAGCTTGCGGAGTCTGATCAGCACGGGGAAAGGCGAGCCCAATGACCGGGAGACGACAGACGGAGAGGGTGAGTCTCTCTGAGGGTGGACCGGTCACATGATGCGAAGGAGACGCAGAACCCCCAACTACCAGGAAACTGTTCCGGCAGCACTCCCTTCATCCCGATCTCCATCGGTGCGCTCACTGGCGTCACCGAACGCGAAGCTGGAGTCGGCGTGCGGACCGACTGGTCTGCTCGCCGCTCCCGCGGCCGTCCTAGTCATCCGAAGCACTGAGCGTCCCAACGCGGCTTTGATCCCGCGGGCGCCAGAAGTCGCGATGGCGAACGTCGGGGAATGACTACTCCCCCCAAGGTCCGGCACCAATCCCAACAGGCAACACGACAACTGGAGGCAAGGCAATGGCCGCACTCATCGACCAGATGACGAGATTTACCTACACGACCTACATCTACGCCACGCCCGAACGGGTCTGGCAGGGCCTCACCGACCCCGCCTTCACGAAGCGCTATTGGCGGCACCAAAGGGCTGGTGCGAAGACCTTCCGTTCGGACTGGAAGAAGGGCTCGCCCTACGACTTGGCGCACGAGGAGGTCGGGCTCGTCGTGAGCGACCCCGAACAGGTCATCCTCGAGTCCGATCCCTGCCGCCGGCTGGCCTACACCTGGCACACGTTCACCCCCGAGTGGGCCGCCCAGGTCGGCATGGACGAAGCCACCGCTGAAGCCTGGCGGGCTGAACCCCGCTCCAAGGTCGCCTTCGACATCGAGGACACCGGGCACGGTGTGGTCAAGCTCACGGTCGTCCACGACGGCTTCGAGCCTGGCAGCGACGTCCTCCAGGGCATCTCAAACGGCTGGCCTGCCGTCTTCGCCAGTCTGAAGACCCTGCTCGAGACAGGGACGGCCTTGCCTGGGTCGTAGGACGGGACAGAGGGAGGCATCCCCTTTGACAATCACAAATAAGAGGAGACAGACATGAGGGATGAACCAACAAACCTCGGCGGGCCGGCGGCCGGCGCCACCAACGCGGCGAGCCTGCCCACGGTCGTCGACCGGGACATCTTCCAGGCCGAACTGGACAGTCTGCGGGTTCGGGAGAAGGCGCACACCCGGGAAGGCGACGCGATCGCCGCGGCCCGCCGGCGACTGCCCATGGTGGAGGTGGATCCCACCATCACGCTGATCGGCCCGGACGGCCCGGTCTCGCTGCTCGAAGCGTTCGAAGGGCGCCGGCAGCTCATCGCCTACTACTTCATGTGGCACACCGGTCACCCCGCCGCCGAGCAGTGCGAAGGCTGCACATGGGTCAACACCCAGATCGCGGAGCTGTCCTACCTGCATTCTCGCGACATCACCTACGCGGTCTTCTGCCAGGGTCCCTACGCCGAAAGCATCCGCTACCACGACTTCATGGGCTGGGAAATGCCGTGGTACTCCGCCAAGGACAACCTCGACGCGCTTCTCGTTGGGCGCCAAATCGGCCTGTTCCACCTCGTGTGCTACGTACGGGACGGCGACCGCGTCTTCGAAACCTACTGGACGACCCGCCGCGGCGCAGAGGCGATGGACTACAGCTACGCGCTCATGGACCTCACGGTGTACGGACGCCAGGAGCCGTGGGAAGACTCGCCGCCTGGATGGCCACAGCAGTGCTCCATCACGCGGTCTAACGGCGGCTCGCCCGACTGGCCACCGGTGTCAGTGTGGCCGGGCGGACGCCCCATTGCCCAGTGGTCGCGACTCGAGGCTGGATGCTCTGACGAACTCGGCACCGCAGGGGGCTGAGCGCATAGGCATCTGGCTGCCGGGTCAAGGTGCTGTCGGATGGTCGATCTGCCGCGCTCTGGCACGGGCACAGCTGCGGAGAGGTGCGTCGGTCGTGCTCGATGGAGTCGCAAGACCTGGCGAGATCGACCCGGGTCCGCCATCGCTTGCGGTCGAGGAGCTTGACCCGAACCCCGCTGGGCGGAATACCTAGACTCCAGGGATATGGAGCTGGCGCTGTCCAAGGGAGATCCTGACCAACGCGAGCGAGCACTCGATGTGCTCCTCTCGGATTCGCTGGAGCCCATCGTGGACCTCGTGGCGTGGTCGCCAGCACCCAATGCCTATGAGGTGGCTTCTGCCCACGGTCACCTCAGGTTCAGCCGAAGCGAAGCCGGTCCGGGCGGAGACGGTCGACGTACCTTCGACTACGGAGCGACGGCGCTCAGCGGTGAAGACCCTGTAGCGCTGCAGGACCCCTCGCATCTCGGGAGCCTTGCAGAAGAGATCGCCGCCCCGCACCCGGGTCGCCGGTCGAACTCCTACCCTTACGCGTACGACCACCTTGCCCAGCTCTTCGACCACCCCTCCGCTCCCGACCTCGTCGTGCTGCACAGCGCCTCGCACTACTGGGGTGACCAGGGTGGCCACCTCGGCGAGCACGGGTCACTGGGTGTGGTGCAGGCTCGAGCACCCTTCATCGTCGCCGGAGCAGGGGTGCAGGCTCTCGGAATGGTCGATGCCTCCTGTCGACTGATCGACGTGGCGCCGACGGTCCTCGAGCTCCTCGGCTGTCCGCCACCACCAGGGTCCCCGTCCTCGGCAAGGCTCATCGGCCAAGACGGTGAGATCGTCCGCGACATCGTCGCCCAACCCGGAATAGCCGATCATGTCGTCGCCATCCTGATCGACGGGACGAACCCGAACGTGCTGTACGACCTCGCCAACCGTGGCGAAGCCCCCAACATTGCTCGCCTGATGGAGATGGGCACCGCCTATCGCCATGGTGCGATTGCCTCACTCCCGACGGTGACCCTCGCCAACCACACGGCGATCCTGACGGGCAGTCACCCCGGTCACCATGGCATCCTCCACAATGCATGGATCGACCGGCAAACCGGCAACCAGGTCGTGACCAACTCGCCGACGACCTGGTCGACGTCGATGTCCTGGCTTAGCTCGGGCGTCGAGACCATGCACGACGCCGTTCATCGGGGGCTACCGAGGTCCGTGACGATCTCGATCAACGAGCCCTGTGATGTCGGAGCCGACTACTCCATCTTCGACCTGATGCGGAAAGGCGAGCCTATCGACCGCCCACCGCCAGCAGAGGAACTTCCTGACGCAACCACGCGCTTCGTCCGGCCCAGCAAGGATTACCGCTGGTCCTCGCTGATCGATCACACAGCCGTCGAGCAATTTCGCGGCATCTGGGGAGGCCACTACCGCGGGAAGGACTGGCCAACACCGACGTTCAGCTGGGTCAACTTCACCCTGACCGACGCGGCCTTCCACGAGGGCGGGCCCTACTCGGAGATCGCTGCGGCTTCGGTCCGAGACACTGACGGGCGCATCGGCCACGTCCTCGAGGCCGTGGAGCGCGCCGCAGTCTTCGAGAGAACGGCCTTCATCCTAGTTGCCGACCACGGGATGCAGCTCGCCGATCCGAACGTGACCGGAGACTGGGACGTTGCCCTTGCCGAAGCCGGGCTGGCCGTACGCGACGAGGGCTACGGCTTCCTCTATCTCGGCTCAGGGTGACCTGGGTAGGCGACGCTTCATCAGAAGACGTGCTCGACCGCCTTGGCCACTTTCAGCCTGGCCTTCTCGATCTCGAGCTCGAGCTTGCGCGGGCGATTCATGTCCTCGCTCTTCATGCCGGCGTACTGGGCTCGGCAGCGGTTCTGGGAGGGTCAGAAGTATCGAGGTCGCGGAGGTGCTCGACGAGGTCCTGGCCCTCGTTCAAGAGCCGCTCACCTTCGCGGTCCTTGCGCAGAGCTGTTCGGGGCTGTGCTGGTGGCGCTTGGTGGCTGTTCGCATCCTCCAGCTGTGGGATCGGGATGCTCGCGGCGGGCCGGATTCAGGGGGCCTCGTCATCGGAACTCAGTCGTAGTGGGATCGCAGCCCGGACCATCACCTTGGCGACCGGCCGCGACGGGTATGGATCCCGGGGTGACCTCGCGCCCTGTGGGTGCCGAGAATCTCATCCGGGTGCCCTGAACAGGAAATTCGTGGAATGGACCCGGGCGACCAGACCGGGCCATGGCCGCGAGCCCGGAATGGCCAAGCCTTCTTGCTGCCGTCCAGGGCAAGAGTGATGAGGACGAACTCGCCGCTGTGCCTGTGCTCCGGTTTCCGCACTGGATCGACGAGCCTCCTCGAGTGGTGAGTCAGCTCCTGGCTCTGGGCTTTGACATGGTCGTACGCGTCGGAGTGCTCCACTACGTCGCCGGCAAGCGACTCGGCGCAGTCTGACCATTTCTGGGACGATCATGGCCCGGAGATGGCGCCCATCAAGGAGTACTGTTCTTGTCCGGGAGGACCGTGACCACACTCCGCGACGACCTCGGATGCCCGCTCGACCTGGAGAACGTCCCATGTCGGATTGTGTCGCTGGTTCCCTCGCTCACCGAGGCCCTGGCGGTCACCGTGCCCGACCGCCTGGTGGGTGCCACCGACTGGTGCACCCACCCAGCCGACCTCGACGTTCCACGGGTGCGGGGCACGAAGAACCCGGACCACGCCACCATAGGGCGACTCCGTCCCGACCTGGTGGTGGCCAACCAGGAGGAGAACCGCCGGATCGATGTCGATCGCCTGCGCGACGCCGGGATCCCGGTGTGGGTAACGCAGGTCGAATCAGTCGACCAGGCGCTTGCTTCGCTACGCCGTCTACTGATCGAGGTGATTGCTGCCGGCGAGCCCGGGTGGCTGCTGGCCGCCTCGTCAGCATGGGCCCGACCACCGGAGCTGCCAGCAGTGCGGGTAGTGGTCCCGATCTGGAGGGACCCTTGGATGGTCGTGGGAACCCGGACTTTCAGTGGGGACGTCGTGGCCCGGCTCGGGCTCACCCCAGTGCCGGCCGACGACGGCCCGCGCTACCCCCGGCTGGACCGCTCCGAGCTGGATGCGCTGGCGCCCGACCTTGTCCTCCTTCCGGACGAGCCATACCCGTTCGCGGCCGATGACGGGCCCGAGGCGTTCCCCGGTTGTCCCGTGGCGCTGGTGTCGGGCAGGGACCTCACCTGGTACGGGCCGTCCATGGCCACCTCGCGTGCCGACCTGATCGTACGGATCAACACCACCCTCGAATCCTGCACGTCGTAGGGGGAGCGCTGTGGGTGCCGACAATGTCATCCGGATACCCTGAACAGGACTTTCGCGTATCGGTCCCGAGGCCTGAACCTGGGCCATGGCGCTTTCGGCGCCGCGAGTGCCTCGACCGGATGGTGATCTTCGGCCGTCGGCACCTCGAACGCGTCCTCGGCGACTACACCGCCTAGTGCTTCCGGACCGAGGGTCGAGGTGACAGATGGACTCTCTGGTTGATGGTCATGCTGCCTTATTCTTCTTGTGGTTGTCGAGGATCTGAGAAGGCGTCCTGCCCCGCATGTAGTCGCCGTGGTTCCGG
>Ga0224558_1001572_pt1 | contig 23489 bp, 42 predicted proteins | sample 714S32024metaG_FD_180682 | JGI IMG/M metagenome (GOLD analysis project Ga0224558, IMG submission 180682) | Peat soil microbial communities from Stordalen Mire, Sweden - 717 S3 20-24 | ecosystem: Environmental > Terrestrial > Soil > Wetlands > Peat | place: Sweden: Norrbotten County, Stordalen...
TGCTCCTCCACGACCTTCAAGGAACACGCCTTCGGCGTGGATAATGCCTCTCAGTATCGCGTTCCTGTTCTTGGCGTGGGTTAGTTCAGCCGAGCGCTACTGGGTCACTCTTGCCAAGCGCCGAAGATCTGGATGGCGGTCGATGGGACGTTCCATTCTTCGAGCAACCGGGACATCCACAGGGACTCGGGAGTCCTGCCGACGCCGCCGAGCGGATTCCTTCCGCCGGTGCAGAATAACAGCGGGGCTTTCCCGGCGCGGTAGAGCCGAAAGGCGGCCAGCAAGCGATCGCTTGGATCGATCAGCCCGGTCAGATGGTGCCGGGTTGTGGGCATTCGAATGGTTCCACCCAAGACCACGATGGCCTGCGCGGGTGAAACATCCAGGCCGGCGTCCTGATACTGGTCTTCGAGCGAACGAACCAGTGCGCCGGACATAAACTTTGAGGAGAATGCCAAGAGCAGCACGACCGCCACGATCAACAGTCGCGTTGCCAGACGCCGACGCTTCCAGGCCAACAAGGCACAAATGGCCAGGAGGATCGATAGGGTGAGAGGGTCGACCAGAGGCGCGAGGAGCTTGCTGGCTAGGTTGTACATCGGTTAGTGGATAAGTTGATCAGGGGAGGAGCGTGGTGCCGTGGCTGAATCGGCGCACTGGCTGTCACGGGTTTATGAATCAGGGGTTGGTTAGGCCGGGCCCGTGGGAGCGAAACCTTCACAAGGTTTCTCCCCCACACCCCCTCTTCCAACGCGCTCCACCCTCCGCAGTCGCCTCGCCCGGGATGACGCCATCTTCCCAGAGGAGGCAGAGGCGATAGCGGCCGACATGCTGGAGCACCTGCGCCGCGGCGGCATGGGGAACAGAAGGCAGGGAAGCTGGATGACGTAAGTGGGCGGCAACAGACAGCGGATCTCCGCGCCGGTTGTCGTGCGATATCTGTGCGGCACGCCCTGCGATCTCTGCTATCCATCCTTTACCGATGCTCGAACCCGACTCCAGCGCATGGCCAATGGGTTGGCCCATCTCGATACGGCGCTGCCGGAATGCGGGCCTGAAACGACGGATTGATACGCCGCTCCCGGCTATGCAACGTTAAGGACTAATCGCCCCTGCGTGCGGCTGCGCGGCGCCGGTTTGATGACAATATGAACGTCCCTTCCCAAGCGCGTCATGCATTCTAACAAACGGTGCTCCGAAATTCCGCGAAACCGTCCTTTCAATAGCGCCGATACTTTGGGCTGCGTTAGGCCCAGAATCTTCGCAGCATCCATTTGCGTCAGCGCCCTCCGCTCGATGATCTCGCCGATTTTGGCGGCCAGTTCGGCCTTCACCAGCATGCTCGCGCTGTCGGCATAGCCGAGGTCGGCATACACATTGCCCGAACCCTCCTCGACAGGAATGCCGCGCACCACCCGTTGTTTCTTCATGATTCAAGCTCCTTGGCAAACTGCTCTGCGATCTTGAGTCGTTCGCGGATCAGGTCGATATCGGTTTTCGGTGTGGCCGTCCCGCGCGTAGACTTCTTCTGGAACACATGCAATACGAACACCGCGGCCTTGAATCGAACTGTGTAAACGGCTCGATACGTACTCCGATCCCAATCCTCCGTAACCTCCAGAACACCGGCGGACCCAAACCCCTTGAGAGGCTTGGCCTGCGCGTGCTTCTTCCCCGCCTGAGCGAGGTAAAGAGCAAATCCAAACAGATCCTCGACCGGCTTTGGCAGGGCCTTCAGATCCCGTTGGAACTCCCCATCCAGTGAAGCGGCTTCAGGCGTGAGGACTCATCCAGCATCCTTCATATTATACCCAGATTGGTATAGTAAGATCCAGCTGCTGGGAAGGACGTCAAGTGCCGTGCAGGACCGCCTGACCTTTCCAAGTCCTGACCCGCACCCCACTCCCGCGGCCATTACGAGACCTTCAGATTGTTAGGCAGGTAAGGGCAAGCTTCTCCCCTACACCCCCAATCGTGCAACGCGTTTGCGTCCCTCCGCCGGTCGCCGGAATGCCGTAGGCCGCCGGTAGCGTCGCCGTGTTGGCCGCGCTTCGGCCGCGGCTCGTATCCGTTACTTCTTGGCCTTCTTGCTAGTCTTGTTCCTGCTGGCCGCTGTGCGGGCGGTTTTCCGTTTCTCCGGATGCTCGGCATAGTAGCGGTCCCAGCGTGCCTGAATCGCTATACGGGCAGCTTGCCGGCGCTCCGCTGGCGTCCGATTCGCCGCAGTCGCTAACCCGCCCTTTCTTCCGATCTCCGTCACGTCCACTCGGATTATTTTACCCATCGCGCTCAGTATACAACTTTCTTGCCCAGCACGGTGCGAATTCTCTTGACATACGCACCACGCCCGGTATAATATAAATCATACGCAGCCTGTTGCGTATCCATTAAGAAAGGAGGCAAATGAGTCAATACAGCGTATGCCCCGACCCCTCAATGTTCTCGGACAGCGATGGGTGGGAATACAACGAGCCCGAACCCGACGAACCCGACGAGCCGTCCGCCCAATGGGACGAAGCCGCGGAAGGCGATATGCGCTACGACATCGCCGAAGAGCAGCGCCTGTTCCCCGCGCCTGAACTCGCCATCCCGAACCTGCGTCCCATCGGGATCCAGGGGGCCAACCTAACGGCGCCCGAGTTTACGCGCCCGCTGGTGGAGGTGGCGTGATCATCCGCATCCACGCCGCGGAATGCAAGTAAGAAATAGGAGATGAGCCGGAAGAGGAACAAGAAGAACTGGAGCCTCCGGACGATTTTCCGGAACCCCCAGACGATGGATTAGAACCGCCTCCAGAAGAGGCACAAGGAGAACAACAATGACGAATGGAATTCTGCGATTCAACACCAACTCGCCAGTCGAGGTAGCCCTCCGCTGGGACGATGGCAAGCGCGTCGAAGGACGCTATGGCGAACAGGTCCTGTACTCGCTCGAAGGCGATCGGGTGATGTATGTGCCGCCCGTAGTGGCGAAACAGATCCACGAACTCGGCATTAAGGCACGCGAGATCTTCGAGATCTGCAAGGCCGAACTGCGCGAGGAGAACAAGCGCTGGATCGAGTGGCGCGTGAGAAGGATCGAGGAACCGCGGCATCCGGTTCCGTCGGGAAACGTCCCGGAAGCCGCGGCGAGTGGTCCGAACAGTAACGCCCAGAACCATCGCAATGGTACCACACACCAGGCGGCAAGGCCCTTGGATTTGCATGCCTCTCCCGACGGCACCTTGCTTCCGGTTCCGGTAACCGGCGCCGGGATTACGGCTATGGAACTGGCTATGAGCGGAGCGGCGGAAGTCGCGCAGCGGGTCGAGTCCCGTGCCCGGATGCGCAACTACTCGCTCCAATTCACCAGCGAAGATATCCGGGCCATCGGGCTGACCATGTTCATCCAGGCCATGCGCGAGCGAGGTGTGACATGGGAGCAGCGCTGAGAACCGGCCTGACGTCTGCTCATCTGGTGCAGTTGGCCTTTCCTGCCTTGCAGGATTTGCCGCTCCTTGCCCCACCGCCCGAGCGTTCTTTCACCGAACTGATCGTGGCGCCGGAAGTGGCGCTCACCAGATTACCCGCGGCGAATGGCGCGGTAGTCGCCAAACCTGCGATCGCTTCGGTCCTCTCCCCCAGCCAGGTGCGGTGCTTCTTCGACTGCCAGGCGCGCTGGTGGTTCAAGTACGGCCTGCAACTGCCCGAGCGGAAGAACAGTTCGCTCGCTTTGGGCCTGGCCGTGCACCAGGCCCTCGAAGTCAATTTCCGGGAGAAGCTCGAAACCCAGGAAGACCTGGAGACCGCCGGGGTCGTGGTCGTATTTCGCGAGGCCTGGATGGAACAGGTCCCCCAAACGGTTTTCACCCCCGACGAGAGTCAAGGAGACCTGCGCCGGCTAGGAGAAAAGCTGGTCGCCAAGTACATGGACGAGGTGGCGCCCACCGTGGAACCCGCCGCCGTCGAACTCGACGTGCAGGGCGAGATCTCCGGCGTCGCGGTCCGGGGAAGGGTAGACGTGCTGGACGTGGAAGGGCGGCTGATCGATTTCAAGACCGCCTCGCGCCGGCCTTCCTGTGTATCGCCCGATTACGCCTTTCAACTCGCCACTTACCGGCAGATCACTCCGGGCGCGAGCGGTGAAGTGCGCATCGACAGCCTGGTAAAGACCCAGACTGTGCAGATCACGCAGCAGGCCTACACCGTCGAAGAGCCGGACATCCGGGCCACCCAGGTCCTGTATCCGATGGCGCAGCAGGCCATGGGAAGCGGGACGTATTGTCCGAACCGGCAGTCCCTGCTGTGCAGCCAGAAGTACTGCAGCTTCTGGAAGCACTGCGAAGAGGAGTTCGGCGGCCGGGTCCGGTCGGCTTGAACCGCGTCACTACGCTCTAAACGCAAAACGCCCGGCTCAGGATGCCCTTGCGGGGTCCTGGGCCGGGCGCTTGTCCTCCGACTGAATACCGAGGTGATTGTGGTTAGGAGACGTGTGCCATTACGCCGGAGTGCGCCGTTGCCGCGCGGTCTGGCTCCGAAACGAAGAGTCCCGGTCCGCAAGATGCGCCTGCGGCCGCGGCGGGGTCCGGACAGAAGCCCGGATTATCTGGCTTGGATTCGGACGCTGGGATGCGTTATCTGTTCAACGGTGAGCGGCGGGGTGACCGCGATCGAAGCGGCCCACACGAACGCTCTGGGCGCCAGGGGAATGGGCCAGAAGACCACGGACTTCTCGGCGATACCGCTTTGTTCTGGGCACCATCGGGAGTATCCGGATTCCTATCATCGACTGGGGGAGCAGGGGTTTTCGCGTGCACACGGAATTGACCTGCAAGAGCTCGTGCTGCTGTTGCAGGGCCGGTTCCGGCAGCAAGATGTGTCCGCATCCCGCCTTGTTCATCCGGTGCAGGTTTGCATGACAGTTGCGCGACCTTTGGGCTGTGGGAAACTGGAGATGTAGGGATAGACATGTCAGGCATACGGTCAGACGGGAGGATGGAAATGCCCACGGCTAAGGAATCACTGCGCAAACAGGTGGATCAGCTCTCTGAAGAGCAGGCCCAGGAGATTCTGGGTTTGATCGGCACCAGAGGATTGCGACCCGCTACTTCGACGACGGCCAAGGTCACCCGTGACGTCGTCAGAGAGCGATTAGCTGATCGACCGGCGTTTCGCGTCCCCCCTGCGGATGCACCGCCGTTTCGCAGACGCAAGCGCATTCAGTGCCCCGGCATACCTGCTTCTGAACTGCTGATCGCCGACCGCCGATGATGCTGTACTATCTGGATTCCAGCGCTTGGGTGAAGCGGTACTTCGAAGAGCGTGGAAGTGCGTGGGTTGATGGTCTATTCGAACAGGAGCATCTGTTGAGTTGCTCGACCCTAGGCCTTATCGAAGTAAGGGCGACTGCCGCGCGAAAGTGCGCTGGCGGCGCAATTGACGCAGCCGGGCTTGCTGAGACCAAGAGTTGGCTGATGGACGAGTGGGGTAGTTTTCTCTGGGTTGGCCTGGCGCCTGAGGTGGTCGAGAAGTCTCTTGAGATCGCCGATGCCTTTGCACTCCGCGGCTCAGATAGTGTGCATCTGGCGTCGGCCCTGCAACTCCGGAACGACCTGGGGATCGATTCCAAAGAATTCACGTTCGTCACATCGGACCAAGAGTTGAAGGCTGCAGCACTCACGGCCGGTCTGGTCGTGGTCGATCCTCAGGAGCAGGCATGATGTCTGGTGCGCCGCGGTGTACCTGGTAAGTTTGACCCAAATCCCGGCGACTCTCATGACCACAGCGTTCATTAGGTGGGCCAGGGCGGTTTCCAAGCTCAACGCCGTTATCGGCGATAAGCTCGATGACCTCATCAAGCGCAACTGCACGATCCTTGTCGGCGATGCCAACGGGCCGCTGCGCTAGTGCGGTCGCTGGCCGAAACGATCTAAAGGTCGCCTTTAGCATCGCAGGCGAATAGCGGAAACTCGTCTTCCTGAGGTGATCAATGGCCGGCGCTAGCTCGACGAGTCCTTGTGCCGCGGCTTCCCCCAGCAGTCCCAGTGTGCCGGTCACCCGCAAGCTGCGGTCAGATGCAACACGTCGCGCCGATTTCTCGTCGATTAGAACGATATCGGCTTGGATCGATTGTGCCAATAGGATAGCCCCCCGTTCACCGGTTTGGAGCTTCTCCATGCCCGTGGTATTGCCGGCAGGACTCTTCCGGACGGCAATCCATAATGGGAGGCTGGATGCCCAAGTGCGAACAGTTTCGGGGGCATCTTCGTGCAGTAATTCGGCAATCACCGCTTGAGGCACCAGAACTTGATGGAAGAGTTTGGGAAGCAGTTCGACCTCTCCAATCAAGATGAGATAGCAGATCGGCGACGTATCCGTGACCGCGATCATTGCCGGGATGCTTCACGAATTGCCGCGATATCCCGTTCCAGGTCGGCCATTGTGTAGTCGTGAAACGCCTCTGCGCGTCGCAGAAAGGACTCCGTCTCCCAGCGGGAACGCAGGCCGAGCATTTGCTGCACTTGCGCAGGCGTAATCGTGCCAGACCGATAGGCTTCGACGGCAACCGCTTCCAGCACGGCCCGCGAGACATCACCAGCCTGACCTCCAAGCACTTGCCCGATATCGTCCGGAATATCTATGGCAACGTTCATAACCATCCCCCTAATAATACTCTACCGAAAACTACCACGTACCAGCAGATCACTCCCGGCGCGATCGGTCCAGTGCAGCTTCTGGAAGCACTGCGAAGAGGAGTTCGGCGGCCGGGTCCGGTCGTCCTGAGCGTCGTCACTACGCTGTAGACGCAAAGCGCCCGGCTCCGGATGCCATTGCGGCGTCCCGGGCCGGGCGCTCGTTCTCCGAATCAAAAAACAACCGAGGTGATTGTGCTTAGCATCGGCGCAACAATTCGGCCTGATCGGAGCCCGCCTGTGCGAAACTGAAGAGAGGAGTTACTTTTTGCGCACGAAAGCACTGGCGACATACACCGAGACCATCAAACGGCTTACCGAGTTGCTCGTCAAGGCCGCCAAGCCAAACCGTATCATCATGTTCGGTTCCCAGGCACGCGGCGAGGCGGGCGAAGACAGTGATTTCGACGTCATGGTAGTCGAGGACGCCGTTTCGGATCGAGTCGGGGAGATGGTACGACTGAATCGGTTGCTGCGTTCTCTTGACATCCCAGTGGACTTGCTGGTGGTGAGCGCCGAGAAGTTCAATTACTGGTGCGACACACCGGGGAATGTCTATTTCGAGGCGGCCACCGAAGGCGAAGTCCTCTATGAAGCAGCGTGAACAAGCCCTACTGTTGCTCCGCAAGGCCGGCCAGGATGAAGCTCTGCTCGATGCAGTGCTGACCTCCGACCAAGTCAGCGATGAGTCATCGGGTTCCATTGCCAGCAGGCCGCCGAGAAGATCTTGAAGGCGCTGCTTTCCGACCTTGGAGTCCGCTTCCGAAAAGACGCACGAGATGGCGGCGCCTTCATGGCTCTTTTGGCGCAGGCCGGTCATGCGCTGCCAGAGCAGTTTGAGAACCTTGACGTGCTGACACCTTTCGGTGCGATCTAGCGTTACGAGGAGTACGAGGCAGTCGTGTCCCTTAACCGGGATACAGCACGTGCGTCAGTGCGCGAGTTGCGCGCTTTTGTGGAAACCAAGCTCCAGGAACGCGCCGACCAATAGCTACACCTCCGGCCCCTGCGGGTCATATTGACTCCAAATCAAAGTGAAGGCACCAGCGCCGGGGAACGGGGCGCGTTGGAAAAGGGGGTGTGGGGGAGAAACCTTGTGAAGGTTTCGCCTCCACTGGCCCGGCGTCACCAGATCCTCACCCGCCCCCGGTACGCGCCCCGGACATAGCCGGCTACTACGCCAGCGCGGTCAGTTAGAATCTCGCGATACTGCGGCAACAGTCTGGGTGACTCACCCTTTGGCGTGCAAGGAAACTACAAGGCAAAGTCGGATGCGGAATGGTCGAACGGGTTGAGAACCTGCACGTCGTCGTAACGGCGGTTGGGCTGGAAATCTTCCGACAGCAGGTAGCGGGCGCCGGCACGCTGGGCAGCGGACAGGATGAGGGCGTCCCAGTAGGAGACTTGCGCCGAGTCAGTCCAATGCCAAGCTTGCTCGACCAGGCCGAGAGTGGTGTCCACGGGCTTCCAACGCGCCAAGTCTTCTACGATCTCGCGAGCCCGCACCGGTTCCAGGCGCATCTTCCGCACGGCATTCCAGTAGAACTCGTGAAGGACCTGCCAACTCAGACACCCTGCGCCTGCCATCCACAAAGCCTCCAGCCACTCCGTGGCGCGAACCTGCTTGAAGGAGTCGACGGGATCCACGTAGTACAGGAGGAGGTTTGAGTCGACAAAAAAGCGGTCAGCGGCGCTCATGTGCTTCCTCGCGACTCATGCGCTCGGCCGCGCCGGCACCGGCCAGCGGGCGGTTCGATTTCCAATGCTCAAACGCCTGCCAGTAATCGTCGCTCAGTCTCATCTGCCGCTCCAACATCTCGCCGACCAGCCTGGAGACCGAACTGTTCTCCTCGGCGGCTTTTCGCCGTGCCCAAAGAGCCGCTTGGTCCGAAATCTTAATGGTCACATTCTTGGCCACGAACTCAGTGTAGCACGAAATGAGTGCGCGGTTACCGCTACTGGCTGTTCGCTTCAGCTTTCTCAGAGGGCTTCTGCGAGATCAGGCGAAACGGACCAAAAGCTGTTGGCGCACCAACCGCGGCCACGATCTGGAAAGCGCGCCCCTTGTCGCCGGTCGAGGAATAACTCGAACCGCCCAGGTCTACCGGGACCGCGCGGCAGCTTGGCACGATGCCGCACCACGACCCTCGGAATCGCCGATCATCTCCGTCGCCGCGGCCCGCTGGGAAGCATGCCGGATGGACAGACTGCCCGCCGCGCTGCCTCACGGGTACACTCCGGGGCAGCGGATGCCGATTCCGGCGACCGGCCTGGGATGTGTGTGCGTTGGAAAAGGGGGTGTGGGGGAGAAACCTTTTGAAGGTTTCGCCCCAACTGGCCCAGCCCCCAAAAACCCTGCCGCTCAAAAAACGGCACCCGATCAAACGACTGATGCGATTAGTCATGGGCGCCCGAAATGCCGCTGCGGAAAGGCGTACGGCGGTATCCCAGCATCTCATGAGGCGGCCGTGGTGGCACCGGGCAAGTCATGGGCCTCAACCAGAAATAGCCATGGCTTCCAACAGTGCCGATTCCGGGGCCAGAGTCCGGTCGTCCTGAGCGTCGCCGCGCTGTAAACACAAAACGCCCGGCTCAGGATGCCATCGCGGGGTCCTGGGCCGGGCGCTTGTCCTCCGAATCAGAAAATAACCGAGGGAATTGTGCTCAGGAGAAGTGTAGCATTGCTCCGGAGTGCGCCGTTGCAGCGGGGCCTGCCGCCCAAACGGAGAGTGCCGGTTCGGAAGATGCGGTTCCAGCCGCGGCGGGGTCCGGACAGAAGCCCGGAGTATCTGGCTTGGATACGGACGCTTCCGTGCCTTGTTTGTTCCCGCGTGAGCGGCGGAGCGACCGTGATCGAAGCTGCCCACACCAACGCGCTGGGCCCCAGGGGAGTAGGGCAGAAGACGTCGGACTTCTCCGCCATCCCACTCTGCTCCTGGCACCACCGGGCCGGTCAGGACTCATACCATCGGTTGGGCGAAAGGTGGTTTGCACAAGCCCACCAGATCCATCTGCTGGAAGTCGTGCAGACTCTCAACCGTCGCAACGGCCGGCAGGTCCCCGCGCCCATCGATTCTTACTCCTGATGGAGTGAGGCGCCGGCGGCGGGCAATGCGGACTGGCAGCCGGAGGTTCAGCTTGGGGCTTGTGCTGTTGACTTGCAGGTCGTCGCCTGGCTGCAGCGGGCCATGGTAGACTTCAGACAGGGAAATGATGAGGCAAGTCAAAATCATTGTCGAGAAGCACGCAGATGGCTACGTTGCCTACCCTCTTGGCCTGAAGGGGATTGTGGTGGGCGACGGCAGCAGCTACGAGGAAGCCCTCGCCGATGTCAAATCCGCAACCCGGTTTCACATCGAAACGTTTGGCGCTGAAGTCCTGCCTGATGATTCACCGCTCCTGGAGGCCTTCGTCGCGGAGGCGACCATTCCAGCCTGATGGCCAAGTTTCCTGTCGATGCCCCAAGTCTAGAGTAATCGCCGCGTTCCACGCTCTCGGGTTCGAGGTGGTGCGCGAGGCTGAGCACATTGCCATGCGGCGTCCGAGCCGCACAGGAGGCTCGGATTGTCTCACTATGCCAAACCACTCGGTCATCAAGTCTTCCACTTTGAGAACCATCCTGACGCAGGCCGGTATTGCCCGGGATGATTTCTTGCGCGCCTACGAGAAATCTTGACATTCCCGTTTACGCATGCCAGATGTGCCCGACGACCCGATTGCCGTAAGCGCCGCCACGGGGTCTGCCGCCGCAACGAATCGTTCCGGTCCGCAAGATGCGATCTCGGCCGCGGCGGGGTCCGGAGCGAAGCCCGGAGTATCTGGCTTGGATCAGGACGCTGGGATGCGTAGTGTGCGCGAGAGTGAGCGGCGGTGCGACCGTTATCGAAGCGGCCCACACCAACGCGCTGGGCCCCAAGGGGGGTAGGGCAGAAAGCCTCCGACTTCTCCGCTGTTCCGCTTTGTAGCGGGCATCACCGGGAGTATTCGGATTCGTATCATCGGCTGGGCGAGCAGGAATTTTCGTACAAACATGGGATTGACCTAAAAGAGCTCGCGCTTCGATTGCAAAGGCAATTCTGGCAGGCTGGGCGTCGTGTCCGGCGACTAAGGCTGTTCATCCCGATGAGCGTGGGAGAGGTCGGGTAAGAACAAAGGCTCCGCGGGTGTGGGTCAGAACAGCAAGGATCAGGCTGCTTTGGGGATCAGGACTCGCGGGAGGAAATGATGAGTGCCGTCCAGGAGTCACTTCAGCTTCAGCCCTTCAGCCCTGCTGATCTGCCGGATGACGGCAGAGAGGGAGTATAAACTCGAAAGAGGAGGTGTTATGGCCGATATCGACCGCCACGAGTTGCACACCTTGGTGGACCACATTCCCGCGAACGATGTGCCGGCGGCGCGCAAGGTCCTGCGCGCGTTGGTGGATCCAGTAGAATTGGCGATCCTGACCGCGCCGCTGGACGATGAGCCTGAGACGGAGGAAGAGGAAGCCACTGTGGCTTCATCTCTGGCCGATGCATCTCCCGACATCCCGTTTGATCAGCTCCGGCGTAAACGGGCATGAAGCGAGTCCTGTTTCGCCCGCAGGCAGCCAGGGATCTGGAAGGGTTGCCAAACCGCAACCGGGACCAAGTGGAGGAGGCCATCGAACGGTTTGCCCAAACCGGCTCTGGCGACATAAAGATGCTGGCAGGCGAGGGGCGTCAACTCCGGTTGCGCGTCGGAGACTGGCGAGTTCGTTTCGTGTAAGAGAAGCCGGACATCATTCGGATTCTGCACATTCGCAACCGCCGCGAAGCATACCGTTGAGGCAGGAACCGTCATCGAAGCGGCGCACACGAACGCTCTGGGTGCCAGAGGGATAGGGCAGAAAGCGTCCGACTTCTCCGCTGTTCCGCTTTGTAGCGGGCATCACCGGGAGTGTCCGGATTCTTATCACGCTCTGGGGGAGAGGGGGTTTTCGCGTAAACATGGGATTGACCTGCAAGAGGTCGTGCTTCGATTGCAGAGTCGATTCCGGCAGCGGGACGCGGCTGCGTCGCGTTCTGTTCATGCGGTGATAGTAGGGTGAGCGGGACGGATGCCGAAGGAGTGGAGTTGTGGCAAACTAGGAATACCAACATGCCGGAAGAAGGTCCTCTGCTCCTCGCACCACCCTCCGCCGCCGATCCCGTACTGGCTGAAGTTGTGCGACGGCTTCAAGAACTGTACCACCCGGAACAAATCTACTTATTTGGCTCCACCGCACGAGGAGAATCCGGCCCAGACAGCGATTACGACCTGATGGTGGTCGTCGCCGATAGCACGCCGGTGGCGCTTCGCGACAGTGGCAGAGCCTATAAAGCGATCTGGCGGCTGGGCGTGGCCACCGACGTGCTGGTCTGGACGCACTCCGACTTTGAGGAGCGGTTGCCGTTGAGGGCGTCTTTGCCGTCAACCATTGCCAGGGAGGGCAAACTCCTCTATGCCGCCTGACGCTCGACGCCGTGCGGACACGCGATCGTGGTTCGAAAAGGCGCACAAGGATTTGCGGTGCGCCCAGATAGACCTGGCCGCCGATCCGCCGGCAACAGAGGATGCGTTATATCATTGCCAGCAAGCAGCAGAAAAGGCACTGAAGGCGTTCCTCGTGTGACGTGACCAGCCGTTTCCCACGACGCACGACTTGGGGAAGTTGGGCAGCCAAGCGGTCGGACTAGACCAAACGCTGGAACCACTCATCGACGAGATTGTTGAGTTGACAAAGTATGCATGGATATTCCGATATCCAGGAGAGGTTGACGAACCATCTGTCGTCGAAGCCGTCGGAGTTCTGCAGAAGGTTCGGGAATTCGTCGATGCGATGAGTGCTCGGTTTCCCGAGGAAGAACGATGACGCCCTTTGGTCCGGCGGTTCGGAAGGGTGGCCGTCAGATTGGTCGGGCTCAGCAACGGCCCGAATTGGCAACCCAAGCGGCGGCCACGCGAGTCGTGAATTGCGCGCTTACCACCGAGACCATCAAACGGCTTACAGAGTTGCTCGTCAAGGCCGCCAATCCCAACCGCATCATCATGTTCGGTTCCCAGGCACGCGGCGAGGCGGGCGAATACAGTGATTTCGACGTCATGGTAGTCGAGGACGGCGTTTCGGATCGAGTCGGGGAGATGGTACGACTGAATCGGTTGCTGCGATCTCTTGACATCCCAGTGGACTTGCTGGTGGTGAGCGCCGAGAAGTTCAATTACTGGTGCGACACACCGGGGAATGTCTATTTCGAAGCGGCCACCGAAGGCGAAGTCCTCTATGAAGCAGCGTGAACAAGCCCTCCTGTTGCTCCGCAAGCCAGGATGAAGCTCTGCTCGATGCAGTGTTCGCCTCTGAGCAAGTCAGCGATGAAGTCATCGGGTTCCATTGCCAGCAGGCCGCCGAGAAGATCTTGAAGGCGCTGCTTTCCGACCTTGGAGTCCGCTTCCGAAAGACGCACGAGATCGGCGCCTTAATGGCTCTTTTGGCGCAGGCCGGTCATACGCTGCCAGAGCAGTTTGAGAACCTTGACGTGCTGACACCTTTCGGTGCGATCTACCGTTACGAGGACTACGACGCAGTCGTGTCCCTTTAACCGGGATACAGCACGTGCGTCAGTGCGCGAGTTGCGCGCTTTTGTGGAAACCAAGCTCCGGGAACGCGCCGACCAATAGCTACACCTCCGGCCCGCGGGTCATATTGACTCCAAATTAAAGTGAAGGCAGGATCAAGCGTTGACGATTCCGGCGACCAGCGCCGGGGAACGGAACGCGTTGGAAGAGGGGGTGTGGGGGAGAAACCTTGTGAAGGTTTCGCCTCCACTGGCTCAGCCCCCAAAAACCCTGCCGCTCAAAAAACGGCACCCGATCAAACGAATGAATGCGATTAGATTAGTCATGGGCGCCATAGTGCCGCTGCAATTCCGGCGACCTTTGCCCGAAATGCCGCCGTGGGGAACCTGGCGGGCCCGAGCCTCGAGAATTAGACGATGCAGGCCTGCAACAGAGGCGGGGGAATAGGCTGGCGAGGACGGTGAGGGAGCGGAGTCAACTGCTGCTGACCGCAGGCAGGATACGGCGGCTCAGGATGCCGATGGCGATGCCGGTAAGCACCCCAAATCCGTTGATGAACATGTCCCGGATTTCGAATGCCCGGCCTGGTACCAGCTTCTGGCCAAACTCCAAAGCTACGCCCAGCAAGATCATGGAGAGGGCCGCCATGACCGCGAGGGGCCGGCGCTTGATCGTCAGGAGCGCCAGCAAAGCCATCCAGGTGTAGGCGCAGAAGTGCAGCACTTTCTGGCTGACGGGCAGCCTCCCGACGGCCCGTATCACGGGCGAACTGGCGGGCAACAGCGAGCCGATCACGACCAGCAGGATGCTGACGAGCCAGAGAACGTATAGCAAGCGCGAGGACATGAGGATGAGGGGCGTGGAAAAACGAAACGGCAATCTTAGGGCTGATCTTGTTTCGGGCCGGTGTCCCGGATCAAGTAGTACAAGATCGCCAAGAAGCCAACAATTCCGCCGGCCCAAACGAGCATCTGCCGTCGCGTGCGGTGCCAGGCTCTTCTGCGCTCTGCCGGCCACTTCCGGGGAGGCCGAAAAAACCGGGAGAGGTACTCGTGCCATCGGTACGTGAAAAGCCCGAGAATTTCCCGGAACCGCTTGATCGGTCCCGTCGTATGCGGCCGCCGGAGCAGATTGGAGGAAGTCTTCAGGAAAAACCGTGAGGAGCACCCGCGACATCGGTACGGGTAAAAACCGAACAAGCCACGGAACCGCTCGCTCGGTCCCGTCCTCTGCGACCGCCGGACATGCGTGCTGCCGCACTCGGGGCAGACCAGTTCGGTCTGCTGCTCGGGTTCCGCAGAAGACGACGTCAAGCTCGGAGATGGGGCCTGCTTGGAGACCGTTGTTTGTCCGCTCATCGTATCCTTATCCATATTTCGGTTCACAGGAGCAAAGAGTGCTTAGGGCGCCATTGAGATCGACCGGATCGCGGGAGCCTGTACTGGTTTAGTAACAGAACATTCATAATGCGTCGCGGCCGTCCCATTTCCGGTGTACCGGGGTCTGAACTCGCATTCATAATTCGCCGAGACGTGGATTCAAGGGTCCGATTTCCACCTGGCAAGCGCCCCATCACGCAGTCAAGCCGTCGATGTGGACTTAACAGGTCCAATTTGGCGGATGCGCAGGCAATGTTCATTCTCTCGGATTAGATGCGCGCGGGCATAAGATTGCCAGTTAGGCCCGCTTCATATCTAACGTACCCCGCAAGTTACTATGACATACAACTCCCAATCGTGCAAGGAATTGTTTGCAGTTTCTTTCGGAGATGCGTTTGACAATCGTAGGAACTGGGAATATACAAGGGAATCCGCCGAGGATGCCGATGGCTTGTAGCGATGAGAGTCGTGGTGTTACTAGTACTGGAGAGTGCCGGCCCTCACACGAGGCGCAGGAAGGCATAAATTGTGAGTTTAGGAGAGCGGTGTCTTGGTCATCGGACTCTCAGGCAGGCAATGCCGCGCCTTATTTCCGTCTTCCCCCGCCGGGCCGCGGCGGCTTTGAGGCTGGGCCAGTAGGGACGAAACCTTCGCAAGGTTTCTCCCCCACGCCCCCTTTTCCAACGTGCGCGCTTCCCCTCCGCCGGTGGCCGTAATCGGTATACGCCGCCCCGTCGTGCAACAGTGTGGGGCAGCGCTCCGATCCGTCCGTCCATCGTCACGGCTTCTTGCCCCACCGGGCCGCGGCAGCTTTGCGGGCGATCTTCCGGCGCGGCTTTTTGAGCTCTCGGTTCTCAATGTGTCTTTTTTGACCGTCCCAGTGAAGGTGGGGTGCAATGCCGTTTATGGTGCTACGTTTAACGGCCTCCGTGATATACTGTCCGTGTGATCCGGTCCTTTCGGTGCAAGGAGACCGAGAAGCTATTGCACCGCCAGCAGAGCCGCAGATTCGGCAACATTCGAGCGGTAGCACGGCGGAAGCTTCGGATGCTGGACGACGCGGAGAAGCTGGAGGACATGGCGGCAGTTCCGGGAAACCGGCTTGAGGCTTTGGGCGGCGACAGGAAGGGGCAACACAGCATCCGGATCAACGATTAATACCGGGTCTGCTTTACCTGGAAGGAAGATGGTCCCTATGACGTCGAAATCACCAAACACCAGCGCTGAGAGAACTGCCATGACGCGCAAGCTGCCACCCATTCACCCCGGAGAAATCCTCAAAGAAACGCTGGACGATCTGGGAATGAGCATGAACCGCTTGGCCCAGGCGCTGCATGTGCCGGCCAACCGGATCTCCGGTATCGTAGCCGGCCAGCGGGGGATTACCGGGGAGACCGCCTTGCGTCTGGCTCGCTACTTCAACACCACGCCGGACTATTGGATCAATATGCAGGCCCAGTACGATCTCGAGACCGCGCGCGACGAATGGGATGCCAAGATCCGTTCCGAAGTACGCCCGCGCCGCGCGGCCTGACGGACCGGGAATCTCCGCGGATAGGAGGCCCGGACGCCACGGGGACCCGAACGGCGTAGATTTATTGTGTCTGGTCCGAGGACGGCTGCGGCGGCTTTGCTGGCGATTTCCTGGCGTTGTTCTTTTTGGGTACCGGCTCTGCGGAGGGTACAGGAGATGGGATGAGGATTTGGTGGGGCTGGGCCAGTGGAGGCGCAACCTTCAAAAGGTTTCTCCCCCACACCCCCTCTTCCAACGCGTTCGCTTCCCGCAGCACCGGCCACGCCAGACTGGTGCGGGGTCTTGGTTCGGTCTCCGTTTCGCCTGCTGCGATCTTCTGCCGCCAGTCTGCGCCGAAACTATACGCTTGATTTGCATACGCGAAGAGCGTATGATCGAATAACGTAAGGCTATGACGCCGCCGATGACCGTGGTGGAAACCGAGGAATTCGTGCGCCGCTCCAAGGCGATCCTGACAGAGGCCGAGCGCGACGCTCTGGTGGCGCACCTGGGCGCCAACCCGGAAGCGGGCCAACTGGCTCCCGGAACCGGCGGCGTGCGAAAGATCCGCTGGGCAACCCGGGGACACGGCAAACGGGGCGGCGCACGCGTGATCTATTACTACTGCAATCAATCCATCCCGCTGTTCCTTTTGGACATCTACGCCAAGAATGAGAAAACGAATCTTTCGGAAGCCGACAAACGAAGCCTGAAGCGGTTACTTCCGCTGCTCGTTTCGCGATACAAGAAAAGGAGTGAAAACCGATGATGCGGAGCCAAACCAAGAAAACCCCAGCCAAGAAACACACGGCTGCCGGCCGTCGACTCGTTCGCAGCGTAAAGCAGGCCATCGCGTGGGCCAGTGGGGAAGATGTTCCGGTGCGAGTCACCATGGTGAGCATTGAGCGTAGACCCATTGTCGACGTGCGAGCTCTTCGCCAGAAGCTTCGCCTGAGTCAATCGGAGTTCGCCGCACGGTTCGGGTTCGCCCCGGCGACGGTCAAAAACTGGGAACAGGGCCGCACGCAACCGGACGGACCGGCGCGCATCCTCCTGGCGGTAATTGCTCACCACCCGGATGCGGTCGAGGACGCTTTGCGCAAGGCGAGCTAAATCGACAGCACTCACCGCCCGGCGCAGTGGGAGCAGGGATGCTCGGCAAGTGCGTGCGATCATCTTCTCAAATCGCAGATCTCGTTCCGCATAGACAACGATGTCCTCGCCTGGCTCAAAGCGAAAGGCCAGGGACACCGCAGCCGGATCAACGCGATTCTGCGTGAGCGGATGGAGAACGAACACCGCTGAGCGCGATGGCGTGAGGTGCGGCATCGGGCTTCCTGGACGTTCTTGGTTTTCGGTCCGATCACGGCTTTTGCGGGCGAGCTCAGCACGGGTGCCTCACCCAGACCTGGCGACCGGCGCCATCCGCGAGAACGCTGTCGATAGGCAGTCGGCGGCGACGTCGTCGCTGACCGTCGCGCCGATGGTGGCGAGTGTTCGAATTGTCCGGGTTGAAGCCAGCCCTCACAACCAGCCCCGCAAGCGGTAGATGGCAATTCCCAGCCACTCGTACAAGGCCGCGTCGGAATCGGCCAAGTTCTTGGCGTTGGGCAGCCATTTCTCCATCAGGTAGCCGTCGCCCCAGCCGGAGTGGAAGTCGGCCGGCACCGCGATCACTTCGAACCCCGCTTTGCGAAACGCTCCTGCCGCCCGGGGCATGTGCATGGCGGAGGTCACCAGGAGAATCTTGCGGATGCCGACGGGAGCCAGCATCTGGTAAGTGAGGATGGGCTTCGTGTTTCGGTTTGGGGGTCAGGACTTGGTTAGGCCGGACCAGTTGGGGCGAAACCTTCCAAAGGTTTCTCCCCCACACCCCCTCTTCCAACGCGCCTGCCCCCCGCCGCGGCCGTCGGCATCGGTTATATGCGGCCCCTGCCGCAGTGTGGCGGTCCCGATCCGTCCGTCCATTGTGAGGGCTTGTTGCCTCTGCTGGCGCCCGAGACTCGGCTTCCTCGACTCGAACCCGTTGTGCCACTGGTCACGACCCGGGCGCGCTCCGGCTTCGCGGGAGTCGCTTGTTGCTAATAAACGCACGGGCATAAACTCAGGCGACGGATGGCGATGTCATGGATCTCGACTCGGATTGCATTGACACCTGTACCGATACACGGTACAGTAGATAGGTGATACGGACGTTCCGTCATCGAGCCCTGAAGCGCCTGTTTCAGGACGGGGACGCCAGCAAGGTCCGTGCGGATCAACGCAAGCGCATTGCCGATGTCTTGGCCCATCTCGACACGGCAGTCCATCCTGTCGACGTTGACCTTCCCGGATATCGCCTGCACCCGCTGAAAGGCGATCGGAAAGGGTACTGGAGCGTCGGTATCAGCGGTAACTGGCGCATCGTATTCCGGTTCGAAGACGGTGATGTATTCGATGTCGATTTGGTGGATTACCACTAAAAAAGGAATGACACAAATGCCCATGAAGACTCCCCCTCATCCGGGCCACTCCATCAAGGATGCCTGCCTGGATCCGTTGGGCCTGAACGTGACCGACGGCGCCAAGGTGTTGGGCGTGGCGCGCCACACTCTCTCCCGTGTCTTAAATGGTCAGGCAGGGATATCGGCCGAGATGGCCATCCGGTTGGAGAAGGCCGGTTGGTCGAACGCCGACCACTGGCTGCGCCTGCAAACGGCCTACGATCTCGCGCAAGCCCGGCAACATCAGGATGCGATCAAAGTGCGACGCTACGAACACCAACTGCCGGCGTAGCCTACGGCGAGCTCGGTCGGCTGATCCGCAAAGCCACCTGGCATGGCCCCCACGGAGCAGTTCCACCGGTGGTCCACCCTTCGATCCGTTCATCCATCCGATGGCTTCTTGCCCCACCGGGCCGCGGGTCTGATGGCGACCCCGGTCCATCAACTTCCAAGGAGTCAGCGCCAGCGCAATGACTCGGAGCGGTTCGTAGCTCTCAAAAATGGAATTCGGGACTGCGCGCCGCGCGGCATCCGGCAGAAAAGACATGGGATAATAGAGGGTGATGCGCGAGCGCGTGATCATGACTCGATTGCTGCGGGGCCGGGCGCCTGGACGCGAGTTCGACATCGCCTTCTGGCAGGCGATGGGCCCGAGCCGGATTCTCGAAGCCGCTTGGGATCTGGTGGTAACGGCGGCGGCCACGAGGGGCGTGCATGAAGATCAACTCCGACTTCAGAGATCTGTTACGAGACTTGAACGCGGCCGGCGTCCGCTACCTGATCGTGGGGGGCTACGCGGTGATGGTGCACACGGAACCGCGCTACACCAAGGATCTGGACCTCTGGATTGAACCGGTCGCGTCGAATGCGCAGAAACTGTTCATTGCGTTGGCTGAGTTCGGCGCGCCGACCAAGGACATCCATCCCAGCGATTTTACGGAGCCGGAAGTATTCTTCCAAATCGGCATGGAGCCGGTTCGCATCGACATCATGACATCTGTTTCCGGGCTCGAGTTTGTGCCGGCCTGGGAGCGTCGATTGATGGTTGACTTCGGCGGAGAGTCGGCTCCGGTACTCTGCCGCGCGGACGTGCTGAAATCGAAAATCGCCGCTGGGAGAATCCGCGACCGGCAAGATGCCCAGAAGCTAACGCGGCGCAAACCGTAACTACCCCGTTCTGCCAGTACCACCGCGCCGGCCTTACCCACCCCGGTCCTGTATCCGATGGCGCAGAAGGCCATGGGGTCGGGGATGTATTGCCCGAACCGGCAGTCCATGCTGTGCAGCCAGAAACACTGCAGCTTCTGGGCTTCTGGAAGCACTGCGAAGAGGAGTTCGGCGGCCGGGTCCGGTCGTCCTGAGCTTCGTCGTCAGCCTGTAAAAGCAAAAGCGCCCGGTTCCGGATGCCATTGCGGCATCCTGGCCGGGTGCCTGTCCTCAGAACCAAAAACCGACCGAGGTGAATGTGCTTAGGGCAGCAGAAGGATGAGTCAAAAGACCACGGACTTCTCGGCTATCCCGCTGTGTGCAGCCCATCACCGGGAGAATCTGGATTCTTATCATCGTTTGGGAGAGAACGGATTCTCGCACAAACATGGGATTGACCTCCAAGAGATCGTGCTTCGATTGCACGGTCTATTCTGGCAGCAAGACTTTTCCGCATCCCGCCCTGTTCATCCGGCGGAGGTGGGGTGACCGGCGGAAGGGACCGCGACAGTTCCCGAGGGCGGCGGCTTGCAGCCGATTGTTGCGCACCCTCAGGGCCGATTTCGTTGCCCTCCGGACATGGTTTCCCCGACGATGGGGGTGTAGGCATGACCACACCGGGTGAGACAAGCGGCATCTGGTAACATTAAGCTATGAAGTATCCGGTGGCGCTCAGCCAAACTGAAGAGGGCTACAGTGTATGCTGTCCGGGACTGCCTGGCTGCTGGTCGCAGGGCACAACCGAAGAAGAGGCATTGGCAAACATTCGCGACGCCATTCACGAGTACCTGGAAGTGGCCCGGCAGTTAGCCTCCGGGTCACTGGCGCGGGAAGTGGACGTATCGGCATAATGCATGGGAAAGATCCCGGGCATCGCTCACCTGCGCGCCGTCAAAGCATTGGAAAAAGCTGGATTTCGAATCGCGCGGCAGGGGAAGCATATCGTGATGACCGACGGCGTGCGCATCATCACAATCCCACGACATGATCCTGTTGACGCTCATACCATGGGCGGCATTGTGCGAGATGCCGGCCTGAGCCCTGAACAGTTCCGGAAGTTGCTGTAAGGGTTCATCAGAGGGCGTCGGGCCATGCCAGGAGTCCACGCTCGGATTGATGCGCTCCGCAATTTCAGACATATGGCGTCATTAAACCTATCGAACGCGGGATGTGCCACCTTGGTCCGTTGCCCATTTCACGGCCACCGTAACAGGGGGGCTGGTAGCCTCACCGACGCGCAGTAAAACGGGCAGTGACCTCCCGGCCGCGATTTGCAGCGGCACCCTGGAGTGTCCGGATTCTTATCATGCTCTGGTTGAGCAAAGACTGCTCAACAGAGCACGAATCTTGGCGGGTTGTGGCAAACTATAATTGGAGCCAGGCAATGCCAAACGCACAGACGGAGATAACGAAGCCTCCCTCGGCTGATGATCCCGTGCTGAGAGACATCGTCCGCAGGTTAGTGGGAGTGTATCACCCGGAGCGGATTTACATCTTTGGTTCCACGGCCCGCGGGGATGCTGGCCCAGACAGCGATTATGACCTCATGATCATTGTCCCCGATGAAGCTCCCCAGCTTCTCCGGCGGGGGAACCCTGGATATCGAGCTCTTCGTGGAACCGGGGTGGCTGCGGATGTGCAGGTTTGGCCGCAAGGCGACTTCAATAGGCAGTTGCATCTGGAGGCGTCATTTCCGTCCACTATCGTGCGGGAAGGAAAACTGCTGTATGGAGCCTGACCCGGTCCTTGTCTCGAACACCAAGGAATGGCTCTTGCGCGCCCAGGAGGACTTGGACAATGCGCAACATGATCTGATGGCAACCCCTCCCAGCTTCGACGCTCGTTCCAAAGACTTTGGAATCTGAGACGTAGACGCACCTCCGGCCCCGCGGGCCATATCGACTCCAGATCAAAAGTGAAGGCAGGATCAAGGCGCGGCGGGAGTTACGCGCACCAAGGGGAGTCGGCCGGACGACGCGCTCCAATCCGTCCGTTCCACGCACGTTGTTGACGACTCCGGCGACTAGCGCCGGAGAACGGGGCGCGTTGGAAGAGGGGGTGTGGGGAAACCTTTTGAAGGTTTCGCCCCCACTGGCCTGGCCTGAACATATCCTGCCGTCAATAGAGCCTGAACAACTCCAGGCCATCGCCCGCAAAGCCGCCGCAGCCCGGTGGGGGCAGTTCACGCGGTTCTGGGCAGCACCTCCCGTGTTACCGCATTGCCCAGTTGATCCTCCGCCACCTCCAACTCCCAGGAGGCCTGCATGTTCATCCAGAACCTGGGCGTCGTGCCGAAGTAGCGGGACAGCCGCAAGGCGGTGTCCGCGGTGATCCCGCGCTTCTCATGGACGATGTCGTTGATGCGCGTCGCCGGCACCCGCAGCGCCAAAGCCAACTCGTGCGCCGACATACCGAGAGGCGACAGAAACTCCTCGCGGAGAATTTCTCCGGGATGAATCGGTGGCAGCTGACTGTTGTTTGCCATTCTCACACTCTCCTCGTTAATGATAATCGACGATCTCGACCCTTTCCGCCGCGCCTGCGCGCCAGATGAAGCAGATCCGCCATTGACCGTTGATCCGGATACTATGTTGAGCCTTCCTGTCGCCGCCCAAAGCCTCAAGCCGGTTTCCAGGCACGGCGGCCATGTCCTCCAGCGTTTCCGCGTCGTCCAGCATCCGCAGCTTCCGCCGAGCTACCGCCGCAATGTTGCCGAATCTGCGGCTCTGCTGGCGGTGAAAAAGCATCTCGGTCTCCCGGCAGCGAAAGGCTCGTATCACACGGATAGTATATCATGGAGACCGTTAAACGGAGAACCATAAACAACGTTGCAACCGGCCTTACCTGGGGCCACTCACAAGATCCATGGAGATCCGATTCGCCGAAACAACAGCGCTCGGAAATCGCTCGCGAAACCGGTGGGGTAGGAAGCCGTGACTTTGGACGGGCCGCATCTACGGGATGCCGGCGACTACGGCGCCGGGGTAGTGAGGCGTTGGAAGAGGGGGCGTGGGGGAGAAACCTTTTGAAGGTTTCGCCTCCACTGGCCCAGCCCCAAAAAAACCTACCGCTCAAAAAGCGACACCCGATCAAACGACTGATGCGATTAGTCATGGGCGCCCGAAATGCCGCCGCGGAAAGGTGTACCGCGGTATCCCAGCATCTCATCAGGCGGCCGTGGTGGCACCGGGCAAGTCATGGGCCTCAACCAGAATAACCATGGTTTCCAACAGTGCCGATTCCGGGGCCAGCGTTCGATCGTCCTGAGGCTTCGTCACCGCACTATAAACGCAAAACGCCCAGTTCCGGGTGCCATTGCGGCTGTCCTGGGCTGGGCGCTTGTTCGCCGAATCAGAAAAAAGGTGATCGTGATTATTTCGTGCCGGTAGCCCAGATCAAGAGAGACAAGAGCGCCAGGAAGCCAAGAATTCCGCTGCCATAAAGGAGCATTTCCCGTCGTCTGCGGTCCGACGGTCTTCTGCGCTTTCCCAGCCACTTCCGGGGGATGCAGAAAAAACCGGGAGAGGGACTCATGCCACCGGCGCGTGAACGGCGGCGGGTAACGAGCAATATGAAGCGTGGCGGGAGCGCACGACGACCTGGTGCTGGCGGTGGCGCTGGCGTGTTGGGGGTTGGGGAAGGTGTATCCGAAAGGGGGGAAGGGG
>Ga0224558_1001575_pt1 | contig 23474 bp, 24 predicted proteins | sample 714S32024metaG_FD_180682 | JGI IMG/M metagenome (GOLD analysis project Ga0224558, IMG submission 180682) | Peat soil microbial communities from Stordalen Mire, Sweden - 717 S3 20-24 | ecosystem: Environmental > Terrestrial > Soil > Wetlands > Peat | place: Sweden: Norrbotten County, Stordalen...
GATCAAGGGATCAGGTGGGGGAGCGTGACGCGAAACGTGGCGAGGCTGTCGCGGGCCCCGAAGGCTGTTCGATCGGAGGGAAGGACCTTGACACCCGAAGAGGCTCGAATACTGCTCGCGACGCTGAAGGGACACCGCCACGAGGTTCTCTACTCACTCATGCTCTCGGCGGGCATGCGCCGCGGAGAGGCGCTCGGCCTCAAGTGGCAGGACTACGACGCCGCGTAGAAATCAGTTCTCCTGGTTTTGAAGTGGTACGGGCTATCCATACGTTGCGATCGGGTACGACGCCGAGCGAGATCCGTTTCAACCAAGTTCGCGTGCCCGCCGAAAATTTGATTGGCAAGGAGGGTGGAGGATTCGCCCTGGCGAACGCCGCGCTCGTGTGCATCCGTATCCCGTACTCGGCGGCGTGAGTCGGTCTCGCGATGAAGTCCCACACCCTCGTGCTCGATTGTGTGAAGAGCCTCGTCGTTTTGGGCAAAACGCTTGCCGAACACGGCGGTGTGCAGTGGATGCTGTGCGACAACGATATGGACATTCACGGCGCGACGCTCATGGTGCTCTACGCGGCGTCGCAAGCCGACGAGGGCCCGAGCTTCCGCGAGGAGACCGCGCTGGCCAAGATAACCGCGACCGAAGCCAGCGCGCGAGGAGTCGATCGCTCTATGCAGCTCTTTGGTGCGTGGGGGGTCACCAAGGATCTGCCCTTTGAGAGTCAGTACCAGGAACTACGCACCAGACGTATTGGCGAAGGGACGAGCTAAACTGAACGAATGGTGATTGTGCGCGATTTGCTCGGCGCTGCAGGCTACAACGCACTATGGGAGACCACATGACGAAGGGCACGCTACACGTTGAGACGCTTACGGCGATTGACGTGCACGTGCACGTCGAACAAGACGCGCACGGACACTTTTCACTCGATCAAGAGTTGATGGACGCTTCAGCGAAATACTTCAAGTCGGGCGAGGACCGCGCGCCGAGACTTGGGGCGATTGCCGAACGGTACCGTTCCCTTAACATGGCAGCAGTTGTCTTCACCGTCGACGCGACGATCGCGACGGGACACGTGGCAATTTCGAGTGAGGAGATCGCTCAGGAAGCGCAAGACTTCGCTGATGTCTTGATTCCGTTTGGCTCGGTGGATCCGCATGAGGGAACCGCGGCGCTCGACAAGGCGCGCCATCTGGTAGAGGACTGCGGAGTCAGGGGGTTCAAGTTTCATCCGAGTTTGCAGGATTTCCGTCCGAACGCACCCGAGTACTTTCAGCTTTACGAACTGCTGCAAGACCTCGCGGTGCCGACGATCTTTCACACGGGGCAAACAGGTATTGGCGCCAATCTTCCGGGGGGACGCGGCATTAAGCTCGCCGTGTCGGATCCGCTGTTGCTCGACGAGGTAGCGGCAACCTTTCCGGGTCTGACAATAGTGCTCGCGCACGCGGGTATGCCATGGTACGAGAACGCCCTCGCCGTGGCGACGCACAAGTCCAACGTGTTCATTGATCTTTCAGGTTGGTCGCCGAAGTATCTACCCGCGCCCCTCGTGCGAGCGGCGAGCAGTTACATGAGCCACAAGGTGCTTTTCGGTTCCGATTTTCCCGTCATCACACCCGAGCGTTGGCTTCGTGATTTTGAAGGCCTCGAGATCGCGGACGAGGTGCGAACACGCATACTGAAGGAGAACGCCGTTCGCGTGCTCGGTCTATGAATCGAGCGCGTCGACGACGTCGCACGTGGTCATGCTTTTGCGACCGTGAATTGTGTCTAAAAGGGGCAGTCCGGGAACGCGCTTTGGGTGGTGCCCCACTGCGTCTCGGTGAAGGCTTAAAGGTTAGCTATTCCGCCAACCCTTGACCCATTGCCCGAGGCACCGGTGCCGCCAAAGGGGATGACGGCCTCATCGCCCACGGTCTGATCGTTAATGTGAAGCGCTCCCGAAGGAATTCGACTTGGCAGTTCGAGTGCGTGCAGCCCGTCGCGGGACAAGATTCCCAGGGAAAGTTCGTACGGTGTCGCACTCGCGAGTGTGTCACGGCCTCCTCGTCAGAACCATAGGCGATCACCGGCGCCACCGGTCCGAAGACCTCTTCGCGGTAGACAATCGACGACGTGGCCACGTTGCTCAAGAGCGTTGGTCGATAGAAAAGATTCTCAAATGTTCCGCCTGCGAGCAGGGTAGCGCCGTCCTCGGTTGACTCAGTTACCATAAATTAGGTGTGTTTTCGTTGCCGTTCGTCAATGAGCGGCCCAAGCGCCACCTGACCGGTCTTGGGATCGCCCACGGGTACGTGGTTGGCGTACTCGGCGAGCAACGCGGCGTAGTCTTTGGCAAGTTTGGCGTCGACGAGGTGTCGTCTCGTGGTCATGCAGATTTGGCCCTGGTGCATGAAAAAACCAAAGGCCCGCACCGACGCAGCCTGTCCAAATCGACGTCGGCCATGACGAGGGCTGAATTGCCTCCTAATTCGAGATGAACGCGCTTGAGGTGTTCGGCACCGAGGGCTCCCAATCGTCGGCCCGCGGGTATTGCTACTTCCGATGCGCGTTTACAGGATGCGGCAGCTGTGACGTCCACATCGCCCAATACAACCAGGGCGTTGTTGCCGCCCCGCTCCAGATGCACCCGTTTGAGCAGCTGACCGGCGCGGGCGCCGATGTGCCGCCCGGCTTCGGTCGACCCGGTGAATGAGATCACCGGAATCGACGGATGCTCCACGAGGGCAGAGCCCACGTCGGCGCCGCCCGGGAGAACATGGAACAGTCCCGCGGGAAGGCGGGCCTCTTCGAGGACCGCCGCGAAGAGGCCCGCCGCAGACGGTGGTGCGCGGGTCGGGCTAGTGGATCACCGCGTTGCCCAGCGCCAGCGCCGGCGCGATCGAACGTGCCGACAGGATGCCGGGGAAGTTGAACGGCGAGATCACGCCGACCACGCCCACCGGGCGCCGCTTCGCCATGCTCAACCGCGGCTTCGCGCTGCGCAGCAACTGACCGTATGGCATGAGCGCGGTGCCCGCGGCGAGGTAGAACTCCGCCGAGACCAGCCCGGCCTCGAAGGCGGCTTTCCCGTGCGCGGACCCGGCCTCGCGTCCCAGCCAGCCGGCCAGAACATCCGTGTGCGCCTCGATGGCGTCACCACCTTGGCGCAGAATCCGCGCTTTGTCATCTCCTGAGACTCGCGCCCACTCCTGCTGCGCCTCCGTGGCGATTCCTACGGCCTCCGAGTCGTCCGCGGTGCTCGCCACCCCGAAGGACGCGAGCTTCTCGCCCGTCGAAGGCGACACCACGTCGGCTGTCGAACCCGCACCGCGCCAGCCCCCGCTGAACAGTTTTCTGTCCCATGTAGCCACGAGGACACCATTGTCCACTCCTCCAGTTCAGGTCACCTTATAGTCGCTATTCAAGTCCGCTGAGGCTCGGATAGGCAGTTCCCTCAACCTCCTCGAGTCTCAGTGCCAGACCGTTCGTGGCACGGAGCAGAGCGGGAACATACTGCGCCAGATCGTCGCGTGCGGAATAGTTGACGATGCCGATCGCGGCTTTCACTGTTCCCCTGACGACCACCGGTGCGGCAATCGAGGTGGCGCCGAGCTGATACTCCGCATCGCTTTGGGCATACCCACGCTGAGCGATCTGGTTTAGTTGGCGGGACAACGCCCGGCGCTCGGTCAGCGTCGATGGGGTGTATGCCTTCAGCGGCATGGTGAGAATCGCGTCGATGAACGCGTCGGAGCTGAACGCCAGCAGAGCTTTGCCGACGCCGGTGGCGTGGAGGGGGATGTGTGCACCAACCCGGCTCTTCACCGGCACGGACACCTCAGAGGTCAACTTCTCGATGTAAATCGCGTCAGTACCCTCACAGACCGCCAGCTGCACAGTTTCACCGCACTCATAGTGCAAATTGAGCAGGAAGGGCATCGCAGTCTCACGCAATCCGCCGTGAACGGGCGTGAGTAGACCCATCTCCCACAAGCGCACGCCGAGGCCGTAGCGCCCGGCGCCGTCGCGATCCAGGAAGCGGCCGTCTTCAAGTTCACCGGCCAGCCGGTACACGGTGGCGACCGGCAAACCGGCGCGACGGGCAAGCTGGCTGAGCGTGAGCAGCGGATGCTCGACGTCGAATGCCCCGAGAACAGCCAGTGCACGCGCGATGACGGACTTCGCCTGGTTCTTGTAGAGTTCCTCGGTCACGCCCTGGTCCTCGCTTCGAGGTTGCCGGGGCCCGACAGGATCGTCGCAAGCCCGTGCGCGACGTGCCGAAGCTCCCGAATGAGACTCGGTGCGGGAGCGGCCGGCCCTGAGTCGGTATCCGTGTGGACCACAGCCTTTGTCGGGGTACTGACCGACAACGCCATCGGCGGGCGCCCTTCGGCGGGCACGGCGACAGCGTATTCGACACCCTCATTGGCCTGCGCCGTCCGTGCCCGACCCTGCGTCCTGATGAGAGCCAGGTTCTCTTCCAGCCGGTCGATGTGGGTGCGGGTCAACGGAATAGCGCTCCTGTCCGCGGGGCTCAGACCGGCCAGGAGAACGTGTCCGGCGGCCGAATCGACTATCGACAGAGTCAGCCCGGGTCCGTCTGCGGGGGCGTTCGGCCCTTGGCGCGCCACCTCTTGAACGCATAGCGCGCTTTGCCCGCTGTAGACGAAGACCCGCTCGGTAACCGACTTCCCGGGTGTCCCCGTTCCGGATATCGCCATCATCTCTCCCGCTTTCATAACGTTGTGATTACACTCTAAATTGCTTCGCGGAATGGAAACCCAACTCTCAATACCGTGGAACCCTTTGACTTCTCGGGCCTTGCTCAGTATTCTTTTCATTGAATGAAAAGAATACTGGCATACTGTGACGCGGATGCTTACAATTGAGGCGACCCCACGGTACCCCGTGAACGCAAAGGAGCAGTCATGACTACTACGGACGATGCACGAGACGGCGTCCCGATCTCCACGCCGCTGCCTCAGGCTCCGGAACTGCGCAGCTTCCCCGATCCATACGATCTCGAGACCCCCGCCGGCGCCGAAGGGTGGGAAGAGATGTACGCCTACCACAACCGGTTCCTCGAGAGCCGCCGGGCGGAAGACTCCGCCAAGACCTGGTTCCGGAATTCGCTGCACTATCCGGAGGTCTCGTACCCCTTCGACCAGGTGACAATCGACGGCGCCTTCACCGGCACCGGCGTCACCAACACCCGCATTTTCGCCCTGCCTCCTGCCAAGGGCCTCGACGTGCGGGTTATCAATGGGTACACCTACATGAGCGCCATTCCGACCCCTGACCAGGAAGAGCAGGCCCGCCGCGCTGTTGAGTTCAGCAAGCGCGCCGGCTACTACTTCCAGAATTGGGATGCCCTCTACGGGGAGTGGGAAACACGCGTCACCGACGCTATTCGCGCCGTGCACGACCTCGAGGTTCCCCCGCTCTCTGAATTCGAGCCAATTGAACGCGTCCTGGAAGAGCGGGGCCCCTCGCAGGGCAACCAGCTGCTCGCCTCCTACCACCGACTACTGGAATACGTCGATCAGATCTGGACCCTGCACTCCGAGTTCCTGAACCTGGGCTACGCGGCGTACCTGCAATTCCTCACCCTGTGCAAGGAGCACTTCCCCGAGATCGATGACCAGACGATCTCGCGCATGGTCAGCGGAATCGACGTGTTGCTCTTCCGCCCAGACGACGAGTTGCATGCGCTAGCCCGCAAGGCGGAGGAACTCGGCGTCGGCGACATCGTGCGCGCCGCGTCCACCGAGGCCGACCTGATCAGCGGCCTGGGCGCAACTGACGCAGGCCGCGAATGGCTCGCCGCACTGGAGGAGAGCAAGGACCCGTGGTTCTACTTCTCTTACGGCTCGGGAATGTACCACTCCCACCGCAGCTGGATCGACGATCTGTCCCTGCCGATCCAGGCGATCGGCGACTACATCGCACGCCTGCGCACCGGCGACGAGCTGACCCGGCCGATCGAGAAGCTCCAGGCGGAGCGCGACGAACTCGTCGCCCACTACCGCTCATTGCTTGACGACGAGGACGTCAGTGCTTTCGATGAAGCGCTCGGGTTGTCCCGTACCGTGTTCCCCTACGTGGAAAACCACAACTTCTACGTGGAGCACTGGTTTCTCACCAACTTTTGGAACAAGGCCCGCGAGTTCAGCCGGCTGTTGCAGAAGTGGGGCTTCTGGGACGATGTCGAGGACATTTTCTTCCTGCGTCGGGCTGAGGTCGAAGAGGCGATCGTGGACCTTCAGATGGCTTGGGCTGCCGGCGGAAAACCACAGGGCGGGCACTACTGGCCAGGGATCATTGCCCGCCGCAAGGAGATTTATTCGGCACTGACTGAGTGGTCCCCGCCCCCGGCACTCGGGCCGGTACCCGACGAGATCAATGAACCGCTCACCATCATGCTCTGGGGAATCACCCCAGAGACCGTCGAGCGCTGGCTGGCAGCCCAGAACGGCGACAGCAGCAGCAACACCCTGACCGGATTCGCTGGTTCCCCCGGAATCGCTGAGGGTCCCGCCCGCGTGGTGCTGCGACCGGATCAACTGGACACCGTGCAGGAAGGTGAGATCCTCGTCGCACCGGTCACCAGCCCGAGCTGGACGCCCGTCTTCGGCCGCATCCGGGGAGCGGTCAGCGACATCGGCGGCATCATGTGCCACGCGGCCATCGTTTCCCGTGAGTATGGCCTGCCTGCCGTGGTCGGAACGGGGTTCGGCACTTCCACGATCAAGACCGGTCAGATGATCCGGGTCGACGGCAACGCCGGCACCGTGACCATCCTCGACGGAATCTGATCCAGGGAGAAACGCCGTGGCTAACTACACCAAGAAATTCGAGGAGTTGTCCTCGGGCGACCGCGCACTGGTGGGTGGCAAGTGCGCGAGTCTCGGGGAGATGGTGCAGGCCGGTCTCCCCGTGCCGGCCGGTTTCGCCGTCACAGTGGATGCGTATGAGGACTTCCGCGACACCGGTGACCTGCGCCAGCGGCTGCTCGGCATCGTCATGGGTGCCGACGCCTCGAGCAACGCCGGATTGCAGCGGGCGCACGACGAAGCGGTCGCCCTGATCCTGGGACGTAATCTGGCGTCCGCCATCGAGCAGCAGATCCGCGAGGCTTATCTCGAGCTCTCCCGGGAGACGGCTCTGCGCCGCGGAGCAGGAGATGCGGACCGGATTCCGGTCGCGGTTCGCTCTTCCTCCACCGATGAGGACGGCGACGCCGCCAGCTTCGCGGGCCAGCAGGAAACGTACCTGTGGGTCGTCGGCGCTGACGAGGTGATCGCGAAGGTGCGCGAATGCTGGGCCAGCCTGTACACCCCGCAGGCCATCGCCTACCGCTCGGGCATGAGCGCGACGGATGCTGCGGAGGCGTCCAAGATCTCGGTGGCCGTGCAGTTGATGGCCCACGCTGACGTCGCAGGCGTCACCTTCACGGTCAGCCCCCGCACCGGTGACCGCTCCCTCATTGCCATCAATGCCAGCTGGGGTCTCGGCCAGGCCGTGGTCTCGGGTGAAGTGACGCCGGACGAATACTGGCTGAGCAAGATCGGCCCGGCCGTCACCAGCAGCCGAATCGCCTCGAAGGCCCACGAGTATGTGCCGGATCCGAGCGGCGTCGGGGTGGTCTTCCGCGATGTCGAGGAGTCGCGCCGCGAGATCCCCTGCCTGACCGAGGCGGAGCTCGTGCAGTTGGCCGAGATCGGACTCCAGGTCGAAAGGCACTACGGCTCTCCCCAGGACATCGAATGGGCGCTGGAGCACAACGTCGACGGCACCTCCCAGGTGATGCTGCTTCAAGCCCGACCGGAAACCAACTGGAAAAAGCGCAAAGAAGAGAAGGGCAAGAACACGTCGTCGGCCACCGCCGGCCTGCTTGGATTCCTCTCACAGGCCACGAAGGGAAACGACAAGTGACCGACAACACCACACCCAGTTGGCAGCACCTCCTCGATCTGGTGACCCAACTGGACTCGGGGTCGTATGACTCGGCATTCGTTGCCTTTGGCAATATCTCGGTGCAGCTGTCCCGCTCCGGGGCTCTTGCCGCTCCGGTGGCGACCGCTCCGCCGGCCGTCATCGCCGTCGCTCCCACTCCCACTCCCGCGAGTACACCCCCTGCAGCGACGTCGCCGGAGCCGTCCGGAACGATCATCCCCTCGCCCATGATCGGCGTCTTCTACCGCTGCCCCGCTCCGGGTGCGCCCCCGTTCGTCGAACTCGGGGCGCGCGTCGAACCCGACACGACAGTCGGCATCATCGAGGTCATGAAGTTGATGAACCCGGTGATCGCCGGAGTGGACGGCACGCTCACGAGTTTTCTGGTGAAAGACCACGAGCAGGTCGAGTACGGCCAGGCCCTCGCCGTCGTCTCCGAAGCCGGCACGCCATGATCGAGGTGGCCAACGGGAACTCGGATGCCGCACCCGTCGTTCTGGTGGCCAACCGGGGCGAAATCGCGGTGCGAATCATCGCTGCGGCGCGGCGCATCGGGGCCAGTCCCGTTCTGGCCGCCAGCGCCGCCGACTCTGATTCCCCGGCCGCCCGACTCGCCGACCGCGTTATCGTGATCGGTCCTGCGCAGGCTGGCCAGTCATACCTGCGCCCCGAACTGATCGCGACCGCCGCGCTGCAGGCCGGGGCAGCCGTGGTGCACCCGGGCTACGGTTTCCTAAGCGAGCAGCCCGAGTTGGCCGAACTGCTCGAGCGGGAGAACATCGCCTTCGCAGGTCCTCGACCGGAGACGCTGCGAGCCGTCGGAGACAAGAGCAGCGCACGCAAAGTTGCAGTGGCGGCCGGAGTGCCCGTTGCCCCCGCCGTCGAAATCGACGATGTCGAAGCCGCAGCGGGCCTCGGCGAATCCATCGGTTACCCGCTGCTGATCAAAGCAGTCTTCGGGGGCGGCGGGCGCGGCATCCGGCTGGTGAAAAACGCCGGGGAACTGGCCCGGTTGGCCCCTCAGGCAGCGGCTGAAGCCCAGGCGGCCTTCGGCAGCGGCGCCCTGTATCTCGAACGTTTTTATCCGGCTGCCCGTCACGTGGAGGTGCAGGTGTTCGGCGACGGCGAGGGCCGGGCACAGATCTTCGGCGACCGGGACTGCTCTGTGCAGCGGCGGCACCAGAAACTCATCGAGGAGTGTCCCGCGCCCGGGCTCTCCGCAGCCACCCGAGCCGTGCTGCACGATGCATCGCGTGCCCTCATGCAGGCGCTTGCCTACCGCGGCGCCGGCACGGTGGAGTTCCTCGTGGACACCGAATCAGAGGCTGTGGTGTTCCTGGAGGTCAACGCCCGCATCCAGGTCGAACATCCCGTCACCGAGGAGGCCTATGGCATCGACCTGGTGGCCGCCCAACTGCGCCTGGCACTCGGTTGGGACCCCGAACTTCCGGACGTTCCTCCCGTCCCTCCCGCCACGGTCATCGAACTGAGGATCAACGCCGAAGATCCGGAGAACGATTTCCGGCCCAGCCCAGGCACGATCAGCCAGGTGCGGTGGCCGACCGGGCCCGGCATCCGCGTGGACACCCAGCTCGAAAGCGGCTACCGCTTCCCCCCGTTCTACGACAGTCTGATGGCAAAACTCATCGTGCGCGCCCACAGTCGGGACGCCGCAGTAGCGGCGGCCCGGTCAGCGGCCGAAACGGTTGTGATCGACGGGGTGACCACCACTCTTCCGCTGCACGAGTTCGTGCTCTCCCACCCTGATTTCATCCGAGGCGGCGTCACCACCTCGTGGTTCGGCCCCACCTGGGAAAAACGAAGCGAACAACGGATGGAGTCCGTTCGATGACCCTTCAGCGCCAGCCGATCCGCCTGGTCGACACCAGCCTGCGCGACGGCAACCAGAGCCTGTGGGGTGCCACCGGGCTGACCACCGGCATGGTGGAGGCGGTCGGCCCCCATCTGGACCGGGTGGGCTACGAAGCGATCGACTTCACCAGCTCCACAAACCTTTCTGTGGGCGTGAAGTGGCACAAAGAGAATCCGTGGGAACGAATCTCACGGATGCGCGACGTCATGCCGAACACCCCGCTCTCCGCTATCACCACCGGAATGCGCTTCATGTCCTGGGAGAAGGCCGCTGAGCCGGTCATGCGCATGGCATTGCGCCTGATGGCCAGCCACGGACTGCGCCGGCTGCAGATCGCCGAACCCATGAACGACCTCGACGCTCTGCTCCGAGTTGCCCAGTGGTCCAAGGAGGAGGGCTTCGAGACCGTCGTGGCAGCGGTCACCTTCACCGAAAGCCCCGTGCACACTGACGCCCGCTACAGCCACAACATCGCCGCCTACGCCGCCAGCGAGTATGTCGATTCCGTCTATGTCAAAGACCCGGGCGGCCTGCTCACGGCCGAGCGCACCCGTCAGTTGATCCCCGGTGTTCGAACGGCCGCGGGCAGCAAGACCCTGGAACTGCACAGTCACACCACGACAGGCGCGGCATCCCACCTCTACCTGATCGCCGCTGAACTCGGCGTCGATGTGCTGCATACGGGACTCGGCCCGCTGTCCAACGGCACGGCCCAGCCCAGCCTCGAGAACCTCCTGACGAACTTGGATGCCCTGGGCATCCCGGTCCAGGTCGACCGCGACGCTGCGGCCGCTGCAGCCGACGTTCTGTACTCCATCGCCAGGTCACAGGGTCTGCCGGCCGGGGTGCCCACCGAATACAACCTGAGTTCCCACGTGCATCAGGTCCCGGGCGGCATGATGGGCACCCTCATACGCCAGCTCAGCGAGCTTCGCATGCTGGACAAATTGCCCGCCGTGATCGAGGAGTCGGGTCGCGTGCGCGCCGACCTCGGATATCCGATCATGGTTACGCCCTTCAGCCAGTTCGTCGGCAGCCAGGCGCTGATGAACGTGCTGGCCGCCAACAGCGGCCAGGAGCGTTACAGCCGGATTCCGGACGAGGTCGTGCGGTTCGTCCTCGGCCACTTCGGCACTCCGGAAGGCGAGATCGCGCCGGAGGTGCTGGACAAGATCTCCCGCCTGCCCCGCGCGAGGGAACTCGCCGAGCCTCCGGCCGAGAAGTCTCTGGAGCAACTCCACGAAGACTACTCGGCGCGGCTCGGCCGCCCACTGGCCGAGGAAGAGCTTCTGCTGCGCATCGTCCTTCCCGAGGATCTCGTCGACACCATGCTCGCCGCCGGGTCGGCGCCGCGCTGGTCCGCAGGCGGAGTGGTCCGAACCGGGAAAGCGGTGGCTTCGATCTCTGAATTCATCCGCGCGGCCCACGAGCTCCCGAACTGGAAGTACCTTGCCGTGAACTTCGGGACGGAAAAAGTGGAGCTGCACCGAACCGTGAACGAAGGAACGTCGTGAACCCGGAAGAACTAACAAGAAGACTCGCGGCTGTTCGGGGGGTCATGTTCGATATCGACGGATGCCTGATCCTCTCCGACGGACCGAGTGGGCTGGGCGGGAGCGTTCTCCCCGGTGCGCGCGAGGCGATCGACCTGGTCAGGAACAGCGGGCGCAACTTGGCCGTCTTCACCAATGGCTCTGGGCAGGCCCCCCACCAGATCGCCGATTCCCTACGCGGACTGGGCCTGGACATCCGCGACCACGAGGTGCTCACCCCGGCCGTCGTCGCCGCCGAGACGATGCAGGCGCTTTACCAGCAGCAACCGCTCCTGGTCTTCGGCGGCATCGGAATGCATCATGACTTCCAGAAGCGCGGGCTCAACGTTGTCGACCTGGACCGCGCCCTGGCCGGCGAACCCACGAATGCCGTCGCCGTCGTGATCGGCTGGGACACCGACTTTGGCCGGGACAAACTCCAGGTCGCCGCCGAGGCAGTTCTGGCCGGCGCGGAAATTTACTGCACCTCTGATGCCCCGTCATTCGCCTCTGGGCACCGCCTCAACGTGGGGGTTTCGGGTTTCATCGCAGCCGGGCTCTCCCACGTCACGAGGTGCCCTTACCGGGTGTTGGGCAAGCCGTCAGCAGAAGCGATGGAGATCCTGGTGCAGAGGCTCGGGGTTTCCGCAGAGCAGGTGTTGATCATCGGCGACGACCTGATCCTGGAATGCTCCATGGCCCGCGCGAGCGGCGCCCTCGGAATCCTGGTCACGACCGGAACCAACTCGGCTGCCGACGCCGAATTCGCGCCTGCTGACCGGAAGCCGGATGTGGTGGTCGATAGCATGACCGAATTTGTCGAGCTTCTTTCGCTGGTTTCCGAGCCCTCCGTACCCCGTGCCGTATAGCCCGACCCACGCCATGCCGACAGAATCCGCACAGGAAGGGACACAGATGTTCGATCGAAGCGCACCCGCCGATACCCGTCAGGTGACGTGGCAGCCGACGAGCGAACAGCGGCAGCAGACCCGAATCTGGGACTTCTTGAGCTGGGTCGAAGCGACCCGCAGCGTGCACCTGGCCGACTACCGCGAGCTCTGGCGCTGGTCGGTGGATGACCTCTCGGGCTTCTGGGACGCGGTGCGGGAGTACTTCGACGTTGTGGGTGAAGGTTTCGACGGACCGGCGTTGACCGAGGAACGGATGCCCGGGGCGGTCTGGTACCCGGGCGCGCGGCTGAACTTTGCCGAAAATGTTCTTCGCTACGCCGATTCTCCTGGGTTTTGCGACACGACAGCCGTGCTGACCATTCGCGAGGACGACTCCACCTCCGAGCTGACCTGGCACGAACTCCGGGACAGGGTCGCTTCCCTCGCCGGGAGGCTGCGGGGGCTCGGAGTCGAACCGGGCGACCGCGTCGCGGCTGTCCTTCCCAATCTTCCTGAGGCCATCATCGGTCTGCTCGCGACGGCCAGCATCGGTGCGATCTGGAGCATCAACTCCCCGGATCTTTCTGCGACTGCGACGCTGGAGCGGCTGCGTCAACTCGAGCCCACCGTTCTAATCGGCGTGGATGGCTACCGATTCAACGGCAAAGACATCGACCGCGTCGATTACCTCGCCGAGGTCGAAGCCGGCCTGCCGTCCTTGGCGCACACCATCCTGGTCCGAAACCCTGACCGAGCACACAGCGCGACCACCTCAGAAAATGCACGCGCGGGACGGCTGGATTTCAGTGCGCTGGTCACGGATACCGTCGAACCGCGGTACGAGCGCGTGCCCTTCGACCACCCGCTCTGGGTTCTGTTCTCCTCCGGCACCACCGGTGCGCCGAAGGGCATCGTGCATGGGCACGGCGGGATAACCCTGGAAGCGCTCAAAGGCACCGCGCTCAACCAGAACATGGGAGCGGGAAACCGGTACTACGTCGCCGCGAACACCTCCTGGATGGTCTGGAACACCCTCGTCAACAACCTCATGTCCGGTGCCTCGGTGGTCACTTACAGTGGCTCCCCGCTTTTCGGCAGCCCGGACCGCCAATTCGACATCATTGCCCGCACCGGAACCACGATGTTCGCCACCGGCGCGGCTTACCTCTCCCTGGTCGAAAAGTCCGGCCTCGAACCGGGCCGCACCCACGACCTCTCCGCGCTTGCCTCGGTCATGTCCACCGGATCTCCACTGCCCGGTTCCACCTGGCGCTGGGTTCATGACCATGTCAAGCACGATGTGCACCTGGGGTCCGACAGCGGCGGTACAGACATCTGCAGCGGCTTCATCGGTTCCAATCCGCTGGAGCCGGTGCACGTTGGCGAGATTCAGGGGCCACTGCTCGGCGTTGCTGTCGAAGCCTGGTCCGAAAGCGGACGCCGTGTCGTCGGCGAGGTGGGGGAGATGGTGATCACCCGCCCGATGCCTTCCATGCCCGTGTTCTTCTGGGGCGACGACGACGGGTCGCGGTATCTCGGTTCCTACTTCGAGAAATTTCCCGGCATCTGGGCCCAGGGCGACTGGATCACCGAGACCATGGACGGGGCATTCGTCGTGCACGGCCGCTCCGACGCGACCCTGAACCGGGCGGGTGTACGTCTCGGAAGCGCGGACATCTACGCCGCGCTCCAGCACATTCCCGACGTTCGCGAGTCACTGGTGATTGGGCTCGAACAACCCGATGGCGCCTATTACATGCCGCTCTTCGTCGTCCTTGCCGACGGATGCCAGCTCAGCGAAGAACTCGAGAAGAGAATCCGGGCCACGATCCGGGATCTGGCCTCGGCCCGTCATGTGCCGGACGACGTCATCCTCGCCCCGGCCATCCCCGTCACCCACGCCCAGAAGAAGATCGAGGTGCCACTGAAGAAGCTCTTCTCCGGGCACAGCCCGGACACGGCGATCAACCGCGGCTCACTTGCCAACCCCGAATCCATCGACTGGTTCGTCGACCGGGCCGAACGCTACCTCACCGAACTCAAACACCACCAGTAGAAAACGCACCGCCGTGCGGGCCGGCTCGGACGTCTTCGACCTCGTCTACACGCGCGACACGCGACTGAAGAAGTTCCTCGCGCCGGTGGCGCGGGCGCTCGAGGCCGACCTCGACGACGAACGGCTCGTCACGGTCCTGCGCGCGGCGGCTGAACGTTTCGGCTGGGTCAGCGGGCGAGTCGGCGCTGGCCAGGGCATCGCCTGCGGCCTCGAGAAGGGCGGGCGAGTAGCCGCCGTGGCCGAGGTCGGCGACGTTGAAGGGAGCCTGCTGGTCATTCGCCCGGTTACCGCCTACGAATGCAGGACCGTGGTCAATCCCGATACGGTGATCAACCAGATTGAAGGTGCCACCGTCATGGCCCTGGGCGGAGCGCTGTTCGAGGCAATCCGCTTCACCGACGGAGCGATTACGAACGGGTCCTTCTCCGATTACCGCGTTCCAAGATTCCACGACGTCCCCCCGATCGAAGTGGTTGTCCTGAAACGTCCCGACCTGGCGTCGGCCGAAGCGGGCGAGACCCCCATGATCGCCGCGCGCCGGGCATCGTCAACGCCGTCTTTGACGTTTGCGCGCGGCGGCTGCGGTCGTTGCCGTTGGACATCGACGGTGCGCTTCATCGCGGACGCTAACCAGGTTGCACCCGACGCAACGCAGGGTGGGACTTCAATCACCTACGCTCGAGGAATGGTTCTCGCTGCCAAGATCCTCACGGTCTCAGATTCGGTCGATGCCGGACGACGTGAGGACAAGGGCGGGTCCGTGCTCGCGTCGCGTCTCGAGAAGGCCGGATACCAAATCGTCGATCGGCGCGTGGTGCCTGACGGCGTTGGATCGGTCGCGCGCGCGCTGGAGGAACTGGCCCGTGACTTCGCCGGTTTGATTGTCACGACCGGGGGAACCGGGTTTTCACCACGCGACCTGACTCCGGAGGCGACGTTGCTGGTGCTCGATCGAGAGGCGCCCGGACTGGGCGAAGCCATGCGATCAGTCAGCCCGCTGGGGCGTCTGTCGAGAGCTCGGGCCGGAACCGCGGGGCAGAGTCTGATTCTCAATACGCCGGGATCGCCCGTGGGGGCGCTCGAGAGTCTCGAGGCCGTGCTGGACATCCTCCCGCACGCCTTGGAGCTGCTCTGCGGAGAGGCGAGCCCCCACCCATCAGCTGCCGGTGACAAGACCGCACACTCGTCGTAGCTTCCATGAGGCCGTCGATGTCGGAGAAAGTTCTTCGGCGGCGTCTGGCCAGTCTGATTCTTCGAGATGAATCACGCCGGGTTCAGTCGCGAGATGATGCGAGGAACGAAGGGCGCCGTTGAACGATTTGCTCGTTATGGAGATCGTGACGTCCCCATTTCGCGCGAAGCAATGAAGGCCTGCCCCGGACCACGGCGACGGCGGACCCAGCGAATCCCATTCAACGAGCAACTGCACTGGTTGCTCCGAGGGAGGGGTTGGTGGCAGTCACGCACCAAAGCGCTACCGGCGTGGCCACGGCGACGTGGCACGCCACAACCAGCTCGCCGTTCGAGCAGCGGGTGTTGAATCGTCAGCAACCAGCTCTGGCTTTTCCTGGCCCTAGGCGCGCTCGCGTTCGCGCTGCGCCGAATCGCCGCGACGACGGAGATGACGCGGACACGCGTCCTTCGCGCAACGCAGGTTTCCCTCTCCTTGACGAACCGTTCTCAGCACTCGACATGCCCATCCGCCGAGAGTTGCACCGCGAACTTCGTCGCCTGCAGCAAGAGACCGGACTCGCTACCGTCATCGTCACCCACGATCCTCAAGAAGCCGCCTTCCCGTCCCAAGAGGTCATTGTCATCAGTGATGGACCGTCACTGCAGTCGGGGACGAACCGTCAGGTCTTCTCCCGTCCGGCCTCGCCCGAGGTGGCCCGGTTGCTCGGTATCTCGAACCTGCACCATGCGCTGGTCGTGGCCCCTGGGCGCATCGACTCGGGCGGGGCGGTAGTCGCGGCTGACACCGGTGGGATGGGGCCGGGCGCGGAGGTGCTGTGGAGCATCCGACCCGAGAACGTCATCGTTCGCGCGCTGGACGCCCAGGCGTCTCTAGAACTGGCGTCTCTCGACTCGGCCGACAAGGGGCTCGTGGGTACGCTCAGCGACATCGCCGACGTCGGCACGGCCGTTGACCTCCTCGTGACGCTCAACGACCAGCTCGAACTGCACGCACGCGTGGTGGACTCCGTTGAACTGAGGGTGGGCCAGCGTTGCCAAGTGGCGATGGACGCCAGAGCGATCTCGCTGTGGGCCAATCCCAAAGGGCCGCTGGTGCCCGCATTAGCGAAGGGGTCGGCGACCCACTAGGCAGTCGAGGCAGGCTCAGAACTCAGCGGGAATCTCCATGCCGACGTTGATGGCCTTTACGACAGCATCAACAACCATTCCCGGAACCAGCTCAAGTTCGTCGACCGCCTCTCGGGTGATCAACGAGACGAACCGGTGGGGACCTGATTGAATCTCGATCTGCGCCACCACCTTGTCCTTGACCACCTTGGTGACAATTCCGACGAACCGATTGCGGGTCGACTGCGCGCGGGGATGCTCAGCGGTCTGGTCACCGGCGATCTCGATGGCGAACTTGGCCAAATCGGCGCCGTCGAAGTGGCGCCGACCGCCGGATCCCACCGTGGCCTTGATCCGTCCGGCGTCCACCCACCGGCGCACCGTGTCGGTGCTCACCCCCAGCGGTTCGGCGACCTGGCCAATGCGGTACTGCGTCACGCCCAAAGGCTAGCGACCGCAACGTAATCGTTCCGGCCGGTGCGCCCTGACATTCGTGGCGCCAACGGGCCGGACTCTTTGACTGTGCCCGTCGCTGCGTCGATAGCATGGCGCCGTGGACGATATGCACCAACTGAACAGAACGCCCCGCGAGGGGACCTTCCCGCGCGACCTCGGTCCCTCCGAGGTCAGTCCCCGTCGCGCAGTGGCGCGCTGTCGCATCACCATGCTGGCGTCCACCACGGCGAGCGTGGCGACGAACACGATGAACAAGGGCGACGTGTTGGCGACCGCTCGCGTCGCGGGCACTCAGGCGGCCAAGCAGGCAGCGTCACTCCTGCCCATGTCGCACCTCGTACTGGTGAGCAATGTCCACTTGAACTTCACGATTGCCGACACCCACATCGACGTCGACGCGAGGGTCGACGCGGTTGACCGTACCGGTGTCGAAATGGAGGCCCTCACGGCGGTCACCGTGGCGGCGCTCACCATCTACGACATGTGCAAGTCCGCCGATCGCACGATGACCATAGGAAACGTGGCGCTGTGGGAGAAGTCCGGGGGCCGAGCCGGCGCTTGGCGGCGCGAAGAGGCCATGGGCGACTCGAGCGACGTTGAGGCCGCACACTAGATCCCCGGGCGGCGCTCCTTCGGATGACCAGTGCCGACGACCCTCGTTCTTGCGCCGACCAATGGTGACCGGGGGTGCTCCGCTTCACGTCCGCTCGCTTCATCGAGCGAGAGACAGCGAGCCCTGTAGCATCGTGCGGGGGGCCGCGGGCACAACTTGAGTGACCGGCCCGAAGCGAAACGGAGGGGCCTTGACCGAACAGCCGTTCTCCCACGTCGATCGCACCGGCAAACTTCGCATGGTCGACGTGACCAGTAAGCGCCCCACGCTGAGGCGGGCGTACGCCAGTTGCGTGGTGCACACCGTGGCCGACGTGTTCGCACCCGGACTGCGTACCAACGAGCTCGACCCCGTGCACGCGGCCCGCCTCGCCGGCATTCAAGCCGCCAAGCAGACGGCCAATCTCATTCCCCTGTGTCATCCGCTCGATCTCAACGAGATTCAGGTCGAGGTCGTCGTGAACGACGGACGCATCGAGATCTCTGCGACCGTAGCGGCGACGCATCGGACGGGAGTGGAGATGGAGGCCCTGACGGCCTGCGCCATTGCCGCACTCAGCATCGTCAACTCGCTCGTGGACGTGGATCCCAAGGCGCAGATCGATGATCTCGTGCTGCTGCGCAAGAGCGGGGGCAAGTCCGGTGAGTGGGGGCGGCTGGTGGATGGTCCGCGCTAGGAACCCGGACGCGGCGCTTGGAGGGATCCGGCGTCAAGCGGCCAGGCGCCGTCGCGACTGACATCCTCTGGCAGGTGCATGACGGAACAATCGCCCAGGCTGGGCGTTCGTTCTCCAAGATCGTCACTTGAACGCACCTGGGGCTTGTATCGCCCGGGGGCAAGTCTCGTCTTCGGGCGGCACGAAATGCCGCGTTTGCGGACTCCACTGAGACCAGGAGCTTGCTCAAGCCTTCGAACGCGCGCCGATCGACTGAGCGACCTCATTTGCGTCCGCGCGACCGCCATCAGTAGTGCTGCTCCTACTGATGGTAGTAATGGCCACTTTCAGCGCGGCGCTGGAGCAAGTCCCGCCCGACGCCCTCGCCGCTCTATCCTGGACGGCGCGCATCAGCCTGATCAAGCGCGAGAGCGACCTCGCCCCCTTCGACGAGGTCTTTCGCGCGGTCTTCGACGAAGTCCACACCGAGTTCGATCTCCACGCCCGACGCCAGCCGCTAACGGCGCCCAAGTCCGATGACGACTCCTATTCACCGATTCCTGGCGATGACGACGCGCTCGACGAGGACGGCGATGTTTCGGTGCCCTGGAGAGTGACCGTACCGAGTAGTCAACTCGAATGGCTTACGTAAGCGTGATGATTTTAGCTGGACTGACTATCAATGAAAATGATTAACTGCGTTGAAAGCAGAAAAAGTCAGGGAATCAAAATGATCTTGCCGTGCGCGTGACCGGAAGCGAGTTGGCGGTGAGCGGCGGCAGCCTCAATCAGCGGGTAAGTAGCCGCAACGAACACTCGCAGGGAACCGGCCTCCACCCGCCGAAGTAGTTCAAGTCGTGCTGCTGACCGGATCTCGACGCCAGCGTCCGCTCCGGGACCACCACCAAGTGCCTGCACATCATTCGAACTACTTCGTGCAGAAGCAACAATCGTCGCGATCCGTTCGCGGTTCGCTACGAGGGCCACCGAGACGTCGACCGCTTCATCAGTGCCGACCAGATCGATGGCGGCTGTGACGCCTGTCGGTGCGATTGTGCGAATTCGTTCGAGCAACCCATCGCCATAGAGAACTGGCTCGACCCCCAGACTGCGAAGTCGTTCGTGCTGGGTCGTACTCGCGGTTCCGATGACTCGAACACCATCAGCGACCGCAAGTTGCACGGCCATAAGACCAACGCCCCCGGCCGCCCCATGCACCAACAAAGTGTCCCCAGTGGACGTCCCCGTCGCCCGCAGCGCGTGCATCGCCGTTACACCCGCCAGCATTAGTCCGCTCGCTTCTTCGAAGGATATTAACGATGGCTTTGCCAGTACGCTGCTTGCCGGCGTGAGAAGACCGCTGGCGTAGGCCCCAGACGTGCGATAAACGATCACTTCATCGCCAACGGTGATTGGCCCGCACGGTCCTTCGAGTTCGCTTCCAACATCTATGACGATCCCGGCTGCCTCAAAGCCAAGTTGGATGGGAAGTTTGGCAGGATCGTCGCCGTGCGCTGCGCTATAGAGCTTGTAGTCAATTGGATTGGTGCCGATTGCGCGAACCTCTATGAGAGCCTGGCCGGATTCTGGATCGTTGAGCGTCGACTTGACCACCGACAAGACTTCAGGTCCGCCGTAGGCGGTTGCGACGACAGAAGATATCTCCACACAGTGAAGGATATGGGAAATGGGCCATCACGTGCCCGTGGAACATCGTCGCCCGACCGCAGTCACTCTCCTCGGTGGAGGCTGCAATCGTCTCCACAAGATGGCTTATTCAGCGCGTTGGCCAAGCTTGGGAGATCGTTGGGGAAACGTGATTCATTCGATCAACTCGGCCAGATGCTGAAGAAGGTTTGAAAGCTGTCCGCTAAGGTCCACGCATCGTTGCTAAAAATACAACGCTTTCCCTGGTGAACCTCGCCGTTCAGTGTCCGATCGGTTAAGACACATTGTTACGTCCTACAAACCTGCTCTTCAGAGGAGCGACGCATGCTACTCTCCGTGGTCACGGCCAACGCTTGGAGCCCCTGGGGTTCACAGGCCGATTCACCTTGCGAATCAAAGTCGGGACCAATGTCCCCAACATTCCGGTAGTGACGGGTGTAGGAAGGGATTCAATGAGGAGGACATCATGAAGTGTTCGGTACGAGTTCTTGTCGCACTGGTGGCGGCATCCATCTCAATGTCGTTGCTTGGACCCGTGGTCGTATCGGCGGCGGGCGTGCCGTCGAGCACCGCCAGCCTTCGGGCCCAGGCAGTCACCATCCATCAGATGCCCGTCGGCTGGGTGGCCGAGGCCCCACGCGGGGATCCGCGTCTAGGCTGCCTCGCCGCTCTGATGACGCCCAAGGGAGTGAAGGAGACCCACCAGGAGCAGGTGTTCTTCGCGGCGCCCAAGGGTTATCCAATCTTTGACGAGACGATCACTACGTACTCCAAGGCGAAGGTGGCCTACAAGAAGGTCGCCACGGCCATCGCGAAGTGCCGGACGTTCAAGGGTGTGCTGACGGGTTACCCGGTGGTCGGTACGCTCCGCCCGCTCGTGGTGCCGCGCTACGGCAGCGCGAGGGTCGCCTACGTGGTTACGTTGGTTGGCAAGCGCATCACCGTGAAGACGGACTATCTCATCGTGCGCAAGGGCAGTGACATCCTGGGAATCCTCGAGGGAAGTTATCCGGCGGTGAGCGTCACCCAGTTCCTGCACTTCGCCGCTCTGGCCGTGGCGCGTGTCAAGTAGGAGTGAGTGACGCGGCGCCGCACATTGTCCCGTCAATCCGTTGACGGAATCAATGCATTGGCTCACGACAACTTGAATAGCGTCGGAAAGGTTGGCGAGTCTCCAGGAAATGGCGCGAATCCTTGACCGTCGGCAGCCAGTGCGCGATTGTCGAAACGTGAAGGCAGAACAGGCAGGATGGAACCTCACGTCGACTCTCGGGGGCAAGGATCCTTGTGAGCCGCCCAAATTCACCCTTTCACGAGTTGATCCATGCGCTCAGACGGGTTTGAAAGCTGTCCGCTACGGTCCACTATCTAATGAACTCGCACACTGTGCGGCCCGCTCGTTGCAAGAAACACAACGATCCCACTGGTCAACCGTGGATTCCTACATCGGGGTATGAAGTCGATCTCGTTGGTGCAAATGCTGAGCGGCTTGTCCTCGCCACCGTCAAGTCCTTCTTTGGACGACGTGGCATCGTCGCGAGGGACGTCGCGGTGGCCTCCAGCTTCAAGACGTCGGGCACGGCGAAGGTGTTGAAGGGGTTGAGTCCGTTCATTCGATGAAGCCCTTCAACTTCGTGCTATCGGCAGTTGGCGCGAAGCCACTCGCCGGGATCGAGATCGGTTCACCGTTTCGCCTCGTCGCCCCCAACGAACTTGATGCGCGAAAGTGGAAAGACCTGACCTGGGTCGACGTCCGCAATCCGGAGGCGGGTGCGTACAGGGTCACCACCAGAGACGGTCGCTCTGGGACCGCTGGCGTGGACACCTTTCTTGGCGTGCTGAACAAGTACGAAACTCATCCGGAGTCCAAGGCTTTGGGTTTCGATGGAAGGGTCTGTGACCGTCGGACGATCGGACTGTTGCAACATCGTCCGATCACGGCAGGCAAGATCGTGCTCGTCGGGAAGGAGGCGAACCGATTGGAGGAACGCTCTTCCGGCGAGCTGTCGGTCAATGACCTCGGCCAGCGCCTCACCATCTACAGCGACGATGACGAGTGGAAGAGATTCGTGATGCCCAAGCTGCGAGAACTCGGTGCAAGGGCGGTGGGCGAGGCGGTCGGGGTAAGTGAACGGCGAGAGAGATTGGCTCAAGGGAAGCTTGAATCCTCACCCTGGGATGGTGATGAGGTTAAGCGCATACGTGAGAGGTCTGAGGTAGCGGCTGCGAAGGCCTCCGTCGTTCGGACCGCGCCGGTTGAGATGGGCGTTCGCACGAACGAGCCCGCTACCAACGGCAATCCAGAGATGGCGACCAGGCGGTCTGGGTGTCGATCGGGGCACAGCACCCGGTGTCGTGGTGCCGAAGGCTCCCTCGGACGGCGGCTCGCAGCGACTCTGCTGGTCGTCGAATGCCGTTGAAAGGGCTTTCGCCTCTAAGGGTGATGGGTCCGTCACGGGTAGGTTTTCTTCCAATATTCGGGTCTGATTCGAATCAGTTTCCCGATGCGGGCGAGTTCTCGCCGTGACGATGAAGGGAACGAGCAGATGTCGCGTTCAACTGGGAACGGGAAGCAGTGGATGTCCGCTCGGGGGAGTCTCGGCGCGTTAGGGAGTCGACGCGGGTTGGCGGTGCTGGTCATGGCGGCGGTCGTGGTCGCGTCGGGGCTCGTCAGCACCGGAGTGGTCGAGGCTAAGGGCACCACGAAGCCCCCACCGATTCCGACCTGCTACTACACCGGGTCGGGTTACGGCGACTGCGAGGGCTACATCATCCCGGGTGGCGGCACCGTCGTTCCGCTCACGGTCGCGAACAAGACCGACAAGTTCAAGCTAAAGGGCCCCACGCCGCTGCAGTGGACCAAGTCGGTCGCCTGTGGCGATATGGGCTGCGTGTACAACCACCTGGACTGGTTCGTGGCCGGCGGGGTGAAGGTCGTCTCGGGCTGCAAGACGAACGTGTCGAAATGCTGGGTGATCGTCCATCCGGGGACGACGGCGTGGGTGCCCGTCTATGTCCGCCAGAACAACGACTCGCCGACCATCTACCTCATCTTCAACTCGGGCATACCGTTGAAGAAGGGCGGGCGGCTGCAGATGTCGATCACCTCGAGCGCCACCTCGAAGAACCTGGCCGTCGGTGCGACCGCGACGATCTCAGTCACGCTGACCGCGGTTGCGGGCAGGATCCACTCGATTGTTCCATCGGCTCTGACGCTCTCGTCGACGTCGCTGACTGCCGGCCCCGCGCCGAGCGCTACGGGATTCTCGCTCGCAAAGGGAGCTTCAACGGTGCTGCACTACACCTTGACGGGGGCGAGCGCAGGGAAGGCGACTGTCACCGTCTCGGCTATGGGAGTCGATGCCGAGGGTCGATCGGTCACCGCGTCCGGCGCGCTCTCGATCCGTGTGCCGTAAAGGCGACCGCAATCAGCGTTACCACGACGCCGTACACGGTCGAGCTGTCGGTCACTCCGGCAAACCCAGACCGATT